>Ga0208013_1000302_pt1 | contig 30314 bp, 38 predicted proteins | sample 16_taG_FD_184091 | JGI IMG/M metagenome (GOLD analysis project Ga0208013, IMG submission 184091) | Marine viral communities from the Subarctic Pacific Ocean - 16_ETSP_OMZ_AT15313 metaG (SPAdes) (version 2) | ecosystem: Environmental > Aquatic > Marine > Oceanic | place: Pacific Ocean | collected...
CTTATTAGGGTTTGCTCAAACTGAATGTGCAGTTTCTGATTATTGGACTAACATGGTTACTGAATGGTTTCCCAAACATGAAATTAGACAGATGGCCATGGCTTTTGGTTCAAACGAAACAGTACACGCTGTTGCTTATAGTTACTTAAACGAAACATTAGGATTAGATGACTTCTCAGCATTTCTGCACGAACCTGCAGTAGCTGAGAAGTTTGAACTCCTTACTACAACTACCGCTGATTGGACACATAAAGATTTGGCAACAAATCCAAAAGCAAGACAAGAAGTTGGTAGAAGTTTAGCAATATTCTCTGCATTCGCTGAAGGAGTATCTCTATACTCTTCATTTGCAGTACTCTACTCATTCCAAATGAGAAATAAGTTAAAAGGTATCGGACAACAAATGAAATGGAGTGTAAGAGATGAATCTCTACATTCTAAAATGGGTTGTCAATTGTTCAGACATATGTGTGAAGAATATCCTGAACTTTTGGAAGATAGTAGAGAATCAATCGAAGAAGCTGCTAAACTAATTGTTCACTTAGAAACAAACTTTATTGATAAAATCTTTGAATTGGGTGATTTAGAAAATCTTGAAAAAGCTGATTTAAAAGAATTCATTAAAGATAGAACAAACCAAAAATTACAAGAATTAGGATATGAACCAATTTTTGAATTCGATAAAAAGAAAGCAGAAAACCTAGAATGGTTCTACCACTTAACAGGTGGTCATACTCATACTGATTTCTTTGCCGTTAGACCTACTGATTATAGTAAGGCAAACGAAGGAGAAGATTGGGGTGATTTATTTTAAATAAATGAAAAACAAAAAGGTTACAATAACAGATACGAGAATATCGTATGATATTGATGATTCCAAAATTGTAATGGATGTAGTATCCAAAGAACTGATGGAATTTTATTCTAATATAGTTACACAAAATGGTGGAAAGGTATTAGATGTTGGATTCGGATTAGGGTATAGTGCTAATGCAATCTATAATAAGGTTGGTAATTATCATTGTATTGAAGCAAATCCTCAGATTTTCAAAAAAGCTCAGAAATGGGCAGAAGGAAAAGAGAATGTTCATTTATACTTTGGAGATTGGGTAGATGTAATTCCAACTTTAGATGTTAAGTTTGATGGTATCTTTATGGATACTTATGATGACCCTAACTATTTTAAGTTTGAAGATTATTCAAAACTAATTTCAAATGAAAATTGTGTATTATCGGTTTATAGCTATTTCTTATTAAGAGATGTTAAAGATTTAAATTCACATTATTTTGAAATTAATTCAACTCATAGAGAAAATTATCCAAAAATAATTGAAAAAGGACATACTTGTAATTGGTCATATTTTACAGAAGGTGTGTTTCAAAAAAAGAAAAATATAAAACAATTAATATAAAATGGCAAAAAATTACGGAGAAGAATTAGGTTGGGAACTTGATGTGGATTTCCCATCATGGGCAAATACAGAAATATATGTTAAAACAATATCTAAAGGATATTTGTTACCTGGTGAAAAACCAAAGGATGCCTATTGGAGAGTTGCATCAAGAGTTGCGATGAGATTAGAAAAACCTCAGTTAGCAACTAAATTCTTCGATTATATATGGAGGGGTTGGTTAAACTTAGCAACACCTGTTCTTTCAAATACCGGTACTGATAGAGGATTACCTATATCTTGTTTTGGTATTGATGTTGCCGATTCAATTTACGATATCGGTTCTAAAAATTTAGAACTAATGTTACTAGCTAAACATGGTGGTGGAGTTGGTATTGGTATCAATCAAATCAGACCAGCAGGAGCAATCATCACAGGTAATGGAACATCGGATGGTGTTGTACCATTCGCTAAGATATACGATTCTACAATACTTGCAACTAACCAAGGTTCGGTAAGAAGAGGAGCAGCATCTGTTAACCTTAATATCGAACATAAAGATTTTGAAGAGTGGTTAGAAATCAGAGAACCTAAAGGAGATGTAAATAGACAATCACTTAATCTACACCAATGTGCAGTTGTAGGTGATAAGTTTATGAGAAAACTCGAAGCAGGAGAACCTGATGCGAGAAGAAAGTGGGGAAAATTACTACAAAAAAGAAAAGCAACTGGTGAACCATACATCATGTACAAAGGAAATGTTAATAAAGCTAATCCTGATATGTACAAAAAAAATGGATTAAAAGTTCATATGACAAACATATGTTCTGAAATTACTTTACACACCGATGAGAATCATTCATTTGTTTGTTGTTTATCATCAGTAAATCTTGCTAAGTACAATGAGTGGAGAGATACTGATTTAGTTTATACTGCAACTTTATTCTTAGATGGTGTACTTTCTGAATTTATTCAAAAGGCTAAAAACATGAAAGGGTTTGAACATTCTGTTGCATCTGCTGAAAAAGGTAGAGCATTAGGATTGGGAGTTTTAGGATGGCACACTTACCTACAACAAAATGGTATTCCATTTGAAGGTATGGAGGCTCAATTTGAAACTCGTAAGATTTTTTCTCAGTTAAAGATAGAATCAGATAGAGCATCAAGAGATATGGCATCAGAATATGGTGAACCTCTTTGGTGTAGAGAAAGTGGATTTAGAAATACTCACTTAAGAGCAGTTGCTCCAACAGTTAGTAACTCTAAATTAGCTGGAAACGTATCTGCTGGTATTGAACCTTGGGCGGCGAATGTATTCACCGAACAAACTGCAAAAGGAACTTTCATTAGAAAGAACAATGAGTTGACAAAGGTTCTAAGAAAAGCAGGTATCAACAATAAAGAAACATGGGATAAGATTTTAGAAGATGGTGGTTCAGTACAAGATATCACAGAACTAGATAAGTGGTGTTACTTAGAAGGTAAAATGGTACTTTGTGAAGAAATTACTAATGGAGATAGAGATAAGATTTATCCTGTTAAAGATGTTTTCAGAACTTTCAAAGAAATTAATCAAATGGACTTAGTTAAACAAGCTGGTATTAGACAACAGTATATTGACCAAGGTGTTTCATTAAATTTAGCATTCCCTTCCATTGCATCACCGAAATGGATTAACCAAGTAACTATGGAAGCTTGGAAACAAGGAATTAAAACATTGTACTACATGAGAACTGAATCTGTTCTTAGAGGTGATATCGCAACAAGGGCAGTTGACCCCGATTGTGTTGCGTGTGATGGTTAACTAATTAATTAAATAGGAGAAATTAAAATGGTAGAAGTAAAGAAATTTTATGCAGAATGGTGTGGACCTTGTAAGGTTCTAACACCTCTTATGGAAAATGTAAAAACAAAGTTTACATCTGTTAAATTTGAAAATGTAGATATTGATTCACAATTCGAAATAGCTCAGAAATACTTTGTTCGTTCAGTTCCAACAGTAATTATCGAAAAAAATGGTAAAGAAGTTGAAAGATTTGTAGGAGTTCAATCAGAATTAGCTTATATAAATGCTTTAAATGAAAATTTATCATAAAAAATTAGGAATTCTCGATTTTTTTTCGTATATTTACATAGTAAATAAAAATAATACAATATATGGCAGGAATTAAATTCGTACACACCGAAGAAAAAGAAGTAACATTAAAAAGAACACCACTTGTTCCTTTTAATAAAAGTAAAAAATTAAGTAGTATGGATGGTGGGAACATATTATACTACATTGATACCGAAACTGCATTCAAACTAAAACTTGAAAGTTTCGTAGATTTCACACAAAAACATCCACAGAGTAATAACTACGCTCTGATTACTGTTCCAATCGAAAGAGTACAAAATTAAAATTAAAAAATTATGTCAAAAACCTTATGGTTTTTTAGTAATAGGTTACGAGGTGAATCTCATCCAAAGGCAAAACTAACATCTGAACAAGTAATAGAGATAAGAAAACTATATTCTCAAGGGTTTTCTACTAATGTTATTGCTCGTAACTATAAGGTATCTACTTGGAACATAGAAGAAATAGTAAAAAGAAAAACTTGGACACATTTATAATAAAACTTAAAAAAAAATAAAATGAATAAATACAATGAAGTTAAACTCGAAGAGAACTATAATAAGTTTCTTGAGGCAATAAAGAAATCGTTTGATGGAGAACGATTAGAAAAATTACTCCATATGTACTCGATGGAAGAATTAGGACCAAACCTAATGTTATCACCAGCGAGTGGAAACGTAAACTATCACAATGCTTATGAAGGTGGTTATATTGACCATGTTATGAATGTAGCTAGAAATTCACTCAGAATGATGAAACTCTACAAAGAAGCAGGTGGTGTTATTGATTTTACACAAGATGAATTATTATTTGCAGCGTTCCATCATGATTTAGGAAAACTAGGAAGTAAAGGAAAAGTTCATTATGTAACAAACCCTTCTGATTGGCACGTAAAGAATCAAGGTAAGATATATGTTAGTAATTCAGACCTATCATATCTAACACATACTGATAGAACATTCTTCTTATTACAAGAATATGGAATTAAGTACAATGAAAACGAATATTTTGGAATCAAACTTACTGATGGTATGTATGATGAAGATAATATTAAATATTTCAAAGTATTTGACCCAAAAAACTACTTAAAATCAAATATACAATTTATACTTCATTGGGCTGACCATATGAGTACTTGTATAGAAAGAGATACACAAAACGCACCATTTTAGTATGTGTGGAATTATCGGTGGAAATAACTATAACTCATCTTCTATAAAAGATGGGTTAAATAAGATACTACATAGAGGTAGAGATAATTCAACTATTGAACAAGTTGAAGATTTCTACTTTGCTCATAATAGATTATCAATACAAGATTTATCAGAATTTGCAAATCAACCACTTTGGAACGAAGATAAAACAGTTTGTATAGTTTATAATGGTGAACTATGGGGAAGTAAACTTACCGATAAACTTAAGAGTAAAATAACAATACCATTCAGAACAACTTCTGATACTGAAATTATATTAAACTCTTACTTAGAGTTCGGTGTAGATTCTTTCAAAGATTTAGATGGTATGTTTTCTTTTTGTATTATTGATACACGAAGTAAAACTGCATATTTAGTTAGAGATTATATTGGTGAACTTCCTTTTTGGTATTCAATTGATAAATTAACTAATAAGTTAGCATTCTGTTCAGAGAAAAAAGGATTACCTTTATCGGATATTTACATGAAGAGTGTAAAGACAGTTTATCCTGGCACATATGTTGAATACAACTATGAAACACTATATCATAGTGTTAAAACTTACTATGAACTACCTAACGAAATAATAGAACACGATAGAGATACTATTATTAAGAATATAAGAAGTTTATTAGGAGAAGCCGTTCAAGCAAAAATGATTTCGGATGTTCCTATTTGTACACTTCTAAGTGGTGGAATTGATTCTGTAATAACAACATACCTTTTATCTAAGTTATATCCTAAATTAGAAGCATTTGTAGTAACAACAGAGGGTGGTAGTGATATAAAGTTTGCAAGAATAGCAGCAAAAGAATTTGGTATCAAATTACATGAAATTCATATGACAAATGATGAAATCATGAATTCAATTGATACTACGTTATATGTAACTGAATTAACAAAATGGCAGAATATAGGTAGTGCACTTGCAACTATTAAATTAGGTGAAGAAATAAACAAACATGGATTTAAAGTAGTGTTTAGTGGTGATTTATCTGATGAAATTTGGGGTAGTTATGGTCACATTCAAGCATTTCATTATACACCTGAAACGTATGATATAGCAAGAAGAAAATTAATAAAGGATGTACATAAAGGAAACTTTCCATCACAAAATCAATCTATGATGTGGGGTGGTACTGTTGAAATTAGAACTCCTTACTCTTGGAGACCATTTGTAGAGTACTCTTTAAACATTCCTCCATTGTACCAAAATGAAAAGGGACATATGAAACCATTATTAAGAGAAGCATTTAAAGGAGAAATATCAGATGAGTTATTGTGGAGAAAGAAAGTTTGGTTTGCACAAGGAGCAGGAACATCAGATGGTATAGAAAAAATAAAAGATACATTAAAAGATAGATTGAAGAATCAGTTTCAGTATAAAGATGATTTAAATATAAAGAAGTTTTGGGGTTAAATGTAGTTCATATAAAAGAAGAAGGTGAAGAGATGGATAAGGTCATTGAAGATACAATGGCTATTATCGATATGTATCCTGATATATTTCCTCATATGTACAAACAAGGATTCAAACTTGTTAAAAGAATCAAACGAGGTAACTTAGTTTTACAAGATGGTGTAATGATTACATTTACACAATATACACATGGTGGTAAACTATCTCGAAATGCAACAACAATAAAGAAAACAAATGATTTTATTATTCATCAGATAGCATCAGACCAAACCCAAAAGGGTTCAACTAAAAAGGTATTAGATGAATTTGTAGAATATTGTAAATCAAAAAAAGCTGGTAATATATTATTAACTGTTCGAGCTTTCAACGAAAGGGCTCGTAAATTCTATGAAAGATATGGATTTAAGTACGATTCAGATATACAATGGAATTCAAAGGAAACAGGTATAATACCAGGTGTAATTTACAGATTACAACTAGAAAAAATAAAAAGTGAAAAGTTTTTTCAGTTTTAGCTTGTATAATTAAAAATAATTTCGTATATTTGTACTAACAAATCCATTATAAGTCATGAAATGGGTTTAAATAATTTTTAAAAAAGAAATTTTATGCCAAAGATTAAAACCAAATGGGTAAAAATACCTGTTGAAACAACTTCATCCCATTGGATGAACAAAGTAGAAGATGCTCAGTCAGATGTGTATTCAGAAGCTTATGCAAAAGCTTGGGAAAAATATTTTTGCTCAAGATAATGAAATAAACGTTGTGGGTTCGGACATAACCATATTGTAAATGAAAACGTTGAAATAGAAAAAAGTCCAAACTCTCACTATAAAAATGAAGTGAGGTTATAACAAATATTAAATAAAAGAATATTATGAACAAGTACAATTACACGAAAAAGCAAGCTATATCATTAGCAAATTCCGCTTCCATTAAGAATAAAAATGGTAAAAAGTGGGAAACAATCGTAGAAACTAAATTTAAAAAAAATGAGATTCTACCAGATATAAAGGATTTAAATAAATCCTTGTTTAAGACAAAAACTTATTGGTTTTATAATGGTGGTAATCGTTTAAGAACCAAACTTATTGACCAGTGGTTACCAAAATTCAATCATATTATTGAAAATAAAAATTCAATAGGAGACGCTCAAATTGATGAATTTATAATAGCAACTGATTCTTTAGTAAGTGATTCTTCAGAAGAAGATTCACAATTTGGAGATAATTACAAATATATTGCTCTAATACGAGAAACACCTGATAAGAGACAAACCGAAAGATTAGATAGTATCAGAAAAAATCATCCTACTAATTTCGAATATTATTTTGGAGAAAGAGGACTTGAAGAATATATGGATTCTCTTACGAATCCAATTGAAAAAAAACAATTACCAGTTGGAAAAGTCGAGTGGACTGATATTAATTGGTTACTTGATAATGAAATCAATAGAGATTTAGACATGGTTCATGTTTATGAGTTAATGGATTCTTTATTAGCTGAAATGAGAAATGGAAGTGTGAGAGGATTGGTAAGACCTTTGATTGGTATTAAGGCAAATGGAAAAGATTATTTAGTCGATGCTCATCATTTAAAAAAGGCTATTATCTTAATAAATAAATTTACGCAGTGGAACATAACCAAAGTACCTGTTTATTACTTAACTCATTTAGAAGATTGTACTGAAGAAGAGCTTACAATGTTGATGAGTGTAATTAATGTACTAGTAAAAAAATGGAATCCATTCAATTATGTTGGGTTATGGGAAAAAACTTATGATAAATTAAATGAAGAGGATAGAAAATTTCCATATACTAAATTGAGAGAAGAAATGGAAAGATTAAATCCAGCAGACCCTGCAAAATCACCAATTCTTCATGCATTTTGTATTTCTGATAGAGCAGAGGAAAAAGATTGGGGAAATAATACTAAGAAAGTTACTTTTGGCCAATTAAAGTTTACAGAAGAGGATTACACTAAAAAATACAAACCAATTGTTGATTCCATAATAAAACTTAAAGAAAGAATAACTAAGACACGAGGTGTAATTGGTAAAGACTATATCAATAAAGATACACAAGAAAAAGAGAAGTCACCAACAAACGTCAGCTCTGTTTTGAGAGCATTTGCTACTGAACTTTCTGTTCAAGGAACTGAGATATCAGATAAAGAAGTTTATTATCAAATATTACAAGAATTAGCAAATGGATATTGGGATTCAAAAAATGGGGTATTACCAATTTGGACAGATGAACAATCATATAACATAAAAAATTGGAGAAGTATTAGTAATTTTCCAAGAAGAGCAAATGAAATGAAATTTCTTGTAAGAGATGAAATAATTCCTACACTAGAAGAAGATTTAACTTCAGAATAGTACAAAATTAAAATGAATAGTATAGAATCAATATTAAATAAATACAAAAAGGGTACTTACGAAGGTGAGTACCCAACTGTATCTGAAGAAGATTTTAATTTACTCAAGAAGAACTTTGATAAGTTAGAAGTAAAGGAAGCATTTGCTGATTTGTTTATGGAGTATCCTCTTCCTTATGCAACTGATAAGTACACAATAGAAGATGCTAGAGATGATTATATGAAACTCAAAGGTATTAGGTACAACGAGTTGTTAAAAGAAGAAGAGTGGTTTCCAAGAAAAGGAAGAGAATCAAACTATCCACTTACATACGATGGTAAACAGATTTTATTTAAGAGATATAACTTAGGTAATTTATCATCTAATTTTTGGCAAGAGTCCAACAGGTGGAGTATTTGTTCCGCCGGGTATCCCGGTCCAGCCAGAACTTGGAGAACGAGACCGTTTATGATATCTTTAATGGGAGCGGCATATTCTTTAAAGTTACCACAAGTTGGTAAAAAGGAATTAAGAATAATGATTGGATTGAGAAAGTATATTGCTTCTCAACACAAACCAAACGTTACTAAAGCTATTACAGAATATCTAGGTAGTAAAACTATGTTAGATTTCTCAATGGGTTGGGGTGATAGATTAAGTGGGGCATTTGCAAGTGAAACAATAGAACACTATGTAGGTTTAGACCCTCGTAAAGAGAATCATCCAATTTATATAGAACAAGCTGATTTTTATAGAAAACATACTTCGTTCTTTGAGAACCCAACTAAAACAAACTTTTACCAATCACCAGCAGAAGATTTTGATTATTCAGATTATCAAGATTACTTTGATTTGGTATTTACTTCACCTCCTTACTTTAATGTAGAACGATATGGTGATGATGATACTCAAAGTTGGATAAGATATAAAGATATTGATGGTTGGAATAAAAACTTCTTACATAAAACTTTAGAAAAAGTTATACCAACTGTAAAAAAAGGTGGATTAATTGCAATCAATATTGCTGATGTATTCACAAGTGGAAAGGGAAGTACTAAAGATTGGAAAGAAATTACAAACCCTATGGGAGATTTCTTAATATCAAAAGGATTAACCTACAAAGGTTGTATTGGTATGGAAATGGCAAAAAGACCTAATAGTGGTGGAGCAGGAACAGTAAAGAAAACAGAACACAATCAAAATCAGTACTCAGAAGAAACATTAAAGAACTCAGAAGAGAATCAAAATAAAACTTTTGGTGAGCCAATTTGGATATTTGAAAAATAATTCGTATATTTGTATTATGACTACAAAACAACTTTTAAGAATATTAGCTAATCCAAGGTGGGATTATACAAAATCTTTTGAAAAATTACAAATTGGCAAATGCTATGGATATCCATGTACTTACTATCGTTATAAGGATAGTATTTTAACATCACCTGGTGCACATTTCTTCGTTGCAACAAAAAGAAAATCTAGAGGAAAGGGTTATGCAGAAGAATTAATAAAAAGAGTTTTCAATATTACAAAATATATGATGACTACAATTTATTGTGAAGATGAAAAAAATATGGAAAGCTTATTGAAAAGACTTGGATTTTTATCCAATGAAAGAGGAGAATTTATAAAAGAATAACTTAATGTATCAGAATATTTACTACCAACGAGAAAGAAATTTAATCCATCTTTGGGATGACCAAAGAGGATATTCGGCATTTCCTTATACAAGATATGCGTATGAGAAAGCATTAAGAGGAGAGTATAAATCTATTTATGGAGATACTCTAACTAAGATTCACAAGTTCAAAAAAGATGACCCGGATTTATTTGAATCCGATGTACCTGAAACTACACGAGCATTAGTAGATTTATATTCAGACAAAGATGATATATCCGAAGGTCATGTTATCCTTACATATGATATTGAGTGTGAGATGTTAAGTGGATTGCCAGACCCATTAGAAGCTAAGAATGAATTAACTTCAATTGCACTTCACGATTCAGCAACAGACCAATATTGGGTATTAGTTGTTGATAAGGAAGGTGGTATGAAAGAAAAAACTACTGATAAATGTATCGTATTTCCATTCCAAGATGAAAGAGATATGTTAATGAAGTATTTGGAGTTATATGAAATGATTAATCCATCAATCGTTACAGGTTGGAACATTGATTATTTCGATACACCAATGTTATACAACAGAATCAAAAGGTTACTAGGTGAGAAACAAGCAAACAGATTATCACCAATAGGACAATGTTTCTGGTCACCTTATCGTAAGAGATATTTTATGGCAGGTGTATCTTATTTAGATTACATTACACTTTATAAGAATTACAATTATGGTGAATTACCAAACTATCGATTGGATACTATTGCTCAAAAAGAATTGGGTAGAGGTAAGATTGAATACCAAGGAAACTTAGACCAATTATTCAGAGATGATATTGAAAAGTTCATTGAGTATAACTTAGTGGATGTTGAGTTGGTTGTAGATTTTGATAAGAAACTTCAGTTCATTGATTTATGTAGAGGTATCTGTCATGCTGGTCATGTACCATATGAAGATTTCGTTTACTCATCTAAATATCTTGAAGGAGCAATGTTAACATATCTAAGAAGAAGAAACTTAGTTGCACCAAATAAACCAGCAGATAGACAAGAACGAATGCAAGAGATTCGTGATAATAACCAAGAAAAGTTTATCGGAGCATATGTAAAAGCACCAATCGTTGGTAAGTATGAATGGATATATGATTTAGATTTAACATCTCTATATCCTTCTATTATTATGACAGTAAATATTTCACCTGAAACTAAGATTGGTAAGATTCAAGATTGGGATGTTCAGAAATATTTAAACAAAGAAGTTGATACTTATTATATCGGAGAAGATTCGATATCAAAAGAAAATCTAAAACAATATTTGGATAAATCAAAGTTCGCAGTTGCATCTAATGGTGTACTTTACAGAACAGATACCGTTGGTTGTATACCTGGTATTCTTGACTTGTGGTTTCAAAAACGAGTTGAGTATAAAAACGAAATGAAAAAATATGGAAAAGCAGGAGATAAAGAAAAATATGCCTTCTTTCACAAACGTCAGTTGGTTCAGAAGATTTTACTTAACTCTTTATATGGTGTGCTTGGGCTTCCTGCCTTTCGGTTCTATGATGTTGATAATGCTACCGCTGTTACCACGACAGGACAGACAGTTATTAAATCAACTGCGGATATGGCTAACATCAAGTACAACAAGGAGCTTAATACTCCTGATTTGGATTCTAACATATACATCGATACTGATTCTGTATTCTTCTCAGCAGTTCCTTTAATGGATAAAAGATTTCCTAATTGGAAAGATGAAGAACAAGATGTAATTGCTGGTTATGTAAATGATATTGCAGAAGAGATGCAAGATTACCTTAATGATTTCTACGATATAATGTCAAAGAAGATTTTCAATGTAGATGTTGATAAACATAGATTGGAGATTAAGAAAGAGTATGTTGCAAAAGCAGGATTGTGGGTAGCAAAGAAAAGATATGCACAATGGATTATATCAGATAATGGTGTACCTGTTGATAAGTTGGATGTAAAAGGATTAGATGTTAAACGTTCATCGTTCCCTAAAGCATTCCAAGAATGTATGGGTACAGTTCTTATTGATATTCTAAAAGGTAAAACCGAAGAAGAAATTTCAGATTATGTTTTAGATTTCAAAAAGAATATGGTAAACAGACCTACTGTTGAAATTGCAAAGAACTCAGCAGTAAAGAATCTTAAAAAATATATGCCGAAAGGTAAGAGAGAAAGATTCTCAATGATGAAAGGAACACCTGCTCATGTTAAAGCAGCAATCTTATACAATGATTGTTTGAAACATTTCAATGCTCCTTTCAAATATGAACCAATGAAAAATGGTGATAAAGTAAAATGGGTATATCTTAAAGATAATCCACTAGGAATTGATGGATTAGCATTCACAGGTTACAAAGACCCACCAGAAATAGAAGAGTTTTTAGCTACTTACATTGACCACAACAAAATCTTCGAAAGAGAATTAGGACATAAACTTCAAGTTTTCTTTGATGCAGTTGGTTGGGGTGAAGTAATTAGTGAACAAAGAACTGCTGAAAAGTTCTTTAACTTTTAACATGACAATATGTCAGTATAATACCAAATGGTACAAAAATTGAAATTAATAAATTAAATATAAAACAAATGAGTAAAGAAAGAATCGAATCAATCGATGTAAAACAATTGGCAAATGATGTTATCAAATATGGAATATTAGATACAAAAGAATCAAAAGAATTAACAAGTTTAATTATGGATGTTAGGAAACCAACACATGGATATTGTTCAGATATGACCGCTGGTTATGAATGGCCTAACAACTCTATATCAAATTTTCACAAATAATGAGTAAAAAATTATCAACAAAGATGAAAAATCATCGAGAACATACTGCCGAAAGGAGTGTAATTAAAAGAACAAGAAGAAAAAATAAAAAGTAAAGTTATGAGTGAAAAAATTTATGTAAGAAAGTGTGAAAGATACACACTATGGGAAGCAACAAAACCAATCGAGGTTGATGTTGAAAAATTAAGAAAGTGTGAACCACCATATGAAGGTAACACACCAGAAGAACTTTTAAATTATCTTGGAGATAATGTTTGGTGTAACGAAGAATTCTATGATAATGAAACTAATAAAGAAGTTTATGGTGAAGATGAAGTATATGATTTATCTATGGAAGAAGCATATGAAATGGAAGTATATTCAGATTCAAGAAATAAAGGATGTGAAGATTGGATAGATGTTGGAGTACCAAATAAAGAATACACCAAGTATGGTGGATTTGAAGTAAAAGCAACAAATGTATAATAAACAGAAATGGCAAAACTAAGAAGAAAAGTGATTATCACAACAATTCGTTGGGAAGACACAGAAGAATTAACAGAGGACCAAGTCAAGAGATGGAAATCAGAAGATAGTGACCTACAAGATGAAGTTCACGATGAGGTAGTGGATGATTTTGATTTGGTGAGAGATAAAGTATTAGAGGACACTGAGTGGCCTGAATTAATAGAAGAATAAAGATATGGCAAAACAATTAAAATTTGATGTACAAGCAAGAGAATCCCTTAAGAATGGATTAGATACTCTTGCAGATGCAGTAAAGGTTACATTAGGACCGAAAGGTAGGAATGTTCTTTTACAGAAAAAACAAGGTCAACCACATATTACCAAAGATGGTGTATCGGTTGCAAAAGAAATTGAGTTAGAAGATGTTTTTGAAAACATGGGAGCTCAATTAGTTAAAGAAGTTGCATCCAAAACTGCTGATGAGGCAGGAGATGGTACAACTACTGCGACTGTTCTTGCTCAAGAGATAGCAAGATTAGGATTTGATTCAGTAGAACACGGAGCAAATCCAATGGAACTTAAAAAAGGTATTGAAAGAGCAGTTGGTATTGTAACAGAAGAACTTAGTAAACAAGCAATTGTTGTTGGTTCTGATTATGATAAGATTAAACAGATTGCTACTGTATCTGCAAATAACGATTCTACAATTGGTGAACTTATTGCTGATGCATTTCAAAAGGTTGGAACTGAGGGTGTAATTACAGTTGAGGAATCCAAGGGTATCCAAACTTCAATGGAACTTGTAGAAGGAATGCAATTTGATAGAGGTTATTTATCTCCTCACTTTGTAACTGATCCAGAAAAAATGAATGCAGTATTGGAAAATCCTTACATTCTTTTAATTGATGGAAAGTTAACTTCAATGAATGATATTTTATCTTTATTAGAAGATGTATCTGGTCAAGGTAAATCTTTAGTTATTATTGCAGATGATGTACAAAGTGATGTACTTGGTACGTTGGTAGTAAATAAACTAAGAGGTATTTTAAATGTGTGTATAATCAAATCACCAGCATTCGGAGATAGAAAGAAAAGAATGATGGAAGATATTGCAATCTTAACAGGTGGTACATTTATATCTGAAGAACTTGGTTTCAAATTATCAGAAGTAACAGTAGATAAGTTAGGTTCTTGTGAAAAAATTACAATTGGTAGTGATAATACTACTATTGTTAATGGTCAAGGTTCATCTGAATTAATATCAGAACGAATCCAACAACTTAAATCTCAGATTGATAATTCAACTTCAGATTACGATAAAGAAAAACTTCAAGAAAGATTAGCAAAATTAGCTGGTGGAGTTGCAGTACTTTATATAGGTGCTGGTTCTGAAGTTGAGATGAAGGAAAAGAAAGATAGAGTAGATGATGCACTTCATGCTACCAGAGCTGGTATCGAAGAAGGTATCGTTGAAGGTGGTGGTATTGCATTACTTAAAATTCAAGATGTTCTTTCAACTAAAGAATGTGAAGGAAGTGAATCTTTTTGTACTGGATATAATATAATAATAGAAGCACTTGCTTCTCCTATATCACAGATTCTTAAAAACTGTGGTGTAACCGAGGGTTCTGTTTTAGAACACATTAAAAGAAGTGGTGGTGGATATGATGCTAAGAACGAAAAGTTTGTAGATATGTTTGAAGCAGGTATCATTGACCCTAAGAAAGTAACAAGAGTTGCAATTGAAAATGCATCATCAGTTGCTAGTATGATTTTAACAACTGAGTGTATGGTTGTTAACAAGCCAGAAGAAAAATCACAATTTCCAATGATTCCTGTTGGAAATGTGTAAAATAAATACGAAAAGATTTGGTAGTTTCAAATAAATTTCGTATATTTGTACAAATATAAATTATAATTAAGTAAATAAACAATGGAAAAACAATCATTAAACAGGTTCGTATCAAAATACAACCTATCAGGTTTAGTAGAATCTGTAAAGTGGGAATCAAAAGATGGTTCTCTAACTACTTCTTTCATCTCTGATGATAAATCAGTTTTAGGAAGTGTAAGTATGAAAGAATTCGAAGGTTCGGATTCTGAATTTGGTGTATATGATACAACCAAATTAACAAAGATGTTATCAGTTCTTGGTAACGATGTAGATTTCTCAATCAATGATATTGATGGGAAACCAGTTTCTTTGAAATTCAAAGATAAATCAACATCTGTAAATTATATGTTAGCTGATTTATCAGTTATCCCTAATGTACCAGATTTGAAACAATTGCCACCATTTAATGTGGAAATTAAATTAGATTCAACTTTTATATCTACTTTTATTAAAGCAAAAGGTGCATTACAAGATGAGAACAACTTTACATTTACTTGTAAAGATAACAAAGGAACTATTGTATTAGGTTATTCAAACATTAACACAAACAGAATTAACATTGATGTTGATTGTACTTGTGAAGGTGATGTAGACCCAATCTCATTTTCTGCAACATATCTAAAAGAGATACTAGTTGCAAACAAAGAAGCAACAGATGCTACCTTGAAGATTTCATCTCAAGGATTGGCACATATTTCCTTTTCAATTGACAACTATGAATCAAATTACTATCTTGTAGAAATTCAATCATAATGGCTAAGAAATATTTTTACGAACAAAGTAAATTTTCCGAGTTTAAATCAAATAGAACTTATCATCAGTTGTTAGAAATGACCGATGATGAGTTCAAAGATTGGGCAAGGTTAATCCGTAAGGAGATTGTAGATGCGTGGGATATTGATGGGCAACCTCCTGTTAAGGGAAAAACTGAAGAACAAATAATCAGTCATTTTGGTAAACTAAAAAAAGATAAGTGTGATTTTTATATGAAGGATGATGATGATGAAGAATCATTAGGAATCATAAAGAACTTTAATAAAAGTCAAAGTGTAGTAAATCAGTTTTTTCCAACAATGTTAAAAACTAGAATTTCTGTTGGTGAATCTGCTGATGGTGGAACATCTATTTATGATTATTTTGCTGAAGATTCTTTAGAAGATGGTTTTATAAAAACAATGGCAAGAGCAGTTAAGAGAGATTCTATGTATGCATGGTGTCGTTCATTAACAACTGTTAAAGATGAGAATCCTTTTTGGAATGGTCAAACACCATATAAATTCGTAAAGGATGTATATGATGGTAAGATATTCAAAGGTAAGTGGGAAAAATATGATATTGTACTTCACAGAACAACCGAAGCATCTATTAAAAAATATGGAGCTTTAAATGAAAATAAACAAACGTATGGAACAATTCTATTCTTAACTGGTAAACAGGTAAGAAGATTATTAAAAGAAGGATTTCTAAACAAACGTCAGATTTCAAATATTGGTGATATTCCTAATTCAAAAACTTTAAAAAATGGTAAAGTTGTTAAGTATGTATATAATGTTAGATGGTACAACATTACAGATGGTATCTTTCCAAGAATTATACAAGCATTTAGATTAGGATTAGGACAACCTGCTGTAAACTTCCCCGCATTAACTGCGAAATGGATTTACGAAAACTATACTAATCATATTGAACAAGATGAACCTCTTCATATTTATGACTCATCTGCAGGATGGGGTGGTAGAATTGCTGGAGCAATGAGTAGTAGAAAGAAAACTCATTATATTGGTACAGACCCTAATCCTGATAACTTTCTTGATGATTTGGGTATTTCTAGATATGAATATATGGCGAAGTTCTACAATGATAAGGTAGTTGATACTCATTCAGAGGCAATGACAAACTTTTTTGCAGTAGAAAAGCAAGGTAATACCTATGAGTTATTTCAAGATGGTTCTGAGTTAATTAAAAACAATCCAAAGTTTCAAAAGTATAAAGGTAAATTAGATTTATCTTTTACATCTCCTCCTTATTTTAATAGAGAACAATATTCTCAAGATGAGAATCAATCGTTCAAAGCATATTCAGAATATGAAGATTGGAGAGATAACTTTTTAAGACCTACTCTAACAACAATCTATGAATATCTTAAAAACGATAGGTATATCCTATGGAATATTGCAGATATTAAGATTGGTAAATCAATTTACTTTCCATTAGAACAAGATTCAATTGATATTCTTCAATCACTTGGTGGTGAATATAAGGGTAAACTTAAGATGACAATGGCAGCAATGATTGGTGCTAATGTAAACAAAAGAGAATCCATTGAAACAGGTATGAAAAATTTAGTTCAAGTTGGAACTACTTGGTACAAATATGAACCAATTTTTGTTTTTCATAAAAAATAATGAACTACTACTACCAGAGAAATAAGTTTGTAGATTTTAAATCAAATATTCTTTTCCATGAATTACTTGATACTAGTGATTCCGAATTCGAAGATTGGGCAAAAACTTTGCGTAAAGAAGTTACTGAACAATGGGATGAGTTCGGAAATCCACCTGTTATAGGTAAAAACCATGACAAAATTATTTCATCATTTGGTAAGTTAAAAAGTAATGATTGTAATTTTCTAATTAAAGATAATTCAGATTCCGAATCATTAGGTATTCTCAAAAACTTTAACAAAGATGCATCAGTTGTAAATCAGTTTTTTCCAACAATGTTAAAAACTAAAATATCAAGTGGTAAAACTGCCGAGGGTGGATTATCTATTTATGATTATTTTGGTAGTCCTGATATGGAGGATAAGTTTGTTAAAATAATGAAACGAGCAGTAAGAAGAGATTCGATGTATGTTTGGTCTCGTTCACTTGTTAATAAAAAAGATGAGAATCCTTTTTGGAATGGTCAAAGTGGATATGAATTTATCAAAGATGTTAAAGATGGAAAAGTATTCACAGGTAAGTGGAAAAATTATGATATTTATCTAACTAAATCAAAAGATAGTACATTTGATAACTATGGAACATTCAATGATGATTATGTTGGATTTACAAACATATATCTATCAGCAGATGAGGTAACTGAATTATTAAATAATAATTATTTAAATTCAAGGCAAGTTTCTAATATAAACAAAGTAGAAAAATCTTCAACATCTAAAAGTGGAAATGTAACAAAGTATTCATACATGGTTCGTTGGTATGATAAAACCGAAGGATTGTTTCCAAATATGTTAAGAGTAATACGTTTAAGTTGTGGACAAGCAGCTGTAAACTTTCCCTCATTAACTGCGAAGTGGATTTATGAAAATTACACTAATCACATAGATACAGATAAACCTTTAACTGTTTATGATTCATCTAGTGGTTGGGGAGGAAGAATCATAGGTGCTATGAGTTCTCGTAAGAAAATACACTATGTTGGTACAGACCCTAATCCTGACAATTATTTACCTAAGTTAAATAAATCTCGTTATGAATATGTAGCAGATTTCTATAATAATAATTGTATAGATAATCATTCAGATAAACTTACATCGTTCTTTGATGTAGAACCACAAGGTAATACATATGAGTTATTCCAAGATGGTTCAGAGTTAATCTCAAATAATCCTAAGTTTCAGAAATATAAAGGTAAGTTAGATATATCATTTACTTCACCACCTTACTTTAATAGAGAACAATATTCACAAGATGAAAAACAATCATTTAAAGCATATGAGGAGTATGAAGATTGGAGAGATAATTTTCTTAAACCTACTTTAACTACTATTTATGAATATCTGAATAATGATAGATACATCTTATGGAATATTGCTGATATTAAGATTGGTGAAAATACTTATTATCCATTAGAACAAGATTCAATTGATATATTAAATGAACTTGGATGTGAATATAAAGGTAAACTTAAGATGTTAATGACTAGAATGGTTGGATTAGACCCATCTAAGAGTGGAATTAAAAATGCAGTAAAACATGAAGGAAAGGCGTATAAATTTGAACCAATTTTCGTCTTTCATAAAAAATAAAAATATCGGAATGTAAAAATGAGTAAATTAATAAACCTCTTCGGTGGACCAGGTATTGGTAAATCTTCAATAGCAAATGGTATCACCTACAAACTCAAAAAGAAACATATAAGTTGTAATAATCCCTACGAATTTCCAAAGAGATTGGCATGGGACCACAACATACCAGCGATATCAGACCAACTTTATGTATTTGCTAATCAACATAGAGGAATAGCAGAATGTTATGGTAAAGTAGATTATATAGTGATTGATTCACCTATTTTATTTTCTACTATTTATCATCAGTACTATACAGAAGGATATCCTGCTGAATTTTATGGAGAACATTTCCATAATTTAGTTATTGATTTACATAAAAAATATGATTGTATCAATATCTTATTAGAACGAGGTGAAACAATACACAATGATGATGAACGATTCCAAGATTATCAGCAATCACTAGATATAGATAAACTGTGTAAAAAAGTATTAGAAGAAAACGAACTAGAGTATCATACAATTAAAGTTGGAGATAAAACAGTAAAAAAAATTATGAAATTATTAGGAAAGTCCAAATAAATTTCGTATATTTGTATAAACAAAAATTATATTACAATGGCAAACTTACAAGAAATCGCAAAAAAGTTTAGAGTATCAGATAATTTTCTTAATTCAAAAGAAGATGGGTTATTAATAGTAGCATCATCGTTACAAGATATTATTGGAGAAATGAATTCAGGACAAGTTGATAGAAACAAGAAAGAATCTCTGATAGAAAAATTAGAAAGATTAACCTCATTCTGTAAAGAAGTAAAAAACTCTTCATTCTAAAATGGCATTTTTCGAAGATAATAAAACAACTAACAAGGTAAATAACTCTCTATGGGTAGAGAAGTATAGACCGTCTAAACTAACAGAGTATGTTGGTAATGAACATTTAAAGGATAAGGTAAAAGATTATATTGAAAGTGGAGAAATCCCTCATCTTTTATTCTTCGGTAAAGCTGGTACAGGTAAAACAACTCTAGCAAAGTTAATTGTAAATTCAATTGATTGTGACCATATCATTATAAATGCATCTGATGAAAACAATGTAGATACTGTTAGAAACAAAGTAAAAGGATTTGCTTCAACTGTTGGTTTCAAAGATATGAAAATAATCATACTTGATGAGTTTGATTATATGACACCAAATGCACAAGCACTTTTAAGAAACTTGATGGAAACGTTTTCAAGACATTGTAGATTTATCCTAACTTGTAACTATGTTGAGAAAGTAATCTCACCAATTAGAAGTAGAACACAAGAGTTTCAGATTGTACCACCAACTAAAAAAGATGTTGCAGTACAAATCTCACAGATTTTAGGTAGGGAGGCAGTAGAATTCGAACCAAAAGACCTTGTACCTATCATTGATTCTTCATATCCTGATATTAGAAAGATTATTAATACTTGTCAGTTAAATTCATCTAAGGGAAAATTAAAACTCGATACAAGTTCTGTAATTGATTCTGATTTAAAATCAAAAGTAGTAGAACTTCTTAAAGGAAACGATTCAAAAGCGAATAAGTGGAAAAGTATTAGACAAGCAGTTGCTGATTCTCGTACACAAGATTTTACAGAACTTTATACGTTCTTATATGAAAAATTAGATGAATATGGTGGTTCAAATACATCAAACGTAGTTTTAATCCTATCAGAATCACAACACAAAGATGCATTGGTAGTAGATAAAGAAATTACTTTCATGAGTTGTATAATTCAAATAGTTGGAATAATTTAATTAAGAAATTGTTTGGATATATCATATATTTTTCGTATATTTACATAGTAAATAACATATATTATGTATCAACCTTATAAATACGACCCAAATAATCCTCTTAGTGAAGAGGAGTTAGATGACCTAGGTAAAGTAGATTTTGAAGGATTCTTAGAATACTTAGATTCAAAATCAGAATACCTTAAACAATTCACAAAACCTCTTAGTTCTTATCATACCAAAAGATATGCTTCTTTAAGTTCAGCACAACAAGGTAAAACAATCACAGATGAGGAACTTAAGAAAGCTAATGATATTGGTAGAAAAAATGAACTAGATGCTATTGATAAGATTAAAAATAAAGAGTGGAAAGATAAAGAACACGAAATGTTAAAAAAGACAGGTGTTAAGAATGTAAAAACAGACCGTTCTCAATGGTTCGATTAAATAAATAAATTATGGCAAAGATTATAGGAATGAATAATGGTGGTGGAAATACACCCCCACCTCAACAACCAAAGATAGATTTATCTAAGGCAACAGAAATGAAATGTCAAGAATGTGGTGGTACTGTGTTTATACCAGGTACTAAGTTCTTGAAGATTTCAAAAATGATAACAGGTACTCCACAAGATGCAATCATACCAGTAGAGTTATATCTATGTGGTGATTGTGGTGAAATAAACCAAGAGTTATTACCAAAAGAATTAAAAGGAAATGGCAACTAAATCATTATTTGACCACATAACAAATGTAACTTCTGTTCAAAATCCAAAGTATTGGGATGGATTAGAAGATGCAGATAAGAAAACTTGGAGCAACTATATGGTTCATCGTTTTCTTTCTATGAATCCTGATTGGATAGAAGTTCTTTCAGAGATACAACCATATACACAAACCCTAGAACCTAAACAACTATATCTTGCTCTTATTGGTATTTTACCGAGGGGTAGATATTATATGAGATATATTAAAGGTAAGAAATCTGATAAGTATGAATCTTTTTTAGTTGATTTATTAAAACAAGATTTCAATTGTTCAAAGAAAGAAGCAGAAGATTATTGTGAAATACTTTATGCAACAAAAGAAGGTAGAGAAAATATAAAGTATATTTGTGAAAAGTATGGTATAGATAAAAAACAAATAACTAAGTTAAAGTTAAAAATTAAGTAGAAAAAATTAGGATTTCTCATTTATTTTTCGTATATTTACATAGTAAATAAAACATAAAAGTATGGCAAGAGTAAGTTATTCTCAGTATGGTATGTATAGTTCATGCCAACAACAATACAAATTAAATTATATAGATAAGTTGGGTATTAGTAATGCTAATATTCATCTTATTTTTGGTTCAGCAATGCACGAAGTAGTACAACATTTCTTAGATGTGATGTATAATGTTACTAAAAAACAGGCATTACAACTAAACCTAGAAGAGATGTTACATTCCAAACTTGTAGAACATTTCATGAAGTACAAAGATAAGATGGGTGAAGATGACCCATGTACCCAAGCAGAACTTGGTGAGTTCTTTGAAGATGGTAAGAAAATCTTAAAATACTTCACAAGTAAATTAGATAAGTTATACACTAAAAGTGGGTTCGAACTAGTAGCAATAGAACAAAGATTGAATGCTGAGATTAAACCTGGTGTTAACTTCATTGGTTTTATTGATGTACTTCTAAAAGATAAAGTTAAAGATGAATACATTATCATTGATTTAAAAACTGCTACAAGGGGTTGGAGTAAGTATCAAAAGAATGATAAGGTTAAAACATCACAGATGTTACTATATAAGAAGTTCTATTCTGAGAAGTATAACATACCTTTAAACAAGATTAAAGTAGAATATCAGATACTTAAACGAAAAATAGCAGAAGGATTAGATTATCCTATACCAAGAATATCTAAGTTCGTTCCTGCAAATGGTACTCCATCTATGAATATGGCTTGGAAAAACTTTATGGGATTTGTTGATTCTGTATTTGGTGAGAATGGTGAAGTAATACAAACAGAGTTTCCTACTAATAAAGGTAAACCATGTGATTGGTGTGAATTCAAACAAAGAGGATTGTGTTCAGCTTGGAACTAAACTAAATTAAATGGTAGAACAGAAAGTTTTATTTACTGAAGAAGAGGTTCACAAAATTCGTGGATATGTTACTGAATTTAAAGATAGAATTGTTGGTACATATCATCCTAATATAAATCATGGAGAACATGACCCTAATGGAGGTCATAATATAGCAGACCATGTAAAATGGGATGCATCAACTGAATATGATTGGATGTATGAGAGAATATTTAATTGGACTACTGAGTTAAATCTACCAATTGTAAATTTGGGTTGGGAATTTATTATTCAAAAATATCCAAAAGGATTTGAATTTAAACCACACATAGATGATGTTTCAAAAGGAAAGACTAAACTTGGTAGAAAACGATACTATACAATTTTAATACAACTAACTTCAACTGATGAATATGATGGTGGTGGGCTATGGGTAGAAGATTTAAATAAAGTAGCGATACCCATAAATCAACAAATTGGGAATGTTTCCATATTTGGAAATGCTCAAATTCATTGGGTAGATTTAATAACATCAGGAGAACGTTGGAGTTGTACAATATTTCTTGAAAAAGGGTCATTGAAAAAAACTCTCATGTAATTTGATGTTTTATATATATTCATATATTTATATGTAATAACAATTAAAAAGGAGAGTTATGGCAGAAATAAAATTAACAACAGTAAAAATTATTAAAGATATTTATTCAAAGTTTAAAAGAATTTCATTCGATTCGAACATTACATTACAAAAATTAGTAAATCGTTCAATAGATAAATACATCGAAGATGATTCGTTTAGAAGTGAAATAAATGGTTATCAGAACCTACATGAAAGTGGTTCTCAATATTAAAAAGGAAAAGTAAAAATGAGTACAGAAAGAGCAAGCGGACCTCAGTTAAATCAACTTAGAGACAATTATAATGATTTAGTTTCTAAGAAAAGAATGGTCGGTAGTACAAAAAGAGTAGTTTGGCAATCTAAGAGAAGATTCGGAAACATTTAAAAAAATTATTAATTAAGGTTATATGAGTAAAAAGAAGAAAATTTTATTACTATCTGATGATTTACGAATGTCATCAGGTATCGCAACAGTATCCAAGGAATTAGTTTTAGGAACTTTAGATAAGTTTCATTGGGTTCAATTAGGAGCGGCAGTTAATCATCCTGAAAAAGGTAAAGAAATCGATTTAGGAAACGATGTTCGTAAATCAACTGGTATCAAAGATGCTTCTCTTAAAATCATTCCATGGACTGGGTATGGAGATGCTAATATTCTAAGAGAGTTGATAATGAGACATCAACCTGATGCAATATTACACTTTACAGACCCAAGATATTGGAGATGGTTATATGATATGGAAGCGGAATTAAGACAAAACATTCCAATTCTATTTTATCATATATGGGATGATTTACCAGACCCGGATTATAACAGAAACTATTATGAATCATGTGATTGGTTGGGATGTATCTCTAGACAAACGTATGGTATTGTAAGTAGAGTTGGTAACATTGATTCAGAAACAATCAAAACCTTAGAAGATTGGCAAGTATCTTATGTACCTCATGGTATCAATTCAGATATCTACAAACCAACAGAAGTTCCAAGTGATTTTAGAAAACAAGTTACAGGTGATAAAGATTACAAGTTTGTTCTATTTTGGATGAATAGAAACATTAAACGTAAACAACCATCTGATGTTATTTGGGCATTTAAGAAATTCGTTGATGGATTGCCAGAAGAAGATAGGGATAAAACTTGTTTGATAATGCATACTGCACCTAGAGATAAAAATGGAACAGATTTATTTGCAGTAGCTGATAAAATAGCACCTGGATGTGATATTAAATTTTCAACTGAAAGAATAACTCAAAAAGAACTTAATTACATTTATAATATTGCAGATTGTACAATCAATATTGCAGGTAATGAAGGATTTGGTTTAGTAACTGCTGAATCAGTAATGGCAGGAACACCAAGTATCGTAAACGTTACAGGTGGATTACAAGACCAATGTGGATTTAAATGGATTTCAGATGATGAATCTGTAAATGGTAAATATCTAACTGCAGAAGATTATAAAGAAATTGGTTCACTTCACAATTACAGAGATTGGGAAGATAAAGTAACACATGGTGAGTGGGTAAAGCCAGTTTGGTCAAGAGTACAAACAATGGTTGGTTCACTACCAACTCCTTATATTATTGATGATAAAGTAGATGTTCAAGAAGTTTCAGATGCAATAAGATATTGGTATGATAAAACAACTGAAGAAAGAACTAAAGCTGGATTAAAAGGTAGAGAAGAGTTTTTAGGTGAAATGGGATTGAATTCTAAAAATATGTGTAAAACACTTGTTGATGGAATTGAAACTACATTTGAAAATTGGAAACCAAAGAAAAAGTTTAACGTTTATAAACTTAGGTAATGAGTAAACCAATCTTTATAGTTAGATTACCAGGTTATTGGAATCCTAAACAATTTGATATATCAAGAAAAGCAATCTATGATAGAAGAGAACTATCAGATGATTATCATGTATTAGTATTATCTGATAACGAAATCGAAACTATAAGATTTGAATGTTATAACTCACCACATGAACCAGAAAAGTTAGAAGAGATAACAAAATTAACTCAAATATCAATCGAAAGATGTTTGAGAAACGAAGAAGAAAACCGATTAAGAGAATTAGAAAATGAATAAACCAATATTAGTATTTCAGGCACCAATAGCAACTAGAAGTGGTTATGGTGACCATTCAAGAGATATCTTGAAATCATTATTTGAATTAGATAAGTACGATGTTAAAGTTGTACCAACACGATGGGGAAATACCCCACAAGACCAAATCAATCCACAAACTGAGTTTGGACAAAAGATATTACAAAATATCGTAACTCAGATGGATAGACAGCCAGATATTTTTATACAAGTATCGGTTGCTAATGAATTTAAAAAAGTTGGTAAATATAATATTGGAATTACTGCAGGAGTAGAAACAACATTAGCTCCTCAAGAATTTTTACAAGGTTCAAATCAAATGGATTTGATAATTACTCCATCTGAATTTACAAAGGAGGTGTTGATAAAAACTTCTTACAGTCAAATCGATAAAAATACTAAACAAAAAGTAGGAGAATTAAAAGTAGAAAAACCAGTTGAGGTTTTATTTGAAGGAGTTGATACTACTATTTTTAATGGTAAATCTAAATCATCAATATTAGAATCAGTTGATACAGATTTTAATTTCTTATATGTTGGTCATTGGTTACAAGGTGAATTAGGACATGATAGAAAAGATACAGGTATGATGATTAAAACATTCTGTACAGTTTTTAAATCATTACCAAAAAATCAACAACCTGGTCTTATACTAAAAACTTCATCAGCTGGATTTTCTGTAATTGATAGAGAAGATATCTCTAAAAAGGTTAAAGATATAACTAAGGAGTTTGGTGATAAGTGTCCTCCTATTCATTTAGTATTTGGAGATTTATCTGAATCAGAACTAAATGATTTATATAATGATGATAAAGTTAAATCATTTGTAATGTTTACTAAGGGAGAAGGATATGGTAGACCACTTGCAGAATTTGCTACAACAGGTAAACCAATTATAGTTTCAGATTGGAGTGGATATAAAGATTTCTTACCAAGTGAAAATACTGTTTACTTAGAGGGTGAATTAAAAGAGGTTCATCAATCAGCACAAAACAAATTCTTGTTAAAAGATTCTAAATGGTTTTATGTAGATTATTCAAAAGCAGCAAGTAAGATGTTTGATGTTCAAAAGAATTATAAAAAATACCTAAAACAATCAGAAGGATTAAAAACAAATATTAATAAGAATTTTACATTAAATAAAATGACAAGTAAATTAGGTGAAATACTTGATAAATATATTAAACTTCAACCACAACCAAAGCATGTTGAATTAAAATTACCAACTATTAAAAAACTATAATGGCAAATTTTACAAGACAATATACTAAATTTTTAAAACCTGAAAAAAGAATTCCTCGTGGACAGATTAGACCAAGAAACATCTATCGTATAACTACATATAGAGGTGGTAGTCCTCCAACAAAAACGAATGAAGACTCAAGATATGTTTTTGTAATTGGTATTCTTGGAAATAAAATACATTGTATTAAAATTAATCCAATAAATCCATTACACTTTACACAATTGATTGGTAAATTGAGAGATAAGAGATTGCCTTTAAGTTCTGATTTAAAATTAGAAAATATGTTAAAAAAGTATGATAGAACTGGTAATTCTCTTTTTGATTCTCATATTAAAAATAATTCAAAGGTATATTCTCGTTCTTTAAATAATTACAGAACATATATTTTAAATAAAATTGTAAATGTATATGAAATACGATTTGAACAAGATGTATTGGAAGGATTATTTGGAGCAAAAACAACTTCACCTGAAAAGAGAGAGATATTAAAAGAAGAACAATCAGAAATAGACTCACCAGATGACAATTAGTTACGCAATTACAGTTTGTAATGAAATAGAAGAATTAACTAAGTTACTAAACTTTTTACAAACTAATATTAGAAAAGAAGATGAAATAGTAATTCAATATGATGAGTTATCTGTTACAAATGAAGTAAAAGAATATGTTACTTTAATGAATTCAATGCATGAAAATCATAAAGTAATTGGATTCCCACTTAATAAAGATTTTGCAACATTTAAAAATAATCTTAAATCTCATTGTAGTAAAGATTATATATTTCAAGTTGATGCAGATGAAATTCCACATGAATTTTTGGTAGAACATATGGGAAGTATATTAGATGAAAATCCTGTTGATATCGTTTTCGTACCAAGAGTAAATACGGTAGAAGGGTTAACACAATCACATATTGATAAATGGAAGTGGAATGTGAATGAAAAAGGATGGGTAAACTTTCCTGATTATCAAACAAGAATTTATAAAAACACAGAAGAAGTAACATGGATGAATAAAGTACATGAACGAATTACAGGTTATAGTACATTTTCAAACTTTCCTGCAGAAGAGCAGTGGAGTTTATATCATCCAAAACAAATAGATAAACAAGAAAAACAAAACGAATTTTATGAAACAATTTAAACCTTTAGGGGATAGAGTTTTGGTAAAACCAAACGAAGTTAAAGAAGAAAAATCAGGTGGTGGAATTATTATTTCAGAATCTATGACACATGGTAAAAAAATCCAAGGTGAAGTGATTGAAATCGGAACAGGTATATTTTCACAGAATGGAGAAAGAATACCAATGACTGTAAAAGTTGGTGATATTGTATTGTATGAAAAAGGACAAGGTACAAATGAAATTGAACTTGATGGAGAAACTTATTTATTATTTAACGAACATCAATTAATTGGTATAGTAAAGTGAAAAAGGTATTAGTAACAGGTGGTGCAGGTTTTATTGGAACTAATCTTATTAAGAGATTAAAAGAAGATGGTCATCGTGTTGTAGTATTAGATGATTATTCAACTGGTGATAGAAAAAATCATATAGAAGGTGTAAAATATATAAACGCAGATATTGAACAAATAGAATACATCAAAGGAAAAGATATTGATTTATGTTTTCATCTAGGTGCAGTATCACGAGTACAACCATCATTTGATGACCCAACAGAATGTTTACGAGTTAATGTAAATGGAACTGAAAAGGTAATGGAATGGGCAGATAATTGGGATATACGAGTTGTATATGCTGGTTCATCCTCTAAACACCATGACCCTACCGATTCACCATATGCTATGTACAAATATCTTGGAGAAGAAGTTTGTAAGTTATACAAAAATAGTTTTGATGTTGATGTTAGAATTGCTAGATTCTATAATGTATATGGACCAGGTGAATCATTGGATGAAAAATATGGTAATGTAATTGGTATTTGGAGAACCAAGAGTTTCAATTGTGAAAAACTACCAATTGTAGGTGATGGAGAACAAAGAAGAGATTTTACTCATGTAGATGATATAGTAGATGGTTTGATTAAAATATCAGAAACAGATGATATACATGAAGATGCATGGGAACTTGGGTGTGGTGTAAACTACTCAGTAAATCAGTTGGCAGGATTCTTTAATGAAAGATTCGAAACTGAAACAACTTACATACCAGAACAAAAAGGAAATTATAGAGAAACTCTTAATACCAATACAGATGCTATTGATAGATTAGGGTGGAATCCACAAGATAGATTAGAAGATTATATAAAAAGTTTATAATGATAGGAATCATAGGACAAGGTTTTGTTGGTAACGCAGTTTACCAAAAGTTTAAAAACTATTACGATGTACTTACATATGATTTAGATGAAACAAAATCTAATTCTAATGTAAACGAAATAATTTATAAATGTGAAAATATATTTGTATGTTTACCAACTCCTATGAAAAAGAGTGGTGAGTGTGATTTATCTATATGTGAAACAGTATTGAGTGAAATCGATTTAATCGTAGATAACTTGGAAACTACAAAAAATATTATAATCAAATCAACTGTTCCACCAGGTACAACAGAACATTGGAATTATAAATATGAATCATTAGATATCGTATTTAATCCAGAGTTCTTAACAGAGGCAAATGCTGTATCTGATTATGAGAATCAAGATAGAATTATATTAGGTGGTGTAAGACCTGCAACTACTGAATTGAAAACTATATTTTCAAAAGTATTTCCAAAGGCACATATAATCAAAACAGATTCAACTCATGCCGAGATGGTTAAGTATTTAACCAATACATTCTTAGCAACAAAGGTATCTTTTGCAAATGAAATTTATCAACTATGTCAAGTAGTAGGAGCAGATTACGATAAAGTAATTGAATATGCAACTTTAGATGATAGGTTAGGAAAATCACATTGGAATGTACCAGGTCATGATGGAGATTTTGGATTCGGTGGACATTGTTTTCCAAAAGATTTATCTGCACTTTTACATTTATCTAATAAGTTTGGAACAATTAACAATGTTCTACAATCAACTAAAGATACTAATGATGAAATTAGAAAAAATAGAGATTGGGAACAAATGAAAGGAAGAGCAGTATCATGAAAGTAACTTTTATATATGCATACGAAAACGAAGAATGGTCAACACCACTTGCACTTGCAACTGAATTTGGTACATTGGGTTGGGATGTTGAAATAGTTTCTATTGGTTCTAATAGATTAAGAAATTGGAATG
>Ga0208013_1000305_pt1 | contig 29933 bp, 63 predicted proteins | sample 16_taG_FD_184091 | JGI IMG/M metagenome (GOLD analysis project Ga0208013, IMG submission 184091) | Marine viral communities from the Subarctic Pacific Ocean - 16_ETSP_OMZ_AT15313 metaG (SPAdes) (version 2) | ecosystem: Environmental > Aquatic > Marine > Oceanic | place: Pacific Ocean | collected...
ACAAAAAAAACTTTCTTTAATAAAATGAAAAAAAGTGATGTTTTTAGGTTGACTTTCTCAGATTTTTCTGATAGACTAATCCCAGTGAGTGAGAGAAATACAATGAAAAACACAATGACAATGACAGAGATTCGCCGACACTTCAACCTCCGCAATCGCCGAGAGGCAGCAAAGCAGACCGCCAACAAGGTGCTGGTATCCTGCTGCGGATGCAATGAGGAACTGCACATCAGCCAAGAAGAGGCTGACCAATGGACTGACACCGATTGGTTCCAATGCCATGAGTGCGAATAAAGTTACATTTAAGGGTTGACTTTTAGGACAAAATAAACGATAATTTTTGAAGTTATGAGAGACAAGATCACATACGAGTTAAGTTGGAAAAACGAAGACACCAACCGCGTGAGCAGCAAAAAGTTCACGAACGAACGAGGCAAAGACCACTCTGCATTTGATGCCGCTTGCGAAATGGCGCAGGTTTTAGATGGCAATATGTGGCCTTGGATTATCGAGAGAGACGGCGAGGAAATCCTCCACGGTTGGGGCGGCGATCAACTGAACAGAGGCCGGTTGTTTCCGACTTGCGGATAAAAATTAAATTTAAGGGTTGACCTTTAAAAAGAAATCAGTTATAATTTTTGAAGTTATGAGAGAAAAGTTCATTATACAATATCGGCCAGCCGTTCATGACGGTTTGGAAAACAAGAGAAACCACCTTTACTGCTATGAAGTTGAGTTGGATGAATCGTTTGATAACCGAACCGAAGGCGAAAAGTTTTCGGGTATCGGCGGGACTTGTATCCACACGGGACAATACAAAAGATTTCGGATGGACAGGATAGTGACCATGCGACACGCTGAAGAAAGAATGCCTACGAAGAAGTAAAAAATAAATATATAAAAAAACAACATGAATAAAAAATACACAACATACCTTTGGAGAACAAGCAACGATGCAGGATCTTATAGAGCATCATCCCCAACCGTCCTTGAAGATTGTTATTCCTGCTACTACGCAGGGATGACGAGCAAACATTTAGAAGCGCGACTGGAATCACCGTATTCCGCGAATCGTCCATATTCGACCGACAAACATGAGTCGAGAAGCTCCGTGCATATTCTCTGGTCTAAACAATACAACAACGAAACAGACGCGCACACCGCTGAAAACGAACTGATTCATTGGTTGTGGAAGTTTTCACCAAAAAGAACACACGCCAAAACATTAAACGCGAATGCGAATCTCAGAGGAGACGAGTTTGTCAGCGTTTCATTAAAGAACGACTTAAAAGAAGCTAGGAAAATTATTACTCGCGACTATATCAAAGTTGTTAAAACTATTAAACAGACGCACAAGGAGCGAATAGAGCAAGCGATAGAAGCAAGGGCAGAGGAAATAGTAGAAGGAAACAAGGAAATTCAAGAAATGCTTGCTGAATATATCGAACACCACCGATCCGAGGTAAAACGCTCTAAAAAGAAAAGCGATTTTAATATTGCAAACATACGCGAAAAACTTAATTCTTTGAAAGGGGTGATTGCATGAAAAAAATAATAATATCACTTCTTTCGCTGCCTTTAATTTTTCAATCTATAAATGCTACTAATGAACTCTCGAAAGAAACAAAAGTCATTGCTATCACTATACTTGCCGAAGCAAGGGGAGAAGGGGAAGCAGGGATGTATGCGGTTGCTGCGGTCATTGCTCAACGAGCATTTGAAGGAAAACGGACACCATCATCAGTATGTCTTAAAAAATGGCAATTTAGTTGTTGGAACGGAAAAGGCGTTAAAGACTTGGAGCATTTGCTCAAAGAACCTCAAGCCAAATACGCAATAGCCTTGGCTAAAAGCGTCAAACAATTAAGCCGTGAATTTGTCGGCTTTGCTAATCACTACCACGCCACATGGATGAAGAAAAAACCATACTGGGCCAAAGGTGAAAAGCCCGTCAAGGTTATAGGTCAACACGCATTTTATAAATTATAAATCATGAAAAACATTGTAACGATTACACGAACGAACGACCAAGTAAAAATCAAAAACCAGTACAGCGTAAAAACAAAAACGCGCAAACCTGCCGACATGCAAACATGGAAGTTTAAAGTACTAGGTGAATTGCCAGAAGGCATCAAAGCTGTTAGAGTTTAATCGCAAAAGTATAACTAGTCTTGTGTCCCAGCCCCGTCGAGTTTCCTTTCTGCTCGGCGGGGCATTTTTGGCACGCAACCTGCTAAAGAATCATGCTTTAAGTCGTTGAGCCGCAAGGACTTACGGCCGCGCCCTCCCCCCGCGCGTAAGTCCCTGATACTCAGTGACTTAAGTTTCCAGAAAAGCGTTTTACAAAGGGTTTCCGTGCCAACCGTGCCAAATATCATAAGAAAAAAAAGAAAAAAAAGTGAGATTATTGGTTGACATCTCGCCGGTTTCTGGTATACTGTTTTGCGTTATGAGGAAGTACTCAGTTGTTGATGAAGAGGGTGTCGTGCGGAGTTTCACGCAGAACGTGGGCGACGCGGATCACAGTGCGCTGAATGATGCCATCGATTTGGCCCAACGTGCGGGCGAGGATGTCGTCGAGCATCTCGCGGACGACACTCGTGTCGTGGTGTGGTCTATCGATGATGCCACGGATGAGCCGTGGGACGGTTTCCGCTCAGACGCGGAAGCGGACGGCGATGCCCTCGCGAGTGCCGGTTTCGGTACCGACGAGGATTACGGTGGATGCTGCGACTGGTAATTTTATTATGAGGACTGAAATAAATAAATACGACACGAAGCACGGCAGCCCCTATGATCGGGGATCCGCTGACCGTTACTACAGTCGGGGCAGCGAGCCCCACTATTATCCAAACGGTACGGGGAATGCTCCTCGCGTCAAAGTGGAGGATATGTCTAAGGCCGAGGTGGAGGCCTACCACGCGGGCTATGATCAGGAAACCGACCGCAAGCAATGGTATTAAAAAAAGTAAAAAAAGTGAGATTTTTTGTTGACTTTTTCCGGAAATCTGTTACTCTTTAATCAGTTATGGGACTTACAAAATCATTATACGCCGACCTCTCATGCGAAGAGGTGTTCGAGTTGGAACGTCATTGCGACGAGGTGCGCGAGGCTGACATCGCCGCGCAGGACGCCGCTATGGAAGCGGAAGCTGTCGCGCAAGCGCAGCGCGAGCGCGAGGATCGCGAACGCGATCTGGCCATGGCCGAGGTCGAGGAGGTTTGCTGGTGCAAGGTTTTCGAGTCGTGCTCCATGTGCTTCGGCAAGGCATAAACCGTGCCAACCCTCATCACTCACGCTGAAAAGCGTGAGTTTTTTTGTGGCTAAAAATTAAAAATGAAAGTCCTAAGTCGTTGGGCTGCAAGTACTTAGGGCCGCGGCGGGGGGGCGGGGAGTCGTAAGTCGTTGGTAATCAAGCACTTACGCGGATGAAATCTGAAAATGGAGTCACGTAAACTTTTTTCTTTTTACATTTTTCACATTGACCTTTTTCCCAAGAGCCGCATTTTATAGTTATTTGAGGCTCGCGGGTTTCTTTTTTAGCAACACGTATTTCGCGCCGTTGGGCTTTGGTTCCACATTCGTAACAGATCATTATTTGACAGGTTCGTATTTCTTATTTTATGAATTACAAATCCGAATTTAATCACTGTTCTTTTTTCCGTAATTAAAGCCTACTCGGTTTTTCTTATTGCTGTAGCCTTCTGGTTCTAACCCATTCTTCTTGAGCCATTTCCTATAACCTACATCAACTGCTTTGGCTAGGCCCGTTGTGTCGCCATAACCCCAATCACCTTGTTGTATTATATCTCTAGTCATAAATTTTACTCTGATATGATTTGGCGTATTTGCGCGAACTTCTTATTGATGAACGCAACAACATCACAATCTTTTGCGTTTCTTTGCCGAAGGGATTTGATTTGGTACTCAATGTGCCTCTTCATCTCACTCCGAACATGATCCCGCATGACAATCTTATCATGCTTTACCTTTCGCGTGACCTTCTTCTTCGCGGCCTTCTTTTGTAAATGTTTTGTTTTCACTATCTCTTCTTCTTCAAAAGCTTTTATAAGCTCTTTATAATCCATATATTAAAAAAAATGGTGGCGGGAGTATTTGTGTACCCGCACCTTTTCAGTACCCAGAAAACAAATGTTTCAGATCTACTTACTTCGGACTCACCCACGAGATTCCTCAACCGATTGGTCTCCGTACTTGTCGCAGTCGCTACGTTACCCCTTTGGGAGGGGTTGTTCCGTCACACCGATCTCTCTCCGTCGAGAGAGAAAATTGAATTGAGTTGTTACCGCGCCACCGATAATCAAGCGTAAAATGTCTTACCATCCCTGTCCCTAGCGCGTTTATAGCTTAAGGGCGATGGAGGCGTTATCGGCTTAAAAGCCAATCTACTCGCCAACTCAAATTGATCGCTCTTGAGAAAACTCTAATATCTAATCTTTTCAAAACGAGTTAACGCTTTTCCGACACTAGACGCGAGTCTGAGTTTTTTCGGGTGGGTTGTGTTTAAGCTGTAGGCTTAATCAATTTGACCGCAAACTCAAGAGCAAATTTTCAAAGAACAAAAAAGTGTCGGGGGATCAAAAAGGAATACGAAAACCTTTTCGTTTTAAGTCAGCCCCGCCTGACTTCATGCAATAACCCAAACATTACTATGAATAACCATGTTCCCCGAAGGGAAAATATAGTCTATCACGCTTCGGTTGCGGTGTCAACACTTTTTGTTGAAGATTCTTCAACTTCCCAAAGGCGGTCATTATCCCAATCAAATGAGAAATATTCATTAAACACCTTGGAAGCAATCTCCGACTCTATGCTTTGAGACGCTGCTGACTTTAGCAATCCCTTCATAGCTTTGAGCCTCTTCCGCATTTCTTCAGTCCCCGCTTTGGTTCGCGGCCTCATCCAATGATCATCTACTTGCTTCATATCGATTTTGTTTTTAACTCTTTATCTGCCCTTAACTGCTTATGAGTATACCTTAATCCGGCATTCCATGCAAGCCTTTTCTTTTTCGGCTCCGGTTTATAAAAAATATTGTAGTGCGGCCCGATAGCTGTCTTGTCCCGAAGGATCACCCTGCTCGACTTATGGATCGGCGTTTTGTTAATGTCATCCACAAAAGTCTTATGCTTATAGGGATTGTAATACCCTCCCCGAAACTCCTCACCCGACTCTGGCACACACTCCTCGCAGTAGTCGTATGGTTTGTCGCTACAGTCACAGATACTGTACTTCTCGTATAACTCATTATCAACCTCGCGAAAGCGTTCCTTGGAAACCTCGCCAATATCATGACATTTTCCAACAACGTAGGCGTGAACATTCTTACGCTTCTCCCGAAGGACTCGCTGGCGACCCGCCTCCTGCACCCTAAACTTTGCATCATGCAATTCAACACGATGAGCGTGACAATAAAGCAATCCCGTCTCGGCATCGATCACCGACAGGCAATCCAAATGTAGATTGAAATAAACTTTCACGCGATCCGGCGCGACTTCGATGCCGTCCACCATCTTGCGTGGCCCTGCATCCTTCCAACTGATGAATCCTTTCTTTTCCTTCATAACTTCGAACAGTATAATCTCATTCGTTTCTGATGTCAACAATAAAAATAACTTTTTTTAAATTGGACGCGAGGGACGGAATCGAACCGTCAATTGTTCTTTTGCAGAGAACCGTCTTGCCGTTTGACCACCCCGCGATCATATGAGCCTTTACCTTTCTTGGGCCTATGTACGCGCTGACCGGTATTCCAGTCAACCATCGCTCTCGGCTTTTTAGGTTTCTCACTCACAGGGGTTAATAATATCACACTTTACACAGATGTCAACAGTAAAAATAATTTTTTTTAGGGGTTGACAAGGATACCCATTTAGCCTATAATGATCCCGCTTATGAAAACCAAAGATATAAGAAATGGTTCGCTCTATTACAACTTGAAGCGAAATAGGGTGGAGAGGGTAATCTCCAACAACTTCAGCAAGACGAGGGTAGTAACCGAGTGCCACAAGCAAGATCAAGAAGCTGTGCCGACTCGTTACCTTCGGCTGGCATCTGGCGAGGAAGTCGATAATTACTTGACACCTCCCCCCAAGCGTGGTATCCTGTCTTTCGTGTTCGGGAAATTGTCGAATCTTTCTCGGACAGAAACGCGTCAATTGTCATAGCGACGCGGCTCCTCCCCGTCTCGGGTTGTTTGTAGCAGGTCTTGCATTACCTGTTTTTTTACCTGAGGCGGGGCTAATCTCCTGAGAACTTGTTTCTCTCATAACCAAACCCTCCGGCCAACGCTGGAGGGTTTTTTTGTATAAAAAATTAATTTTTAATGTCGTAAGTCGTTACGTATCAATGACTTACGTCGTCGTCGCCCCCCGCCGCCGAGCTAAGTCGTTGGTAATCAGTGACTTAGGTTTTTAGTTTTTAAGAATTTCGGAAAGAACTGTGCCAACTTCGCCATTTATAAAAAAATAATTAACGAGTAAATAGCTCGCGCTTAAATAAAAATGTTAAAATAAGGGTTGACCTTTAAGCTAAATCTGGTATACTTTTTTGCAGGTCAGGGACACTCTGACCGACTAAAAAAAATCGTTATGAAAACTACTAGAAAGGCAAAAATCGCGTCACCCAAGGTGACATCACTCAAGCCACGAGTCACGGGACTTACCCAAAGGGCCAAAGAACTCGATAAATTTACTTCGTCAGCGTGGTCTGCCGAAGTATACAAGATGTCTCCGAAAGAAGCTCAATTGATTCTTTTGGAGAGAAACTGCAACAAAGGAATCGACGCAACCAACCGAAACCTAAAGTCTCGCAACGTGAAGTTTTTGGGTCGGGCTATCTCCGAGGGTAGCTGGAAGCGTCACGCTGGAAATGTCAAGTTCGACGTTACTGGCACTTTGATTGACGGGCAGCACCGCATGACTGCAATAGCGCAATCCAACGAGGACGTAGAAATTATTCTCGAAAAGGGTTGCGATGAGGGAACCACTCCAGCAATCGACCAAGGCGACAACCGCACTTTAACTCATGCGGTTCAGTTTGGTAGAGGTCTGGGAAGAATTACTCCCGCACAGGTTGGTTGGATGACCAAGCGCACCGTTGGAGTCCTTCGTAGTCTTTTTTCGGTTGACGGTTGCGTTGTCCCAGAGGGTACGCTTTCGGAGCGTTCCAAGGGGTACAGCGCGAAGTTGGTTGTTGATACTTTCAACGAGCATAAAGACGCTTTGATGTACCTTTATGGGAACAGGAGCAACAAAAAGGGGTACGGTCGCCCTGCGGTGTTATCTCCAATTGTTTCGTTTATGACTCGAAACCCCACCAAAGGCAAAGAGTTTTACAATGACTTCATTGGAGCATCATTGAAGAAGCCAAAGAGTAACGCCGCCCGAATGCTCGCGAAGCACTTGGACGATGTAAATGAAAAGAAGGAAAACGGCGAGGCGTTAAGCCTTGGGGTTTATTCTTCTCGCGGTTATGACGAAATGGTTTATTGGTATCAACAAACCTTACGCGCCATTGAAGCGTTTGAAAACGGCAACAACATTAGATTCACGAAATGAGAAAATGTTACGCTTACCTCGCTTGGATGCGAGACGATACATTGAAAGTCGGCCATGCTCTTGACCCTTTCTTTAGGGTTAGGCAAGGACTCACCTCATCGTCGAACTGTTTTCTTTGTTTTCAAATTGAACAGCCGAACAAAAAGGCAGCGCAGGATTTGGAGACTTTTCTCAAGAAGGCTCTGGATACCTTTAGGATAAAAGACGCTCATTGTAAAGAGTGGTTTTATTCAAACAAAAAAGGAATCAAAGGGGCCATAATAAAAGCCCTCAAAGGTTCAGAAATCGAGTACGCCGTTGGGATTGGAAACAAACGCAACACGACTTGGGACGGCCTCACTAGCGAGGAAATGAAAAAAATTCTGAAGCTGTTAGAGTAACGGCCCATAACTATAACTCCCTCAAAGCTCCCCGCGTTACAACGGGGAGCTTTTTTTATAATTTTAAAAATTAAAGTTGTAAGTTGTTGACCATCAATGGTTTAGGGCGCTCGGGGGCCCCGGCGCGGGCCTAAGTCGTTGGTAATCAGTAACTTAAGGGGGACCTTTTTAAAGTTTCGTTCAAGAAAGTCAAGCAAAAAATAAAAAAAACTTTTATCAAAAAAAGGGGTTGACTCCTCCACTTAAATGTGAGACAATAAACGCGTGTTAAGAAAGGCACTAAGTTATGGCAAGAAACACTAGACCAATGAGTGACTCCTACGACTTCGAGGTCGTGCAGGAGCCGTTGTTCAATCGTGACGGCAACGCCGCCCTGATTGGCAAGTCCCCAGTAATGGGAAACTTCCGCACTGACACCGGTCAGTGTTTAGGAACCAGCACCGAAAAGTACGCTATCGTTCAAAATAGCGCACTGGTCGAGCAGGTTGAGGACGCGCTCAGCAAGGTGAGCGAACTAGGCAACTTCACCAGTCAGAAGGTGGTTGCCCGTGACGGAGCACGTTTCTACGGCGTGTATGACTTCCCTTCAATGGTCAAGCCGGTTGTTGTCGGCGACGGTGCAGGGATGCGGTTGACTCTCAACAACTCCTTTGATCGGAGCACGGGGGTTGACTTCACGTTGGGGCTCATGCGGTTAGCTTGCCTCAACGGACAGATGACCTTGGTCGCCGATACCTCGGTCACGAAAAAGCACAGCCACAAGCTGACGCTTGACTTCATCACAGACGCGATCCACTCGTGCACGTTGAAGTTTGAGGAGTCCATCAAGGACTTCGGGACTCTGGCCAAGCGTGAAATCACGCAGGAGCAGGGTGGTCTGATTCTGGACAATCTCGCAATCAAAAAGGTTCTGGCCGAATCAATGCGGGACTCGATCCAGATGGTGTGGGACAACCCCACCCACAAGGAGGACGAGGGGCGCAACCTGTACAACCTGTACAACGCCGCCACGCAGCACCTCACGCATGACGTTGAGGGTGGACGCTTTGAGTACGCTCGGCGTGTGAGTAGTGCGGTTCTGAAGAACCTCACCAAGGCCCGCGACAAAGCGGAGCACTTCGCCAAGCTGACCCAGCGAGTTCCTGAAAAGGAAAAGGTCGCCACGGAAGTGACGGTCTAAGGGGAACACCAACGCCCCCACCCCGCAAGGGGTGGGGGATTTTTTTTAAATAAAAGGTTCGTAAGTCACTGGCTATCAATGGGTTAGGGCCGCCGCGGGGGGCCGCCCGGCCGTAAGTCATTGGGGCTCAACGACTTAGGCCATGGCTTTTTAAAAAACTGACGTCTTTTCCTCGTCGTAACCCGCTTCCCGCAAAATTTGCGGGATCAAATGGATATGGTTGGGGTTCTCGCATATTAAAGCGTGAGACGTTTTCCAGTCGGGTCGCCAAGCTATTTGTACCCTTTCGGTTTTGAATCCATCTCGATGCTTTACATCGAAAAGTGTCACGCTATATTTCTTTATTATCTTTTGACCTTCTACGAAGGTTTTTCTGTCTGCCATATTTATATTATATTTATTTCTCTTTATCATCAGAATAATCCGTAAGATTCTCCGCTACTATCTTTCCCATGCTGTAAACATGGAAGCCGGTTCTCATTTGCACAAAACGCATCGGCTTAAAACTTGCTAGTTTATCCTGTGCCAGTTTTTTAACCAAGGGCATAACACCCCCTCGCTTCCCTTTGAAAATTGTAAGATCATTATTGTGTTTGTTGCAGATTGTATAGAACGCCGCTAATTCCAACGCCGCTTTGAGTTTCACTTTATTAGTCCAAAAATATCCCAAGTAAGGTTTGACTACATCGTTTGACCAAATCAAATCCTTACCAGAGGTCGCACCGTAATTCCAAAAGCCCCAGTAGTGCTGGGTCATTTCGGTCATATCGTCACCGATAATTGCGATTGCTACCTTATCCTCGCCCTCCCGCTGTATTGCATATTCTATCATTCTTTTGGTTGTGATTCATACCATAAGTAAACACCCCAAACCAGCCCGACCAGAAGCCACATATGTTCCACGGTAAGGTCATTATACGGTTGCGGTGTACCCTGTAAAGCCTTTTTTTCTATTGGCTGAAAGGGCTTTGCTTGCTTCGCTTCCCGCTGGCTGCGCTCCGTGGATCACAAGCGCGAAATCATCAGAACCCGAAATCGCCAGATCATCGGTGTGGTCTATCTCCAACCCAAGCGCATTGGCTTCGTCTATTGAAAAGAAAACCTTGGCCGACTTGACCATAGTCTGCGGGATTAAATTGTCATACTTTCCACCACGGGAACAAGTAAAAACAAAATTGCTAGGCAGCCCACCGTGGGCCGCGATATACTCTAGCAAAAACTTCACGCTTTTGGTATAGGAGTAAAAGGTGACGTTTGGAAAATAGGTCGCCGCTTTCATCCACGCATTGAAATAGCTTTGGGAATAATAATCGCCGCCTACATGCACACGCAATGTCCCGCCACGGTTTAGGCCAGCGGCCTTGACACTTTCGACAATCAACTGTGTTTTTTCCGCTGTACTTTTCTTTTCTTTCAACAGATCGAAGTTGCGCCAGCGCGATGCCCTTACTTTGGGAAACCTGTTCTCCATCCCTGCTGCATAGCAGCGAAAGATAATCCCGTCAACTTCTGTCTGCTGATCCGTGAGCTTCCCCGTTGCCCTGTCCGCTTTAGTTAAGCAGTTTTTTGCACCGGGGCAGGTGTGACCACTCGGAAGGGAGAAATGATAAATGCCCTTGAGCTTTGCGTTTTCAAATGTTATTCGTAGTAGTTCCATAACTGCAAAAAGTATAGTCGAGTTCGTGGGCCAAGTCAACCATAAAAAAATTTTTTATCCGAATAGTTTTTCCCACCCTTCGGGACTCGTCCCGCTGCAAACAAACTCCCTGTCCTCTGCGCTTACAGTTTTAAGCGCATCTTGTATCAACGCACCTTGGTTTAAGTCCCAAAGCTCGCATCCTAATAATGTCACGCTATAGGGCTTGCCGGTTACCCGACACGGGCCGGTGAACGTATAGGTTCCCTCTTCGTGGTTTTGGACGTAGGTGCAATTGCTGTGAATGTAACGTGTCATAACGCCCCCGAGACTATGCTAAATACTAGCCCGTGTCAACCTAAAAAATAACTTTTATTTTTTTTAAAAAGTGAAGTTGTAAGTCGTTGACTATCAATGGGTTAGCTCGGCGGCGGGGGGCGCGGCCGCCCTAAGTCCTTGGTAATCAGTCACTTACGACCTCTTTTTTTAATTTGTATATACATAGTATTATCCATGTAAATCTATCATCTCATTAATACATCTGCATACTTATTTATTATTTATTTATTTCGGGTTCATTATTTCGCAATCACTTATTTACTATTTACTTATTTATATTTCACTATTTAGCAATCACTTATTTGTAATTTATTTATTTACAATTCATTATTTCGCCTTTATTTATTTCGCATTCGTTCACTCGTAATCACAAAAAAAACTCCCCACTCCGAAAAGTGGGGAGTCGTAGCGTTATGAGGACTACTACTACTGAGGGGGGAATTTTTTACTTCTTCCTTCGAGAAAATTTCAGAGTATTAGTATCCTTATTTGAAACAGAGAAGGTCGACTTCGCGACTGACTCATACTCACTCCGATGTTGATTATATTTACGCAATCTCTCTACGGAATCTACCTTTAGAGAGTTGCCCTCTTGTGTGACATTAACACGATATGAAGTATTTCTCATACATTATTATACTATGCCGCCATTTATCATTTGTCTAATAAATCTGGATTCTTCTCAAACATCTCTTTTGCATCCCCTGTCAACTGTCTGCCATGAGTGGATACCTCAATGAAATTCAGCTTTTGCAAGTAGATTTCTGTATCAGATAGGATTGCGGCGCGAGTCATCTGGAGTTTGGCGGCGAGATTGTATAATCTAACGCAACCGTTCTTCGCCAATGCCCTCAAGTATTTCAACTCATTCTTATTTATACCATAAGGCATAATGTCTAATGTCTTACAAAGAGACTGCCAATCCTTGAACTTGAATGTTCTCACGTTATTCGCGGCACAATAATTGATGATATTAGTTGCCATTTTTTGCGCTGAACGACCATTACCCCTCAAAGTAGGTGCTATATGCTTTGATACTAGGTCGCCCGAAAATTTTATTTTTTCGGTATTAAGTAATAATATCTGACCTAATTCATCATAGGAGTAATCATCAAGATCAATCCTCTCCATCCTATCTATCAACGCATGGAATACTTCTTGGGGTTCGGTAGTAGCGAACAAGAATGTCAGTTTTTTGAAATCAATCTCTATGTCCTGACCATCATAACTAAAAGTATTAAAGTTATCTTTATTGGGATTGGTGATGGTCAATAGTGCCATCGTTACATCCTTGGGAATCATGTGACATTCATCAAAGAGGAATGTTGCCTCGGTGTTAACCATGTAAGGAGTCATCACCATGTCCACGAAAGAACGGAGGTTCTTAATCGTAGCACAATTTATCTCAATGTAGCGTTTCGGTTCCATTGTGTTGGGAAGTATGAGGTTTCGGGCGAATGCCCTCGCCAACATAGTTTTACCAGCACCTTTCGGCGCGGTAATCATAATGTTGGGTACAATACCGATCCTCTCAAACGCTTTGATATAAAACTCAAATTTACGCTTGGTCGGATGCTGACCGATGATGTTCGGGAATAAGTTAGATGTAGTAGTCATAACTGATTTAGATATTAACTCGATTCGGGACGTAAGTCAAGCCCGAAAAGATAACTTTTATTTTTACCAATCTCCCTTTGATATATTTAGCTCAACTGGAGGTACTGCCTCTTTCTCTGCCTCAACAACGGGAACAGGTTGCTCTATGAGAATAGGCTCCTCGACAATAACATCACTTTTATCAATGATATTCATTGCTATTGGTTTAGGTGTTTCAGTAATACCCGAAATCATCTCGTAGGATTTCAGAAATTTCTTACTGACATGAATAACAGCATCATCTGTAAAGTATTTTTTCAAATCTTTAAGTGATACTCCGATGTATGTAACTCCGCCTGTCGGTTTCATAACGAGCAACCAGTATAAAATAAATGGTTTATGCCGTCAAGCTAAAAATTGCTAAAAATTGCTAAAACCTAAAAAAATTTTTTTATGATGCTTAAAAGCACCATTATTTAGCATTTCCCAAAAATATCACTTTATTAAAACCTGACTTTTTCGAGGATAAAAATGAAATTTTTTCGCCGCTCCATATTTGACATTTTTTGATTCATAATCGACTTACGGTATTTCGGGAAAAATCATTCACAATTCACTTTTGTATTTACCCCTATGAAAAAGTAAACCAATTTAGTAAAAAACCCAATAAAATTAAGGTTTTTATTTTCGGTAATCAACCGTATTTAGCCAACTTTCATTCACAATTAGCTCCATATTTGTGAAAAATTGATTCACAATTGATTATTATAGAACTTAAACTGGTTTTAGTTTGGTTGTTTTTGGTTGGTTTGTATTGAACTGTAAGGTAGGAGGAATAGAAGAAATGAAGAATAAAATAGTCTTTTTACTATTATTTTTACAAATATAAAAAAGACACAACCCTTTTTACTCTTAAATTTATCAAGTAAAGCTACTTTATCCAATCATTCTTTATCTTTTCCCAATCTTCTTCCTCATAGTGTTTATCCTTATTACTTCTTATATGCCATATTACAGCAATGATTAAACCTATTACTATCTCCATGCTTTCACCTCATAACTTCCTCTATATCTTTTATCTTTTTACACCTTTGCTATATATACAAATTAAATGGGGATTCCTTTGCTTAAACAATCGGAATAGAAGTAGGAGGAATATCCCCAAAAAAACCTATTCTTTTATTATTTCCAAGTGTAAATTATTAGGGATTCCTTGACTGCACCCTTTACAAGATTGAAAGAAGGATTCCTTGATTTATCCCCTTTACTTAAAAAGGATTCCTTGAACTAGCCCTTCTTCAAATTCCATTAGGATTAGGGGAGTATCCCTTGAAAAACCTATCCTTATATGGAGGGTAAAAAAACCCCATCCCTCCCGATTAAGGGAGGAATGGAGAAGTGTTTGTTGTTTCAGAAGTGTTTGTTCACCCAGAAGATTGAGGGAGAGGACACTTAAAACCTCCCCTTTATACTTCTCACTCTATTAACCTTCTGTTGAGATATTAGGATCGCCAACTACTTGTGGGCCTCCCTCTCCTTGGCCTTGTTGCTGACCTTGCTGCCCGAATGTTTGCGAAAGCACTTGGATGGTTCCAGTTGCCTCTGCGAGCTTGGATGCGGTCTTGGTGATTTCCTCCACGATATTCGTGTGGTCGCCAATCCCGACTGAACGATTAAATAGCATTTCTAAAACTGCTAGTGCGTTCTCTCTATCGGCTGATAGTTGAGCCAAGGTTGCGTTAAATAGCGGCGGTAGTTGTTGAGTTTGCCCCGCTCCGTCTTGTGTGTTGGTATCTTCTGCCATACTGATGTTATATTAGTTTTTGTCTTTTGGATTTTCCAAAAAAATTTTATGTAATTAGGCTCAAATAGTTATCATCAATTTTATGAGATACGGTGATACCTGTCATCGTTTCGTAAATACGAGAAATAGCTACATCACTCTGCCTATCCAGATTCTCCCTAATATGTTCCTTCATTTCCTTGACTGTAATTTTCTTTTTCTTTTTCTTTTTTGCCGTCATTATTCTTCCTTATCAGTTGAAATTATCTTGGATTTAGAAACATTCTCATTAAGCCACGCTTGACGTTCTCTATAATCCATAACATTAAAAAAATTTTTTACTATTTCTTTAACCTGTTTTTTATCCAAAGTAAAATCTACCACAACCTCCCGTTGCTTTACCTTATCGAAATCAATCGCTTTTCTTACTTTCATTCTTTTTTGTGACCGTTTTAGGTTTCTTTTTTCTCGTCATACTCGATTACTTCCTTCGCTAATGCTGTAGTTTGTTTCTCATCATTCTGATCTACCAGTTCCTTCCTCCATTTTGGAAGGCTTTTGTAGATGCCGTGATAAATTGCTTGGTACTTCTCCGCTTGGTTTAATCTGACTTTCATTTTTTCGTGTCGATTCTTTTCAAAGTCTCTTTAGCTGCTTTCTTCCAGCGGCGTTTAGTGGCCTCTGATGCGTCTGTAAGACACTTTCCTTGTTGTAGTAGGGTATCGACCTCCTTTTCGGAAGTCGCGGCTTGTATTCGTTCTTTTATTCCCATAGTAAAATTTATTTTTATATAGCGGCGAAAGTGTTTTTTAGCCTATGAGCCTCCATAACGCCCAAAGTCCTGTCGCAATGATAGCAGCAATGATTACACGGTTGACTATCCATTCCCAATCGACCTTCACTACAATATGTTTGTCATCAATGCCCTTCTGGAAAATTACCTCGGCTTTTTCCTCGGTGCAACCAGTTACCTCTCTGATCTTTTCAATAATTTCTTTTTTATTCATTTCCCCTTAAAAGCCATACCGATAACCTTGACCTTCTTCTTCCTGTCAAAGTAACCTTCCTCCGCTAAATAATCAATGGTTTTGTCCATTTTTCTCTCTATATTCTCTTTGTTTTTGAAAATTACATGGACTTCATACTCTTTTTTCATTTCATAAATGTTAATTTTGAAATCATTTACAATAATGCCTTGAGTAACCCTCACTCCCTTTCTACTGTTTTTCATAACTTTTCATGTGTTCAGCAAGTCTCGGAGAATAATTAAACGCAGACTCAAAAGTAATCACATTTTTCTTATATGCTCTATAATGCAACTGCTCTCCCCTGTTAAGCATCACTTTTTTACTTCCCTTGTCCTCTGTACGCTTTGACATAATTTTTACTGTTTTTGTTCCAAGAACTTTTGTTTTTAGAATTGGTTCCTTTCCTTTTCTTTTTTCCCTTTCCGAAAGTAACTTTAGTTGTTGATGCTTTGGTTGCCATTACTTAATTTCCTCTATCGTATCTACAATGTAATCTAATGCTATTTTAAGACTTTCCATGTCCATATTTGCGGGTAACTCCCCTTGAAAAGAATAACCAGTAAAATTGCCGTTTCGGGTAGTGAAGGGTAAAGTTACTCGGAGTTTTTTGTCAATGTAGGTATATGGGGTTCCTGTCGAGGTATTGCCCCATGTGCTTGTTTTCTTTTTCCCATAGAAATAGACTCCAACATCCTTCAGCCTCTGATTGCGAAACCTGACAGTAATTGCATCAGCGGGAAATTCGTGAGTCGCATTTCGAGCTATGATTTTATCGGGATCAATGTGTGGATGCCGCTGGATAAGAGAGTTGCTTTCCCAATGCACCATGTTAACTGTTTTCTCCCACTTCTCCAGATACTTTGTATCGGGCTTTAGTGTCCTTTGAATCTGCTTCATGTTCTGTTCTATGTGTCTAGTTTTTAGTGCCATAATATCAAATTTCTGAATTTACTACCCATCTCACAAAGAAGAATCCTGCGATTATAGCGATTGTTAGTGGAATTAAAATCATCGGACTACATTATTCCATTTCGGGCGCAATGTCAATTTCTTTGTTGGTTGCCGCCGCTTTCCTAATTGAGTCAAGGGATTCTCTTACCATTGTGCTGCCCCATCGGGTAGATATGACCGTCGAGTTGTTACCCTTCTCGATGGACACAACCGTATCCAAGTTGAACAACATCTCCTGACCGTCAACTGCTCCTGTTAACGTAATTAAGTGTGCCATAAATTATTTTTTTAAGAGTGAGTCGGCAAAGAATTTAGCATCGCGACTTATCGTTTCACCGTCAATGTTTGGTAGATCGTACTGTTCTTGCTCAAACTTCCCGTCTCGGATGTTCTTGTCGCAGATTGCCTCTGTTTCTGGCATTTCGATTTTAGGCTTTGTTATCTTGCGAAACCAATTCCTTTGAGCAATGCTAAATGCGAATCGCAAAAACGCGAAAGCATATATCTTGTTCAACTCTATCGACTGTCCTCTATGCTCGATGGTGAACTTTTTGGTTTCATCATCCCAACCAAAGGAACCGTATTTTAGTTTGCGTTCAATCTTCATGGTCTATAAAAAAATTAGTTTATACGCTAGGGATTTTTTCGTTTTGTGTAGAGTCAAGCCAATATGGAGTGAACCTAAATTCTAATTCAAGTGAATCTTTGCTTGTGTCAACTTGTTCTCCTTTTTCAATTTTCCAAGCGTCTGCCTCAAGCAGTAGGGATTCTCCTTCGACAGTAGTGTTGGTAATGACAATATAATATATGTTTTTGTCATTGAGAATCAATGTGTGACCATGATGGTCACGAAAGTGAAGGGATGAATCCTCCCACTTCTTTGAGGGGTTGATTTGTTCTTCATCACTCGAAACTATAATTTTTACTTTACCTGTCATTTTTCATCAACAACTGTTTGTGTGTCATTTTCAATAGGTTCCATGTTGTAAACATTATATTTTTTATCAACTTTTACTATCACATATTCGTGATGCTCCGCGAAATCTTTTTGGTATGTGGACGCTTCTTTGTATGTTTCAAAAAAAGCATCGGGTACATCAGCATGAGCATCAATTACATAATACTTATATGCTATATTCCTATGTTGGTCATCCATCTCCAAAGGAGGATAGTTCCATGCGTGAGTACAACCTGACCCAATTAGAATTGCCGCTATTACAGTCACGACCACAAGTGCGACTTCTTTCTTGTCTTGTTTTTTCATTGCGCTTCTTTAATTAGATTTTGAATTTCATCTAATGTTTGAGTAACAAAGAACGATACTCCCCTCGTTATTACCTCTGTATATGTTTCGGGATAACCAAGCTCGTCTTTTTTTATTTTATCAAAGAAATCTTTGGTAATTCCTTCTTTCATTCCGATTACTCGGTAGGCATTAACCAATATGTTGTGGTATTCGCCGCTTTTGTCTGGTAGTGCTGTTAGTTTAATATACATAATTTATATTTTAATTTCCTTTCCATTCTCGTCAACTACTTTCATTCGTTTACGGGTTTCCTCTTGAACCTTGTCTCTCAAAAGAAGCAATTCGTAGCCTATCTTCACTATCGTTCTCCGCTTCATACAACTTTCGCTTGCCGCTAAACTGTTTACAAATAAATCTATGATTACTGCCAGTTCGTTTACCCTTGGGCAATCTTTACCGTGCAACTCGTTTATACGATTGGTTCCCTTCCCGTAAAAATTTTCCTTGGCATAATACTTGTGGTTTATCTTATCGCTATAACCTCTTTCCCCCTCGTCCATAACTCTGGTGAGTTTAGTGATATAATTTATTTTTTTACGATTTTTACTCATGTCAATTTAGCATCCCAATTTGGGTTGTATCTTTCCTGCAAACTTACCCAAGAGTCGGTATAGAGTTTCTTGAACTTCTTCCGCATCTTATCGTCCCAAGGCCCATCGTCCCGCCGCCAATCATATTGTGGTCTTTCATCAACAACCGTTGGGTACTTTGGATGCACAATCCTTTGCGCTCGACTCGGAGAGCATTTGATATGCTTATCATAAATCAACCAACGATGTATGCCACTTTTATCCAACTCTCCTGTTTCCATCCCCAAGTAAACTTGAGAATCCCACTTACCCTCTATGAGTTCGCCACATTCATGGCACTCAATATCGGTGTACCGATTCAACTTCAAATCTTCTTTAATCTTACTAGAATTATTCATACCAACGAGTGAACAAATATCGGCGTGAAGTCTCCGACATAAGCACCTACCACATTAAACTCCATAAACTCATGTGCCTCTGGATAACTCAAACGATCATCTGCCTCCATTAAAACTTTGAGGCATTTATCGTAATCGTAAACAACACTATAACTACTGGCATCGTAACCAACAATCGCATTATCAAATCCATCTGCAAACAAAGCGTGTTCATTTATATCACCGATAAAACTCCGCTTGCTTGTGCAATCGACATAATGTGGGTACTCCTTTGTCGGTCTTTTCCTATGTTGTTCTGTCATAGTAAATCTCTTTTATCGCGCTAATAATATAATTTCATCTAAAGTTGTTAAAGCCTCATACCATAGGAGAGCAAGAACCGACAAACACAAACAAGCAGTAATTCCTTTCCATCTCTTTTTCACAAGTAAGGATGCGTTACGCCACTATCATCGTGAGGTTGGTCTGTCGTAATATCCACAAGTGACTTTTTATTCTTATACTTTCTTTTTTGTTCCTTACAATTAAGGCAGTCAAATGTAACTTCAGTAGACTCAAAATGATTTTTTACTTTTGTGATCTTCACTTCGTTAGTTTGAAAGTTAGGTAATTCGTGATACTTGTAATCATGGTCATAGCAATCTTCGCAAAATACCCAAGTAAGAATTTTCATCTTCCGATTGGCTTGGTTACTGATGAGATCACAATAGAATCAATGGTATCCTTATCGCAAGAGTCACAAGAAAATGTAAGCAGGTCTTTGCCGTATACATCTTCTTTCATCTCTACAAAACTAACTTCATCAGCATCTTTCCATTCAAAACAATGCTCGCACCATACCCAATTTTTTAATACTCCAATCATGCGTCTGGTATATGCTCTATGCTTTTAACCTCCCATGAGGAAACGAAAGAACCTCGACCCTTGCTGATCTTACAATCCTTCTTCAATTTTTCTTTCGCCGCTTCCTCTGCTTTAAGAACATTCTCTGCCTTGACCGTGTAGGAAACAGCATCACCGTCTACTTCAAATTTAACTACATAAGTCATACTCTTGTTTTTTGTTGTAGCATTTTTTACAGAGAATTTCTTTGGTCTTTTTTATCTTGTGCCAGTAGCCTTGGAGTTCTTTTGCATCTTCTCTCATCCAAAACTCGTTACATTCATCACCGTCACAATAGACCATCCAATATCGGTTAGTTTCTTCTCGGTAGATCATTCTTTAATAATTTCAACATTATCAGTCTCACCGTAAATGTTTTCGTACATATCAATTACATCTCGGTCAGTTATATTCTCCCAACCAACGCAACCTTCACGAAGGATTTGCTTCAAGTCTCTATCCTTAATCCCTTCCCATTCTGATTCCGCAAGAGTCTCGCGCATAGCGTCAATATCTTTTTTGGAGTATTGATGCTCAAAATCCCCCCAATCAAACCCTCTCTCTAATTCGTTGAGGTTGTCCATACCGACCCAAAATAACCCTCTACCGTCTTTTTGAGTGGAAAGGGTCAACATACCCTTCTCTGCCATCTTGAATAGAAGTTCTTTATAGGTCATCGTGCTTCCGCGATACTTCATCGTAAAGGTTTAGCGTCTCTGAAATAGTCTTTGCTAATTCCATTGAGCGTTCATATTCTTTCTTCTTGTACCCATCTCCTATAAAGATAGCCTCTTGGTTGACGTTTGAAGTTACCCAAATCTCATTACCTCGTTTCCTTTTTTCAACTGACCAGATCATGCTTTCGATTCCTTCGCACGTTTTGAATTTGAGGTTCTTTCGATAAGATCGTTCATGTACTTCTCCCTGCTTTGCAAAAACCCTTTAGTTTTCATTCTTCTAATAGTAGCTTTTGCTTCTTTTAGCTCCATCTCCCTTGCCCAAGACATTTTTCTTTTCTTTGATTTTTCTACTGCCTTATTCAATGACTCTTTCATTCCTCCTATTGAGGGATCGCTATAAGTTGAAAAACCTATTTTTATGGGAAGTGAATTTATCTTTTTAGCCGTTGCCCATTCTAGGGATGGATACTTCCGACCTTTCTTAAAGGGACTGTCGGCAATTTTTAAGTTTCCTTTGGAATCCTCAATGACTCTTTCAATCGTTTCTTTGTCCAATAAACGATTGTGAGTACCGTAAGGCTCAAAATTAGAACCATACAAACATTCATTCCAATTGTCATCGACGGTTACGCATTCGTGAGTTTCTTTTCCCGCTAGGACTTTCCCAACTCCCCCCTTTCTTACACCATCGCTTCGCAAACCTTGAAACCAATTTCCCGCGAGAGAAACTGCTTCTGATCTCCCCTTGCAAGTGACCAATCTCTCCCATACAAATTCTCCATCTATGTTTCTGGTTGTTGCGGTCTTGGGAGAAGGATAAGGCGCATCCAGTTTAATTCTAATAGAATAAGTCCTAACTTTGTTTGTGCTTGCCGCTTCCCCTTCTCCTAGAGGTTGGCTTGGCAGTTGAATATGTCTTGCTGTATGTTTCATGCTTCTAATACCTTACTCCAATAACGTGAGTTCTTACGGTTCTGGTTCTTGTCCCAATACAAGCATCGTGCCATGTATGGTGCTAGTCCTCGTTTTTCACTACGCTCGATCCAATCCGCTTCAATTGTCTTGTACTTTTTAGCGTCCTTGGTCTGATTCAATCCATAGACTTGAAACAAGTGTGTGTCCATGCAGACAACCTTTGCCTCTGTCGGATAAAGCATCTCTATTGCGAAGGAGGTTTTCGCCTGACCCAACCCAAGAATCTTTTTAGCCAACCTATCGCGCCACTCACTCCAACTTTCAGAAGAACCGCGAGCGATAAAGTCACTAGGAGAGTCCCAAAAAGTATCATTAAAAAGGCCGATATAATTAGTTCGATTATTCTGCATCCCAACCCTCGTTCTTTCGATCCGCTTGAATAAAGCGTTCGCATCGTAGTTCCAGAGTTCAAGTTGCTCTCCAGTTTCGAGTGTCCATTCCTTGAATCGTTTGATTGCATTGTATCCTTTGCAGTTGTTTTTCCAACTTGTGTGGACTGACATGAAAGCGAACAAGTACCTTTTGAAAACGGCAACCTCTGTTTGTGGCTTTAATTCGGCCCAATAATTGTTATACGATTCAATATCCTTGTCTCTAATTGAATCGAAAAATGTCTCAACAGTCGTAGTAGTCATAAAAGTTTTTTTTATTGTTTTTTAAAAGTGTTTTTTAGCAGTCAAGAAAACCTTGAGGGAGACTTACAATGAGCAGAAAGGCAAATAACACTCAAATGCTCCAACAAGGTCATGCTATGACTACTACATCTCTAGCTATTGGCGAAGCGTCCTTGGGCATCCCTTTTGGGTTTGCTTTTGGCGAGCTTCACCAAATCCTTCTTTGCTGCCTCATATCCAGCCTCGTAACTTTCTTGGTCGAAATCGTCCTCGGAATCATCCTCGGAATCATCATCCCAATCTTCGTAATCACCATACTCGTCGCACATGGGTTCTTCTAGTTTCTTCTCAAAAAGAGAAACAACTTTATACTTGCAAGTACGAAGTTTCTGGCAATCGCAATCCAATGGTATACTCACAACATCGGAAGGATCAATCTCGACAACCATCAAATGTCCTCCATTGCCGTAGTGCCGTGCGTAGTCCAAGGAACCAGCATGGAAACCGTCAGAGCATCCAATGTTCGCATTGTCGCAAACATTTCTGCGAGGCATCTCGTTTACATCACCAACCTTGTTGGGGCAAGTACCAGAATGCCAATCGGAGAAATCGCTACGAACCCCCTTGTACGCAAGGAAGTTCCCATCGGGAGTCAGCGGCATATTCTTATGCTCAAGAAAAGCATAAAGTTCGTTGACTGCCCTGCGAGAAGGATTCTTCATCAACTTCTCGACAAAGCGAGTGAGAGGTTTGTAGGGTAAACCCTCACGCATGAAATCAAGGATTCGACCCACAACATGATTGTGAATCACTTCACCTTTGTAAGAAACTTCACCGTCAGAAACCTTGATGTTTCCTTCCGCGAAGCGTTCGACTGCCTTTGGCGTATCGAACAAGTCAGGCAATTCATTATACTTTTCTTCCGAAAGTAATTTCTTTGCCTCGTCGAATGATGGATTTGAACTTTCCATCGTGAGTGCTTTACCATCTACAACGATGGTCAGCGAGTTGTCTGTTAAGATATACGGTAACATAATCAGTATAATATCCTTTCCTAGTCTAGTTTAGTTGGGTTTGTTTGTCAAGTTGTTTTTTTTCGAGTTTCTCAACGCACTCAAAAATGTTTCCCTTCGCTTCACTTATCTTTTTTTTTGTGATATAGGTTGCCTCAATCATTGTCACATAATTGATGGTTTCCTTTACCGACTCTGGAGTGAAACGCCAGTTAAAATGGTTGTCATCCATGAAAGTCATCATTGGATATTTCTTCATGCAGTCCTTACATAATTTATTCAGATTGTGTGTGGGCTTGAAATCCTTGAAGAATCCTCGACGGTAGACGTTGAATTTTTCATCGTGATTTCTCATGTTATTCCTTTCATCTACTTCCCCTTTGAATATGTTCAATGCTTCTTCATACTTGCCCAAAAAGCTATCATCGGCACTTTCTCCCGCCATTTCCAAATACTTGGCAACATAACTTCTTGCGGTTGAATCTTCTGGCAATCCCGTCTTGAAATCTTCTGCCCTGCTATTCAATTCAATGAATGCTTCACAATACTCGTCAAGTCGATCAATGTTCTTTGCGTGAACCTTGGCAGATAATCTGTCAAACAATTCCTGTTCGACTCCTTCTGACTCCATTTTCTTTTGAAACTCTTTCCTTGCCCAATCATCAAAGTAAGTCCAGTTGTCTCCCTCGACTGCCTTCTCGGTTTTTTCGGTAACTTTGAAAGCGTGGATTGTTGGAACATCAATGCCCACATTCTCCAACGCTTTGACTGCCTTGACCAATTTACTCGGATGATTATTCTCGGCATCACAATCATCTTCACCGTAGAAGAATTTTCTTACAAAAATGTAAACACCTTTGTCGTTGTCTAGGTCAACCGATTCCGACTCAAAGAAATCACTTCTGCAAGTGTGCCATTGGCCATGAGAGCATTCCTTATCCAAGGAGAAAACCTTGGTGCTATGCTTTGTGTTCTTTACCGCTGAACTCCCTCCCGATACCGTCGAGTTGCTTGGGTAAATATCCCGTAAAACAACCTTGGGGTACTCTGTCAACTTTTTCGCGGGGAAATCGAAGCCTCTTTCTGATAAAAATTCTTTTTGTGCTTTTGCCGAACGGTAATTTAGCAAGTAGACTGTCTCATAAATCGGAGTATCTTCGTCCCTGCCCTCGTAGTCCTCAATCAAAGGAGCAATACGATTAAGCCTACCGTGATGGGTTGGAGCATCGTCAATGATTACAAGAGTCTTATCTTTGGCATAAATGTTTTGCGCCTCCTGTCCTTTAACCCTCTTGTTGTCATAATGACGAGGTTTAGCAAATATCTTCAATTCAAGGTCTGAATCTTTCCATTTTTGCTTATCGAATATCCCGCTTTTAATCTTACGGTTATTCCAAGTTATACCTTTGGTATCGACTATCTTTTTAATCTTGCCGCCGAAACCTCCATGCCGAAAAGCGTCATTGTATAACATCTTTGCGTCCCACATTGTTTCGCATTCTTTGAATTTTTCCCCAAGCGCATCGGGCAATGCTTTTAAGATTGCTTCCAAGGTGCTGACAATTGCCTTCTTGGTTCTCTCGGTATATTGTAATGCTTCTCGACTCGCAGAGATTTCCAAGTCGCCAATATCGAAATCAATCTCAACTCCACTCGAAAGTAATTCTGCTCTCTCGTCTTGCCATCCTATATTCAATGCGCCAGAATCGAGCGGATAGGATATGTTGCCCATGATTGCATGAGAGTTTCCCTCGACCAATCTCCAGTTGTCTTTTTCTATGACAATTTTAGACTTTTCCAGTTGGCGTTTTAGGTCATCTTGATTTGCTCCGCGAACATTGGGAACAACCTTGAAATACTTGAACAAGGTTACTGCTTTGTCGTAAAACTCACTAAAATCATCAGATTTAACAGGGATTACGATTTCTACACCGTTTTCCTCCTTGGTTTTTTCGCTCCCCATCTTGGAAATTTGACCAATATCGGAGGGATCAATGAAAGCGTTGTAGGTTGTTTTGGTTCCTTTAACGAATGAGTTGATAATGAAGTTATCACCGTAAGCAAATGCCGATTTGCAACCCAATCCTAATTGGCCAATTTGCTCGTTTGAGCCGCGCTTGGTGCTTTCACCGTACATTGCGTAGATTTGGGCGATCTCGGTTTCTGTTAATCCCCTGCCAAAATCCCTCACCTTAAATTCGGGAGTCATTTGCGTGGGAAGTGTGACCTTAATAGGAACATCTGCCTTACCCACTTCTGTATGGGCATCGACGGCATTGCAGGAGTATTCCCGAATTACCGCTAAAACCTTATCTGAATAGAGTTGGTTTCGCAGGACATTAAAGATATGGGATAAACCCGACTCTTTTATTCCGAACTGGAAGGACTTGAAGTTGTCCGACTGTTCCAATGTGGTTTGTGTAGATGTAGTAATCATACCAGAAACCCCATCTTAAATGAAGCGGGGAGCAATGTCAACCCTTTTTTTTACTTTTTCTTAAAAAAGATTTTTATGGAGGAAAAAAAGAGTTTTTTAGCATTGGCTAAATAGTCACTCGTTCAAGTTGTAAAAAATTTTTTTACTATCTGCATTAAAGTAATAGGTTTCCCCATCCCCCTCCTCTAAAAAATAAAAATTATCTGAAAATTCGCGCCATTCATTCTTTTGGTCATCGTAAGAATAAGAGCGGCCAATAGAAAAAAAGTGTTTATTTGGCGTTTTGTCATTCATAATCGAAATTATTTTTTCCCGTCCCACGCATTCGCTCATCAGAGGCCATTCCATATGTGTTTATTTGGCGTTTTTTCGTTCACGATTCAGTTCACTAGTTGGTTTCCTGTAAAAATTCCCACTAAAATTGATAAAATTAAGATAACACTCCACCAGATTAATTTGTGTTTATTTGGCATTTTCTCGTTCACAGTTCAATTTTGTTTATTTGGCATTTTCTTTTTCGTAATTGGTAAACTACTTCGGCGGCTATTTCCTGTCTGGCCGCGTTACTGTCGAAATTAATTTGCTTTCTCTTCTTTTGAATTACACCCAAAACTTCCGCTAACACCTTAACATCTTTCTTCATTATATTTATTTGGCTCTTTTTTGTTCGTGATGATATTGTTCATCGAAACACGCCTGACATAGTTGTCCTGCGCCATCGACGTAAAAGTCGCGTACAAGGATGTGATCCATTTCTGCGTATTCGGTAGTTTCTCCGCATAATACGCATTTATCGTGTTTATTTGGCTCTTTCTGTTTTGTAGCTGATTTCATAAGTTTTATCCCCTATTAATTAGCATTTTTGGAAAAGTTTTTAACAATTGAGCGGCCGCAAGGGGGTGGGGTACACCCGCTACTTGATTATAAAAATTAAAAATGGAAACGGGTTCGTCTTTATAATATTTTTTAACTATATCTATGTGTTGTTGATCTCTCTCTTCGTCATCTTTTATACTAGCTCCCGAAAAATTAAAATAGTAGTTTCCCATTGTTATGTTCAGTTTATCAAACCTCTTCTTATTTTTTAAGCACCTTAACCAAAATTCGAAATCTGCTTTTACGTCATATTTCCCATCAAAATTACCTAGCTCGTCATGAAGTTTGGTTCTCCATGTAGGCATGCAATGAGGGGAATTCTCTACCAACATTGTACTCAAGTTGGTTTTTAAGCACTGCCATAACTCTTGGGGAAAATCTTCATAGAATGGAGCAGCGGCTTTTAGGCTTTTTCCTACCTGCCCGTAAGCCACGTCGCATTCGGGGTGGTGCTCCATATAGTTATACATGGTCTCAAAGTACCAAGGAGCTTTAACGTCATCCGTATTGCTATTGGTAATGTAAGGAGTCGTTGCTTTTTTTATAGCCATGTTCCACGCCCCATATATGCCGGGATCTTTGTTTTCTTTTTGGTATATAACGTTGGGTTCCTCGCAAAAATTTTTAATCATGTTGTAGTCTTCGTCATCGGAATTACAATCAATGATAATTATTTCCGTTTCCTTAAAGAAACTCTGCCTGTAAAATTGATCCACGAAATTGACAAGAAACTTTTTGGATTTGAAAAGGGAGGTTATGGAGCTTATTTTCATATTAGTTTATTTACTATTTGGTTAAACTTTTCCCCTTGGGATTCAGGACAAAACGAAACAGCCCTTTTGTAGCCGTTTTCTTTTTTTGGTTCATGTTTCCCGTCGTGAATCTCATATATTTTGTCGCGTAAGTCGTCGGGGTCTTTGGGGTCAAAATAAACACAATTATCAAGACCTATTTCTGAAGTGGACGAATTATCACAAGCTAATACATTTTTTCTGTGATACATTGCCTCTATGACGGGAAACCCGAATCCTTCGTATAAGGAGGGCTGAATAAGTCCAATAGATTTCCGATACAACGAAGTGAGTTGAGCTTCGGACACGTTCGGTGCCCACTTTACGCCGGGGTTCTGGTGGAATTTATCACTAAGGCAAACAAAATTGAACACGCTAGACAGGGATGGGTGAAGGTCAAAAAGCTTGATTAAAGCGGCCGCGTTTTTGTAAACATCGGTATTGGTAGCTATTGATATAAAAAAAGGTTTATTTATTTGGAGAAGTTCTATTATGGAATCGTCTTCTTGGTTGAATCTTTCGGTGTCTAGCCCGTTATAATTTAAGTGACCCCTTTGTTTGTTTGGATAAAAACGCTCGAAGTCTTTTTTCGTATTCCGAGAAACACAAACAAAATGCTTGCCGTTAGCGAGGCATCTAGCTTTTTGCGCCCACATAGGAGACCTGAAATCGTATCCGAAAATTTCAGGAATCATATCGTGAACGTAAACAATACACGGAACCATAGTGGAATAGGTATAATACGTTGAGATAAAATAATTTATACCGTTAGCTAAGCATAAGTAATTCATATAAGGGATATCCGAAAACTCATCCTGAAAGCTGCTAATGCTTATCACTTTGTATTTTTTGAGAATTTCTCGGGGCAAGCAAGAGTCTTCCCTTTTGAAGAGAATGACTTCGTACCCATCGGGCTGTAAATATTTCAACAAAGTATACCAAACAATAGAAATCCCCGAGTACCTCCTGTTAAGAAAAACGGTATCAATCGCTATTTTTTTCATACTCTTCAACTATTCTGCGCCCCTCTTCTCTTGTGACCCCAAACTTATGCCAATATTCCTCGTACCAGTCATCATGCATGTGACCAAAGCATTTAAGAATTTTCATAAGTAAAAGCTTCCAATCGATGTCGGGAGGAGGGGTCACGTAATCTTGCCACTTGGGGCTCATTAAAAACTACCCTTCAAAACCGTGATGGCTTCAGAGGGTTCTGCGTCCGTTTTGAATTGTTTATTTGGTGGGTTTTGTTCTCTTTTTGGAAACCACTTCCATTGAACCGTGTGACATCCAGTAAGGGAGATAGCCAACACTATAATAACCAAGCAAATAAAGATACGGTTTACAATATCTTGACAATCGTTCATTTCCTTATTTTACATCAAAAAACAAAGGTATTATAATATAAATAATGATTACTTACGGGAACACCACTATAAACATAAAAAGAATAAAGATACTCTTGAGAAAAGCCCATTTCCTTCATGCTGTCGAAAGTTCTTTCATAGTTTTCGAAAAGCATTACCTCGTCGTACTTCTTTAAAAAAGTTTTTTTTGTAGCTTTATATATCAAATCGTTCCAGCTTCCTTCGGAAGAATAAGACACAATTACCCCTCTGTTCCATGTTTTTCCTTTGAAGGTAACTTTTTGAGGGTGACATAAAACCCATCCATCGTCGTCCTCGTACTTGTCTAAAAAAGAATCGTGGGTGTCCTGTAAATAAAAATTGTTAGTGGAAAATATTTTTTCCTTGGGCGGTTCTATCTCGGTACAGATTCCAATTTTGAAATTCCTGTACACTGTGTACATAGGGGGTTTGCGGAAGGGCATATTGGTTACCCCCGCCGCTGTTCCTATTAGACCGTATCTGGTATTCATTGTTTCTCCAGCACGAGAACTCAGGTATTTTGCGTTCTTAAGAGATCTGAATTCGGCTTTTATACATACGGGGCCAGTGATAAAGACCTCCTCGGTCTGGTAATTGAATTCCATTTTCTTTCTGGCGCAAGCTACCACTCCTATCCACTCGTCATCGCAAAGCAAAACGCCGAGAAAACCCCCAAACAAAAAGAACCACTCGAGGTACTCCATAGTAAAAACTACCTCAGGATAGTCTTCTTTAAAGTCTCTGTGGTAATTATCTTTCAGGAATCTTAACAACTTGGGGGAGAAGTCGTTAAAATTCTCCAAAACAATAAACTTATTTTTATCTGCTTCCCCCAAAATATTCTACCGCATGGCCTTCTGTAATTAGCATTTTGTTAAAATTTTTCTTTTTCTTTTCGTCCCAAAGGACACCCAGAATTCTTCCGTATTTACCTTTCTTATCTAATTCGGTCTTGATGATTATTTTTTGAGAAGTGTTTTTTATTAATTCTTGAAGTCGGGCTTTGGCGGCTAAGCCCCTCTTCTTCTCCTCTTTGTCTCGGGTACGACTTTCGGGAGCATTAATACCGTGGAGTCTTACCCTTTCCTTTCGGAAGGTAGAGAACCCGCAATCGATCAACATATCCACCGTGTCTCCATCAACAACCCTTAAAACTTCAGCGCTATACTCATACATACAGAGTATTGTGGCGTGATAGTTAGAAAAAATCCATTAATTCCTCGATAGAGATAATTATATCATTCACCAAATATTCAGCTTCATCTCGGCCCTCTTCATCAAGCTGACGTATATTTAGGGTAGTCAAAGCTTCCACCATATCTTGTAGTTGTTCTTTAGTAGGCATCTTGTTTTTATTTTTACACTTCACAAAACTTTTTTTAAAAAAAAAGAGGTCAGGTGTCAAGCCTTTTTATTCATTTCCTTGGAAACGCCAAGCGTAAATGAAATTCTATTAAACCAGTATATCTAATTGTTGATTAAAGTAAGCGTCCATTAAAGCGTTATATTCTACCGTACTTGCTTGATTATGGTATTCGTGTTTTTGTAGATAAGCATTTTCTAAAGCTA
>Ga0208013_1000308_pt1 | contig 29845 bp, 44 predicted proteins | sample 16_taG_FD_184091 | JGI IMG/M metagenome (GOLD analysis project Ga0208013, IMG submission 184091) | Marine viral communities from the Subarctic Pacific Ocean - 16_ETSP_OMZ_AT15313 metaG (SPAdes) (version 2) | ecosystem: Environmental > Aquatic > Marine > Oceanic | place: Pacific Ocean | collected...
GTTCCCAAAGTGTTTGTGCCATTTATGTCTCCTTATTTCATCATAGCGCCAAGGGTTAAGTAATCAAATAATCCTGGTTGTTTACTAGTAACTTGATTTTGTGATTGTGGAACTGGGGTAGCACCTAAAGCAGAATTAACATATCCTAATGATGTAGCAGGTTGATTGGCATATCCTTGATATTGCTGTTTTGCTGCATCCATTAATGCTTGTTGCATAGCTTGTTGTTGTGCTCCTTGTAATGCTAAGTTATTCGATACTGTTTGACCCATACCAAAACCAAGATTAGATATATTTGCCAATTGGTTTGCTGCACCTAATCTTTGTTGATTTCCTGTTAAACCTGCTTGTTGGTTAGCTAATTGACCAGTCATTGAATTAGATATATCTTGTTGTGCCATTTGTTGAGCATTTTGGAATCCTGCTTGTCTTAACCCTGCTGAGGATTGAGCTAATTGTTGAGCTACGCCCCTGCCCATTTCACCCATAGCTACACCGTGACGTGAACCACCAAAAGCATTTGCTGCTTGAGCCTGGGCTCCTAGTTGGCCTAGACCTATATTTGCACCTCTTAATATATCTGCCTCATTAGCTTTAATAACATTATCCGTATACGGATTCATATATGGAGATAAATTAGTAGAGGATAATTGCCCTGGAGTTACCTGTTGAGGATTATACATACCCCCTGCAACAGTACCCATACCTGCACCTTGTATACCTTGTGCTGCTAAACTGTTAATATTTGGTGGTGCTGTTTGACCTCCTGGTAACGCTTGTCCTGCCATATTTGTCTCCTATTTCATTTTTTCTTTGCTATATATCTAGGTGGTCGATTTTTCTTTCTGTATTCAGACATGTTGACACCACCAGTACCTTTACCACCTTTACTAGTGCTTGTTAGTACTCTATCTGCACCCCATTTTGCTTTATTAATCTGTGATGGTAGTAATCCCCTATTTTGTTGTGGTCTACTAGGACCTCCCCCTATTCTCCCTCCACCACTAGATGGGGTAGGTGGTGCTACATTAGCAGGTACAGCATTACCAAATAAGGCATCATATTGTGCTACTGTCCCTGGGTCATTAGATTTTAATTCTGATAAAGCTTGGTCATATAATGGCATAGATGAATAACCTGACCATCCACCATCAAAGGTAGTTGGGGCTGGCATACCACTAGTAGATGTTAATGAACCAGGGGATAATAAGCCAAAAGCTTCACCTGCTCCTATATTTGCATCAAATGCTGCATTCTGTGCTGGTGTAAATCCTGCAACTTCAGGACCATAATAAGGCATATAACCTACTTGCTGTACTGCTTCCGCTCGTTGTAAGTTTCTATCTGCGGGTCCTTTTACCCATTCTGGTATGGTTGTTTCTGTCTTTGTTGTTTTTGATCCGCCTTTTCCGCCGCCACCGCTCATATTAAAACTCCTTTGCTAATACTATCTGAATTTGTTTCCATCCTTTATCCCCTAAAATCTTTTTCCATCCTGGTCTACCTGATAAAGACATAGAATCACACCCCTGTTGTTTACCCCATTTTACCGCATCATCATGCATATTCGTAATTTGTTCCAATTTCCCACCTGCTAAAAATACATGTAATACCTTTCTATTTGGATATATAACAATCTCTGTTACTGCACATCCGTCTTTCCCTGGCCATAATTGCATGTGACCACTTACTATGCCATCTACTATATCTATAAAGTTATGAGTATCACCTCCTTCTTTAATTGCTGACATAATCCAAGGCTTACATCTTAGAATTTCTTCATTTATCCCCTCCATTATGGATCTAATTCAATTCTGACCCAAGCACCATTTTTAGATACAACCACTGTATTTTGGGAAGGATCCCACATTAGTATGCCATCTTCTGTTGCTTTTGAATCTGCATCTTTGTATTCTAACTTATTTCTTGTGTTAATAAAAAATTTATTTAATCTTTCACCCCAAAGTTTCCAATTAGAGCCTGAAGGAGGAGGGGGTTGAGCTATACTCATCGTCTACCTCCTGCCCTAGCTTCGATCCTCATAACCCCTGAGCGCCAATTATCATTACCTACTCCCTCAACTTTAATTCTTATCTGTCTACCTGTAAATCTAACATCTGTTGGATTGACTAAGGTATAAGGGCCATGTGTTGTTTCTGAAGCATTAGGATAGAATCTAGATTTAAAAGATACTTTAACTTGTCCTTGAGTAACTTCATCTGGAATAAGATTTAACACTCTCATAATTTGGTCACCATTTCCTAATGTAATTGGGCCTGATTCTGCATAAGGCTTAGTAGATCCGTGGGTATATCCTGACTCATGATTATATAAATTTCCACTAGCATCACACCATATTGGATTATTAAATACTCCTTGGTCAACACCTGCTGTTCTAGAAACATCCCCTACAGTCCAATGCCCTTCTTTATAATCTAATGCCACATATTTATCATTTTCATTTGAACTAGCTGAAGGATAAAACCACCATATCTCACTATGTTGTGAGTTATGAACAGCGTATGCCTTACTTATTTGAGCTCTATTAATATTATCAAATACGTAATCTAATGCCTCGCAAGGTATATCTTTAGCAACAGATCCATCAAATTGGAAAAATCCATTGTTACCCATCCAAAATGCACCTTCATCAATTGCTACTGCTCCACGTCTTGATGCAACTCCGCATGCTGTACCTACTCTTTCAAATCCATAAACAAATGGTGGGCCAGAGTACGTTGCAGCATGGGCATCATTATCTGTTAATATTAACGTTTTGCCTCTCATTTTTAATCCACACATGATCTGCCCTGTAGTTTGTAATTCAACATCACCCGCTTCATTTGTAGCTGCTGGGGTCCAAGAAGTATTATTTTCTTTATCTGACCATTGTACTTTACGCGGATTACCACCTGCACCTAATGCAAACACGAATCTCTCTTCAGTAACAACAATAGCATTATTACCTGTTGGTGCATTAGCAACGACTTGTGCAACTACTCCTGTATTTAAAGACCATTCATATATCTTACCATCTTTAGATGAACAAGCTAATAAATTCTGGCCCCATGTATCTAATGACCATGTTGTTGCTTCTTGATATATACCTGAACTAACTGGGGCTCTACTATATTCATCATGGCCATAGAATCCACCACCGTATCCTAAATTAACCACGCCATTTAAATTGCCTGAGGTTAATCCTGATGGGGTTATATCGTAAACTGTATGTGAGGGGTTTACATAATATAATTTGTTGTATGTTGCACCTGCTAAATATGAATCACTTGAATTATCTAACCATGAAAGCATCGCTCTAGGAGCTGAAGCAAATGCACTTGCTTTTCTACTTGTCCATCCCCCTACGGGTCTTAATGAACCGTCATGCCATCGGACTAAACTAACATCCCTCCATCTATTACTAGACTCAAAATCTGTTCCATTTCTATGTATTCCTGGGGGTAATTTTAATGGTATTAAACTCATGCTGCTATCTCCGTCCAAGTATTAGTATTGTTAGTGATAATTTCCCATTTTTCCCTACCTATTGTAGCTGTGCCTGATGTAGCACTTACAACACCGGATGTACTTTGCATTCTATTACAAGTTGCTGTATTTGTAGCTAATGCTTCCAATACAATACTACCTTGGAATATTTTTTCTGAATCACTTGTCACACTAGAGTTAGCAGAGTTGTTTGGAGTTGTTGTTGCACCACCCATTCCTGGGTGAAATTCACAGTAGTAATATAACACAGGCGCATCATCTGCTACAACTATTGTTGTTATATAAGGGGAAGGATTATTAATTGTTACACCTGTTGTATACTCTGTTCCACTATTATGTGTACCATCCGAAGTTGTTGAAAATCTAAAAGGATGGTCTTGTGCTGTTGCATCACTCCAATCAAACGTGTAGGTATTACCTTCAACAAGTGTTTGTGTTTCTTGTTGTACCCCATTGATAAAGTATTTGTTGCTACCACTCACATTCTGTACTGTTACTGTACTAACATGAGTGCTTCCCGTTGATGCAATGCCACCTCTTGTAGCAAATCCAAGTACAGTAATACTTGCTACTGCTGTTGGTACACCTGAACCAAATCTTACTCTATTGCATATAGCCGCACTTGTTACTGTCGGTGTAGCTGTAGCTGAAGCATTAACCATAAATTCAGCATTTGCAGTATTTGATGCTACTGCTGATACTGTTGCAGTTCCTTTAACTGTTTTAAAGCCACTTGTTGTAACAGTTGTTACTGGTGATGATGTTGCGCTACTTTCCCTGACTCTTGACCCGTTACTTGAAGTTGTAATCGTTGTTGTAGACGATCCTTCTATAAGTACAGAGCCTTCAGGTATACGTCTTGCTTCTGCTGATATAGCCGCAGATACTGTTGCTGTAGCAGAGCCTTCACGTTTTCTAAGACAAGAAGCTGTTGCTGACGATGTTGCTGTTACTACAGTTTGTATATCACCTTGAGTATATGCATGGATTCCGTATGAACCCATACCATAAGCATGAACATCTGTCTCTTCTATTATTACGACTTCACCACTACATGATGATGAAGATGCAACTGTACCAGTTATTTGGCCTGAGCCAAGTGCAACTACCCAAGGTACATTGGCAATAGACGAGGTTACAGTTACTGTTGCTGAAGCATCTTTAACTTCACCTGCACTCGAACCAAAGGTTCTTAAGCTATAATACGATTCTCCGTATTCAAAAGCCACTTAGAACCTCGCTATTAGTTCAATGTAATATCTAAGTCACCCGATGGAACACGAAATACGTCACCAGTTTCAATAGTCTTTGATGCTGACAATGTCGCATAAGCCATTAAGTTACCTGATGTTGAAGCATCATATACACCAACATGAGTAACTGTACCCCAGTTTCCTGTAGCTGTAGGAAATTCTACCGCTGCATTGTTTGAAGTTGTGTTACCTGAAGTTGTAAATGCAACTGTTTGACGTGCATAAGCATTGCCTGATAACTCAGTTACTGAACCTGCTTCACCATCTGCAATAGCTGTAAACAACGCTAAGTACTTTGTACCTGGTGCTGTATAGGCTGCCCCTGCAAATACGTGGTCTAATATTTCTGTTTCTAAAAAATTAGTAAAACTCATCCTAATCCCCTCACTTTAAGTTTAAGCCCAGAGCCACTATATCTAGCATCCTCTGAAACTTCATTTAATCTAGCTACTGCGGCACTATACATCTGAGCCCAAATAGCCACCCTTTCGTCTTCTGCTAGATACGGTGCTGAATGTAATAACGCTCCATAGAGGTATACATCAGGCGCTTCTAGTAAAAGCCAGTTATCTGAATTACTTAATAGAGAAGGAACCTTCTGATAATAAAGCAATTCAAAATTTGTTGTTCCAGATGGTGTTGGATATAATTGTATCTGACCATCTGCGTGTGTGTAATAAGCTACTGTTCCTGAGGTATCTTCATCCCCTTGGCGCTTATCTGCCATTGCATCTCTTGATAATAAATTAACTACAGATGTACCATTATCTGTAATATGTAATCTTATAGTCTCGACCCAATCTGCTGGCACTTGCATATATTCGTCACCTGGGTCTTGTTGACCGCTGGACCTAACTTCCATCTTCCAATGGCGTATATCCCTATTAATCTGAGATTCCGCTAATGCAACAAAATCTGGGATGACAGACGTTAAGTCATCTCTATTCAGAAAGTTAGCTATTGATGTTTTTAAACTTGTATAAGTAGTTAGTGCCATAGTAACCTCATTTTATATTATTTATAAATATCAGGATAAGCTAAATTCATCCCTTTATTAATAATATCATCTGTAAAATAATTAAGCGATGCTGGTCCACCTTCATGTTTAATCATACCTTTGATTATATGAAAGAAGTCATCACTAGTAATCTCTTGATCGGGCAAAAGCCCTGTTGATTGTGATACGCTATCAATATAAGATTGTGTATCATTCTCACTTGAAGGGGCATATACGTTTAATATTTGATTGATATCTGTTAGTCCTCTATTCATTTTAGTCGTTAGGTCTTTAGTTAAAGCTCTAACACCCATCTCTGGAGTTTGAAAGCTAACAAATGAACCATCAGTCTTTGGCTTATTATTCATACCATCCCAAGGGGTTCCAAAGTCTTTTATATTCCCTGGGTTATTATTCTGTTGATTTAAAGGCGCATGTTTTGTTATTGAGGATCTTATCCCATTCATTTGATTAAATAAGCTATCCAAATAATCAACTGTCTTATTTGACTTATGAGGTAATGCAGCCGCTGTTTGAGCTGGTATCTCTTTAGGCATTAACCCTTCTATCATAGGGGCATGTTGTTCTTCCATGCCTGATTGCCAAGGTTGGGGTTGATTTGATTGTGAGCCTCCAGTGCCTCCGGTTAGTCCTTGTGTTATCATCTTAATTAAACTCATCTTATGCTACTCCTTTTAAATTCCTTTTCAACGGTTTGCCCCAATGGGAAGACATAGGCCTATATCCAACAGCTAAATATCTAAAGGCATCTGCTCCATGTGAGGACCAATCATGCCTTGGCTTAGATTGCCACGTCTTACCATTCTCATCATAGTTACGTTGGTAGTTTATTAGACAATCAATGCCTTGTTCGCATTGTTTTTCATCAAACCAACATCTTTCTAATAAGGATCTAACTGCTTGTATACCATCATCAACTCTAAGTTGTGGTGCTATATCCACTGTCTTAAGCCCTAACGAATCTAAAGTCTCTAATCTTGACTTACCTGAGCCTAATTCTCTAACCTTTACATCATGGGGTAAAATATGTTGCTCATATATGTAACCCTTCTCTTGCAGTATTTTAACATAATGGTCGAGGCCTACACCGGATGATTCATAATAATCTATCAAATGAACTTCTTTTCCTATAAATTGTGCAAACCAAATAGCAGTTGAGTCTCCAACCCCTAGATCCCAGGCCGTTACTACTCCTTTAGCCTTATCATACTTAACATTGCCAATCCGCTTCTCCTCCCTGGCGGTCCTCATCTCTGTAGTATAATAACTTCCTTCGCTAAAAATTAAAAAGCCTCCTTCCCATATATGGTCATACATATCTGGACGCTTCTTCTTATCCTCTAATCGCTCTGTCTCCAACACTGGTGGAAACCATGGGTTGTCTTTAAAGTTAAGCTGTGTAAGCTTAGCATTATCTGGTGTTAAGACTCTGAATCGTTCATGAGTAGCAGAGTACTTGGACTCTGGGTTCCAAGTCACCCATATCTCTGAGTCCTTTTCACGAACAGTAGGTATAAGCTTTTGCCATGCCATATCGCTAACAGCCTCAGCCTCATCAACCCAGGCCAATAGGATCCTAGCCTTGGACTTAATACTATCTAATGATCGTCTTAACCCAGAGAAGGTATAGTTGATGTTACCATCCTTTGATCTGATATACTTCTCACCAAGGATATAGTAATCATTTAGCCAAGGGATAGACTTAATAGCCGTCTTAATCTCCTCCAATGAGGAGTCTTCAAGGCTGTTCATGAACTCACGAGCACAAAGTATTTGGCCATTAATGCCACTCATGCCTAATTGGTAACCTTTAACCGCTGTCATAAGAGCAAAGGATCGAGTCTTGCCTGAGCCCCGTCCCCCATAAGAACATCTATACCTCGCTTGACCTGAAAATGTACTCACCAATTTAGGTGGTAATTCAATCTGTGCTTTCGTCTGTTTCGTCATCCTTTGCTATTAGCTCTATAACCGTGGGTTGTGGGCTCATAGACCCGTCTGAAGATGATACATCGTATTCCGTCTTTTCCACAAAGCCCCGGCTTTTGCCTTTAGTCTTTAAGTAGAAGATAGTAGCAGCTGTTTGATGTGATTCAATCTGCTTATGAAGACTACTCTCTGCAAAGTCTAGAGCTGCTTCCGCAGTCTCTTTGCATTGTTGAGCGTATTCCTCATCGTCTTTAAGCCAACTATAATGAGTTGTTCGACTGATCTTAGCCTTAACTAATGCCGGACTTACAATCCCCAAAGTACTTTGCAACGCCGCGACCATCGCCTTTTTTAGCTGTCTCGTCTTGTTTTCCGTGTAGTAAGTTCCCATTTAAAACTCCATGTGATTTGCACTTGATATTCTATCACGTTTCCAATTGTTATTCGATAAAGAATATAATCATTTTCGATAACGAATCACAGTAACGATCGAATAAACTGATTTATACAATTGAATGAGAATACCAAATTAATTATTCTTATTGAGTTGCTATATTTACATTTGTTATCGTTACTTATTTATATAAATAACACTTAAATGTATATAATATATAGCTTTTTTAAGGTAACAAAACAGGTAACGAATCTTATAATTCTTCAAATGATTCACGAATCTCATCGTTGGTCATTGCATTTAAGACCCAAATTCTCTTATTCTTATCACCGATCTTAATCACTTTAGGATGTAATGTGTAACCCATTTTCTTCATTACGTAACGGATTTGTGACTTAGATAAGTTCAGATCTGGATGATCGAATAGTAATAAATCATTCAAATCTGATTGGCTAACACATTGCTCATTGATATATTTATTACCCTCTTTGATAATGGTTCGGATCTCAGTTAATCCTTCAAATGCATCATCTTCAGTAGCTATCATTAAGCGTTTATGCTGAGTAATTGGTGCTTGTTTAATACGTTTAAACTCATCAGAAATATCGTGATGCATTAACCATTTCCTTATTTCCCCTCCATGATTACGGACTGCATGGAAGAGCTTATCAAAATACTCACCTGCCTCGTATCCAACATATCGAGGTAAATGCTCCAAGGATTGTATCGGAACAAAGATAATCCACCACCTACGATCATCAGTATCTAACGGTAATGCATCTTTATAGTTAGTAAAGACCATATAATTAGTTGTATTGTAGGTCATATAAGGAGTAACACCCTTCTCATTAATCTGTATCATCCTATCGGTAATTAGAGGTTTGAGTGAGTTAACAGCATCGTGCCTATTATGCCCTTTTACTCTTAACTCTTCTAATACATTAACAACTACATTGGTCGCCCAAGCATTAAAGTCTGACGTGACCTGAGTAGGTGATACGGTACCTATATTTCTATCACCTAAGCAAGCTCTAAGTAATTCACCAAAGAATGTTTTACCAACACCTTGGATTGATTGTATTACTGGTGCCCATAGGATCCTTTTGCCTGGATATTGCACTTGGAATGCTAACCAGGATAGTAGTATCTCCGTATCTTCATCAGTAGTACAGATAAATTTAATATGATTCCTAATAAGATTTATAGCACTGATGCCTTCCTCGGTATAATCCTTAGCTTCTTGTGGTAATGTTTTAGGATTAAATACGTTGAGGATTGTAGAGCCTTCGATATCCGTTACGGTTTCTTCAATACCAGGTAAATACCCTATAGAGTCTACTTTCCTAACAAATCCACGATCGGAGATCCATTTTGTTGCTGATGGCTTAGTACCACCATCAGAAATAGGAACATGCTTACCGTTCTCAACATTAAATGATTCCGATTTATGAAGCTTTAAAGTTTTTAAATTAATAAATCCGTTGTGACTATTAACATATACCCAATCACTACACCATCGAGGTGCTTCATTCTCATCGACCAATTCGCCTTGGCCTGCTGATTCAATAGATATTAAGGTTCTTATATTACCAATCGGCATACTAACACCACTTAGCTCCTTAAATCTTCCTTGTAAAGCTTTAACTAATTTCTCACGGTTTAATCTATTAAGCTCAGTTTTACGGATAGAAGGTACCAAATCAAACTCTAACATCTTCTCATCTGCTACTTTAATCTTATTAAGAATATCATTAACTTCGTTCAATTCAGCATCATAATCAGCTTCCTTAGCCATGAACATTATAGTTCCTAAAGTAACTCCTCCACCTGGCTTAAAGCTTTTCCATCTGGCTGCGGTATCACCCTCAACATAATTTGTTCCCTTTTTCGACCATTGTTCCCAAAGTTCTAATCCTTTAGTAGGATGCCAATGATGTAGAGCCATACCAATCCTTACCCATTCATGGTTACCTACAGATGGATCCAATTTGCTTAATATTTCTAATACCTTATCCTTTGGCATAGAATCATTACCAAGTAATCCCTCAAAATCACCTAAATGACCATTAGGTTTTTTCTCTTTTGCCTGAGATAATAAATCGATAATAGGAATAGGAGCTTTTGCTTGATTAAATTCCCCAAAGATATCTTCAGCCCATTGATAAGTACCAGCCTCAGTAGATCCCCCTGCTATAACACATTGTGTTCCCCTAGTTAGGAAATCAATACCAGGATATTTTTTAATGTTCTTTTTATATGACCGATTTTGATATTTTTTAGGTATATATAAATATATATGGAAACCACCACTGGGTGTAAGTACAGTAGGTTCTAATTTTAGATCTAAATCTTTTAATAATTTATTAAAACTATCTTCACCATTATTTCTAGGATCTACATCTATTACCAGATCATCATCTCCAATTACCCATCCTAAGTTACCTTTATGGCTAAGTATTCGGTCCTCATCTACTCGCTTTTTAGTCCAGTTTTCGACTATTGGCCTTTTACCTGCTAAGACAGTTAGTTGTTTACCTGACGACAGGTATTGTCTTATAGTTGAATTATTAATCATTATTCAAACATAAGTGGTGCTTCTAACTGTGAATCATTTATATAAATGCTCACAGCCTGAAGAGTAGATCGAGTATAGTTACTCTCAATACCGTCTGCAAGCTTTTTAAGTGTGGGGTAAGATATACCCGTAGACTCACTTACTGCATACAAACGCTTATCTTTTAGACCCTTTTGTATATCTAATAAGGGTAAAATCTGATCTTGCATTAGCTGACTCCTTGAGTTTTGATTGAAAGTGGTATAGTATCATAGTTTTATCATATAATAATTAAATATTATTTTTTATCAAATATATTTTACATACCATTAAAAACATGATATAATGGTCCCATCAAATCGAGAAATAGGTTTGATAAACAATAAAAACTATATAAGGAAATAAAATGAAAAAATACTGTAATATGCAAGGATATTCTGATACTACCCCTTACGAGGTTATTAAGGTTATATCCGACAAAACTCTAGAAATTAGATCTATGACTGTTGAAAAGGATCCTAGTTATAAGGCGGAATTTGTTCCGGGAGGATTCTCAGCTCATTGTACTAATAACCGTGACCAGAAATGGTTAATTAAATCTAACCCCGAGGGTCATGTATTTAGAGTCAGGAAACGTAAGACTAGAATGAACTACGGTGAGGATATTTACTGGCACCAAACTGCCCGTTATAGATTATCCGATAAGCCTCATTATTTCTACGATTACAACTTTTAAATTAACCGGGCCCTTCGGGGCCCAATAAAAAGATATAAGGAGAATAAAATGAAAAATTGTTATTATATATCAAGTGGTTTTGGCAACGGTATGTTTACTCTTCGTGAGCATAGTGTGTTTAAGACTAATTATGGCCTGAAAGAGGAAGATAGATATATCAAAACTCTTGCTAGGGATTATGATAAAGCGGTAGCCAAGGCTAAGGAATACGTTGGCGAGAATGGTAAGCTTGAGATTAGTAAGCCTTTCGAATTGGCGAAATGGGGTGAAGCTGAAAAGAATTACAGATATATACCCCCAGTTCTTTCTGATGAAGAAATTGCAAAACGTGAAGCTGAAGCTAAAGTTAAAGCTGAAGAAAAAGCTAAACGTGAAGCAGAATATGCTGAAGTATTACGTCTTAGACAAGAAGAATACGACAGAGCAGAACCAATTCCTGTAACTAATGATCGAATTAGATTCAAAGGTACCGTTGAAGGAACTTATTCTAAAGAAACCCAATGGGGCATTCAGCACAAAATGTTTTTAATCGATGATCGTGGATTTAAAATTAATGGAACAAATGTAAAAGTTCCATACATTGATTCTGTAACTGGTAAGCCCGAAATAATCAACGAGGGAACAGAGGATGAATTCGAAAGAAAAACATTTGTCAAAAAAGGCGATAGAGTTTCATTTATTGCTAAAGTTCAACCAAGTGATGATCCGAAATTCGGCTTTTTTAAACGTCCTACTAATATTAAGGAGGTATCATAATGAAAAAAACACAAGCAATTACTCAAAGAAGAAGAGGTGCAAAACGCAGAGACCACCTTTCTTCTAGACAAATGAGAAGGAAAGCTGAAAGAGAGATAAGAAAACAATCTACTATAAGGAGAATAAAATGAATATTGAAAAACAGATTAAAGATTTAACCGATGCAATGATCCGATTAACAGAGGTTATGGAAGTAAAACGGGAAGGTAATTCTATAACTGTTTCTGTACCTAAACCTGATCCTGAGGATCCTTTTGATGAAAGTAATCATACAGTTATTACAGCATCTCATGTTAAAGAATTAGCAAAAGAAAAAATGAGATCGGGAATTGATCGTAAAACTATCAAGGATATGGTAACTAAATTGAAGGCAGATTCAATAGCCGATCTTGATTCTGAGGGTCTTAAGACTCTACATAAACAACTGGGGAAACTATGATTGCACATGCTAAACTCTCTGCAAGTGGATCGAGTCGGTGGCTTAATTGCCCCGGCTCAGTTCATGCAGAATCAATATATCCTTCTGATGGAGAAGGATCCGAATTTGCTATTGAAGGTTCTATGGCTCATGAATTAGCCGATTTATGTTTAAAGAAGAACAGAGATGCTGATTGGTATTTAGGCAAAATTGTTTATAAAAGAACAGTAGAAAAAGAGATGGTAGAGTATGTTCAGGAGTACGTAGATTATGTTAGAAGCTTCGAAAATAGATTTACCACTCTATATACTGAAGAGCGAGTAAGCTTTGCTCATTTAGTACCTGATGGGTTTGGTACATTAGACGCAGCAGTTGTAGATTCTGATAAAGGCATTTGTCATATATTTGATTTGAAATATGGTAAGGGTATAAGAGTAGATGCATTTGAAAATACTCAAGCACAATTGTATGCAACAGGTATGGAAAATGATTTAGCATTCCTACATGATATAAAAACCTTTAGATTACATATTGTTCAACCTCGTTTATTCCATTTTTCTGAATGGGATATATCAAAAGAGGATTTATTATTATTTGGTAAATATGTAACAGAAAGAGCTCAATTAGCATTAAGCCCTGATGCTCAAAGAATACCAGGTAAAAAACAATGCCAATGGTGTAAAGCCAAAGGTGATTGTAAAGCACTATTAGATTTTACTACTGCTACCATAACTGCCGAATTTGATGACTTAGAGAGCATCGATGTGGAAACATTAAGTGAAGATGAAAAGAAGTCCATACTGGACAATAAAGGCCTTTTCGTATCATTTTTAAATGCAGTAGAAGCTTCCATATTTAATCAATTAGGTACAGGTAAAGAATTCCCAGGTTACAAACTAGTAGAGGGAAGAGCAATAAGGAAATGGAATTCCTCTGCAGAAAAAGCATTAATAGACAAATTAGGAGAAGATGCTTATCTTAAACGTATGATAGGTATAACTGAAGCAGAGAAAAGATTAGGTAAAGATTTCACTAAGGATCTAACCGATAAACCACAAGGTAAAACTGTATTAGCGCCTTTAAGTGATAAAAGACAAGCTTTAGATATACAAAGTGTAGAAGAGATATTTGATGAAATATAATTTATTATTTGTCAATTATATGATATACTTCACCATAAAAAGTTTTCATCCAGGTTTGACTTGCACCTGGTTCCGAAAAGCAGGTCTTATTAGTAAGACGAAAAGAGCCCTCAGCCTCCACAAGTACGAGGGCTCTTCATCCAGGATTGGTAACCTGGGTCTGATGAGTCAGCCAAACCAATTTAATATAACCATTTAAGGAGTTAAAATGAGTAAAATGATGTTAAAAAATGTTCGTCTATCTTTCCCTTCTATCTTCCGCAAAGCAGAATTTGATGGAAACGAAGGTAAATTTGAAGGAACCTTTCTAATTGATAAAAAAGACAAAAAGACTAAAGCAATGCTCGATGAAGCAATCGATAAAGCTGTTGCTGAAGCTAAAGTTAGTATCCCATCGGATAAGCGTTGCTTAAAAGATGGCGATGATTCTCAATATGATGGGTACGCCGACCATTGGTCTTTAAAAGCTGCAAGTTCTAAAAGACCAACGGTAATCGATAGAGATAAAACACCTTTAGTCGAAGAAGATGAAAGAATTTACCCAGGCTGTTATGTAAATGCTATTATCGATCTTTGGATCCAAAATAATAAATATGGAAAACGTGTAAATGCAAATTTATATGGAGTTCAATTTGTTAAAGATGGAGAATCATGGGGTATGGGACAAATCGATGTCTCTGATGACTTCTCTGATTTAGACGATCTATGATTAACTACGAAGCCCCTTCGGGGGCTTTTATCGTTCTTGATTGTGAAGTATATCCCAATTATTTCTTAGCAGCATTTAAAAATATTGAAAATCAAAATGTTGTAACCATAGAATCTAAAGGTGAAGACCAAGGATTAACTAAAGAGCAAATAAATAAGCTTTATAGTATTATCATTAAGAAAACAACTTTTGGATTCAATAGCAACAAATATGACATCCCTATCATACTATTTGCTTTAACTGGTAGGCCTTGTAAAGATATTCATAAATTGTCAGATAGAATAATTAATGAGAATATACCAGGATGGAAATCGTTAAAAGATTTTAACTTATTCCTACCTAAAAATATGTCTCATTTTGATATATCTGAACCAGCACCAGGTGTAAGAGTCAGTCTCAAATTATATGGTGGAAGATTACATTCTAAAAGGCTTCAAGATTTACCTATAGAGCCAGGTACAATGCTAACAGAAAAAGAGATGGAAGATACTCTAACCTATTGTATAAATGATTTAGATACAACTATAGACTTATATAAAAAGATTGAAGATAGGATTAAACTTCGATATGAAATGTCTAATCAATATGGTCTAGATTTAAGATCTAAATCTGATGCACAAATAGCAGAAGCTGTTATTAAGTCCGTGCTTAGTAAAAAAATGTTAAACAAAAGAATTAATAGACCCCGAATAGAAAGTTCCACTACATTCAAATATGAAATCCCTAGCTATATTAAGTTTGATAGTAAAGAATTAAATGAAGCTTTAGAATTTATTCGTAATCATAGATTTGAATTAGATGGTAAAGGGTCAATACAACTACCTAAAGAATTAAAATCTATGAAGATTAATCTTGGTAAATCAACTTATCAATTAGGTATAGGTGGAATTCATTCTACTGAAAAAAAGCAAACGATTATACCTAAACCGGGAACAATATTGTGTGAAAGAGATGTAGTATCTTATTACCCTGCTATAATACTTAATTTAGGATTATACCCCCGGCATTTGGGTAATAAATTTTTAGAAGTTTATAAAGGGATTGTGGATAGGAGAATTGAAGCAAAAAAGTCCGGTAATAAGTTAATAAATGATTCATTAAAAGTTGTAATAAATGGGTCTTTTGGTAAATTAGGATCCAAATATTCAGTTTTATATTCCCCTGATTTAATGATGGCCGTAACATTAACAGGTCAATTAGCTTTATTAATGCTAATTGAAAAATTAGAACAAAAAGGGATAAATGTTATTTCCGCAAATACGGATGGATTTGTATCTATTTTAGACAAAGATAAGTATGAAGATTTCGATGATATGTGTTTTTGTTGGGAAATAGATACAGGATTTGAATTAGAAGAAACAAGATATCAAGCTTTATATTCCCGAGATGTTAATAATTATTTAGCTGTTACTGAAAAAGGAGTTAAAGGTAAAGGTATTTTCACTATAAATCAAATTAGCAAAAATCCTACTGCTACAATATGTGTAAATGCAGCAATGGATTATCTGACTAAGAATAAACCCATAGATGAAACTATTAAATCCTGTAAAGATATTAAGGAATTCCTAACTGTTAGATCCGTTACAGGTGGAGCAGTTTGGGGTGATGATTATTTAGGAAGAGTCGTGAGATGGATATATTCAAATAAAGGTCAACAAATTAGCTATAAGAAAAATGGTAATAAAGTACCTAAGTCTGATAACTCTAGACCCATTATGGAATTAGAAGAATTTCCTAATGATATTGATTACGATCGCTATATAAATGAATCAAAACAGATTTTAGAAGATATTGGTTATTCTGAGATTTAAAAAATATATTTTATAATATGTAAAATAAGATACAATGCAATTTTAATATGGAGAAAAATTATGCAAGGATGTAACATGTTCAAACAAGTTAGAGATTTACATCTTCAGTTTGGTATCAACCACGAAAGGATACCTTTTACTCAAGAAGAAAAAGATTTCAGAACATTAGCTATGATTGAAGAAGTTAATGAGTATATGAATGCCGAAACAAAACATGATGAATTAGATGCTTTAATTGATGTGGTTGTTTTTGCATTAGGTACTGCTGAAAGGCAAGGGATGTTAGATGTTTTTAAAGAAGCATATTTAAGGGTTATGGAAGCCAATAGTAAAAAAGAAATTGGACAAAATGCTAAACGTAATAATTTTAAAATCGATTTAGTAAAACCTGAAGGTTGGAAAGCAGCTGATTTAGAGGATCTAGTATCAGATTCAAAACAAATAGAAATGGATTTTGGAGAATAAAATGGCAATAGAAGAAACGTTAAAATCACGAAAAGGTAGATATGGTAGAGCTACAGATAATGCTCTAGTATCACAATCATTAATGGATGTGGTAAGACACAATGGTCCTTCATTTAAAGAATGGAGTGATTTGCATAAGATGATTGTTCAAATGATATTCAGTAAAATTTCTAGAATGGCATGTGGTGATCCGGATTATGTTGACAACATACATGATGTTATAGGTTATGCAAAGCTATTAGAAAATTATTTAATCGATAAAGAAAAAGGAGTACCTCATGATAATTGATAAAGAAACATTAGGCCCTAAGCCTATATTAGCAAAAGGAAAATATCCTGATAATTTTTACAGCAAAGAAAATTATTGTGCCCCAGAAGTATGGTTAGGGGTATTAGAAGGAGAAAACGGGGAAAGACTTAATAAAAATGTTAGAAATAAATATTACCCCAAAGTTAATAGTAAACATATTGCTAAAACTCCTTTACATGCTATAAGATGGGCAATACAAGAATATACCGAAGAAGGTGATACTATTCTGGATCCTTTTGCTGGCTCAGGTACTACTGCCGTAGAAGCTTTTGCACAAAATAGGAATTTTATAGGAATAGAATATGAATTCTTTGATGAAGTATTAGCTCCTACATTAAAACCTTTTGCAGAAAATGACAGCAATTTGTACATGATTATGCAGGGAGATGCAGAACAAAAATTAAAAGTTGTTCAAGATGAGAGTTGTGCTTTAGTTAATTTTTCAAACCCTTATCCTGATGGAGGGGACCATACCAAAGGTATAGGTGCTGATAATAAACTGGAATATAAAAAGAAAGGCAATTCGGGCTTAATGAAATCTAACCAACAATATTGGGATAAGATGAAAGCTATTCAGGATCTATCTTGTAAAAAACTAATTAAAGGTGGATTTGCTATTTTTGTTATTAAAGATATGATGAAAAATAAAGAGGTATATCAACTTCACAAAAAATTAGCAGATTTAATGCCTGATTATATGGAGCATATAGGTACTGTAGCTTTAGATCATTATCCCCGGTCTTTATTTATGAATACCTACGAAAAGTTTCATGGAGTTAGACCCCCATTAGAGCAAGTATGCCCAATTTTTAGGAAGGTACGAAGTGCAAGTTAGGGGAATATCACTTAAACATGCAATCTTTAATTCGAGATATGCATTAAAAAGTATGGGTGAAGAAGTTCAAACTAAAAATTGGCAAGGGGATAAATCGCCTTTTAGTTTTATTGAGCTTTTAAATCTAACTTTAGAAGCACCATTGGCTCAAACTGAAAAAGAAGCTAGAGAAGAATGCAACCCATTTTGGCCTTGGGCAGATGAACATTTCGAGGAAAGAGTGAGTGGCATACCTTACAATCCTCCACCAAGTCATACAAAATGGCTTAAAAAAACGGAGGAATATCTAGAAACGGACTCCAAATTTAGCCATACGTATCCCGAACGCATGTGGTCCAAGGGTTTACATAGGGCCATACGGCATGAAATTGGGGATCTAAATGATGCGGTAGAATTATTAAAACAAGACCTCTATACCCGTCAATGTTATATACCTATTTATTTTCCAGAAGATTTATCAGCTGCAAGACAAAATAAAAGGATACCTTGTACATTGGGATGGCATATAATAGTAAGGGATAATCGTATTAACGTACATTATCCAATGAGGTCTTGTGATGCAATAAGACATTTCCATAATGATTTATATTTTGCGAATAGATTAGCTTTATGGATTGAATCAAAATTAGATGTTGAATTGGAGATGGGATCGATCCTATTTTCTGCTACTTCTTTTCATTGCTTTACTAACGACCTATATGCTTTAAACAAATTAATCGAGAAAGGATAATGGACCAATTCATTTGGGATTTACTTAAGCTTCTCGTCGCTTGTATCATCATTGCTGAAATACTTTACCGGAAGGAGAAATAAAATGTGTGGATTTTTAATATATAAAACAGAAAAAAGATTAGGGAATTTAAAAGTAGAAGAATTAAAGAATAGTCTTTCCCATAGAGGTATTGATATTTCTGTTCATAATGAACCAGGTGCATTTGTTATACATAACATGTTACCTATGACAAACTTAGTAGATTATAAACAACCTTTAATAAATCCCTACAAATGGAAGGGGATGATAGGTGCATTTACTGGGGAGATATTTAATTGGAAACAAATAAAAGAAAAATATGATTTAGATTGTAATAATGATTCTGAATTATTTGCAGATATTATGTATGGGCAAAAATCAAAAGAAAAAGTTCATGAAATGGATGGGTTTTGGAATTTCGGAGCTATACACAATGATAATATAGTAGGGGTGGTAGATTATTTATCTCAAAAACCTTTGTATTATAGAACAGATATGGAAGCACTTTGTTCAGAGCCTTATCCTTTAACTATGTTAGGTCCTGTAACAAAAGATAATATATTCTTTTCATCTATACCTAAATTTGGATATGATACTGAGGGTAATACCCCTTGGAATGAAATTAAACAAATCCCAGCTGGATCCTATTATGAGAATGGTAAAATTCATAAATATTGGAATTGGAATTTAGTAGAAGATGTACCTTTAAGAGCAGGTATATCCCGATCAGTTAGTGCAAGAATGGGAGGGGAAAGAGCCCCTGCAATTCTTTTATCTGGGGGGTTGGATAGTGCAATAATTTATCATTATGCTAAAAAAATAAATCCAGATATAAAAGTATTCCATATAGAAAATAGAGAAAATAAATATATTCAACTTCTAACTAAGAAATATGAAAAAATTAATTTATCAGATTATACAATTAGTACAGAAGAAGCTATAAGAAGGAATCAAACCCCAGTAGATTTAGGTAGTGTACTACCCCAGGCACAATTAGCTGAGGCATTAAAAGATAAAGGTATTCATGTAGTTTTATCTGGTGATGGATCCGATGAATTATTTTCAGGTTATGATAGAAATCTTTATTATGATAGTCAACATTCTGATATATTCCAAGAATTACCTTATTATCATAATCCAAGATTAGATCGTATTATGATGGGGTCCGTTGTAGAGCTTAGAGCCCCTTTTATGGCATCATATATAGTTAAATATGCTTTATCTTTAGATTTTGAAGCAAGAAGATATAAAAAGATTTTAAAAGAATTATATAAACATGCCCTTCCTACAGGTATTATATTAAGAGAAAAATTGGCTTTAAAATCAGAAAAAATAAGAAAGAAAAAGCAAAGAGATAATACTATAGAAAATATAAAGATATTTGAAAAATTATTTAGCCTATGAAGATTAGAACAAAACGCGATAGTAGAATTAGCAAACATCAATATTTTTTAAAGTTAGCTAAGATTGTAGCTACAAGGGCCACTTGCCCTAGAAGAGAAGTAGGTTGTGTTATAATTAATGAAGCTGGTCATATAAAAGCTACAGGTTATAATGGGGTTCCTTCAGGATACCCTCATTGTACTGATCATCCATGTGGGGGTCATAAATCAGGAACCGGTAATAATTTAGAATCATGTATGGCTACACATGCTGAGGCCAATGCTTTACTCCAATGTGATGATGTAATGGATGTGGATATAATTTATCTAACCGTATCTCCTTGTATAAATTGTGCAAAATTAATAGGTAATACTTCTTGTAAAATGGTAATATATTCAGAAGAGTATATTAATAAAGATGGTATTAATATGCTTAAAAAGTTAGGTATAATAACTAAGTATGAGAGAATCATTAATCGAGAGGAAAGTCAGTGAGTATGCAAAATCCCAAGGATGGTTGACTTATAAATTCACAAGCCCTTCTAATAGAGGGGTACCTGATAGAATCTATTTAAAAGATGGAATTTGCTTTTTTATAGAATTTAAAGCCCCTGATAAAAAAACTAGTAAGCTACAGAATAAGGTCATTAAAAGGATCCAATCTAAAGATTTCGATGTACATATTATTGATTCTTTGGAAGAAGGTAAAGATCTTTTTGTAAAATAAATTTTACAAATAGTCAAAGACATGATATAATGGCCCCATCAAGTGAAATAAATCATTTGATAATATAAGGATAAAATGATGAAAATTTATAACATAAAAAGAGAACGGGGAAGGGCTAGTAATAGATTCTGTGGCCCCGCAGCTATCTCAGCTTTGACTAACAAAGACACTGCAGAGACAGCTAGGTCCCTAAGAGACAGAGGTGGCTTAAGACAGATCACAGGCACATCTGAAAGACTGCTTAAGGAAACTCTATATTACGATTATGGAATTAACCTTATCAATATAAGTGACTATTCCAAAAATTGTATGAATCGAAGACCCACTCTAGCTAGATGGTTAAAACAAACGATCAAGTTTAGAACCAAGGGAAGAGTTTTCGTAATCATAGCAGGAAACCATTACCAAATAATTTCAGGAAGAAGATATGTTTGTGGAATGGTAGGTGAAATATGTTCTATCCGGGATAAGAAGGTTCGGAGAAGAGCAAGAGTTGAAAAAGTCTATGAAGCTAGATCAGTCTAACTTACACTCTTACCAAAAAAGAGCACTTGCGTTTATTAAACATAAGCGTAAGTGCGCTTTATTCCTGGATATGGGTTTAGGTAAATCTGTTATCGCTTTAACCGCAGCTTCAGAAATGTTAGATGACTTCCTAGTTAATAAGATCCTAGTTGTTGCACCCTTAAGGGTTTCAAATACCGTATGGAAACAAGAAGCAAATAAATGGGAACATCTTCAACATCTCAATATTTCCATAGCAACAGGATCAGCAAAAAATAGGATCCTAAGTTTACAAACCAAAGCGGACATTCATGTTATTAATAGAGAGAATGTTGACTGGCTTGTACGGACACAAAAATGGCAATGGGATATGATTATCATAGATGAATCAAGTTCATTTAAATCTATGAAGTCTAAAAGATTTAAAGCATTAAGAAAAGTAACAAAATATCTGCGAAGTGTAGTACTTCTAACAGGGACTCCTAGCCCTAATGGAATTGTAGACCTATGGTCCCAAATGTATTTAATTGACCAAGGGATGAGATTAGGAAGAACAATGACTAATTTTAGACAAAGGTTTTTACATCCAGCAGGATATATGAGTTATTCCTGGGAACCAAACAAAGGTGCGGATAAAGAAATCCAAGAATTAATTAAAGATGTATCTATATCTATGAGCTCAGAGGATTATTTGGAGTTACCTGAACGAATAGACCTCACAGAATATATTGAATTACCAGAAGAGATCCTAAGTCAATATAAAGAATTAGAAAAAGAATTTTTATTAGAATTAGAAGAAGGTGATATCGAAGCTTTATCTGCAGCAACATTAGCAAACAAATTACTCCAGATGTGTAATGGTGCAGTTTATGATTCTGAAGGAATAGCTCATACTATCCATGATTTAAAAATTAAAGCTTTAAAAGAAATCATTGAAGATAACCCAAATGAGTCCTTTTTAATTGCATATAACTATAAATCGGATCACGTACGTCTCTCTAAATCCTTTCCGCAAGGTGTTTCACTTAGTAAGAGTGGTGTAGAGATTCAGGAATGGAATAAAGGTAATATAAAACTAATGTTTGCCCACCCTGCTAGTGCAGGACACGGGTTAAACTTACAAAAAGGTGGATCCTCAATTATATGGTTTGGATTAAATTGGTCATTAGAATTATATCAGCAATTTAATGCAAGGCTACATAGACAAGGTCAAGATAAGCCTGTAAAAGTTACTCACTTGGTGGCTAAAGAAGGTATTGATGAAAAGGTAATGAAAGCAATAGGATCCAAAGCTAAGACCCAAAGAGAGTTGTTAGAGTATTTAAAAAAATAATAAATATATTTTACAATGAGTAAAAACTTCGATACAATGGGGACTAATTTTAATAAGCAAGGAGGCAACATGGAACAACCTAAGAACAATAATCCCAAAGGTAATTGTTGGAACTGTGGTGAAGTAACAGGCTTTGGCCATAATCAAAAAGAACCAACCCGATATGATACGATTATATGCTCTACTGATTGTAGAAAAGTATTAGACCGGGAAGGTTGGAAACCAAGGAGTAAAAATGGAAACTAAAGAAGAACTTTTAAGAGGTGATTTTGAGAATCACCTCTACGAGACTTCCAAGGGTGATGCTTTACAAGATTTTATTGATAAAGCCCTTGAGATGACAATATCTGTTGAACATGAAGTTCCTTTCCATATGGAAGGACCAGATGTATACAATTCGGATCCTAAAGTTGCTAGAGTTATAGATCAAATTATAACCTTAGGAAGATGGTTTGTGTATAATATAGATGTTGTTGGTAAGTACAGGCTTTATGAAGAATCGTTTGCTTATAACTTTGAAAAAGAAGCATTCAATATTCTTCATGATGAATTAGGATATTATATAGAGGATGATAATGACACAAAATAAAAAAAATGGACAAATACATGTTCCGATACAAAATACTAATGAAAGTCATTTAGTAGGAGTAGCAGGGATAGCTTTAATACTACACCAACTTCAAGATTTAAAAGATGATGAATTAAGGAATCATCTTATAGAAGCTGCTCAAGAATTATGTGACGAAATAATGGCTGAGCAGGCCTTTAATCTTTCGGAGATAAATAATAATGTATAAATATTTTTGTTGGACTGTAATCTTTAGCATACTTTCCTATATAGCTATAGGTATACTATTAGTAAGTTTCCTATCAGGTTGCTCTGGATTTGATAGGATCCAATGCCAAGATTCCGATTCCGTTTATTGTGAAGGAGTAGTATCCCATGCAATACTATGAATTAATGGGTAAAGGATGGAAATCACCTAGAACCTTTACTATTGAACAAATTTTTAAACTTGCTGAAAAGAAAGGTATAAAGCTAAATAAGTGGGATCTAAAAAGGCATTTATTAGTCGGTACTCGTAATATAGACGTACTTTTAGATAAAGACAATAAATCCTATGAGTGGAGACGTGAACGTTTAAATACGGACAAATACAAGCTCCATTTAAAGGTCCTAGCTGATAAAAAACGGATGAAAGATAGAAATTTCTATGATAAGTACTCTAGATTAGCTTTATCAACGATTTAATCACTCCAATGGATATTTGCTTTCCGATGCTTATTCCAAGCTGCAAAGCCACCTAACCTCAATCCATAATAAGCTAAGTAGTTAATTAATCTAAACCCATTTTGAATTATATTTATATCTCTAAAAATAATATCTAATTCTTTTTGGGTTTTAATTCCTATAGAATCTTGCTTACTAAGCTTTAATAGAGTAGCATGTTTGTAACCATAATCATGAACTAATCCCCCAACCAATAATACTCCCATTGGGGATAACCAAGTATGTAAGAATTTAGGAACAGATGCTCCATCAAAAACAAATCCCTTGGGGATGACTAATTTTTCACCATCAATCTCATAATGATAGTCTTCAGATATTTCCCATTTTCTAGATACGAATAACCATACTTTAATACCACCCCAAAAGCCTTTACCTTTGGTTGGAATGGGAATGGGTTTCATGTGAGGCATACTAATAGCTTTAAATTCCATATTAGGTTTTACATCTTTATCTAAAATTTTCCAGATAAATCCTATCCAAACTAATGCTATCACGATACTGAATTGCCAAAATTGTAAAATTATTTCCATATTATTTTCCTTTTGCTAATTGGGCCCCAAAATAGAATTCGATTATCATAGTAGCCCATGAAAAGACTTCCTCTAGCTTAAGTACTGCACCTGCTTGTACGGTTACATATTCAATTTGATCAGGAGTTAATTGAAATCCGAAAAAATTAAATCCCTCAATAAGAGTAGGTACAACAGTAGGAACATTAAAAAAGACTGGAGCAACTTGGGTAAAAATAATAAGACCTAATATTACTAGAATTATTATTCTTCTATTCCAAGCTGCCATTGGGCTTTCTTTATCTGCCCTATCCCTAGCCATGTTAATCGAATCATTCCTTACTTGGAGTGATTCGATCATTAATTTTTGATTTTCTTGATTTGCTTGGCTTCTAAGCGCAATAAGTTTGGCTAAAAAGCCTAATGCTATGGGTGCTACGTTAGTTATAAAACCAATCATTTCAAGAAGTTATTTTATATCCTTTAAATCTTTATCAAGTAATTTCCAGATAATACCTGCAGCGATTAATCCTGCTAAGCCTGCATTACCTAAAGTCCAAACAATATCAAGTATGGATCCAATTACATTTCCAGTTAAAAATGCTACTTTAGAACCGAAAATAATTTGTAACACAATTGATAAGCTTATTAACTTAATACCTACATCTATTGCACCGTCTGCACCATTTTTGATTTTCTCTAACATATTTTACTCCTTTAATTTCCTTCTCGAAGGATTTTATAAATCTGATCTAACTTGTTTTCGATTTTATTTATGGAAACAAGATAGTCATTTTTTAGGACATATTCCTTAGGCATATTACCTTGACATATTGTCATGGTACGCTCTAATTCTTTAACATCCCTTGCCAATTGCTTCATGAAATAACCTAGCATAGCTATGATAAGTCCTAAAGCAAGTATTAAAAATTCGATCATCATTTCATTTATTCCTTACCACATTTGTCTATTATATCATTAATTAGCTAATGGATTATCTAAGGCTCTTTGTAGCTTACTACTAAGCCTTTCTTCTAATTCTTTAATTTTTCTATCTGTATCTGAATATAAAGCATCCCTTCTTGCATCAAACCTTTCAGAAGCATTATCAATAGTTTCATTTATTTTATCTTGTGAACCATTAACTTTATCTTCTAATCTTTCCATAAGTGCTTCTTGCCTAGCTAAGTCATCCTTTAAATCATTCTTAATTGTTCTCGTATAGTCTTTAGCTTGTTCTACTGACTCACTTACACTTACTAATGTTTCCTCTATGACTGCTATATTCTGTTCTATTCCAGTTAAATCTGGGGCAATATAAGAATTTATTTTAGCTTCCATTTCAAGATAACGGTTCCATATTTCAAATCCACCCCAAAGACCACCTATAATAGTACCTACCAAAGGTACTATAAGTAATAACTTACTTCCCCCTACTTTAATACCACCGTATTCTATTTCTGCCATTGTAGATCCACTAATTTATTATGAAGTAATTCATTTGCTAATCCATTCCTTAACCCTTTTAGATTTTCTGGTATAGTTTTATTCAGATATATATCCTTATCTGAATAAAAAACTCCATCCACCATAGATGAATTATAACTTGAAAACCCTAATTGAAAATTTAATAATGCTAAAATGTAGGATTGAATTTCCTTTTGAGCTTCTAATGAAGCTGCTTCCCCCATTTCCTTAGCTAAGTTATTTAATTTGTTAGTAATAATTTCCTTCATTTTTTTCTTTTTAGATTCTTTTCTATCTTTTTCACTAACTTCTGGTTTTGCTTCAGCTAATCTTTCAGTCTGTTCTTCATTAGGTTCTTCAATGCTTGACTCATCTTCTGGTCCCTCTGCTTCTGGCTCTGCTTCAGGTTCTTCTTCCATTTCTTCAAGTTCTTCCTGTTCATCTTCTACCTCCTCTATAGGTTCCTCTATAGGTTCCTCTAAAATTTCCTCAATTTCTTGTTCTAATTCTTCTATAATTTCTTCTTGTGTAATTTCTTCAAATTCAATTTCAGGTATTACTTCTTCAAAAACTTCAATTAATTCTTCAAAATTTAAAATCTCAGGTATATCTATTTCAATAAATATTTCTGGGGGAATTAAAACAAATATTTCTTCCTCTTCTTCCTCCATTTCTAATTCTTCTTCAGCTATTGCTGCCTCATATCCTGGACAATATATGGAATAAGTAGGATTATATTCACATTGCTGATCCAAATATGCTGTTTCAAAATTAGGACAAGCATTACTCCACAAACTATCTAATGAACATTGTTGGTTAAAATAAGCTTCACTATAACCCACACAGCCAGAATCATAGAGAGGATTAAGACCACATTGTTGCTCATAATAAGCCTCCGCATAAGTTTCTGGGTAATACAAACAACTCAAATGACTTTCTGGTATAACACTGCATATACTTTCTCCCCCTCCGATTACTACTGGGTCATCTTCTGCACTATTCCAAAAGAGTGCTCCATCTTGAGTAGGATGGTTATAGAACCATTGTTCATACTCCCCAGCACTTAAATCACCAACTACTGCTACTGTAACACTATGATTATTTATTTGAACTTGTTCATAATTTATTGAAATATTACCAAGTGGAAAAATTGTTAAATCAAAAGTATTACTGGTATTAGTATTATAATACTCTGCTAATCCCTCCCACATATATTTTTGGTAAGTTTCATCTCCTTGGGTATAAAACTTCCCAACACCTGTATCTATTAAGTCAGTATGGAAAGGCATAATAGTATAATTGAATCTTACACCTGTCGCACCATTTGCAAAGTCTTGACCATGACAACACAACCCATCATGGATATATCCGCTACCTGGAACAGTAAGAGGATCTAAAAATCCCACTACACCATTTGAAAACATAAAGCTAGTGACATAGCTATTACCATAAAAAGGAAAGGTAAAGTCCAATGGTACTTCCACCCATCCGTCGTCGGTAATCGTATGCTCTATTATAGGGGCTTCAGATAACGAGGATAGCGAGAAGCATAACCCCAAGAATGCCGTTAGTAAGATTTGCAATAAATTCTCCTCGATCCATAGTTCTAAAATTTTCTTTTTTAGGGATTTGTTTAGGATTCTTTTTCCACTCTACAGATGCCTCTTCCCCAATCTTCCCCATTATCGGGCAGGGAGTTCCAGCCTTTTCCATGGCATCATAGGTCCTCCAGTCTTGACACATCACACTTACTGCTGCTACCTTCATTCCCATATCATACAAAACTTTAGCTATTTTTAATCTTTCACAGTTAGCATCTCTATATGCCTGCCCTGTAGATATACCTAAAATCTGTGTTTGAACTGCTCCACTTACACCAACAGTACATAGATCTGAATTACTTGCATTTATACTAGGGCTAATAGCACTAGGTGGATTAGTTTTAATTGTAGATTTTGTTGTTGTATTACTTGTTACTGTAGATGTAGATGTGCTTTCAGTTACGATAGGATCAGCCATTACTGGGATAACAAATATCATCCAAAAACAGATAACTATGCCAAATGCTATTATATTGTTAATTCTTCTATTCATTTAAAATTTATTATATCATATCACCTAAATTAATTCTATTCATCTAAACTTTGCTCCCTGTATCCAACCTATTAATGACATTCGTTTACCTTTTGTAACTGGTGTAACTCTATGTTCTAAAAAAGATGGAAAAACAATTACTGTACCTTTTTTCTTAATGTTTATTTTATCTTGTTTACTAAAGTCTCCATTCCAAATTTCAAAATTGCCTCCTTTGTAATCATTAGGTTCAGACAACTGAACAACTACTGAAAGTTTTCTATGACACATTTTTTCAGTTTTCCAATTTGTATCTATATGCCAATCATAAAAATCCTTGTTATCTGAATTGTACGTAGTAAATTGACAAGTTTCAACTGTGTTTATGTCAAAACCAAATGCTTCATTATTAGCTTGTACACCATAACGATATATTAAATCATAAATTTCAGGATATTTTCCTCTACTTGGGAAACTTATTTTTGACTTTCTTATTTTTTTATTAACCCTAACATCAACACCATTATCTTGACCAATTAAACCATCGATAGTTTTAGATTCTTGACCTGCTTGTACTATCTTCTCAATAAAAGGCTCTTTAAGGTGTTGAGTGTAATAAAACCAATTATATTTCATATTAAAAATAATTTAGATTAATGTTAACTCTTCTATCTTGATTACTTGTTGTTGTACTTGCATGAGGTTTAGTTGTATCAAGAATAACTGCCCTATTAGCAACACTTTCTATTTTTGTTCCATCTTCTAAAATAGTTGCACCATCATTAGTGTTAATATGAAATACACACCCTTTTTGTTTGTATTCATAATCTGTGTGTAATTCGTGTTCTATAATCTTAGGTGTCCTATTAAACAAATTTACTTTTATTCTAATTAATGCTTTAATGTTTAATTTGTTAAGCAAAGGTTGCAATGTTTTCCACCCTTCTTTAGTTGTAAACACTTCATTTGAGTCATACATAACATGACAGAAATAACCTTTATATTTAAGATTTTGATTTGTTCTTAAATCGTCTTTAAAATAAGTTATAGAAGGTTGAAAATACCAAGCAAACTTGTTACTCATCATTAGTTCTTGTAAAACATTAAAATCTTTTTTGTCTAAAAAATTGTCAATAATTTTATAATCCATAGGTATATCCTGAATCAAACAGACCGACATCACCTTTGGGCATTATATTAAAAGCCAATGAATATCTTGTAGCATCTCCATCCCACTCACGTATTTTATGTTCTGTTCGTGCAGGAAATATTAATAGTGTACCTTTGGTTGGTTTGTATTGGCATGATAATGAATTTAACAAATTATTCTCAACTGGCTCTACAAAAATAGCAGGTGCTTGTTTTTCTAAAATTATTTCACAATTGTCTTGTAAATAAAAAACTGCTGTCCACCATGCATTACAATGAATATGTTGAATTTGTTCTTGCTTTCTCCCTACTTTGCTAAACCATGACCTACTTATTTCAATGTCACAATCATATTTCATTGCACCATGTATAAATTCTTTTGCTTTAGCAATAAATTGTTTTTTTAATTTAGGACTCTTATCTAATATTTTATGACTATAAGTAGAGTTATCTCTAAAATCTGAATAATCTAAACTACGAAGTAATTCAATTACTGGTTCTTCTAACTCAGTTGCTTGTATGTTTGCAACAACTGTAGAAAAAATTGCATCTATGCCTTTTAGACTCATCTAAATATATCTCCTCTTTTATATTTAATGTACCTTTGTGATTTGATTTTGTTTATAACTTTTCTTATGTTAGTAGTTTTTTTTGCTTGTATACAAATTTCTTCCCATTCTGATTGACTAACTTCATCATCCCATGCTAAAGATTTTTTTTTAGTAAACCCATGATGAGTCACCATAACCTACCTTTCCTTTTGGAATAAAATTGAATGCTAATGAAAATCTAACTCTTTCTTTATCATTATGTGGAAGTATT
>Ga0208013_1000313_pt1 | contig 29483 bp, 42 predicted proteins | sample 16_taG_FD_184091 | JGI IMG/M metagenome (GOLD analysis project Ga0208013, IMG submission 184091) | Marine viral communities from the Subarctic Pacific Ocean - 16_ETSP_OMZ_AT15313 metaG (SPAdes) (version 2) | ecosystem: Environmental > Aquatic > Marine > Oceanic | place: Pacific Ocean | collected...
AATCGCATAACACAAAGCATAACAAGGAGAACACAACATGTATGCTAAAATTAACGGTGGAACAGTAGTAAAGTTCCCATACACATTCGGAGACTTACGTAAGGATCACCCTAACGTGTCATTCCCTAAGAACATCACAGCAGGTATCATGCAGAAGTATAACATGGTAGGTGTACTGGAAGGGCCACAGCCTAGCACTACAGCTTACCAGACAGTACAGCGTAATGCATTACCTACACGCCCTGTTACTGGTCAGTACACAGAAGAGACTGCACCTATGCCAGAGATGGTAGGTGAAGACATCATTGCTAGTTACTGGATGATTAACTACACAGCAGTAGACATGTTTGCTGATACTACAGAGACAGACGATGAGGGTGTAGAGGCTACTACAACCAAAGCTCAACATGAGGCTGCGTATCAGGCTACACTAGATGCTGCAGTTGCTGAGACTAATCGTAAGACACGTGATGAGAAACTAGCTGAGACAGACTTCTATGCTTTGTCAGATGTAACAATGACAGATGCTATGACAGCGTATCGTCAGGCTCTACGTGATATTACTTCTCACTCTAACTGGCCTAACTTGGAAGACGCAGATTGGCCTGTTAGACCATAATATAACTTGACTTTCAAACAATTATGAGTTAAACTATGAGTGAAGTAAAACTATCTCCTGAAGAACTAGAAGATATGCTAGATCGTGCAGCTAGGCGCGGGGCTAAAGAAGCCTTGCGTTCTATTGGTCTACTTGATGATGCTGCACATAAAGATATTACTGAGATGCGTAGTTTAATAGAAGCGTGGCGTGATACTCGTAAGTCTATATGGGCAACAATAACAAAATTAGTCACTGTCGCCGTACTGACTTTTATAGCTGGTGCAGTGTGGATGACAATGGGTAAATAATAAGGTAAAACATTATGGCTAAGAAGTTTGGTGGCTTTACACCACAGCAACAACAAACACTGTTATCTAAGATGGGCTACACAGGCCCAGCGCAACAGGATGACATTAATAAGTTCATGATGTCTAGCCCTAAAGCTGCATCTATGATGGGCAAGTATGCTGAGATGGCTAAAGCTCGTGTAGCGGGTGGCCCTCGTACTGCTATGAATGAAGGCGGTACTGTTGTAGGAAAAGGGGGTAAGTATTACATTAAAGACGCTCAGGGTGCATACTCACAATCTTACGACACAGCATTAGATGCATACTATGCTAACAAAGGCCAGACAACTAATCCTACTACAGGATCGACAGTACAGCCATACGCAGGTCTAAACACAGGTACTACGGATAACCAGCCTAACACTACTGGTGGGTTTGATATGGGTATAGACACACCTGAGCTTATTAAACAGCCAGGTGACTTTATAGGTGGGCCTGTATTACCTGGGCCTGTATTACCTGGGCCTGTATTACCTGGGCCTGGATTACCTAGGCCTGAGTTACCTGTAGGTCAGCCTGTAGAACCTGAGTACGATCCCTCTAAAGGTCTACCTACTGCACCTGAACTAAAAGAAGTAGACGCTTTAGACTTCTTTAAACAGAATACAGGCGGGGGATATTACTTACCTGACTATAATGAAACGGCATTAGCGGGTCTTGTGAATGAAGGATCAGACTTAAGTGGTGCTACTGCAGAAGGTAATATTGTAACTTTTGCTGATGGTAAAACTATTACAACTAAGAGTCCTGAAGAAGCTGCACAAGTAGTTACGGCTGCAGGTGCTTACACTACGGAAGTTGTACAACCTAATAAAACAGCACAAGAAACGTATGACAAACAACTTAAGGCGTATAAAAGCTACTACGGTCAGCAAGCTACAGTAACACCAGAAGGAACACGTGCTGATTATGATACTGCACAGGCATCTTTGTCTAAAGAGCAAAATCTTCTTGAGAGCTTTAAAAAAGAACAGTCAGTTTTGTCTGAAGATGACCCTCAATATGCGGTACTTCAAGGCCTTATAGACGAGCAGACAACTAAAACAGACAATGCTAGGATTAGTCTAGCACAAGCAAAGACTAACCTAGAACGTGTAGGTATGCCTAGCACTACAGAGATGAGGGCAGATGCACTAGAAGACCCTACGTCTATGGTTACTAAAGCTGATGTAGTTACTGTAACTGATGAGCAACGTGCTGCAGGTAAGATAGCTGAAGGTACAGGTCAGGCTGCTGCAGAGGCTGCAAAAGCTACGTTAACAACAGCGGATATTGCTGATGATGTTGTAGCTCCTACAGCCAAAGATGCTGCAACATATGATGCTACTCTGGTAACAGATAAAGCTAAAGCAGAGTTAGATAAAGTTGAAGCTGCAACACTAGATGAGTTTTCTGATGGTGTTATATTTAAAGGGGAAGAAGGGGAGCTTTCAGAAGGTGCTTACGCTGATGAGGCATTAAAAGTAGCTGCAGATCGTATCCAAAAGGTCAACGAAAAGGTAGACTTAGAAGTTACTAAACTACAACTTGCAGAAGTAAAAGGTAAAAACCTAACAGCTATACAAACAAAAGTGGCAAAGTCTTCTGCCTTACTAGATGCAGTAGCAAAGTCACATGTAGTTCAACCTAATGAGCTTCCTACTCCACAGCTTATTGCTGAAGAGGACATGGCGCAAGCTAAGGCCATGACTGACACAGGGTTAGACAAAGATGCTATCCCTATTGCTGCAAAAATGGCAAGCTTCTCTGTAGACAATGGTACATTAGCTAAGGCTGCACAAGGTGATGTAGATTCACTTGCTACAGTAGAAGGTCAGCTTGGTAAGCTAATGAAGCAGTTTGACGATGGCACACCTGCATGGGCTGCAGGGGCTATTCGTGCAGCTAACGCAGCTATGGCTTCTCGTGGACTAGGTGCATCCTCTATGGCAGGTGCTGCTATCCTACAGGCAGCTATGGAATCTGCGTTACCTATCGCACAGCAAGATGCTAAAACATTTGCAGATATGGGTATGCAAAACTTAGATAATCGTCAGCAAGTTGCTGTTGCTAATGCTGCTGCACAACAAGGCTTGCAATTACAGAACTTAGACAATGAGCAAAAAGCTAACCTTCAAAAGAGTATTAATGCTTTTGGCTTACAGACGCAAAACCTGTCTAATCGTCAAGCTGCTGAAGTTGCAAACGCACAGATTCGTGCTACTTTGCAAGGACAAAACTTAAATAACAGACAGCAAGCTAATATTGCTGAAGCAGCTAGATATGCTGAAGCAGCTAATATTAACTTAAATAATAAACAGCAAGCAGCAATGCAAGATAATTCAAATGCTTTGCAGACTAACTTAGCTGAACTGTCTGCTGAACAAAGTGCATATATCAATAGTGCTAATGCTGCAGCCGCACTGCAAGGTCAAGTTCTTTCTAATGATCAACAAGTATCTATCTCTAATGCTGCAAGATATTCAGAAGCTGCTAATATAGAGTTTACTGCAGAACAGCAAAATGCATTGCATAACTCTAAGTTAATGTCATCCATAGGTTTAGCTGAGTTAAGTGCAACTCAAGCCGCTACGTTACAAAATGCTGCATCAGTTGCTAACATGGATATTACAAATCTAAACAATCGTCAGCAAGCTGCAGTACAAAATGCTAAAGCGTTCCTACAAAAAGACATGACTAATCTGAGTAACGAACAGCAAACGGCTATGTTCAAAGCACAGGCTACACAACAGGCATTGTTATCTGATCAAGCTGCAGAGAATGCTGCTAAGCAGTTTAATGCAGCATCTGAGAATCAAACTAATCAGTTTTACGATAATCTCAGCACACAGGTTGCTATGCAGAACCAAGAACAAACTAATGCTATGAATAAGTTTAACGCTGGTGAAGCTAATGCTATTTCTGTAGCTAACACCGCGCACCAAAACAGGCGTGATGAGTTTAATGCTAACAATGCTTTGGTGCTTGAACAAGCTAATACCCAATGGGAGCAATCTATCACTACTATGGATAATGCGGCACAGAACGCAGCTAACCGTGATTCAGCGGTAGTAGCTAATAACCTTACTGATACTACATATAACAACATGCTACAGCAAGAGCGTGATGCATTAGACTACGCTGTTAGAATTGCAGACCGTGAAGATCAACAAGAACATGCTCTTACTTTAGAAGGTATAAGTAATGACGCAGCAGCAAGTGCAGCTAAAGGCTCTGCTGTAGGTACAGTGATTGCTACAGTAAGTTCATTACTTTTAAAGGATCTCTTTTAAGCTATAGGATAAGACATGGCATTTATTAAAACAAAACTATCTACAATAAGACCTGATGATTTGTATGACACACTACGTCTTACTTACGGTTTTAATGACGAAGAACAACAAAAGCAACCTGGCATACTAGCTAAACCTGCAGAGCCTGTATCTGACAGTGATGTTGTTGCTGCAGGGTTCTTTGATTATGTATTTACTAAGTCTAGAGAACGGGCTGCTAAAGTACGTGCTGAAGCTATGGAGCAGTACGCACGTGATTCTGCTGAAGAGGCAGCTAAGATTCGTTCTATTCTAGGTATTACAAGGTCTAAGGCTCCTACAGGGCAACTATCAGATCAGGCTAGGGATGCTATGTTCAGTAGTTCTGATATACGAGGCACTGAGTTGACTATGAAGGATAACGCTAGAGAAGCGCAGGATGTAGTTCAGCCTATGATTACACCTGTCTCTAGAGGTGAACAGCCAGAGATGGCAGACAGCCCAGCGCCTGTTGATGCACCTAGTGTAGATACTAGAAGTAATGAGATGTTAGATAAGGCTATACAAGATGTACTTGAGACTGTTGTTGATTCTGATGTTAGTGATAGTACCGACAGCGCTAAAGATGTAGAGGAGTCTGTACCCGTAACTGCAGAAACTACTGGCGAGGGGCTTATGAGTCGTAGAGCAGGAGAGGTAGAGGCTAGGGAAGGTATGGGTGCTCAAGCAGAAGGGTTTTTCAACACGGCTGTAGCAGAAGGCTTTAATATAGTAAAGAACAGAGTAGGTATGGATGAAACTGATTGGGCGTCTTTTAAAAAAGAGGTGGCTAAAATAGAGTCGGGAGGAAAAAAAGACCCCTACAGGGTAAAAGGAGGCGCAAATAACCATTATGACGGTAAATACCAACTGGGTAAACTAGCTAAACTAGATGCCGCTGATTTGTTAGGTATGAATATCGGGCACAGTAAAGAGGATAGAGATTCTTTTAGAAAAAACCCTGCGCTTCAAGAGAGGGCTTTCGCAGCCTTTACGGCAAAAAACCATAACACTCTTATGAAAAAGTCCGATATTTATAGAAAGTTATCTAAAGGACAGCAGATTGCCGTTTTGGGGTATGCACACAATCAAGGTGCAACTGCTGCCTCAAAGTGGCTGTCTTCTGGAAAAGTGGGTAGCGATAAATTTAAAACTAAAGGAACAAAATATTCTGACGCTATAGCCGATTCATTAGGTGTAATATTGCCTAACTTTGGATCGTCCGCTCTCGCACCTAAAACGTCAATTCGCCCTAAAGCAAGGCCTACTGATTAATGTTCGGCTTACCCCTAGAATTAATAACAATGCTTTTCTCTACTGTGTTAGGCGGTGTTATGTCTATATGGGGCCAGAGCATAAAAGCTAAGCAAGCTCAAAACGAGATGCTTATGCAACGTGCAGAGTTTAACAGAAGTGCTGTAGCTGATGCACGTGACGCAGGTAAGAATGATAAACACTTTGCTTGGACACGTAGGCTCATAGCTTTATCTGCTGTATTCTCTATTATAGTATTGCCAAAGCTAGTCGCTGTATGGTATCCTGATGTAAGCGTATATGTAGGATACACTGAAGCTACTGGTGGTCCGTTATCTTGGCTCTTTGGTCCAGCAGAATCGATACAGTGGAAGATGGCTAAAGGCTTTGTAATAACTCCACTAGACACACATATCGTATCAGCCATTGTAGGACTCTACTTTGGTGCAGGTTTCACTAAATAAGGTATAACAAAAATGTCACTTTCTCCTTTTGATAGACCTATTCCAGGTCAATCTCTTACAGCAGAACCAGGTAACGCCCCTTGGGAGAAACCTTCTAAGTTCTCTGATCCACTAGATGCACTTGAGATGTACATAGAACGGCTCGCTGATGATGAAGTTCTTAACGATGTAATTGATCTTATTGATGCAGGAGCACCTTTGGATAGTATCTCAGGTTCTATGCTTAGTACAGGTGTTTTAAGAGGTATGCACACTGTAGATGTAAAAATACTACTACGCCCCTTGCTTACTGCACATATTAACTCTCTCGCTGAAGCTATTGGTATTGAGGATTATAAGATTACCTTTGATGACTACAAAGATAAAAAAGAAGAAGAAGCGCTTAAATTAAAGAATCGCATTAAAGCTAAGTTAGATAAGATTAAAGGGCCACCAGACGAAGGTGAAAAGATTATGAAAAAGGTTGAGCAGTCTATCTCAACAGAGGGTGAAGTACAAGAAGCTGTACCTGCTGAAGCTGCAGTGCAAGAAGATGTACCTACTCAAGAAGAACCTAAAGGCTTAATGGCGAAGGAGCAATAACATGAGTGCAAAGATGTTCTGGGCACATGCCTTAAAAGGCTTTACTGATACGTTTGCAGCAGGTATTGAGCGCCGACAAGATCGTATGGAAGACTTATTAGATAACGGTTTTGATGCAGCTAAACGCATTGCACCTTCTTATATGAAAACACAAGGGCAGTTTAAACAAATTAAAGAAATACAAACTGCTATGCAGCGTGACTTTGGTTTGACAGATGACGAGTTTGTAGCTCTTGTTGATGCTACAGATGTGACTAGCTTGTATAAAGATGTATATGATACAAAACAATATCGTGATGCTAATCAACTAGGTTCACTGGATAAGTCAGAGATCCTGTCTCTTGTAGATATGCCTGATGACTTTAAGTTACCTGAAGGTATGACAGCAGATGCAGCTATTAGGCAAGTCCTTGGTTTGCAAACTGCGTCACTACAGAAAGAGACAGACCCTAAAAGTGAGGGTGCTAAGCAACGGTCCTTTGCTCAAGCAGCTAAAGACTTGTTTATGCTTGATCCTCGCATGTCAGCAGAGCAACAGCTTAAGAACATGAAATACATGGGTGTTAACGTAAATGATTTGATTGCGTATCAATCTTTGGGCGGGGGTAGACAAGATATCTTCTCAGATGTTTCTCGTACTTCAGAGTATAGCTTAAGTAAAGATGATTATACTGCTGCAGACATAACACGTACACAGAACTACGCAGCTAAGCTTATGTCACTAGGTATTACTAACTTTGATCTTAACGATAGTGTACAGTTTGCTGATTACACAGAGGATAACACAAATGCAGGTGAAATTAAGAAAGCTGTCAATGATACAGCTTCTTCTATGTCCAGCCTAGAGCGTCAGATTATCATGGCAGGACGGGGTAATGAACTGTTCGCAGGGCGTGTAGGACGCTTCCAGATTATTGATCAGCTATCTCGTTCAGTAAATTCACAAGACGAAGCAACATCTCTTAATTCAAGCATTAAAAGCAACTTCGCTATTGATGTTATTAAAGGTGCTATTGCAGAAAGCCGTGAGCTTACGGATGCAGAGATTGACATTATTATTGCAGGTGAAAGACAAGAAGAGAAACCTATTAGTGCAGATAAAAAACCAACGGATGATCTACAATCAACTGTTGTGCCAAAGGTAGAGACTACAGTAGAGGCTGCAGTACCTGAAGTACTAAAGAGTAACGTTGAAGTACAAACAGCGATTCAAGAACTACCTAAAGATAAGCAACAAAAGGTGATTGAACAGATCAATAACGCCTCTCCAGACACACAGCTTAAAGTAGCTGACCTGCTTATTGAAGAAGCTCAAGCACCTACATTAGAAGCGGCTCCTGCGTTAGACATTAAGTCTGCTGTACAGCAAATAAATGAAGTGCAAGAAGGTACAGCGTCTGTTGAAGAGAAGGCAGACAAAGTAATTGATATTCTATTAGAGAAAGCTAATATAATTGCACCTACAAACGAAGAAGAGCTTGGCTACTTTAAGGATGATCTAGACGAAGCTATGGGTGAAGACTTTGGTTTGACTCTTGAGCCAGCAGTTAAAGATGAGGTTATCAGACGTGCTGAGAGTTTCTCTATTACAAGACCAGACTTTGATGCAGGTGTAGAAATTACCACTGAACCTGCAGGTGAGTTTGAGTTTAATGGTGTGACTTATGATGAGTGGCAGGATATGTCCCGCAAGGAACGTAAAGACAAAGGCTTACCTCAAGGTGAGTTAGGTGCTCAGTTTAAGTTCAAGCGTTTCCAGAAAGGTTTGCAAGGCAGTCCTTTTGACAAAAGCCCTACGCAACCAGAAGGTAGTGTAGAAATAGATAAAGCACCTGAGCAAATTAATGTATTTGATATTACTGCAGAAACAGGTATCAACGATGAAGATACAACAAGCGATGTCCGACTAGCAAGTGCAGCAGTTAATGTTTATAACGATATGAGAGAAGAGTTTACTGATATGTCTGTACTACAAGGTGAGGACGGAAAGCAAGTCATTAAAGATTACTTAGAGAGTAATAACTTACCTATCAATGATACGCTTATTATGATGATCCAGATGCAACTACCTACTGAGGAATAATAAATGTCAGATAAGTATACGTACTACTCTCCTGAGTATATGCAAGATAGAAAGCTGTCTGAACTAAAGTCTAACGGTGCATTTCTTAGTGATGCTATTACCTTCTTAAAGAGTAAACGAGGTAATTACACAGATGATGAAATTAAGAAGTTGTCTGCTGATGATGTAGTGTCTCAGGTTCTAGAACACTTCCGCTACCAGACTATGAACGAAGTTAGTATGTCTAAAGACTTCTACTACATGTCAGATACTAAAACACCACAGAACGAGAAAGAAGCATTCGGACGTTTGATGTTTGCTTTTGATAACTCTAAAGGTGAAGGATTGTTTGACCGTGGTATAGAGAAAGTAGGAGACTATCTAGGTGCTACACTTACTGCGCCTAGTACTTACGCATCTGTACTGGCTGGTGTTGGCTCTGCAGGTACAGGTACTGCAGCAATACAAACAACTAAGGCTGCATCTCTAGCGGCCCTACGTGAAACAGGAAAGCAGATCATAAAACGTTCTCTTGTATCAGGGGCTATTGATGGTTCTGTTGCTGCTTCATCTGCGTTTGGTAGTGAGAAGTTAAGAGAGAAAGCTGCACCTGAGATAGATGAAGAATATGAAGTGAACACAGGTAATGTTATAGCTTCAGGTTTATTAGGTGCTGGTATTGGTACTGTAGCCTATGGCGCTCCTGCTATGCTACAGAAACGAGGTGCTAATAAATTAGTAGATGTTATAGAGGAAGGGAGAGGGGCCACCGCTGAACGTCTTGTAGCAGCTAGAGTAAAAGCTAAAAATACAAGTGAAGATGCTGCTAAGACTAAAGAAGGTAAACGTCTGATGAAGTATATCACAGACAACACCCTTCGTGCTATTGATCCCAATCTTGTTAAGGAAGGCAATGTAGTACGGGAGAACATCTTCAGTGATGAACTTCCTGATGGCATTGTGGGGGGCTTTAATGCGGATCTTATACAGAGGATTACTGCTGCGTCTTATGAACTAGCTAAAGGGCTAGGTGTTAAGCCTGAGAAAGGGCAACGTATTACAGAGTTCTTAGCTAAAGATATTGCTGGTGGTTCAGACTTAGTTAAAGCTATTGCTGATGACTATGGTCTAACACCACGTCAAATCTCTATGGCCTATGCTGCTGAGATTAGTGAGGCTGCTCGTAAGCTTGCTGCACAAAGTCAGATCGTATCTCGTAGCAAGAAGATGATCAGCAAAGAACAGCTAGAGAAATATAGTAAAGAGCTAGATACTTTGTATGATGCAGGTATGTCTACTGTAAAAGCAGAAGATGTAAAAGTAATCGAAGAAGTTAATCGTAGTCTGTCTAGCCGTGTGTATCGTCAAGCTAAAGGCTTTGAAGATGCAAGACGTATGTTTATGACTTCACAGCCAGCTACTACCATGCGAAACAATATCTTCTCTGTAGCTATGACAGGTATTGATATGCTTGATCAACTTAACACTTCTGCAGTTAAGTTATTATCAGGTAATGCTAAAGGCTCTGTTGCTACGTTTAAAGGTACACTGGATAACTTAAAGTATCTCACAAATGATCAGTATGTAGCGGATGCTCTTGTAACCACACTGCGTCAAGAAGCACCAGACAAACTCTCTCGTATATTCCACGATGCAGCCATATCAGAGTCTAAGGTAGTAGGTGATACTCTATTGGCTAAAGCAGGTGCTGCAGCTAACACACTAAACACTATGTCTGACTTCGTAGTTAAACGTGCTGTTATTGCAGGTACGATTGACCGTGAGCTTAAGCAATTAGGTAATGATGCGCTGGGCACATCTGTGATGGATATGCTTAAGAAGGGTACGATAGAACAGCTACCTGATGACATCCTAGATAAAGCACTGAAAGAATCACTGGCCTTTACATTCCAGCGTAAGTTTGGTGGTAAAGAAGCTAGTGCTATAAGTAAAAAGACTGAAGAGCTTATCAACTTTGCACATAATAACTTCCTAACTATTGCTGTACCTTTCCCTCGCTACTTGGCATCACAAGCTAAGTTCTTTAGTGACTACTCTGGTATAACTGCCATTCGTCACGGCTTCCGCGCAGAGGACATGGGTAAAGCTATGACAGGTGCAGGGCTTTCTTTTGGTGCGTACTACGGTGTGTACAGTAATAAAGTGCACGATGATATGGAGTGGTATGAAGCACGTGATCCTATGACAGGACAGATACGTAATGCTGAAGCTGCTCTTGGCCCTGCTGCTGCTTTTGCTTATGTATCAGATTATGCAGCACGTAAAATGGAAGGCTTACCTGTCAAGAGGGACGGTGAAGTCATGGATGACATGGCTAAGATATTCACAGGTACAGAGTTTCGTCCTGGTGTAGGTCTATACGATGATGTAAAACGTGCTATTGATGCAGGTACAATGGAGCCTATCTTTAAAGCATTGGGTGATCAGATGTCTGCATTCACATACCCTGCTGCTGCATTGAAGGACTTCTATGGTCAGTTTGATCCACGTAGCTCTTACATTGCTGAGACACGTGATCCTACACTGAGCATGTTAGACTTGTATGGTATTAACGTTCCTATGAATCTCTATCAGCGTGTGACACGTCAGCTACCTGACTTCCCTGATGTTGATCTACCACTGGTAAACTTCTTTGAGTCTTCTACTCGTATGCAGTATCAGATTGAATATGCACGTGAGCAAGGCATTGTAGACGAAGGGTATGACGCTATCAAGTTTGACATCTTTGGTGATGGCCCTGTACGTTTGTATAACCCTATTGAGAAACAGCTTACTGGTTTCCTTGGAAGACCCCCTAAGAATGCTCTACAAAAAGAGATGACACGTCTACAGGTGGACCCCTTTAAGTTGTACTCTCCTTACCGTGAAAAGAATGCTACACTAGAGTTGTTCACGCAACAGAAGCTACAGGGTAACCTAGCTCGTGAAGCAGAAGAGTTTATACAGACTTCCATTTATACTGAATCTCCCAGCGCAACAGATAAGCGTAATAAACTAGAAGGGTTCCTGAAGACACAGATTGCACTGGCTCGTAGCGAAGCGCGTGATGACTTAGAAAGCTTTGCTAATGATGATCGTTTCAAGGGTGACTATCAAGCACATATACAAAGTGAGTATCAAGCGCTTGGCCCTAGAGAAACGGAACGTGCAGAGGAAGCATGGGAACAACGTCACGCTGCTGTAGGGTATACACAGGGTGTTAGCTTTGATGATGCTCTACAGATGGTGGATGATGATCCTGACATAAGTGAAGACGATAAAGGTGTGAAGCGCACTATCCTGTATCGTACTTTCGTAGAGTGGGGTAAGTCCTACAAGAAGTACCTAAAAGATGCTACAGAATGAGAAGAGGGGCCAAACGGCCCCTTTACTTTTTTAACCCATGCATTGCTGCACTTCGCTCTGCCCACATCTGCACCTCTACTAAGTTCTTCAATGCTTGATGTTTCTCTTCTGTATTGTGCACGTTATCTACTATGTATTGCTGTAGATTCCTAGCGTTTTCTTGTAACCCTTCTCTAAACTGTTTATGTCTCCCAGAGATAAATGACTGTGCTTCTTTCTCTAGACTCATATGCCTTCCTTCATAAAGACCTTTACCCACTGTGCACAGATGTCACTACGTACAATGTCATCAACACCAAACTCCACAACAGGTACAGGTATCATGTGTTTCTTTGCTAAGTGAATAACTTTAGACAGACCATCACCTTCTTTTAAGTCTGACTGTTGTATATCACCATTAAGCACAATAGTACTACCTTCACCCACACGAGTCAACAACATCTTAAGCTCATGTGTAGTAATATTCTGTGTTTCATCTACTATAATGAAAGCGCTGTCAAAGCTACGCCCACGCATCAACGCCAGAGGAGCCATCTCTACATTGTTGTTCTTGATAGCTGTCTCTAACGTACCCTTACCCCAATGTTTCTCTAGCACGTCAAGCACAGGTAACGCCCAAGGATAAACCTTTTCTTCTAAGCTACCAGGTAGGAACCCAATGTCTTTACCTACAGCTACATGAGGGCGTGTGATAACTATCTTGTCAATCTCTTTGAGTGTATACAAGTCTGCTGCGTAGGTAGCTGTGACGTAAGTCTTACCTGTACCTGCTGGACCTAGTACAAAGACTTGATTGTATTCCTTTAGATAATGTAGAAACTCTTTCTGTTTATCTGTTTTCGGCGTAAGACCAGAGGTCTGCTTGGATTGGCTGTTCTTGTAGTTTGTCTTTCGACGTGTGCGTGTTTGCTTCTTCGACTGCTTCAAGTCTATATTCATCTAAGTTATCTAGTACCTCTATTGCTTGTTGTACTGTTAGTTTGAACCACTCTCCGTTAGTCTCTGATGCAAGCTTGGTTGCTCTAGTGTGTGCCTGTTGCTCTGCCTTGCGTCTATTATTAGAATATACACTGTGTTCTAACACGTAGTCACGGTGTGGGCTGCTAGTTTGGTAGCCACTAAGCCTATCTTCAGCATCAATAGCCATACCTATCTTAACCCAATTAGGCCACGCTTTGTTTGTTATAACATAGACATAACCTTCCTTGATACTATCTAACTTATATGTACCCTCAAAGGCTGCATCGTTAAACGTCTTGTACTTTCCAGGTTTATGCAATGGGTGTTTTTTACTAACTTCTTTACCATTGACGTACATCCTGTTTGCGTCCCGCTTTCTGACTGCCTCAGGATTGTCTTTATAGTACAATCTTTTTCCTGTTTTTGGATTCACATCTTTTATCATTATGTTTCCTTTGTTACCTACATTAAAGGAAAGCCCAGCGCCTTAACGCTGAGCCTTACATTGTTAGTCTGTGCCAATCACTTTTTCTTGATACAGTTCTTTACCTGCATCGTAAGCTTCAGTGCCTTTCTCAATAGCATACTCCCCTGCTGGTACTAGCACTTCATCAACTAAACTTACCGTAAACACAACTAATACTATCGCTTGGATTGCGGATGTTAACATATTAAACTCCTTCTAATTGTTTCTCTAGTTCTTGGTAACCACCTATGTAATTACCTTCTATATCCCATATCTGAGGTACTGTCTTTATAGATGCTTTATTAAATAAGTCAAGTACCCACTTGGAATCATTGATAGAGTAGTAACTAAATACTCCACCTTTGTCTCTTATAAGACCTACCGCTCTGCTACAGTACATACAGTCGGACCTGCCTACTATAACATACTGTTTCATACTAAGTCAACAATCTCACAGCTATCCCCAGAGCAAGCCATCGTCTGCATAGATACTGTGTTATCTTCACTTTCGTATTCATTGAGTAGCTCCCAGTCAATCTTAGCTGGCATCTTAGAAAGCATTTCTTCATACTCTTCCTTGGTGCAGTCCTGATAAGGGGCTTGCTGATATGTGTGATCTGAGTGAGGCAGGAATGATACACCTGACATTTCATCGAAGTGTTCATATACAAATGCACCCACAGCCATCCACTCAGCATCACGTACTGAGATCGTCACGCTAGGCTTATGCTCACACCATGAGCGTTGATACGTCAGCCACGTCTTAAGCTGCTCTATGGCTGTCATATCGTTTCTAGTGACTGCTTTGTTAGGTGACTTAACAGGGAAGCTAAACACTGTAGTAGTGTCACCCTTCATTACACATGGCTCGTTAGGTACACCTGCATCCTTCATGAACTGTGTTAAGGGGTCTTTATTATCACCACGCACAGTACGGATATAATAGGGACTATGGCGAGCATGTATCCCAGAGGCTGAATCCACCAGTTGTGATACTGTTCCCGATGGTTTAATGCAGCTAATCGCAGCGCTATGAGGTATACCAAGCCTGTCAGCCCATTCAGCATTAGTAGTAACAGCCACATTTCTAAGGTGTTCAAGGGTCTTCTCCAATCCAGCATTTGCTGATGTCATCAGAGGGTTATCCATTATTCCCGTAAGTGACACACCAAGCAAGCGCTCTTCTTCTGTGTTGTTTGTCCACACCTTCCGCAGATAGGGGAACTTTGTGTATGAGGACTGAATGGTTCCCAGAATCGTAGCGAGTTTAACTTTTCTAGCAAGGTCTTCCACAGTATCTGTAGCACGTACAACCACCTCTGTTAAGTTACAAAACTGATATGGACGCAAGATGATTTCGCTGCACGGGTTAGTGCCAAACTCATAATTGCTATCACGCCGCCCAAACTTAGCTGCTTGCTTCTTAGATGCTTCACGGTTGAAGATGCCACGCTCACCAGACTTACTCTCTACCAGTGCTGTCCACTCACGCATAAACGTTTCCATGTCAGGCTTCTCAGTGTAGCACACAGAGTTATTAGCTAAGGCTCTCCAACTGGCAGTCTCCCACCACTGTCCTGACTTAGCGTGACGCATCCTATCATCAGACAGGTTAGACAGACTAATCATAGCTGAACGCCTCACTCCACCTACGACTACGATCTGACCAATGAAGCACATCAAGTCATGACATTCTACACTAGACAACTTACGCCCTTGTACATTCTTGAATGTAGTGATAGCAAAGTTAAATAGTTCTACTAGAGGCGCTGGGCCACTGGCTCTACCACCAAACGTTTTTAGCCTAGCACCTGCAGGACGTACACGAGAAACATCCCACTTAGGGATCTCACCAGCCCAGAGGAGTGCCAACACTTGACGGAACGCTTTAGCCCAACCTTCCTTACTATCTTTGACAACGACTGTGGTATCACTGTAGAACAACTTAGGCACTTCAGGGAGCTTGCTAACGTACTGCCTCTCGACGCTGAACCCAACGCCTGTACCACACAAGAGGATGTACATAGCCTCATCGAAGCTTTTAGGGTCATCTACGGGTAAGTAGCTACAGTTGTAACCTGCTGTGTTATCTCTATCAAGCGCTGGGCCAGCAGTCATCATAGCCCTCATAGATGGCATGACTTCTAAGTTTAAGATAGCGTTATGTATTTCATCTGTTGTTGCTTTGTCTACCTTGTTATCTACTAGGTTGAGTATGTAGCGGCCTACAGTAGCACCCCAGTTTTCTCGCCCGTCACCGTCATAGTACTTGGCATATCGTGATAGAGCAATGAAGCTCTGGTAGTCTGTTGGTAAGTAGTTGCTCATGGTTTTTGTTTTACCTCTATTTTTTTAATCTCTGCGTCTAGGTCATATACAACATCCTGTATAAGCTCCTTAACGGTTTGCTCATACATTTCTTCTGATATAGGAAGTATGTTGTCTTCTTCATCTATATCTATTGTCATTCTAATATCAAACTTCATGCTGCCTTTTCCAGTAAGTCAGTAAGATCAGGCTTCTTATAGTTTTTACCTTTCATAACCTTCCCATCTTCACGTAGGATAGGGTTACCATTGCTGTCTAGCTTAGACATGTTGCTATCGTGTACACGTGTGAATGCCTCACTAAGAACCGCTTCACCGTAATGCTCTAAGCCACTGTCTAACAAACGGCTAACCGTACCTTGTTGTTTAATAACTGTCTCACGCTCAGCGTCACCCATAAGCATACCTATGTGATCAGGTGCAGTAAGCGCAAGACCTGTAGAAACATATAGTAGATCACAAAGCTCTTTTAGGTGCGCTACTGTACCATACTTCTCAGCCATTAGCTCAGCCATCTCTTCATCAATAAGCTTAATCCACAAGCGAGGGTCAAGAGATCCATTAAAAGCTTTAATGAAGTCACCTACTTTCTCGTGTGGCATCTGTGGTTTCATTGCATCTATGTCATCCTGGCTAATCATTTATGTTTCTCCGTATAGCGTTTGCGTAGTCTGTTGAGATACCAGATAGCTTTATCAATATCCTCTAGACCATTCTTGTATTCGTGACGCCATAGATACTTTAAAACATTAGCAGCGTGTGGTGCTGTTTGTCCTGACATGTTCTCAGTCATAGCTTCTATAGCATCAATACATTCAATACCAGCTTGGTTGTAGTGTATGGGTTTATTTACTGGATCTATTATATCGTCAAGCGAAACAGATGTTAGTGTTGGCTCTTTCTTCATGCGTTACCTTCCGTCTTAGTCCAAGCATTCAATGTATATACATTACCTTCACGTGTGACTTCTAGCGCTTCTTCTTCCTCTTCGTCAACACCCATAAGATGATTACGATGTTCTTCTACTAAGTCATAAATGTCAGGATGTTCAGATGCTACATCAAGGAAAGCAGACATCATCGTAGCTATATTCATGATATGTGCCATAACCATTTCAGGTACAGGGCTGTCGTTAGATGCGGATAGCTCAATAGATACATCACCATTCCAATCTTCTTCGTAGTTCTGTGGACGTATTACGATAGCTATTTCATCGTCACTTAATGTGTAACCCATCATACTTTCCTTTTTGTTTTAACTTCTATTCGTTTAGCTTTGATCTCTTCACCGTCTTCGTTTAACCAATCTTCTGGTATCACACGGTGCGCCCACTTAAAGCCATACTTGTCACACCAATCACAGTACTTAGACTTAGCACCTTTGTACAGCCTTGACTTAGCATTACTAAATACAAATCGTATATCTAGCTCTGGATGCTGACGTTTTACCTCACGGTGTTTACGCCTATCTGCTGAATCAAAGATACCCTTAGTCTCAATGATGATGCCGTTGTCAAGCACGAAGTCAGGTGTGTAGGTACGATACTTTAAGTCTTCCCACTCTACCTTTAGTAGTTCGTATCTGACTTTCTTTTGTTTAGGCTTAAGCCACGCAGCAACCTCTCTTTCAAGGCCACTGCGATAGCTCTTGGTGTGTCTACGCTGCGTCACTGTTATCCTCAAGGTATTGCGGATCAACAAACACGTAGTCTACCATTGGTGGTTCTTTAGCGTTAGACTTAACAGCAGGTAGTGTCTGCAGGTTAGCCCAACACTTATGTTTAAATGCACAGAAGCCACACTCACTACCCAGCTTTAGGTTACCTGTAGTCTTACGATAGTGAGTCTCAGGGATAGCCTCAAAGCAACGCTCAAACGGTTTGTCTTCATTGATGTGAGATACAGTAGCTTCGATTCGCTCAAGCACTTCATCAGTATCTACACTTGATGCATCTACATACTTAAACTCACCATTAGCTTTGTTCACTACCCACCAACCACCAACGCCTAGCTCTGCTGCAGTAGCGTAGCCGACTAGCTGTGGGATATACCCAAAGCCATCACCTTGTGCTAATGCTTCTAGGCTAGCAAACTTGTTCTTGTATGACCAAGGTGATGCAGACTTAACGTCATCCACTTTGCCATCCATAACCATGTCATACTCGCCGTTGATCTTAGTACCATCACTAAGCTTGAGCGTAACGTTATCGTTGTCCTTGAAGTCAACATCAGCAGCACGAAGAAGACCTTTGAATACAGCCTCTACAATATCCCCAATGATCATGTTTATCAGGAAGTGTGGGGGTAGAGGTGTTTTATCTTCTGGGTCATTCTTCTCAAACCACAACTGACAAGTCGGACGCCCAATGTTGGACATCCGTAGTTTAAACTTGTCACGTGGACCACTGCTGAACTGTTTCTTTAGTGCAGCCTCAACATCCGCAGCTACTTGCTTACGGTTGTCTTCAGCCATGTCTGTCTCACCCTTAGTAGCACGTGCTAGGTAATCGTAGACAGCTAGTTCAGCATGATGGTTCATCAGTCTGCCTCTTCTACATTGACAAACGATGCTACAATAGATGCATCATCCTCAGAGATAGTCTCTTTGTTCTTTTCATCCCACTGCTGCAAGATGTAAGAGTTCTGATACTCAATGTAATCCATGAAGTCTTTCAGTGTAGTCTGATCTTCAGGGGTGATGTCTACCTTGTCACCTGCATTAAGCTTCATGATAGCGTAAGTGTTACCATTAGGTAGATGATCTTCATCCGCAGCCAGGTTAAACGTGTACTGAATAGGTAAGATATTCTTACTTGTCAGAGCAGTTAAAGCCCCGTCCAATGACTTAGTGCTTGAAGGTGGAACCTCACACACAAACGGCACTGGATCAGTGATAGCATCTACAGGATTACCTGCTTCGTCAATGCAATCATTAGCAGTTAACATACCAAAGACAATCTTCTTACGCTTGATGCTACGGATTAAGTCCTTTGTCTTCTCAGGTACAGAAGCCCAGTCTTCAATGTAACCAGACGGTCTACCTAAGTTAAACCCACCCATGTTATCCTTCAAGTCACCCTTTAGGTCAGTACTCATGACTGTTTTCATCATCTTATCTTCTGATGAATCCCACTTGCTCCACTGTTGACGTACAGCAAAGATGCGGATGTTAGGGTTGACGCTATAGACTACGTTGTCTTCCCCTTGTGTGATCTTGTATGACCCTGATGGTACTACCTCAGTCTTGACTGACTTGCCATTGACTTCGATGCTACCCATGATGCCGTTGTGGATCAGGTTAACACGTGGTAGTGAGGCACTCTTTGTTTCACCCCCTGTGTTTGATACACCAATAGCTTCCGCTAAAGACATACCAAGATCGTTTTGAATTGCTAATTCTGTACTCATACTTACTTCCTTTTTGTAAAGTTAAAAGATGCTTAGTTATACTCTAAACGTCAGTCATGTCAAGCCAATTATCACCTAATTTTGCTTCTAATAATAGAGGCACATTCATGGTAACACCGTAAGCCTTTTCGACTAAAGAGTTTAGGTCTTCGTTCATATCCGTAATAGTCTGAATCACTGCTTCAATCTCATCAGGGTGTACGTCAATGACCACTGAATCATGCACAGAATTAACTAAGCATGACTGCATATCCATCAGTCTACGTTCTATCTCACACAATACAACAGGCACTACATCACCTGTAGCAAACCCCTGCACTGGATAGTTCTTGATCATCGTGAAGTGTGTCACGCTACCGTTGCTACGTCTTGTCACATCAGGGAAAGCGTACTGTCTGCCACTCACATTAGTAATCTTATTCAGGCGTATTGCCTCACTCGCTAGCTTCTTATGCCACGCTGCTACGCCTTTGTACTTCTGTGTGAAGTGTTCGTAGTATGCAGCTACAGCCTTACTTCTGCCATACCCTGTAGCCCCAAAGAGAGGAGCGAAGGTGTGGGGCTTAGCTTCTTGGCGTGACGTAGGTTCACCTGCATCAGTGATAACCTTTGCAGTGTAACTGTGTACGTCAAACCCTGTGTCAATCTCTTCCATAGCAGTCTGATCCTGTGACAGGAATGCAGCGGCTCTAAATTCAAGCTGAGCAAAGTCGGCCTCACAAATCTTACCGCCAGACCACCTAGATATAAACACACGTTTTACTGGGAAGGTTCCCCCTCTTGGCATGTTTTGCATGTTGGGATTGCGTCCAGAGAATCTACCTGTACTGGTGATGTGTTGAGTGAGTCCCACGTGTAGCATTCCTGTGGTTGACTTTCTATAAACATTAATCCCGTCAACAAAGCTACTAAGGTAACTAGAAATAGCAGAAAGCCTTTTAACATCAGTAAGAAAGTCCACAGCACTATCCATCCCGTTGTTCTTAGCAGTAGCAATGAGAGTGTCCAGGTTGTCTTTACTTGTGCTAAAACCATTAGCTGATACCCACTTCTTACTTGGTGCAGCGAAGCATAGACCAGCCACTTTGTTTATCTTCTTTAACTGATAGCCTCGTGCATCACAGTCCTTACAGTTGTTAGGCTTCTTAAAGAGTGAGCCATCCTTCTTTACTTTGTATGTCTTACCTTTCCCTTTACATGTAGGACAAGTGAAAGCCTTAGTGCGAAGAATCGTAGTAGAGTTTGCTGCAACTGCTGACTTAAACTCTTCCTGTGTTTCCACGTAATCAAAGAGCGCAGCCCATTCTTTTTTGTTATTTATTGCAACTGAGAACACAACCTGTGACATCTGTTCAGGTGAGTTAAGATTGATAGGTGTATCACCCATAAGATCCCTGACCTTGCGCTGTAGACGCTCTTCTATCTGTGCTTTCTCAGTCTGAAACTCTTTACGTACTACCTCAAGGGCGTTGTTATCCACACTGAATCCTGACATATACATTCTTGTAAGGGCTTTACAGGTGGCGAAGGTGACTTCTCTGACTGGAAGAAGGGAGGTGGATTCTGGTTGGGCGTAGTCGTGTTCTTGACTGAGGAACAACTCACGAGTTGTGAGCAGGTCATGCCTAAGATAAAAGCTAAGCTCATTGAGAGGTATTTCATTTGTGTTATATCCTTCCTTAAAGTAACGCTTGAGCGTGTCATCCTTCTGGAAGTCTAGCTCTCTGCGTTCAGCACAAGCCTCTAACCCTACAGGTATCTTCTGTCCACGTGCAAGCAAATATTCTGCTAACATAGTGTCATAGATAGGGCCATCATACTTGTAGCCACATTCCCATAACCACATCAAGTCATGCTGTGCGTTGTGCATGATCAACAGAGTAGTCATGTCTAGGATAGACTGCAGCACGGCTCTACCGTTACCACTTGTATCCTTGTGCTCTACATGGTCTAGCGTAATGATGTTTTCGTTCTTCCAGTTATCTACATCAAGCACCCCCACTTGTGTTAAGCTGTTGCCTAACTCGAATGGGTCCATGATAGTCTTGCCATCACGTTTAGTTGTTGTGTTCTCTACATCCAATACATTACGCAAGATACTGACTCCGTTCACCGTCTAACTCACAATGTACTACGCCATGCCAGCCACCCTTGAGTTTGTTCTTGGCAATGTTGAGGTGGCGTTGATTACTTTCTTCATCATCCTGGCCTTCGACTAGCTTGTTCTTAGAGATCAATACCATCAGGTCAGCCTCTGCTGCCTTGCCTGTCTTCGATCCTTCTAGCATAGACTGATCTACACGTACCATACCTTCAGCCACAGCACTCAACTGCGACATCCATATGATAGCACAACCGTATTGCTTAGCTATGTTACGTGCATGGATAGCCGCTTCCTTGAGGTACACATCTGACTTGTCGCTAGTCTTGTTAGCAAACTTGTCACCCATATCTAAAACTACGATGTTAGGCTCATATGCTTTTACAACTGCCTCTACCCATGACATGTCCTTGCCTGTACTATCCTTAACAAAAATGTTCTTACGTACAGGTTCATAACGTAGTGCAGCCTGTGCCATGTTAGCTTTAACTTCTTCCATGCTCATACTGGTAGCCGCACTGAGGTAACGTGCACCTACACGCTCATAGCTTTCTTCATTACACAGGATCATACACTTAGCACCTTGATGTGCAAAACCATCTGGCGCTGCGATAGTGCTAGCATGGAAGCTGGTCTTACCTGTGTTAGGACGTGCACCTACAACAACTAAGTGTCCACCACTGATACCCTCAACCTTACGGCGCAGGGATGGTATGTTCCACTTCCATTGTGATTGTATGTCGTTAGCTTCAAGTAAAGTATCAATGTCCATGTCATCCCACTCTATCTTTAGGTTAGGCATGAAGTCATCTTGATAGTCACGTATCAAACTACGTAGTGGTTCCAGCGTATCCTTTGTGCCATTCACGTAGTCAAAGCCAAGGTTAGCTATCTCTTCACCTACTACCTGTTGAAACAACTTAGACAATACATCCGTAGCTATATCAGTGTTAAGCGGTTTCTCTTTAGCAATCTTGTGGAACAGGTCACGATAAGCTTCCTTATTAGCTGTAGTCATGCTGTTGTTGCCAGCATAGAATAACGCTTCTAGTTCTGATGGATTCAGCGTCTTCTCATACGTGTTCATAGCATAGTCTAGCGTCTGCTTGATCTTACGTACATCTTTAGTGAATATCTTATCAGGGCAACGGATGCCCTTGTGGTTATCATAGAACTCTTTGTCCATAAGTGTACGGATAAGTGCTAGTTCCATCATATTGTGTCTCCTCTAAGACTGTGGCTAGGCGTACTCTTTCTTATTAATGTACTGCCTATCCTGTATTTCCTTCTGTAAGTATGCAATCTCACACTGGATCAACTTACGCTCATAAGCTTCAAGCTTAGGGTGTTGTAACCTAGCCCACCACTTCTGTAGTTCTACTTGTAGTTCTTTAACTGAAGTCATTTCACATCTCCTTGTGACCAATAGTCCCAGCTTTCTATGTGCCCACCGTCATACACAGAGTCAAGTGCGTTGTCAAACTTTTTATTATTGATGTACACTCGACACGCTTCCAGTACTTCATCAACAGACAGGTCAACGTAGACATGACCAAGCGGTACACGTGTATCAACGATTGCGGTTTTTGGGGTTGGCGAATCTGGCATAGAATGCTCCTTCTGGTGATTTGAGTGCAGCCATAATATCTAGTAGCTGCTGATATGTTATAGAGATAATCTCGTGTCTGTTAAACTCTTCAGTAAACTGACGTATAAATACAACATCATCCTCTCCAATGATAACCTCTACATCTTCACATATATTCGATTCATCTAGTGAATTAATAATAGCTGCATCAGGTTCAAACTCTACAGTGTACATTAGTTCTCTTTCACTCCTATGCATGGTAGTAAGATAGACAGCTTACAGTACTTAGGATATTCGTCATACGTCATAGCTATCAAAACAGGTGGCGCAGCTATAAGTAAAGCTACAATAGCTGACGCCTTAATTGCACCGTTAATGTTACCTCTCATTAGTCATTCTCCCTTAATGCTCTCCACGACACAGGGAACAGGTCAACCATAATACAGTCAATCTCCCATGCTACCTCTGCTGTCTCTGCTTGTGTGTCAGGCGCACAGCGAAGCTTACACATGTCAGCAAACGCATCCAAGCTACCTGACCAATACCACTCAGTCATCATAGACTGTGGCAATACCGTACGTGCTTGCTCTGGACATACACCCTTCTCAAGCAACTCTTTGTAGTCGTGTAGACAAACTTTGTGACAACTTTCAAGTAATAAGTCCATATCCTCATCATACCACTCGCCAGTACTACCTTGCTTCTTATCCTCACTACGTCCACGCCAAGACTTAGGCACGTAAAACTCAGGCTCGTGATCTACGTATCTTCTTGATACTTCATTCCAGCGCAGAAACTTATGCTTGACTAGCTGTCTAGCTACAAAGACTGGAGCCTTGATATGGAAGCTGGCAAAGCAATGCCCGAATGGGCTGATATGTTTGTGCTTGGCTAGATATTGAATCAACTTCTTATCCCTAGCTTTCATGTGTTGTTTGAAGCTGTAAGCATCTGACTCTTCATAGTCCCACTCACTCTCCTTGCCAAAGCTTACTCGTGCAGCATTGACTACAGTCAAGTCGTTACCCATGCTACCTTTATATGTTACTTCAATCATGTCATCTCCTTAAGTTTCATTATATCGGACTCTACCTTATACTTCAGGTCATCGTCAAGTCGTAGTGCTCTTGTGTCTAACCCTGTCCAAGCCTCTATCTCTCGCTTGTATGCCAAGGTCTTGTGTGAAGCATCAGGGTCAAGCGCTACAATAATCCTGTAAAAACCATCTAAATGTTTCATCATAGTAACATTAAGTGATGTACCAAGTATAGCAATACCTGTCAGTCCTGGCACAAGTCTAGCTGCTGTAACTGCACTGATGACATCCTCTACCAGTAAAGCTATACCGTTGGACTTACCTACTGTACGTCTGTATACATCAGCTACCCCACTGTAACGATACCACTTTGGTATAGCTCCATCTAACGCACGTCCTACAGCATCTATAAGCCTACCATTATGTCGTATTGGGAACACAGTTCGTCGGTCTTTGACATCATACATCAAGTCTTCGTACTCTAAGTCCCAGCGCTTGACAAACTTAGTGTGCAGTGAATGCTCTGCGCTGGGCGCTACCACATGTTCAGACCACGTAAGCAACTCTTGCTCCTCTTTCTTTTGTTTGTCTTGTGGGCGTAACCTAGTCATGATCTCTGATACTGTCATGCCTGTACTAGCAGCACCTCTGATGCGACAGTCAAGCTTGTAACAGTTATACAACACAACGCCATCCTCTTTGGTAGCAGTGAATGTGTTCTTACCACCACACCAAGGGCAGTTAGAGCGATGCTGTATTCCTTCTTTAATATCAAGACCTTCTATGTAGTTCTTAATGTTCTGCATTAGCTTGATCCCAGTAAGCTTTCTCTTCTTCCGTTGTCTTGTAGTAAGTTTCCATAAAATGTTCTATACCATCAGAGTGATAGTGTTTATTACGCTTATCACTACCCCACCTACCTGTTGTGTAGTAGTATGAATACCTTTTACTGTATCTGTTCTTAGGTTCTTTATCCTGATAAATAAACATAAGTGCTTGCTTTTCGTGTACATAATAAGCAACACCTTTATTATCTAGGTATTCTTTTACGTACTCTAGTGTTTGACCTGTATACTTCCTGAACTTAGGCTCACCTTTTGAGTTACGTCCTACATAAGTCCAACCCTTTTCTTCTTCTTCAAAAGTAACTTCACTCATTGTTAACTCCTCTTTTAGATAGTGCAGTCTTAGCACCAGTGAATGTATTAACCATGTATGGTCTTACTGAATCAGGGCTACGGTGTCCACTGACTTGCATGATGTGAGCCAGGTCAGCACCACCCTCTACCATCTCAGTGATAGCAGTGCGGCGTAAGTCCATAGCAGTGATATTCTTTGGTAGTCCAGCAGCATCCTTGACTTCATTGATAGCACCATCAATCTGATCTACTGGATAAGGCACATAAGCTCCTGCTACAGGCGTGGTTTTAGGTGTTACGTAGGTCTGGAACCCAAAGTCTTCCTTCTGCTGCTGTAGCATGGCACACAGAGCCTCTGAGATAGGTAAATGAACGTCTGCTCCACGCTTACTTTGTGTTAGGTCTATGCGCTGAGCATTTAAGTCTACCTTATCCCAAGTCAGAACACGCATGTCACCTACACGTTGAGCTAGATCGTAAGACATGTGAACGATCAACCCAATGCTGCGCCACTTAAAGTCAGAGTATGCAGCATCAAGAAACTGATAGACTTGATCACGTGTCCACTTCACCTTGCGTGGCTTGTCTGATTCAGTCTTGATAAGTCGCACAGGATCGTTCTCAATAATGTCAAACCTCATGCAGTGCTTCCACGCTGCGCTGAGTGCAGACTTGCGATAGTTTGCTGTGCGAATGCCAACCTTTAGCCAATCCTGGTATGCTTGATTAGTGTGTCGAGCCTTGAGTGTCCTAGCTTGGTAGTCTTCTAAGCGTTTACCTTCTATGCGTGTATCTAATGCACACTCTAAATGCTTTTCGTATTGCTTCTGTGTTGTGCCTGATAGTTTAGCAAAGGCTGTGCTGTTTAGGTAGAACGCTACTAGCTCTCCAACCTTGGCTCTTCTTTTTGGCATAACCATCTTACCACTTCCTTCTTGTCTTCCAGTAAACCCAACACTCTAAGCAATGACCCTTGCCTAAGAATATGTCAATCAGAAATACTACGTTGGGTTTACTCTCTCTTTGCCACTGGTGGTTTCTTGCGCTGAATGTCTGGTTGTTGCTGCCGCCTAGCAGTACGTTTATCAGAACGCTCAGCGCTGTTAGTATTCTCTTCAAGTATCTTCCCAATCCAGTGCGCGGATTCATCATGTGGGTCATCCTTATCTGTTCCATGTGTCAATCTAAGGCTCCTATATAAACTAAAAAGATATACAAGAAGGGGGCCAGGATATAAAGGGATATACCCCAGCGCAACACTTCCTCAAAACATTGGATAATAAACTTCACCTTTATCCATCTCTTTCTTTACATGTTCTAACTCAGCACGTAGGTAATGTGTATCTTCATTGTCACCCATCCAATCAGCATCATCAATCTGTTGCTGTAACTCATTGTGATAACGATGGATGTTCTTAAGGTTTTCTATATTGTACTTAGGCATTTATTGGCTCCACTTCTGCATACCAATTCTTGCTTTGTGTAGCTAGCTTGTATGCTTCTGTTCTATTACTTGTGCTGTACCAAAAGACAAGACCACCGTCAATGTCATAGAATTTCACTCTGTAAGTCATTATTCTGTTTCCTCATTGTTATAATACCAAGCTGTTGGGTCATCAGGTAACACATAAGGCTTCCAATGATCAGGGTTACCATCCTCTCTTGCAGGTGGACGAAAGTCAAACATATTTTTCAATGCCCAAGACTTATCACGCAGGTCATTTAATTGTGACAGGCGCACATCCATCATCTCCATTGAATCATCTACCATGCTGTCTATACAGATGTACACTTCCAAGAGTATCTTTACTTCATCGCGTGTCAGTTCTGTTTTAAGTGTCTTAGTCATTACGCTGCTCCTTCAATCAATACATAGCGTGTGTAGTTCTGGCCTGTCGTAGGATGTTTACCCTTAACACCATCAATGCGGTAACCTGACTTGCGTAGCTCACTGATACGCTTGGTGAATGACTGAATGCTGTAATCTAGCATGGCTTCACGTTGGGTCAGTCCCTTGGTTGCACGTAGGTGTTTAATAATCTTAGCGTTTTGTGTGGTTTTCATTGTACTACCTCTATTTGTGTTTTGATACCTTCCATGCGGCTATACTTTTCCGCATGTCTTTCTGCTTCATCCATACGCTTCACTGTGTGATAGCATATCTCTTTGTTAGTCTTAGTGCTTGTCAATATGATGCGTATCATGATGCCGCCTTACCAAAGTCATCCTTAAACATATCAAGCCAGTCATGAGGGTTGAGGCCAGTTTTAATAAACTCCCTCTCAGCATCGTGTAGGTCTGGCATGGCGTCTTGAATTAGCATACCCCCTTCCCAAGCCTGTAACTGCGAGGCAGTCACGTTTATTTCCATAGTTACCTTCTTGCCCGACCAAGGGCTGCGGCGTGTTACTTTCATGTGTCTAGCTCCTTTATATAACAGTTTTTCATCTCACTGCCATCCATTGCTCCACCGAAACCATTGGCAGTGTATCTTATTGTGATTGCTGGGCCATTAGGTAGGTTTTCCCACTTAACACGGTAGCCATCATTGATCCAACGTACATCATCACCATTGGCTAATGCCTGTGTCAATTCTCTTAGTTGCATTATTCTAATCCTTCTGCTTACTGTTCATTTGTGCACATATATCTATCAATGTGTCAACACTTTTCTTTGGGATGGTTAGATTGTACTGCGTAGCATCATGCGCCACACACATCTCACCTGTGTCATACAAACGTGCTACCCATCCTTGACCTAAGTCATGTGTTTTAGTTAATTGCATAGTTCTATCTCCTGTTTAATTGCTTCCAGTGCATTGATAAGCCCATCAATAGTGTCATCAAATCTGATAGGGTCATAGTCATCATGATGCAGTTCACCAACGTCTGCTATCTCTTGTGCGTTTAGAAAGTCACCCTCACTTGTACGGCTCCAATGTTGAGCGATTGATATGGTGCGTCCCTTATGACGTATCACAATATTGTTGAAGTCAATCTTGGTCATAGTAGTACCTTCCTGTGTTTGTGTGGTGTGGTGACGCCTAAGCATCAACCACGAAACCAGATGTATCTTTCTTAGCTTTGCCCTTAGCATATAGCGCTACAATGTGGCCCCCTTTTGGGTCTAGTATGCGTAGGTCATCAGCGTCACCATTCACAACAGGCAAGCCCTGCCATGTCTTAGCGTTGAATGCTTTGCGAAATACCGTTGCCACGTTCATGCCACGATCTAATGCGGTTTTCATCATGGCAGCGTAACTATCTGATGCGCCACTATAGGACCAAGTTAAATGGTAATTCTTAATATGTGCCGTGTTGCGATTCGCTATCTTAGTATAATCATAAAACTGGACGCGTGGGAACAATTCAAAGATAGTATAGCCATCAAGCTTGACCAGTTCCCAACGTATATCTGTTGTACCATTGAGACGAACCACAGGTTGAATGCCTCGCTTGCTACAATAGTTTTGAAACTTGGCAATGTCTTGCATAAGCTGACGCATGAAACCATCACGATCAGAGTAAAACCATTGTGCTTTGCGTTCCCTTGCGGTTTGAACGCTATTCATAGCACCACGGCCAGCAGTATTTAAGCAAGCATCAATGCAACCAGCTTGTTCTGCCATAGCACAAGAGTTAAATGTTTTGCCTTTAACTGATACTTTCCACGGCGTCATGTATACAATAGCAGTAAGATATTCGTCACCGTCACCCTTAACTGTCTTGGCGTTAGTGCCAACCCCTAAAAGCTTATAAGTCATTGTGTCACCTTTCTGTTTGTGTTGCCCTATCGTGGACTGATTCGGTTTACTTAGTCAAGTATTAATTTTTGTAGTCCTGTCTTCTATGTTTTGGTGGCTCATGTGTCTCACCTATGCAGGACTTGCTAACACCTGCGAGCTTGTAAACATTAAGGCAAAGTATCAAGGCGCGAAGCTACTCTTTGCGTTTAACTTTCCATCATAGCACCACCGTAGCGATGCTATCAAAGACAGTTAAGCTATCAATTCTTGTATTTTTTCAAGCTTTTCTGTCCATAGTCTTTTATAGGTTTTATAGCTATCATCATAGGCGTTTAACTTTTCATTAAATATTGAGTAAAAAACACCATAGCCTTCAACTAACTTTATCAGTTCAATTTGCTTATCTTTTGTCATGTCGTTTCTTTCTGTGTTTGTGTTTCGATGTAACAAGCATGCGCAGATACAATTCAGTATTGCAACAATTATTTTAGTTATTTGTTAAACTTTCTTATAAGCTATTGATAATAAACAAAAACAATTAGTAAAACCTTGGATGAGTTAAAGCTTTGAAGCCTAGCACTCATTATACTTATATAAGCTCTACTCTAGGTTGCATAACTAGGATTGACGCAGCTTAAAAGCGACTGGCTGTTTGTGATCACAAATAATGGTAGGCTTGGTAGAGTGTGATCACAAATGTAATGCATGCACGTCTAGTGGTGTATTCTGTGATCACAAAAGAGGGGTG
>Ga0208013_1000314_pt1 | contig 29435 bp, 48 predicted proteins | sample 16_taG_FD_184091 | JGI IMG/M metagenome (GOLD analysis project Ga0208013, IMG submission 184091) | Marine viral communities from the Subarctic Pacific Ocean - 16_ETSP_OMZ_AT15313 metaG (SPAdes) (version 2) | ecosystem: Environmental > Aquatic > Marine > Oceanic | place: Pacific Ocean | collected...
CTATAGCTTCACAGATAGCAGAGTCTAAGGCTCCTCCGATTAGCACTGGAGTGCCTTGGTAATGGGACAAATTAAGCAAGCACTTAAATCAAAGACCGTACAGTTTAGTATTGCCTTAGCTGTCCTCTCGCTCTTGCAAGGATACATTGGTTTTCTACCAGTAAGTCAAGCAGGACAGGCGGTCATAGGTTCTGTTATTGCAGGGTGTATTGTTGTGCTTAGGGCGGTGACTACTGTTCCGTTGAATAAAAAGTAAAGATTAACCAAATTAAAAGGATAGACAAATGCCTGCACAAACAGGGAAAGACATCATAGACGGAATAGCAGTTACGACTACAATAGGCAGTCTCGCATCTTGGTTGCCACCGACAGCATCTTTGTTTACAATAATTTGGTTATTGATTAGAATTTATGAATCAAAAACAGTGCAAGATTTGTTAGATAAAAAACCATCAAAAGGAGAAAACCGTGGGAAAGTCAGAAAACGAAGAAGTGAAAACACCGATCACCATTAATAGCAAAGAATATTTTGTTGAAGATTTAACTGAAGAACAACAAATAATCATTAATCACATTAGAGATTTAGATCAAAAAGTAGCAGGGGCAAAGTTTAACCTCGATCAACTTCAAGTTAGTCACAGTGCTTTTGTAAATATGCTTACTCAACAGCTTGAAGTCGAAGAGGCAGTTGACGAGGTAAATTAAATGAGCATTGTATCTGCTTTAATTGAACCTGTATCAAACCTACTGGATAAATGGATACCTGATGCCACCGAAAAGCAGAAGATTGCTTTTGAACTCTCAACGCTTTCTGAACGCCACGCGCAGGAACTCGCAATCGCTCAGATTGAACTCAACAAAGCCGAGGCTAGAGGAAACTGGTTCCAAAGTTCTTGGCGGCCTGCCACCGGATGGGTCTGCGTCCTTGGATTCGCAGTCAACTTCCTCATCTCGCCACTGGCGGCAGGGTTCGGAGTAGACATCCCCCAGGCTGATACATCGGTAATGATGCCAGTGCTTATGGGAATGCTTGGACTTGGCGCAATGAGATCAACAGAACGCATTAAAGGAGTCGGCAAATGACTACAAAGAAAAAAGAAAAGAATTACTTTAAACCTAAAGAACTAAAGTGCAAAGCAACAGGCGAAGAAGGATTTGACCCTGATTTCTTAGCACTGCTAAATGAGATACGCCATGAGTGCGGTTTTAGCTTTCCACTGTCTAGTGCTTACAGATCACCACAGCACCCCATAGAAGCGCGTAAGGAGCGTCTAGGAGCGCATACATACGGAAAGGCGGTAGATATATTAGCTAACGGAGAAAACGCCTTAGAAATCATTAGAGTGGCACAAAAGCATGGTATAAAAAGAATAGGCGTACAGCAGAAAGGTGGTGGTAGGTTTATCCATCTAGACGTCTGTACAGAGGAAGAGGGTTTTCCCCCTGCTATTTGGTCTTACTAGCATCATATAAAACATAAGCCCTGCCTAGTGTAGGGTTTTTTTTGGCTTATTTATAAACAAAAAGGTTTACTTTTAAGATTAGATAGACCATAATGTACCTACATTCAATAAATAAAGGGCTTCATCATGAAATATCAAGACGGACAAACAGTTACTTACTACAGCCATGACATAGTTTTTAACGCAATTAGTAATGTTTGGGAATATGCTTTAATTGGGTGGGTTTACGAAACAAAAACGCTAGAAGAAGCAAAAAAAGATGTCAAGAAAAATTGGAGAGAATCACAATATTTTTACAGACACTGCTGTTAATTTACCGCCCCCGAAAGGGGGCTTTGCTGTAGGAGGCAATATGAATATCAACGAGTTAAACGACTATGAGCGCGGTGAGTATGACTGCATTCTTGGTTACCCTGCCTTAGAGGGTCAATCAGAAGCTTACGAACTAGGATATGGTGAGCAATACCAGAAAGAAGAGACTGTAGGAGGTCAATGTGAAGAAGCATAATATACCGCAGAAAGTAGCGGAGGTTTTAAAAGACATTGGAGAGACATCAAAAACAGCTACATGGGACTGTCATGGCACTGTTGTTATATTACATAAAGCACTTGAGAAAGTTGCCGCGCATAAGGACATTACCTTTGACGCGCCTGTAGTGATTGAAAGTAATGTAGAAAAGAAGATGGTCGTAATGTTAGTCACTGGTAGGTTTGGCGATAAAGTTGAGTGGAGTTTTGGCGAAGCCGCACCCTATAACCTTAAGAATAATTATCCTTTTGCAATGGCTGAAAAAAGAGCAAAAGATAGAGTGATTTTGAAGTTAGTTGGGTTGCATGGTGATGCATACAGCGAAATAGAAGCTGATGAGTTTAATGAAACTAAGCCGTCTAAACTTGATAAAGAGCCTGATGAGGATATGGTTAGTGAAGATCAAATAATTGCTATCAAGAAATTACTTGATGAAACAAAATCAGATAAGGCTAGGTTTTTAACTTGGCTTAAAGTAGATAAAATTGATCAAGTTTTAGCCAGTGATTACGAAAGAGTGATTGCCGCGATAGAGGCTAAGTTGTGATAATCCTAGACCACGAACAAGGGACTGAGGAATGGCTTGCCGCTCGGTTGGGTAGGCCATCTGCCAGTGGCTTTTCTAAGCTGATTACTGCAACTGGTAAGCCGTCAAGTTCTGCTAGTGGATATATTCACGAATTAATTGCAGAGCGTCTTACAGGTGAATCCACCCCCTTCCATGTTACTGAATGGATGGAGCGTGGGACTCAGTTAGAACCAGAGGCTAGAGAGGCGTATGAGTTTATAACCGATAATGAGGTTATAGAAACTGGCTTTATTGTAGACCCTGGCTTTGAGTTTGGCTGTTCACCTGATGGCTTAATTAATGGTGATGGCGGTTTAGAGATAAAATGTCCTGCACCTAAAACGATGGTCAGCTATCTGGCAGACGAACAGGTCGGTGTTAAGAAATACTGGCAACAAATCCAAGGCTGTATGTGGATTACTCAACGTGATTGGTGGGACTTTTTTGCCTATCATCCAAAAATGCGGCACGTTCTTGTGCGCGTTAAACGCGATGATGAATACATCGCAAAGTTAGCCGCTGAAGTTAATGCGGCTGTAAATCAAATTTTAAACCAAGTGGAGAAGTTAAAATGAAAGTAGGATTGAACGTAAGAATCAACATAAGTCGAATTGATAAATCCAAGCTGTACAAAGGGGCTAAGGGGGTCTATCTAAACATGACAACCTTTGTTGACCTTGACCAAGAAGATGAGTACGGCAACAACGGATTTATTTCTATGGAGCAATCCAAAGAACAGCGCGATGCAGGTGAGCAAAGCGTGATCTTAGGGAATGTTAAAAAGTTCTGGTCAGACGGTGCTACAGCTAGTGTGCCACAATCAGATATGAGCCTTGAAGAACTGGATGAAGATATCCCTTTTAGTTGACCCCATTCTAGTTAATGCGTATACTAAGATTTTACGCATAGGGTGGGGATATGAATTTATCTAAAAGTTGTTTTAAGTGCGGAGAGACTAAGCCCCTTTCCGCTTTTTACAAGCACAAGCAAATGGCTGACGGCCATGTAAACAAATGCAAGGAATGCAATAAAAAAGATACTAGGGAAAATAGATTGTTAAATGTTGAATATTATCGGAAATACGACAGAGACAGAGGATGCAGACAATCTTATGATTATGTAAAAGAATATCGGTTAAGATTCCCGAATAAATATAAGGCTCACACTATTGTAAACAACGCAATAAGGGCTAAAAAGTTGCATAAAGAGAAGTGCATTGTTTGCGGCATCAACGAAAATATTGTTGCTCATCACAATGATTATTTAAAACCGTTAAATGTAACGTGGATGTGTCAAGCACACCACTGCCAGTGGCATAAAGAAAACGGTGAAGGATTAAACGCCTAGGCTAAAAAGCCCCCCTTTCGGGGGGCAAACCATAGGAGGTTGTCAGTCGGGGGAACTGACCTAACAAATATAACATAGGAAATAAAAATTATGAAATTAATTCACGCAGGAAAATGTGTCGTAGCCGCCCAACACCAAAAGGGAATCAGCAGTGCTGACTTTGCTAGACGCGCAGGAACTTCCCCACAACAAGTTTTACGATGGAGAACCCATAGCAACATGAAACTTCATACCATCCAAAGAGTATGTGACGCTTTAGGAATAAGCGTTGAGGTTTTTATAACTTTAAATAATAAGGATTAGATATACATTTTGGTAAATTTAATATTTAATTGAAAAGTATTCGGGCTAGAGGCTGACGAACTCCTTAGATAAAACGTCAGAGCGTGGTTGACCCTCCAGACATAGCCCTACAATTTAATCGGTTTTAGATTGTAGATAGGTTGGATATCCGATACGAATACGAAGTTAACCGCTGAGTCGCAAAGTCCCTCAGATCGTAAATTTACTTTTTGAAGTAAAAGGGTTAAAGCGTCTTTAAAAAAATATTTAAAAAAACAATTTATCAATAAAACAGGCGAGGCTTGACCGAGCCATAGGAGATGAAAATGGCAATTAATATAAAAGGCATTGAGCATGATAAAAATGCTACTTTAACAATAAAAGAAAACGATATTAGAAATACGGTTGTTAAAATACCAAATAACTATTATCAAGCAAAGGCAACTCTGGAGACTTGGTATGGTTCGGTAGAGATTACTGGTTCAACTTTACACAATATTATTCAGCAATTTTTAGTTCAAAATAAGAATTTTAGGTCAGTTATAAAAGAATTTATTGACGATCTTGATAGCGGTAATGAACGCTTTTATGATGCTAAAAAATATTAACAGCTAATATAAAACAGAACTGTAGGAGGTTCACATGAAAACAAGACTCGAAGAAATGGCAAAACAAGCTGATGACTTTCACAAAAAACACCCAGAAATTTGGGAAAAATTTGTAGAGTTTACTTTTGATCGTATTAACAGGGGCTATTCTAATTACTCTGTAAAGGCTATCTTTGAACGCATACGATGGGACATGGGTGACATAGGGGGTGACGGTGTTACGGAGTTCAAAGTTGGTAATAATCACCCGCCTTTTTATGCCAGAAGATTTATGAAAATGTACCCTGAGCATAATGGCTTTTTTAGAACAAGGGTTCAGAAAAGCGCAGTGATGCCTGCAACTGGGATGGAAGCAAAACCATCTATGGTGGCTTAAATGATTTTAAATAATGGCGACAACTGGCAACCAGAAGAGACTGACGTTATTGCTTGGCAACGTGCCTACCCAAAGGTAGATGTACACCAAGAACTGATGGCGATGGAATCTTGGTTAGATGCTAACCCTACACGAAGGAAAAAACCCACAGGTATAAAACGCTTCGTAAACTCTTGGTTATCTAGATCGCAAGATCAAGGAGGAAGTTCCCCTATTGCTAAAAAATATAATAAACCTGATAGCATAAGAGCCAAAACATTAGAGATGCAAATGGCTGATGTCACTTGGGTTGATTCTGATCAAGTGCAGATGATGAAGGAGTTCTACTTAGATAAATTTGGTTACTATTACGATGGAGAAATACATGACCGCATCTAGTCAAGCAAAGCAAATAAGATATGAAGGAAATAATCCAGAACTGGTACATGGTCGGTATTACACGATAAAAAGATTGGCTGACATAACTGGCCTGTCAGATACTGCAATTCGATACAGGTTAAACGGTAGCGATATATGCACAGATGATGAGTTGGTTAAAAGTCATTGCGGTAGAACATTGCGTAAAAAGAAGATTGAAGTAAACACTACATTATCCCAGAAATGGCTTACGCGGAAGTTAGTATGAGTCAGGGAGATTTCATTAGGATAGGCAACTTGCTAGAGATAGAGAAGCGGTTGCCTCATCTTATCAAACGAGTTAACGAGTGGGACTATTCAAAACCTCTCTGCGTAACCCTAAAGCCTTACACCAACCCCAGAAGCCTAAATCAGAATGCTCTGTTCCATGTCTGGTGTAAAACCATGTCTAAAAAGTTTATCGAAAAAGTGCCTACAGCTACGCCTGAGAATATCAAGCTAATGATGAAACAAAGGTTCTTAGGTGCAGAGGATATTAAAATAGGTAAGACAGTAATTGAGAATCAGGTAAAGCACTCAAGCGATCTTGATGTAGGCGAAATGGTACACTTCATGGATAACGTGTATCATTGGGCTAGGGACAACGGAATATTTTTAGAAGTACCAGAAAATTCCGAGTATCAAAAGCTGAAAAACCAACAGGAGAGTTGAATGATCAAGGCTGACCCCAGAACGCTCATAGAATTTACAACAACCGATAGACAAAAAGAAGTCGTCAATGCCGTTATTAAAAATGGCTCTGCTCAAAAAGCCGCCAAAGAATTAAAGTGTGACAGACGAACCGTCGATAAAATGATAGTCCGTTTAGAAAAGATAGCCGCATCCAATGGCGTAGCCCCTCATCGAGATGTAGATCACCGCACTATGGAAGGCTTTAACACTAAGTTTGTTACAAGCAGATATGATGGAGAGGGTAATCTACAGGGGCAATATGTCAGACAAGAAAAAGGCAAGTCAATTAGCCTGTCAGAAGTCATTGAAGCTATTGAAGGCTTTGAATGGAAACCTGCCCCAAAGGTTAAAACGCCTAAAGGCCATGACTCAGAACTTCTTACGCTTTATACCTTAACGGATTTTCATTTAGGGATGTATTCATGGCAAGCCGAAACTGGTGATGCTTGGGATATGTCAATAGCGGAGCATGAAGCATTGTCCGCAATTACACGAATGGCAGACGGTTCACCTAACAGCGAAACAGCAATACTGAATCTACAGGGTGATTTTTTACACTGGGATGGATTGTTGGCGGTTACTCCTGCTTCAAAGCACGTACTTGATGCAGATACGCGATATGGAAAGCTAATAGAAATGGCTCTTACTATCACGATGCATTGCATTGAAATACTGCTGTCTAAGCACAAGAAGGTCAAGCTATTAGTGTGTGAAGGCAATCACGATGAATCTGGTTCTGCGTGGCTTAGAAAAGCCGCTAAGGTTATCTACAAGAACAACCCTAGATTAGAGGTAGATGACACTGAGTTTCCATACTATGCACATCTTCATGGCGAAATAATGTTGGGCTTCCATCATGGACATAAAAAGAAAAATTCCGCACTGCCAACCTTATTTAGTTCAGAGCCACGTTACAGGGCGATGTGGGGTAATTCTAAATACTGCTATATTCATACAGGGCATTATCACCACACTGAACAGGATATGTCTGAGCAGGGCGGTGCTATCGTAGAACGCCACCCGACAATCGCAGGTAGCGATGCTTACGCGGCAAGAGGCGGCTATGTCAGTTGGAGGGCGGCTCACGCAATAACATATCATTGCACAGCAGGAGAGCATTCTAGGAAAACCGTTGTGCCGAGTTTAAAGAATGAGTAATGTCATTAACTTGCATTCAGGGACAATAACTCTTAACAAGCTGTACTGTGATTGTGGTCAATCTCTTGAGTACTGGCTTGGTGATGATGGCTGTGGCTACGGTATTTGCCCTCGATGTGACCTACATTGGCCTGAACAAATTACAGTGAAAGGAGAAGAAGATTGTCAAAAGCACTAAATATGCAAATAGGCGGTGATCATTATGCCAATAAAAAAATACAACCCATCGAATATATTATGGCTAATGACCTCAATTTTTGTGAGGGCAATGTCGTCAAGTACATTACCAGATGGCGCGAAAAGGGTGGGGTAGAATCACTACGGAAGATAAAACACTATGTAGACTTTTTAATTGAGGAAGAAATAAATGGCAAAGAGGAAGAAATCTACAGTCGCTCAAGAAGTTGAGAAAGCCGCAAAACTATTACAAAGATTAGTTAGATTAAAGGCATCAGATGATAACGGCTTTTGCCAGTGTGTGACCTGCGGCAAGATAGACCACTATAAGAATATGCAGGGTGGTCACTTTTACAGTAGACGACATACGGTGTTCAAACTTTTTGAAGAAAATATCCATGTGCAATGCCCTGCTTGTAACCAGTGGGGTATGAAAACAACAAAGATTCAGGAGGCTTATCGCATCTATATGGAAGATGTGTACGGTGTCAGGCGCATTCGGGCAATGCAAAGACTAGCCTGGAGGGCATCACCTAAGTTTAACCGCGATGAAGTCATAGCTTTTCAGCGCGATTTGAATGAAAGAATACAGGATGAAGTGTTTAGAATCGGGGATTATTAAATTAATTTACCTATTTATATACAGAAAGGTTTACTTGAGGGTTAAAATAGTATTTAATGTAATCTCAATCAACAAATAAAGGGTATCAAAATGTCACAAGCCAGAATGTATAAAACCAAAATGCAAAAAGTTCGCGTTAGCTATGCCGTAGAGGTTGACGCTAATATGATCAAAGAGTACCTGAAAGAAATGGGGTCTAATGAGACTGTAAGCCAGTTTATAAAAAGCCATATGACTGCATCAGGAATTGGTATTCTTGAAGAAAATCTTGTTAATAACGGCTACGGATTTAATACTGTGCAGTTGTTAGCATGATCAACTATCCGCCCCTTCGGGGGCAATCAATAAAGGGAAAACACAATGAAAATTACTAATTATCCAAATCAAAATTATTTTGTTGTAGTGGCTTATGGTCGCAGACGACAAATGGAAGCCAATAAGGAAAGATTGAAAAAAGAATATCCGCAGGGGGAATGGTGGACAACAGCAGAATTAGTGCGCGAGTATCGAATTTATCAAAGGGAGATGGCGTAATGAAGATTACCAATAAAAGAATAGCCGCACAAAACAGAGCCGCACGTTACTTGGCTCAAAAGCAATTTGAGAAAACCCAGAAAGCAGATCAGCAGATGGACATATTCATGGCTTTTATTACTGGCACAGCAGTCGCAGTAATCATGGCTTTTAGTTACGAAATGTACATAGTCGGGGGGTTTTAAAATGAGTCTAGTTAAATTTGAAGCTGTACTTGATCAGATGGTAGATGACTTACACCCAGAATATAGAAACTGGGATGGTGACATTATGGAACTAAACGACACGCATAAAGACAGTATCTGCTACCATTTTTTGCTAAACATGAAAACTTGGTGGGATGATATACTACCGCCAGTATTAATTAACCCAGAAGATTTTATCCACGAACTGTATACCAATTCTGCAAGTCAAAGCATATCAGCAGTTATTAGGGATGATATCTACCTTAGCTTGGAATCAACGCTAAGAGACTTAGTGCAGGATTCTTATGACAGGGTTAATCAAACTAAACCAGAGCCGTTTGCAGGCTATGAGAGAGGGCAATAAGATGATAGATTTTCTAGGCACGATCACAGCAATTATTATTCTTGCGTATCTAATGAGAGGGGCATATTTCATAGTGCAAGATGCACAGAAACGATGGGAAGATAGAAACAAATAGACCAAGGCACCCCTAGCCTATTGAGCCAGATTAGTCCACTGGTGGTCGATAACGGACTATTAATATATGGTATGGCGTAGATGTTTAATAAGCATTTTACGTCATATTTATTTGTCTATAGAATGCCGCCTCCACTAACCAGAGAGGCACTTATGATTCTATATATGATCGTTTTTTGCGTTATCAGCCTATGCGCTATAGCCAAAGATGAATTTAATTAACACTTTTAGTAATTTATAGTATACTGCGGCAACTAATTACATACAGGTGATAGTATGGAGTTGCAATTAGTAACCAAAATCAATGAAGTTTACAAGCGAGAGTGGTTTGATTTGCTTGATAAGATAGATCAAATCACTCAGACTCTTGGCTATGCCGAATATAACAGGCAACAATTCAGGGCTGAGATCATTAACTGGTGTGAAGAAGTCGATGCCAAGTTGAATGAGCCACCACCAGAACTTATAATCCCACAACCTTTATCAGAAGAAGTATTTGGAACAGAGCAGTGATGGGCAGACCCAAGTGGATACCAGACGAACTAACCTGTAAGAAAGCTAAAGACATGGCCTCTAGGGGTCTTACGGTCTTACAGATAGCCGATTGCCTTGGCGTAAGTCATACAACCATCTACGAAAGACAAAATGAGTTTCCTGAGTTTGCTGAGGCTATAAAAAGGGGAAGAAGTCAAGGAATAAAAGAAGTTGCTAACGCCCTGTTTGATAAAGCTGTTGGGGGTGATACCACTTCAATGATCTTTTACCTCAAGAAAAGAGACAGAGAATCGTGGGGAGATGAGTACATTGACCCAGTAAAAGAAATTCCTCCTATCAATATCATCGTAGACAGCAATGCAATTAACCAAGCCTCAAAGTGAGATATTTTGTTCTAACTCTCGCTTTCGCGTATGTGTGGCAGGTCGCAGATTTGGCAAGACCTTCCTTTCGACAGGTGAATTACTTAAAGCGGCCATTGGTGGAAAGAATAGAAACTGTTGGTACGTAGCCCCCACCTACGGAGCGGCTAAAGAAATTGCGTGGTCTATGCTAATTGACACAATCCCTCAAGAGTACATAGCCAAGACCAATGAAACGTCTCTAACTTTAAAGCTAATTAACGGTTCAACCATCAGCCTCAAAGGTGCAGAGAAGCCTCACAACCTTAGAGGTAGAGCATTAGATTTCGTTGTCCTTGACGAGTTTGCAGATATGCGGCCAGAGGCATGGTATGAGGTTATACGGCCATCTTTATCCGACAGGCACAGCGACGACAACCCAACCAGAGCATTATTTATAGGGACACCAAAAGGCAGAAATCACTTTTATGACTTGTGGGCATCTGGCTTAAACAAAGAAAACGATTGGAGTAGCTTCCAATACACTACAATCGAAGGCGGTAATGTACCTGAATCAGAGGTTGAAGCGGCTAAAATAGACTTAGATGAACGTACTTTTAACCAAGAATATTGTGCAGAGTTTGTCACCTACAGCGGATTAATATATTATGGGTTTAGTAGGGAGTTATCCGTTACAGATTATCCTGATAATGGTGGCACTTTGCTTGTTGGGATGGACTTCAATTTAGACCCAATGTCAGCCGTGATCTGCATTCGTAAAGGCGAGATGCTGTATGCCGTTGACGAGATTGTCATTTATGGGTCTAACACTGACGAGATGGTTGCGGAGATAAAAGACCGCTATCCGAATCGCCATATAATAGTTTATCCTGACCCTGCATCAAGACAGCGCAAGACAAGCGCAGGTGGTCGAACAGATTTGTCGATCTTACAGAACGCAGGTTTTTCGGTGAAAGCCAAGAAATCTCATGCTCTGGTTAGAGACAGAATTAACGCAGTAAATAGCCGTTTACTAAGTAGCAGTGGTGAACGGAATTTGTTTGTCAGTTCAAAATGTAAGCAGACAATTAAGAGTTTGGAACGACAGACATACAAAGAAGGAACGAGCATACCGAATAAAGATGGGTTCGATCATATGAATGATGCCCTTGGTTACTTGGTAGAATACTTGTTCCCTGTTCGCACAGAATATGATACACCACAACCTACTAGGTGGACTTGATGACCAACAAAAGCATAGACACAACGCACCCTGAATATGACAGCAACAAGGCTCAATGGGAGTTTTATTTACGATCATATATGGGTGGACAGAATTACATTGATGGGGCGTATCTGACGCGCTACATCAGCGAAGATAAAAATGATTACAACAGGCGACTAGACCTGACCCCGATGGACAATCACTGTAAGAACATAGTCCACATCTACAGCAGTTTCCTTTGGCGCGTACCTCCAACAAGAGCCTATAATTCACTGGCTAATAATGTTGCCCTTGAACCATTCTTAAAAGATGCTGACCTTGATGGCAGAAGTTTCAATGCGTTTATGCGTGAGGCTCAGATATGGGCAAGCGTCTATGGTCACGTATGGCTGATGATGGACAAGCCAAAAAGCACAGCAGGAACTAAAGCAGAAGAACTCGCGCAAGACATTCGCCCTTATGTGACGATGTTTACACCTGAGAACGTATTTGATTGGGAGTATCAGAGAACCCCTAGCGGACGTTTTAAGCTGACTTATTTAAAGGTAAGGGAATCTATAGATAGAGTCTCAGACACCGTTACAGAGGTTTACTACCGCATCTGGCGTGAAGATACTGTTGAGTTATGGCACAGCACAGGTGACGAAGAGAAAAGAATCGAAGTTGAAGATAATGTGCTTGGTCGCATCCCTGCTGTTTTCCTACCTGCACAGCGTTCAGTTGTACGCGGAATAGGAATAAGCGATATAAGCGATGCCGCCTATATGCAGAAAGCGATCTACCAAGAGTTAAGTGAAATTGAACAGCTTATAAGGATAAGCAACCACCCGACTCTGGTGAAGTCCTTCCAGACAGATGCTAGTGCAGGAGCAGGTGCTATCATTAATATGCCTGATGATATGGATCAAGGGCTTAAACCTTATCAAATGCAACCGAGCGGTCAGAACCTAGATGCTGTACGTAATTCGATTGATGACAAAGTGCAGTCTATTAATCGCATGGCTCACATGGGAGCAGTTCGTGGCACTCAGGCAATGACTCAATCAGGCGTGGCAATGCAAACTGAATTCCAAATGCTGAATGCAAAGCTGTCGGAAAAAGCTGACCTATTGGAGTTGGCAGAAGAGCAGTTGTTTGTGTTGTTTTGTGATTGGCAAGACATTACCCCAGATGTAGAGATATTCTATCCAGATGCCTTTGACCTACGTGATTACGATAAGGAATTAATGTTCCTACAGCAGATGCGTTCTACTGGCGTTAAATCCGCTACCCTATCTATGGAGATTGACAAGAAGATCAGTGACCTAATATTAGACGATGAAGTGTTAGCTAAGGCACACGCTGAGATCGAAGAAAGCGCAAGCATATTAGGCGACTTCTCTGATAAGACACAGATTTACAGCTACCACATTGACGCAGGGGTTGTTAGTAAGAACGAGGTAAGAGAGAAGATTGGCCTTGATGAAGTTGAAGGTGGCGATGAGTTAATGGCTCCAAAAGACGATGACAATGGTAGTGACATAGGACAGTTCTAATGGCCGCAGATATTGATCAGTTGCGTGAACTGATTAGGCTTGCTGAAAGTCATCAGGCAAAGTTAGCAAGCGCGTTAGTCAAGCTAGAGAACCGCATAGCTGACATCATGGCTACTGCACCGCTAAGAGATGGCGAGTTGTTTGATCTAGAGTGGGCTGTACAAGCTAGGGTTGTTTTGCGCGAGGCTATAGAGCAAGAATACCTAACGGTTGTAGATGGCTTAGTTCGGCAGTATAACGATGTAGCGGCTAAGGCTATTGCCATGCTAGGACAGTACGGTGACATTGCTAACCTTGATGCTAGTATTATTCAGCAGTTACAGAGCCTAACTTTTAAAGGCTTTGAGGATTTAGGTCAACAGTACCTAGATGTCATTGCTAAAGAGGTCTACGAAAGCACCCTAACAGGAACACCATTTGCCGCAAGCGTAGCAACGATTAGAGCCACTGTAGGCAGTGATCTAGGGCGTTATGCTCGTCAACAGTTGCACGATGCTTTAATGCAGTTTGACGCGGCTGTAAACACTAGAGTTGCGTTAGAGGCAGGCGCTAAAAAGTTTAAGTATCAAGGGCCAGACGATGAAGTCACTAGAGAATTTTGCGGAAAGCACGTAGGTAAAATATACACTAAAGAAGAAATTGAAGAAATCTGGTCAGGTAGTTGGACTGGTAAAATAGATGGTAATCCATTTATTGTGCGTGGTGGCTATAACTGCCGCCATAGGTTTAGGGCTGAATTTTAAGGAGACAATCATGCCAAAAGGTAAAGGTACATACGGAAGCAAAGTAGGACGACCCAAAAAGAAGAAGAAAGTTAAGAAATAATTAGTATGCTATACTGTTGATTCACCAAAATACTCTATATGAGGAGCGCGACATGAGCGAAGAAACCATGGAAACTAAAACTGATGATGATGTGGTAGACAATCAAAATCAGGCAAAGACTTTTACTCAAGATGAATTAGACCGAATCGTTGCTGATCGGGTTGCAAGAGAACAGCGCAAGTTTGACAAAAAGCTATCAGGCATTGATTTAGATGATGCTAAAGATATGATGGCTCAACGTGAAGCCGCAGAACTCGAACGACAGAAAGAGCGCGGAGAGTTTGACTCAATCTTAAAGACTACCGTTGAAAAGAAAGACAAGGAGATTCAAAGTTATAAGAGCAAGTTGCAACAAACACTGGTAGACGGTGCTTTGTTAAATGCGGCAAGCCAGAATAACGCTGTATCACCAGAACAAGTTTCATCACTATTAAAAAGTAACACAAGACTCTCAGAAGATGGAGCAGTTGAAGTGCTAGACGCAAATGGAGTACCGCGTTACAATGATGGCGGTGATCTACTATCCGTCAATGAAATGGTGACGGAATTTTTAACAGTTAATCCTCATTTTGTCCGAGCCTCCCAAGGTGGTAACGGCAGTCAAGGTAACACTGGTGGCTCAACGCAGAAGCCTCAATCTGTGGCAGACATGGTTGCAAACTGGTCTGATGGTGGTAAAGAAGCATTTGCCGCTATGAAGAAAAAGCAATCAACCTAACCACACTTTTAATTTTTTGAGGATTTAATCATGGCTGTAACAACTAGTTCAACTTTAGACGATCTATTCGTCAACATCATCGCTCAGGCTCGCTTTACCGCAGAAGAGCAATCACTCATGCTTGGTCTTGTTACTCAGTACAACATTGGTAACGAAGCAGGCAAAACCATCCAAGTGCCTAAGTACCCTGCCATCAGCGCGGCTGATTTAACAGAGGGAACGGACATGTCTAGCACTACTGTTTCTACTTCTTCAGTTTCTGTAACTGTAGGAGAGGTAGGCGCACAGGTAATCTTGACTGACCTTGCTACTATGGGCGCAGGAAACCCTGCTGATGAGTTAGGTACTGTTCTTGGTAACGCTATCGCTACTAAGATCGATACTGACCTTATCGCTTTGTTTGATGGGTTTAGTTCATCATTCGGTACAGCAGGTTCAGAGACTTCTGTTGCTGATTTGTTCAAGGCCGCGGCTACTCTACGTGCTAACAAGGTAACTGGCTCTATGGCCGCTGTTGTTCACCCATACCAGGCATACGCTATAAAAGCTAACCTGACTAACACATTCGCTAACCCGAATGGTGGTGACGTACAGAACGAAGCTATGCGTAATGGCTACGTTGGAACTATCGCAGGTATTGACGTTTATGAGTCAGCTAACGTTACTATTGATGGCAACGGTGATTGCAAAGGTGCTGTATTTGCACCAGAAGCACTTGCTATTGCTATGAAGCGTGACTTCCAGATCGCTCCACAGCGTGATGAGAGCCTCCGCGCTTGGGAATTAAATGCAACTGCTGTCTACGGTGTAGGCGAGTTGGATGATTCCTACGGTGTTGAAGTTCTAGGTGACGCAACTCTGTAAGACTATATTGCCCCCTTTTCGGAGGGGGCTTTCTTATGAGGGATATATGGCAATTACTTATCGCGGTATTAAATTTGAAGGCTATAACAAGCCAAAGCGCACCCCTAACCATGACAGTAAGAGCCACGCTGTATTAGCAAAGGAAGGCAACAAGATTAAGCTAATTCGTTTTGGTCAAAAGGGTGCTGATAATAAACCGCCCAGAAAGAATGAAACCGAAGCAGACAAAGCTAAAAGGCGATCTTTTAAAGCGCGATTTGCAAAGCAGATAGCTAAAGGGCGCAAAGATAAAACCGCATCAGCGGCTTACTGGGCAGACAAGGTAAAGTGGTAATGGCATTTTCTAACGATTCAGATTTATTAAAACTAGTCCCAGACATTCTACAGTTAGGGATTGATTCTTTTTCGTCCGAGCATTCAAAAGCGCAAGCAGATATTGAGCGAGAATTACGCATCAAATGGTGGGCTAAAAAAGGCATATCAGGTGAGATGGATAACAGCAAACTTACCGACTCTCAATTTACACGTTGTGCATCTTATTTGGTGCTATGGCGTTATGCTCTACCGCAACTTACTAATTGGGTTGATGGTGACAGATTTCAGGGCATGATAGAATTCTACCGCGCAAGATATGGTGAAGAGTTAGAGGCTATATTTGGTGACGGTGTAGAATATGATGATGATGGTGATGGAACTATCGACAGTGATGAAAAGAATGCACTGAACGCTAATAGGCTCGACAGGTAATGGAATTTAGCGTTAAAACAAATGCTAAGGAAGTATCAAAGCGAATTGGTAAGAAGGGAAAAGAATTATCTCGGAGTGTTCGTAAAGCATTATCAATTACAGCACAAACTGGCGTAGGTATTATTGAGGATAGGACTGCTAAAGCAAAAGGATTTAAAGGCGGTGGGTTTAAGAAGTACAGCCCTACTTATGCGGCATTTAGAAGCAAGAATCGTAGAGGGACAACACCTGATCTACAGTTTACAGGTAAGATGTTAGGCTCTATGACTACAAAGGCTAACAGTAAACAGGCTGTTATATTTTTTAGTAGAGCCGCAGAAGCGAAGAAGGCGGCAATGAATAACAAGAGCAGACCGTTTTTTGGGTTTAGCCGCAAAGAAGAAAAGCAATTAGGGCAGGTCTTTTTTAGGAATTTGAAATGAGTGTACGAGAAGAGATAGCAGGAAACATCGTTACTACATTGCAAGGCATTACAGACCCAGTAGCGGTAAAGTATGCCACTAGAGAACCATTCGACTTCCAAAAGCTGTCTAACGCGCAATACCCTGCTATCCTTGTTCGCAGTGCAGATGAGAGCAGAGAAGATGCCTCAATAGGCGGTTCAATAACCCAGAGAATGGGAACGATAAATTACGAATTAGTGTGCTTTGTCAAAGGTTCTACGATTGACAGTGCAAGAAACAACATAATTGAAGCGATTGAAGAGGGACTTGATGTTGATCGTACCAGAGGCAATAAAGCCATTGATACGCAAGTTATTAACATTGAGATTGACGAAGGTTCTATTGACCCCATTGGTGGGGTCATTATTACGGTTCGCGTTGTATATCAGTATACTCGCGGCACAACTTAACTTAACTTAAAAAGGTACATATCATGGCGACTAAAACAGGCGCATCTGGAGTAGTAAAAGTACAAGTCTCAGGCACGACTGTTGCCGTGGTAGGCGAGGTACGTTCTTTCACGTTTGACGGTTCAGCAGACACTATTGAAGATTCAGTAATGGGCGATTCTTCCAGAACTTACAAGCAAGGCTTAAAAACCAACACAGTTTCTATCGAATGTTATTGGGATGAGGCAGACGCACAGCAGTTAATTCTTGACGAACGTGCTGATGTAGATTTTGAAATCTATCCTACTGGCACTGGTTCAGGCGAGACTTACTTTTCAGGCGGTGGCATTGTAACTTCTCGTTCTATCAGTGGAGCATTTGATGGAATGGTTGAAGCAAGTTTCACCATTCAGTGCAGTGGAGATGTAACCGAAGCACAAGTATAAGGGGATAAACCATGGGATTAGCAAAAGAGTTACGAAGCAGAAGAAAGATACAGGCGCGAGAAGTTGTAGTTCCTGCGTGGGGTGACGAATCTGGAGCATTTAAGTTATATTGTAGAACAATTACGTGCTATGACTTAGACCAGTTACAGAAAAAGCACCCTGACTTTCTTAACAACACAACTATCGGTGCAATGGTAGATTTGATTTGCATGAAGGCAGAAGATGAGGGCGGTAGTAAACTGTTCGCGTCTGCGGAAGATAGGTTGGATTTGATGGGCGAAGAGACAAGCGTCATATCAGATATAGCTAATCAGATGTTTGCTGAAATTGAATCTGCGGAGGTGGCTGAAAAAAACTAAGAAGCGATCAATCAAGGATGAACCTATTATCTTTGGCTGATCGCCTTCACATTACGATAGAAGAAGCAGAGCAAATGCCTGTCAATCACTTCAATGAGTGGTTGGCCTACTTTCAAATAATGAGCGAGAACGATGGCTGAAAATGTAAACATTACGATTAAGGCGTTTGATAAAACCAAGAAAGGATTCAGTTCCGTCACTTCTGGGTTAAAGAAAGTCACTGGCGCTATTTTCTCAATGAAGTCTGCTTTAGGTCTTGCCGCAGGTGCGGCAGGTATGGGTTTGCTAATCAGGCAATCTCTCAAGTCTATTGATACTCTTAAAAAAACAGCAGATAAAATTGGTACAACCACTGAGGCTTTAAGTGCTTTGCACCATGCAGGGGATTTAACTGGCGTTAGTCTTGAAACCGTCAACATGGCATCTCAAAGATTTACTAGAAGGCTTGCAGAGGCGGCTAAAGGGACAGGTGAAGCCAAAGGGGCATTGCGTGAATTAGGTATTGATGCTGATAACTTAAAGAAAAAACAGCTCGATGAGCAAATGCTTGATCTTGCAGATGCATTTAGTAATGTAGAAAGTTCTGCTGATAGAGTTAGACTTGCAATGAAGTTGTTCGATTCTGAGGGTGTTGCGCTAGTTAATACTTTATCTAAAGGTCGTGATGGTTTAAAAGCAATGTTTTTAGAGGCTGATGAGTTAGGACTTATCATGTCTACTAAGGCCGCAAAAGGTGTAGAAGATGCTAATGATGCATTGATAAGGTTATTTAAGTTAGGCACAGGATTAAAGAATCAGATTGTCGCTAACCTTGCTCCTGCTATTGAAATGTTAAGCACAAAAATTAAGGATAATTTTTTAGAAGATATCAAAGAAGCAGGAGGCAGTGTAGAGGAGTTTGGTTTAATTTTAGCAGAAAAGCTGTTGCAAGGCTTAGTGGAGTTGATGCATGGGTTTGCGGCAACTTTGCGAGGATTAGCTGACTTTGGTAATGGTTTAATTGAAATGATTAATAAAGTGCGTGAGTGGATGGACTTAGCACCAATTACCACTGAATTCACTTACAAATTCGCTGACTCAGTAAGCAATTTAGCAGGTAATATTTGGCGCGCTAAAATGGGGCTTAGAGCGTTACATGATGAGGCAGGGGATTTAGCGGATGATGAAAGATTGCCAACCTTTTTTGAAAAATGGGGCGCAAGTATAAAAGGCGTTGCAGAAAAAATGCCCAGTTTGCGTGAACATATGGATGCTGTTGGCAAGTCGTTAGAATCATCTCTAACCAAAGGATTTACTGACGCGATTACTGGGGCAAAAAGTTTTGGCGAGGCCATGAAGAACGTAGCTAGAACCGTGGTGGATGCTTTAATGAAAATGTTTGTCCAGTATATGATTGTACAACCAATGCTTAATGCGCTAGGGGGTGCATTAGGTATACCTGTACCTGCGACAGGTAAAGCAATAGGAGGGTCAGTTCAGTCAGGTCAGCCTTATATGGTTGGAGAGCGTGGCCCTGAATTATTTGTTCCAAATTCACAAGGCTCAATCGTTGCAAATAAGAATCTTGGCGGTGGCGGTGGCGTAGTAGTACAGCAAACCATTAACGTAACTACAGGCGTACAGCAAACCGTACGTGCTGAGATCGTACAGTTAATGCCTCAGATAGCCCAAGCCGCTAAAGGTGCTGTTGCAGACGCTAGGTTGCGCGGTGGTAACTTCTCCAAAGCAATGGGAGGCGCATAATGCCCTTATCTTTTCCCTCAGTAGGCATTCAGAATATGTCAATGCGACTAAAGCGTGTTGTGGCTGTTGCTGAATCGCCCTTTACTTTAGATACTCAGGTATATACTCATCAAGGCGCAAGATGGGAAGCAGAGGTATCTCTACCACCACTTAGTCATGCAGAGGCACGATCAGTTGAAGCATTTATTGTTGGCCTTATCGGAAGGGAAGGTACTTTTACTTTTGGCAATCCTTTACATACAAGCACTCTTTCGGATAATACTGTTAGTAGTGCCGCTATAAGGGCAGAGTCATTTACACTAGGCTCAGGCACAGCCGCAATAGCCGCAGGAACGTACTTTGAGTTAAATGATTACCTTTACCTAGTCACGCAAGATAAAGCGGCAGGAGCGACCACGTTAAACTTTCAGCCACCATTGAGGGTTGCTGTTACATCATCTCAGGCTGTTAAATATAATTTACCAAAATCAGTATGGCGTATGACTTCTAACGATATTGGTTGGTCAATTAACGAGGCTAGTATTTACGGCTTTACCTTTGCTTGCGTGGAAGCGTTATGAGTAGAACCCTCACCACCTCAATGCGTGATGCGCTTGTCGCTGATACGGTTAGACCTATCTACCTTGTACGCATGGTATTTGACTCAAGTGAAAGCCCTGCTGAATTAAACCTATGGTCTGGTGTTGGCGATCTCTCTTATGATGGTGAGACTTATCTTGGTGTTGGCGATTTATTAAGCATAAGTGAAATCAAAGAAAGTTCCGATATCTCAGCGACAGGAATGAACATTAGCCTGACAGGTGTTAAATCATCTTTAATTGCTGTAGCGAAAGATCACGAATACCAAGGCAGACCATTAACTGTTCGACTTGGTGCATTTGATTCATCGGGCTCTTTAGTAGCTGACCCTATTATTATCTTCTCTGGCTTTATGGATACCATGACTATTGCCGAAGCAGGGGAATACTCAACTATATCTATTTCAGTGGAAAATAAACTTATCGCTTTTGAGAAAACAAAAGTAAGGCGATATACAGCGGAAGATCAGAAGATTGACCACCCCACAGATAAGGGTTTTGAATTTGTAACCGCCATTGTAGAAAAAGAAATTATCTGGGGTAGACCAACAGGCTCAACTGGTGGCAGTTCAGGAGGCTCTGGCGTTCGTGGTGGCGGTGACGGTTGGTATAATAGCGCATGATAATAGCGCACGAATGCCTAGCTAATGTAAAAGAGGACATTAAACCTCTGCTAGAAAAGCACTGGCTAGAAACAGAGCCAAACCAAGAAACAATTTTGCTTAATCCCGATTGGGAGCAATATGCCTTGTTAGATTCAGCAGGGGTTCTGCATATTTTTACAGCGCGAAACAAAGGAAGCCTTGTTGGGTATTTGGTAATGATGATTTCAAAAAGCATTCATCATAAAGACCACTTGTTTGGTTCTACAGATGTTATTTACGTAAAGCCTGAGTATCGCAAAACATATACTGGCGCAGATTTAATTAAGTTTGCAGAGTCACATTGCAAAGAAAATGACGTTTCTTTAATGACTCTCAACATGAAGGTAGAATTTCCATTTGATCGGTTAATGACTACAATGGGATTTAATCTTCTTGAGCGTGTTTATCACAAATGTTTTTTAGGAAAATAGAATGGCAACAGCAATAATAGCAGGATTAGCGTCAGTCGGGTCAGCAATGATAGCCGCAGGAACTTTTGCTATTACTTTGGGTACGGCTTTTACTGCATTCGCTATTGGCGCAGGTTTATCTCTTGTTTCTCGTGCATTAATGCCTAAGCCTGATCTTGGCGCTCAGATGGCAGGTCAGTCTGTAATGACTAGGGAGGCGGCTCATTCTCGCAAGATTATCTATGGTCGTGCGCGTATTGGTGGCAATGTTGTTTATTTAGAATCTACTGGCGATGACAACAAATACCTATGGTTAGTAGTTGCTATTGCAGGGCATGAAATAGATGCTTATGAACAGGTCTGGTTCAACGACAAAAAGATTTGGGATGGTGGCTCGTTTGTTGGTAATTGGGGGTCGTATGTATCAATTAGTTTTAAAGATGGTTCTCAAACAACAGCAGATTCAGGATTAGTTGCCGCATCTACAAAGTGGACATCTGATCACAAGCTACTAGATACCGCTTACATGGTGGTCAAGCTAACCTATGACCAAGAGCAATTTGCCCAAGGTCTGCCAAATATCTCTACCGTAGTTCGCGGCAAAAAGGTTTGGCATCCAAGTCACTCATCGCCTGTATGGTCGCAAAACCCTGCGCTCTGTGTCAGGGATTACCTGACTGATACCAAATATGGTTTAGGTGAATCATCATCTAATATTGCTTCTATTAACACTGCTTTGGGGGTGTGTGATGAAGCTGTTGATCTAGCGGCAGGTGGAACGCAACCGCGCTACACAATGGACGGAGTAGTTGATACTGCTAACTCAATTAAAGCCAATATAGAAAACATGGTAGGTTCTATGATTGGTCGCTTGGTTTATTCTGGCGGTAAGTTTGAGATTCATGCAGGCGAGTACGTTGCTCCTACGGTAACGATTGATGAGTCAATGATGATCGGTGAGATCAGTGTCCAGACTAAACAGTCAAGACGCAACGCTTATAATGGCGTGAAGGGAGTTTTCTTAAGTGAAGAAGATAATTACATCCTTGCTGATTACCCTGCACAAATATCCTCTACCTATGCCGCTCAAGATGGCGACCCAATTTATTTGGATATGCCTCTTCCATATACTATAAATAATGTACGCGCTCAGAGGATTGCACAACTCGCTCTAAGGCGATCTAGGCAACAGGAATCTATTACTATTCCCTGCAACTTAAACGCGCTCAAATTCAAAATAGGGGACAATATAAGCGTCACAAACGAGCGCCTTGGATATTCTGCTAAGGTGTTTGAAGTTGTTGGCTATTCGATGGGCTTTAGTTCTAATCAAATGGTTGTCAATGTAGACGCTATTGAAACCGCATCTTCTATTTGGTCTTGGGATGAAGATGAAGAGGTATTTTTAGGCGCAGGTGAAGTTGATATTTATGACGGAACAAGCACTACTGCTCCTGCAAATATTACTGTAACAGCGGATACTTTTATATCATCGGACGGAACATCTAGTGCTTCTTTTGATGTAAGTTGGCCTGACTCTGTTGATGCGTTTGTAGATCATTATGTTGTAGAGTGGAAAGTATCTACGGATAGTTCTTATTTTTCTCAGGCTACAAAGAATGCCCCTTTACAGATTATCGGTTTAGACCCTAGCAAAACTTATGACGTAAGACTGAAAGCAGTAAATGGGTTAGCAGTATCCAGTAGCTATGTAAGCGCACAAGCTGTTCCTGCCGCTGATACCACTGCTCCATCTGCTCCCTCATCCGTATCTGCAAGTGGTGAGTTTGAACAAATAACTATAAATTGGACTAACCCTACCGCTGATGATTTCAGTCACGTTGACGTTTATCGTTCAACGTCCTCTAGTGGTACTTATGCCCTAATTGGAAAGAGTGCAGGAACTAACTTTACTGATACCAACTTAGCTGTTTCAGTAACCCGATACTATAAATTAAAAGCCATTGATTACACTGGCAATGCTTCTGGCTACAGCTCTATTGTTAATGCTACTACTACTCAAGTCCCCTCTGGTGGAATTGCAGACGGTGCTGTTGATACAGATCAGATCGCTGACCTTGCTGTGGAGACAGACCAGATAGACAACGATGCAGTGACAATCGCAAAGGTTGCGGCAAGTTTACAATCGACAAATTATGTTTCTGGTAGCGCAGGTTGGAAAATACAAAAAAGCGGTGCGGTTGAGTTTGAAGAGGCAACGATTCGCGGAGAAATTACTGCTAGCACTGGAGTTATAGGCGGCTTTACGGTTGGCTCTGATTCATTAATTGCAGGGGCTAACGCAACAAGAGTTTCATTAAGCACTGCTGATGGTATCCATCTTGGGCATAACACGTTTGCTTCTGCGCCTTTTAGAGTAGATAGAGCAGGGGCATTAACTGCAACAAGTGCAACGATTACAGGCGCGTTGACCTTAACCAATGTCGATGGGACTACTGTTCAATATAGTGGCGGCAATCTTCAAGTTGGGACAGTTCAAACAGCTAATATTGCTAATGATGCAATCAACAATGCAAAAATTGCTGTAGATGCCATTCAGGGTGACGTTATAGCCGCAGGAGCGATTGTTACAACAATGTTGGGCGTTGATGCAGTAACCAGTGCCAAGATAGCAGACAATGCGGTCACAGCGGCACAAATAGGAGCAGACGCAGTTACCACAGGCAAAATAGCTGATGATGCAGTGACTAATGCGCTGATTGCTACTGATGCGGTGAATGGTGATTCTATTGCGGCTAACAGCGTTACCGCCTCATCTATTGTTGCAGGAACCATTACTGCTAGTGAATTAGCCGCTAATTCCGTTACTGCTTCTCAAATAGCGGCAGGTTCGGTTACAGCAAGTGAGATTGCCGCAAATACTATTACAGCAACTCAAATAGCCGCAGACGCTATAACTGCAAATGAGATTGCCGCTAACGCTGTGACGGCTGATGCTATCGCGGCTAACTCTGTAACGGCAAGTGAGATTGCGGCCAACACAATTACAGCTTCTCAAATAGCGGCAGGCGCTGTTACTGCAAATGAAATGACTGTTGCTAATCTTGCGACTATTAGTGCAAACATGGGAACAATTACCGCAGGGTCTATCTCATCAGCACTAATTACTGGTGATGTAACTGAGGTCTATCCAGTTGGTCAATATTATTACACTGCTCTCACAAGTTCAGCGGCAACGCTTGGCTCATTTACTCTTCCTGCCCCCACCAACGGCATTCTAAAACGACAGAAAATTGATGTTAATGTTTTGTTTAAAATTGTTAATTCTGCACAGACTCCAACATCTCAAGCGGCTATTGTTTTTACAGTAGAGAAAAAAAGCAAAGGGGTGAATGGAGTAAGTGTAGGAACAGTAACCGTGGAAAGTGAATCCCTTTCTTATAACCAGTTGTTGAGTATTTCAGGTAATGTATTAGATAAAGTCGATATAAGTGGTGGGGTTGCCGCCAGTGTAGATGCATCTGGTACTAATGAACCTGCTTTTATACAGGCTGTATATTATGACTCAGGAAGTAATAAAACATTTATACAATGCTCCGCGTTTACTGATTTATTTAGCACTGGAAATACAATGTACTTTAGTGACTCAAAGTTTACCTCCGCCGGAACTTGGGTAACTCCTACAACTTCAGAATTTATTTTTGTAACGACACCTCCTGACCCCATTGGTGGTGTTGGTACTTCATCTATTTATCTGCCCTTTAAAATGAGTTATGGTCAAACAACTACGCTTACTGATTATCGAGTCAGAGCGCACGTTTCAAGTGCTCAATCTGGAGTTACTTATACTGCTCAAAGAATGGTAGGAACACTGGAGAACATATCGTGATAAGGGTTGGTTATACAAAAACAGACGGCACAGATGTTATTTATGAGACTGTTAGTGGTGCGTCCAATGCTAATAATTCTATTCTAGAATTACAAGAATCAAAATTAAACGACACAAGCATTGATTGTTTTTATCTGTCAATGCAAATTACAGAAACAGAATGGGACAAATATGCTTTTGTTGACCCCTTATAGATTAATCAAACAAGTAGTATAATATTGCGTAAAGACGCAGAGGTTTAAAATGACATACCAACTAGTTCAAGGCGATCAAGCCCCCCAGATTAAAGCTACCCTAAAAAGGCAAGACGATAGTTCTCTTATTGATTTTAGTGGCGGCTCTTGCTCTTTAAAGTTTAGAGCAAAAGGAGCGACTACTACTTTATTTACATTGGCCGCAACAGATGTTGGCGACAACTTTGAAGATGGCATTGCAGTGTTTTCATTCTCAGGCACTCAGTTAGATGTTGACGAAGGATATTATGAGGGAGAGATTGAGATTACCTACGCAAGCGGAAGCATTGAAACTGTTTTTCAGGTTTTAGACTTTTACGTTAGGAAAGATTTTGCATGATTAATGCGGTTGTTGCTTTCAAGAAGGCTGTATCTGCTATTGCTTTTAAAAAGGCAGAAGCAACTATTGCTTTTAAAAAAGCCATTGCCGATATTAAGATAGGCGACTTTTTTATATTTAGGTTTTTCTTTGATGTTTTAGGTTTGTTTGATACTCCCTCTAAGTCCGTAGGCAAGTCTGTAACAGATTCTCAGGGTGTATCTGACGCAAGCGTAGCTAATGTTGGAAAAGGTAACTCTGATGCATCATCTGCCGCAGACTCCGCGTCTTTTAGTTTTGGCTCTACGCAACTGGATTCTAGTGGCGTTACTGACAACATAAATACTTTTGCCATAGGTAAGTTAATTCAAGATACTCCTAGCGTCAGCGAAAGTATATTACTTGAAACTGGATTTAATCGGCAACTTGCTGATACTTTTTTTGCCGATGAGTCTATTGCATTAAGTGCAGGTAAGGTATTTACACATTCGTCTGGTGCGACTGACAGCGAATCTTTACAGTTTGCTAAGGCTTTATTTGATGGGTCAGGCGTAGCAGAAAATGTCTTGATGTCGCCAAACAAAGTTTTAAATGATTCTTCATTAACTAGTGAAGATCAAAGCATGGGATTTCACAAGTTTATTAGTGAACAGACAGATGTAACGGACGACCTAGATGGTGAGGCAACTGCCGATGACGATCAGGAAATGACGTTCACTAAAGTGCGATCTGACTTAACGACATTGGTTGACTCATTTGCTTATTCCACTGCAAGGGGTTTAAGTGATACAATCGGGACAAACGATTCAGGTTCTTTACGCAGTCAAGGCTATTGTGCTTTCGACTATTTTTTGGAAGATTATGTTGGCGCAAGCCAGACTTTTTAGAGGTGATTTATGATTAACGATGATTTAAAACTACGCGGTGATGTTGCGATAGTTCTGAAAGATAAGGACGGCAATGTAAAAGATAGCCGTGAAATACACAACTTAGTAGTAAGTGCAGGACTTGAATTTATTTGCTCAAGAATGGCAGGAACTAGCGCAGGTGTAATGTCTCACATGGCTCTTGGTTCAGGCACAACTGCCGCGGCCGCAGGGCAGACTGATCTAGTGTCGATTCTAGGCTCTAGAGAGGCGTTAGACAGCACTTCTGCTTCAAGCAATACCATTACCTATGTTTCCTCATTTGAGGCAGGTGAAGGCACTGGAGCGGTTACAGAGGCAGGTATCTTTAATGCTTCTTCTAGCGGCACTATGCTTTGCCGTACAGTTTTTGCTGTTGTGAACAAGCAAGCTGACGATACTATGTCAGTGACTTGGACTATTACTTTAACCGCATCTTAATTAGAAGGGGCTACCTATGTCTACTATAGTAACAAGGGCAGGTAAAGGCTCGCCCCTTACTAATAATGAAGTTGATAGTAACTTCCTCAATCTAAACACAGATAAGGCCGAACTATCTGGTGCGGCTTTTACTGGCGCTATAACCACCAACTCTACGATTGATGGTAGAGATGTTGCTACAGACGGTTCTAAGTTAGATGGCATAGAAGCCGGTGCAGATGTCACTGATACAGCTAATGTCATAGCCGCCCTTTCTCAAATTAATGCATTCACTCTTGATGGAGGCTCATCTGCAAATACAGTTTTAACATTAAATTCAAGCAGTGCTAACACTTATCTTAAAATAACTGATTCAAACTCTACTAACGGAGTATTTATTGGTGCGACTGCTAATGATTTAAATTTTTATCCAAATAACACTTTGTCTGCAAAGTTTGCATCAGGTGGCGACATCAGCTTCTACGATGACTCAGGCAATGCTAAGTTCGTCTGGGATGCGTCTGCGGAGATGCTTACCACAAGTGGTCTTACGGTCACAGGAGAAATCACAGCTAACGGTGGCATTGCATTGGGCGACAACGACAAGGCTACGTTCGGTGCTAGTGATGACCTACAGATTTATCATGATGGTAGTCATAGCCGAATTGTAGACGCAGGAACAGGTAACTTAAATCTACAAGGTAATGATTTAAGAATTAAAAACTCTGATGCTTCTGCAACTTATATACAGGCGGCTAATGGAGGGGCTGTTGAATTAGCGCATAACAACCAAATCAAACTAGCCACAACCTCCACAGGCATAGACGTTAATGGCACAGCCACTATGGATGGGCTTACTGTAGATACAAGTTCAGTTGGTGGCTTTAAGGTAACAAATGAAGCCACAAGTGGAGTCCGTTTAACAACATATCAGGGTACAACTAACTCAAATGTTAGGACTGCATATGTTGATTCACAGGAGTTTGTTGTAAGCACAGGCGCACCCACAGGCACTACAGTAACAGAACGCTTCCGCATAGACTCATCAGGGAATGTGGGTATTGGTACTAGCAGTCCCACTTCTTACAACTCAAAAGCTGATGACCTTGTTGTTGCAACTTCAGGTGACACTGGACTTTCAATAATAAGTGGTACGTCTAACGAGGGTGCAATAGCCTTTGGTGACGGGACAGGTGGGGGTTCGCCCATTATGGGCAGAGTTAGGTATGACCACAGCACAAATTCTATGGACTTCCGTGTCAACAACGACCAAGCCATGCTCATAGACTCATCAGGGAACCTGTTGGTGGGTAAGTCTGATTCAGATACTTTAGGAACAGCAGGACACGAGTTACATAATAGTGGCATGGTACACCATACAAGGGCTACTGGGACTGTTCAGTACTTAAACCGCACAGGAAATGACGGCACTATTGCAGACTTCCGCAAAGACGGCTCAACCGTAGGTAGTATTGGTACTAGCTCAACAGCGAATTTTAATATTAACAGCAGTCAATCAGGACACGTTGGATTAGAGTTCGGTAGCCCTAACATTATGCCTATGAAAGACGGAGCATTAGCTGATAATGCTGTTGATTTAGGCATATCTTCTCAACGCTTCAAAGACCTCTACCTATCAGGCAATGTAAATGCTGAAAGAGTTTTTACAGTGCATGATGGTGACTGGGGCATGGAGATGAAGGGGGTTACAAGTGCTAGACTACGATTACACACTTCCGCAGGCGGTTCTGGGGAAGTAGGTTCTATTACTGTTACAACTTCTTCTACATCCTACAACACCTCATCAGACTACCGCCTCAAAGAAGATTGGCAACCTGTCGAGAACGCAACCGATAGACTCAAAGAGTTAAAGCCATGCAACTTTGCGTGGAAAGCTGACGGTAGTCGCGTGGACGGTTTCCTAGCCCACGAACTACAGGAAGTTGTACCTGAAGCCGTAACAGGCGAAAAGGATGCAATGCAGACTGAAGAGTACGAAGTCACTCCTGCTGTATATGAGGACGTTGTAATCCCTGCTACTGAAGAGGTATTAGACGAAGAAGGTAACGTAATCACTGAAGCCCAAGAAGAAAGCACAGAGCAACAACTTGTCTCTGAAGCAGTCATGGGCGAGCGTGAAGTACCTGACTACCAAGGCATTGACCAAAGCAAACTAGTGCCTTTACTAGTAGCGACTATACAAGAACTTGAAGCAAGAATATCTCAACTAGAGGAATAAAACAATGGCAGTAACTTGGACAATCTCAACCCTAGAACGCAACACATCAGATGACGGTGTAGTTGTAGCGCATTGGCGAGCAACAGACGTAGATGGCGAACACTTAGGGTATAGCTATGGCATTTGTGGCTTTACTCCTGACAGCACTGCTGATGGCTACACAGCCTATGCAGACATTACCGAATCTCAGGCTATTGGATGGGTAAAAGACAGCATGGGCGAAGACGCTGTAACGGCTCTTGAATCCTCTATAGCTTCACAGATAGCAGAGTCTAAGGCTCCTGCGATTAG
>Ga0208013_1000319_pt1 | contig 29096 bp, 44 predicted proteins | sample 16_taG_FD_184091 | JGI IMG/M metagenome (GOLD analysis project Ga0208013, IMG submission 184091) | Marine viral communities from the Subarctic Pacific Ocean - 16_ETSP_OMZ_AT15313 metaG (SPAdes) (version 2) | ecosystem: Environmental > Aquatic > Marine > Oceanic | place: Pacific Ocean | collected...
TATCAAGCAGAATCACAATTACAAGCAAGAACAGAAGATGCTCAATATATGTTCTGGAGTAAAGACACCGATGATATGGAAGGGAAACACTTTATGATAAGCAGTAGAGGTAAGATTACTTCTATTATTCCTGATGATAGAAACCCTTATGGAGATGTCTTACCATTTAACATAGCACATAGACACCCATTCACAAGAGATTTCTTTAGAGAAGGGGCATCAGACTTAGTAGATGGTATGAGAAGTATCAACATTATGCTAACTGAACTTGCTTTACATGGAAGATTCCAATTAGGACAACCAGTCTTTACAGGATTAGATACTGAACAACGAATCCAAATGGGACAAGATAAAGCTTTAGTATTGCCAGAAGGTGCGAACTTTAATTATGCAACACCGAATGCAAATGTTCAAGCAATGATTGAATCCACCAAGTATATGGTAGATAGTATTGCACAATCCAACAATGTACGAATCAACTGGACTGATAAGTCGCAGGAAAGTGGATTAAGTAAGAAGATGGGACAAATGGATTTACAAGATGCTCTAAGATCAGATACCGAACAAATCTATAGACCATTCGAGAAAGAACAATTTAGAATTGCTAAAAGAATATGTGAAGTATCAGGTGGTATTAATCTTGGGGATCAATTTAGTATAGACTTTGCTGAAAGAGAAGTGCCTATGAGTACCGATGAAGAAATCAAATACTATTCTTGGGCATTCCAAAATGATTTAGAAACAAGACAATCTTATCTAAGAAAGAAGAATCCTGACTTCAAGGAAGAAGAAATACAACAGATTGTGGAACAAATAGATGCTGAACAACCACAAGAAGCAGACGAAACACAATCTATCATTGATAGAATAGGTGAACAAGTTGGCTAATTTAGATTTCTACAATAAAGAAATAGAGAATATCCAACAACAGTTAATTGACAAATTGGATAACCTAGTAGTAGGGTTAGGTAGAGTAACCGATACTGAACTGATGCAGATTGCTAAGCAGATAGACTTCTTTACAGAAATGGAAACATTAGGGTTTACTAAGCTAATGAATAGAGTAGGTAAAACCTTTGATGATGAGATAGCAAGAGTATTTGCAGAACTATCTAAACGAGAGTTAGGGCAAGTATCTGCAGCAAGTATCGATGCTTTAAGAGAACTAAAGAACTTTGAAATGACTTATTTGACAAATGGAGTAAGGCAATATTCAGATCAACTAAAGACTGCGATGCTAAGAGGGATTATAACTGGTGAAAGTAATATTCAGATAATGAATAACATTAATAGCACCTTTGGTGTAGGAACTTATATTAGTTCAAGTGAAACTTCTTTCTTGATTAATGATGCTTTCTCACGATTTAGTAATACTTCAAGAGCAAAGGCATTTGAGGAGTTTCCTGAAATAAAGTTTCAATACATTGGACCAAGCGATGGCAAGACAAGAGATGTATGCCAACGAGCATTACAAGAGCCACCACTAACAAGAGAAGAAATCAATTCTTTGGGATATATAGATTTTGGTAATAGAGGTGGATACAACTGCAGACATGATTGGGTAAGAGTATGAGATTAGACCAAGTAGTAAAACCTAATTCTAAAGTGATGACTAAGTTAGCACAAGATGCTATTGATAAAATTACTTTAGATGCAAGTAAAGGGAAGTTTCAGAATGGAAGAAGTGGATATTCTTACAAGAATGATACTTATAGAAAGTATAAAGCAAATAGTATGCAAGGGAAGAATGGTAAACTAAAAGCATTTAGAAACCAATCAACCGACACACAAACTGCTTTTGTTAATATGAAACTAACTGGTAGAACCCTAAGAGGTATGAGAGGATCAGGAAAGACTGATACTGCAATTATTACTTATGATAGAGGGGAAATAGTATTAGGAAATCAGAAAAGAGGATATGACATCTATGATTTGTCTAACAAGAACAAAGAATTTATAGCCGATAGATTCGGCAAAGAACTTTTGGATAGAAACATTAAAAAGTATGTATCCAAAACAACGATAATAAAATAGGAGGGCAGTATGTCCGAAGAAACTAAAATAGTAGAAGAACAAGCAGTAGCAGAAACTCCTACACAGGAAATAAATAATGAAGAAGTCGGTGGCTTAATTGCAGAAAGCAAGAAGTACCGAACAAGGGCTCAAGCAGCAGAAGCTGAGTTAAATGAACTCAAAGAAAACCTCAAACTTCAAGAAACAAAACAACTTGAAGAAAAAGAGGAGTTTAAATCTTTGTATGAGAAAATGAAGGAAGAAAACTCACAGTTAAAACCTGTAGTAGAACAATTTCAGATTCAAGAAAAACAAAGACGAGAACACCTGCTGTCCCAACTTTCAGATGATGATCAAGAAATCTATGCAGACCTGCCAACAATTAAGTTGGAAAAGCACATTGAAAGATTGGGTACGAAAAAAGTGCAAATATCTGATGCCAAAGAGGTTACTTCAAGTGGTAAGTTTGCTGAAAATGCAAGATGGTCTGATTTGTCCGAAAAAGACAGAACAGAAGCCAGGAAGAATCCTAAACTTTGGAAACAGATAGTAGAAGGCTATAGAAACTAACAACTAACTATCTTTAAGGAGATATAAACATGGCAAATGTAACAACAACAACAGCTGCTAATTTTATTCCTGAAATGTGGAGAGATGCTATCCTTGACTATGCAGAAAGAAAATTCATTCTTCGTAATCAAGTATCTGACTTCTCATCTATGGTTTCAGGTGGTGGCGACATACTAAATATCCCTAAAGTTGCTGAAGAAACAGCTGCATCTAAAAGTGCAGATACTGCAGTAACTTATTCTGCTAACACAGATGGGGTAATTCAATTATCAATGGATCAACATCACTACGAAGCGAAAAGAATCGAGGACATCGTAAGAGTTCAAGAATCTGCTGACCTATTCAATGCTTATGCAAAGTCAATGGGTTATGCTTTAGCTAAAAAAGTAGAAAACTATCTTGCAGTAGATGTACTACAATCTGCTACAGGTAATGATGTTACTTTAGCTGCTGATAACACTTTCACTACTGCTTTAATCAGAGAAGGTTTACAAAAAATGCTTGATGCAGGATTTGACTACACAGATGGCGAATCATTCTTATATGGTTCACCTGCTGCTTATATGTCATTACTTTCTTTAGGGGACTTCACAGAAGCACAAAAAAGAGGTGATGATGCAAATCCATTAGTATCAGGTAATGTAATCCAGGCTTATGGTTTAAGCTGTTATCCTTCAGTAGACTGGGATGACGATGGTGGTACTGGTGATGAAACAGCAACTATCTTTAACAGAAATTCTGTGTATTTTGCACAGCAATTAGCACCAAGAGTTCAGTCAGCATATGACATTGACCACTTGGCAACTTCTGTTGTAGCTGATGTACTATTTGGTGCAGCATTATCACATGCAGCATCTTCAACATCATTAGGTGTTGTAAACTTCGTAAATCCATAATTGGGTTAACGAAAATCGGTTAAATATGGGGCTAATTTCGGTTAGCCCTATATTACCATTAAATATTAATTTGAAGGAGATTTAGATGCCATTATACGATTATAAATGCACTTGTGGGAAACAATTTGAAACACTACAAAGCATGAATGATGAAAAACTTGTAAAATGCAACCAAAGTATCCAAGAATGTGATGGAAATGGAACTTTGACAAGACTTATAGGCAAACCTGCCATATTTTCTGATGACATCGGTAGAGGTCATAAACGAATGAAAGACAAAGATTTATATAAGGAATTAGACATTGAGTAGTAATACCAATATAGGAAATACTCCTGTAAATCAGGGTTATGTTCAATTAGTCCACATGGGAGAAACTGGAGGGATCGATGGTACACTTCGTACTTTATACGATGGCGATGGGACTGCATCAGATCTACAGATTGCAAGTAACAAAGTTAAAATATCTACTGAATTATACATTGGTAGTAAAACTATTGCTGAATATGTACAAGATGTGGTCGGTGATATGTTTGATACCAATGGTAGTCATACAAACATTACTGCTACCTATGATGACAATGGTGATGGGGCTATTGATTTAAATGCTTCAGGAGATGTAACTCTTAGCAACACAGTAACCTTATCAAACAAAACTTTAGCAGCCCCAATCTTAACTGGTACAACACAAGGGGCAAGTATCACTTTATCAGGAGATTTAACAGTAAATGGAACAACCACTACTGTAAACCAAACAAATTTAGATGTATCAGATAATATTATAGGATTAAATCGTGGAGCAAGTTCTAATGCTAACGATTCAGGATTAATTATAGAACGAGGTAGCACAGGAAATAATGTATTTATTGGTTGGGACGAAAGTTTAGATAGGATACGATTTGCTACAACTACAGCCGATGCATCTTCGACTGGAAATTTAAGTTTAACTAATGCAAATATTCATGCAGGTAGATTGTATGCAGATGTAACTGGAGATGTAACTGGTAATGCAGATACTTCAACAAAAATAGCATCAATTACCAATAGCGATATTGTACAACTAACAGATACACAGACTCTTACTAATAAAACTTTAGCAAGTCCTACTTTTACTGGGGATATAGATTTTAGTGATGCTAATACACCACAATTAAATATAACAGATACTACAAACACCATTACTACAAGAGTAGCATCAAGCAATACCATTGGAAGTGTAGGAACAGTAACAGCACACAATCTTAATATTGTAAGAAATAATGTAGGGCATTTTCAACTTTATGCTAATTACACAATGCACAATCAAAGTGGCAATGATATTGATTTTAGAGCAAAAGATAGTAGTGGTAATATAGTATTCAAAGTAGATGCTGGAACATCAAAAACAGAAATTGGAACATTGAGTGTTACTGGAAATGCTACTGTTACTGGAGATATTACAGGTGATGTAACTGGCGACTTAACAGGAAATGCAGATACTGCAACTGCCTTAGCAACTGCGAGAAGTATTACAATGTCAGGAGAAGTTTCTTCAGGGGCTGTAAATTTTGATGGAACAGCAGGTGTTGTTATACCAAATACTACAATAGGTTCAGGTGTTATCGAAGATGGAAGTATAGCTTCTGATGCTTCTATTGCAACAAGTAAATTAGCTTCAAATACAATTAGTGGAGTAGCATTAGGTAGCAATCTAAATGCTTTAACAGTTGGAACAGGAATGGCTTTTGCTTCAGGTTCTGATTATACAGGGGCAACAGCAAGACAAATAAATTTAAATTTAAGTGCTATAGACCACGATAGCTTAGGCAATTATGTAGAAGAAGAACACATAGACTGGACTACAGACCAAGGTGCTACCAATATTCATGCAGGAAACTATACAGACACTAACACTAATCAGCTAACGACATTTACTGCTACAGATGGTGGTTCACAAAGTGTAACTATTGCTCAAGGTAAATATTGGAAATTTAAAAATGGTGCAGGTGTAGATGTAGAATTTACTGACTTTAATGGTGGTGGTTCAGGCGATCCTTTTGATTTAACATTTAAATTAGATTTATCAACTATGAGTGCATTAGCTGACACATTAGAAAGTGGAGATAATCTATTAGTCTATAATGCAGACGAAGGGACAGCTTTAGCACCAGTATCAGAAATACAAGATGCTTTAAGCATTCCAAGTGCAAGTGGTACTACTGATGGTGTTGTTACTTTAAATGCAAATGGTACATTAACTGGAGAATCAGGATTAACTTATGATACAAGCACTTTAGCAGTAACTGGAGATTTAAATATAACTGGGTATGTATATGATAGCGACTCAGGAAACAGACTAACTCTTGATGACGATACAGATTCAGCACAAGCAAACCAAGTTACTTTAGCAGGTGCAAACAATGTAAATATTTTAATAGATGGTACTAATAATGGTACTGGTGATTTTCAAATTAGGTCAAGACCAACTACTGCTAATGATTTAGACACAGCAGATATTATTGTAGATATAGATGAAACTACAGCAATCTTTGATAATATTACTTCACAACAATTTAGAATAAATGGTGCTTCAAGAACTACAATTAATGAATCAGGATTAAAAGTAGAACAGGGTTCATTAGGGGTAGGACAAACTCCACCTTCTGTAAATGGTCATGCACATATAAGTAATCTATTAAGAGTAGGAACTAATGGAGAGGTTGCTTTAACTGTAAATGATGGTGGTGGTAATGCTAATGTAACATTTAATCATACTTCAAAAGTTCCTGATAGAGATGGTAATTCAGGTAGAATAGAAGTAAATGTTGATAGTTCAGGTGGTCAGTATATGGCATTTGAATTAGCAGGAAATGTTACGAGTGGAGTGTCTGTTGCTACTACTGAAATTGCAAGAATTAATTCCACTGGACTACAATCAAGTTTATCAGGTACAGCAGCAAGTCCTGCATTAAGAGTAAATGATACTGATACTGGACTTTATAGAATTGCAGATAATAAATTAGGTATATCTACAGCAGGTACTTTTGCAGTAGCAGTAGATGCTTCTCAAAATGTCGGTATAGGAACTACATCACCTTCAGAAAAATTAGACATTAGAGATGGAGAGTTAGTATTTACTCATAGTTCTTTAAATCAAGCATTATCAGGTAGAATTAGATTTAATGAATATAATGGCGATGATGAATCAGGTGCATATATCCAATACAATGGTGCAAGTAATTATTTACAAATGTTTACCAATACTGAATCTAATGATTATGAATTTTTAAGAGCATTAAGAGGTAGTCATTTAGCATTACAACCAAGTGGTGGTAATGTCGGTATAGGAACTGAATCGCCAAATACTTTATTACACTTATATAGCACAGGCAATACTCAAATGAGATTGCAAACAAATAGTGCAAGTAGTGCAAGTAGCATAGTATATCAAAATGGAACTGCATCTTATTCAGTAGGGATTAATGCTGCTGAACAATTTAGCTTTTATTCAAGTCAGCTTGGTTCAGATGCTTTAGTAATAAATGGTAATGGTAATGTCGGTATAGGAGGAAGTCCTGAAGGAAATGCAAAATTAGATATAAAGATGAGTGGTGTATCTCAATATCTAAAACTTGAAAGAAGTTCATCAAGTGGTAGAAGTCAAATACAATTAGCAAATGAAAGTGGTACAGAACTTTGGAGATTTGGATTAACTGGTGGTGGAAGTGAAGATTTTTCATTTTGGGATGGAAGTTTTAATCATTTAGTATTTGATAGAAGTGCAAATAGTGCTCAGTTCGGTGGGTCAGTAGGTATTAATGTAACACCAAGTGGCACATCAGGAAGATTAGATTGTAGTAATGATGTAGTAGCTTATTCAACTTCTGATAAACGATTAAAAGAAAACATCAAACCATTAGATAGTGCATTAGATAAAGTATTAAAGATTAGTGGTGTATCATTTGACTGGAAAGAATTAACTAAAGAAGAAAAGAAAACTATTCATGGAAACGAAGGACACGATGTAGGTGTTATAGCACAAGAAATAGAAGAAGTCCTACCTGAAGTAGTTACAGAAAGAGATACTGGATATAAAGCAGTTAAATATGAAAAGATTGTACCTCTACTTATAGAGGCAATAAAAGAACAACAGAAACAAATAGAGGAATTAAAAAATGGCTAAAGTAATCGCAGAAAAAGTACAAGAAGCTATAGTAGCTGATGCACCTAAAATGGTAGAAATCAAGCATACAAGATCAATGCAAGATGCTTCAGGAAAAGATGTAGAAGTGGTAGACTGGACTGAAACTAAATCAGTAGACCAAGCTATAGCAGATTGTGAAACACATAAAGCTAACTTAGAAGCACAGCTTACTGAGTGTGAAGCAGAATTAGCAGACTATATAGCAATAAGAGATGCTGAATAATGGCTACACCTGCAGTACCGACAACTAATGTAGGAATATATAATCATTTGAGAGAAGCAACTGATTGTAATGAAAATACTAATCTAAGTTTGGCGAGTTTATGTAATGGTGGAAGTTTTGCTTTTGATAATTCATTTGGTGCTGCAGGTGGTCCTGCACAATCATTCGATGTAATAGGTGGAACAAACAATCCAATAACAACTACACCTGATTCAGTTAATCTATATGATGACATTATAGGAACTGCACCATTCAATCTTGCTAATACCATTGGTGGAAAATATACATAAAGAATTTTATTAATATAACTTGGAGGTTATGAAAATGAGTGAAGAAAGAAAAGTAACAATAAACGATAAAGACTACAATTATGATGAGTTATCACAAGAACAACAAATGCTTGTAGAACACATTGAAAATTGTAGAAGGCAAAAAGCAAACTTAGCATTTCAGATAGATAGAGAAAATGTAGCTGAAGGTGCTTTTGCTAAAATGCTAACTGAATCGTTTGATGAAAAAGAAGAAGTGAAAGAAGAAAAAGATGCCTAAATTAAATGTAGTCGCAGGAATCATTGATAAAGTAGCTGATAAGATAGATGAGTTTACTCTTGATAAAACAGAAAAAGCACAACTCATACAAGAGATCAATAAAGCACAGATTGAAGTCAATAAAGTTGAAGCCAATAGCAACAGCTTATTTGTTTCAGGGTGGCGACCTTTTGTTGGGTGGACTTGTGGAGTAGCACTATGCTATCATTTCATACTACAACCATTCTTAACATTCTTATTATTTGCCTTTGGTTACCCAATAACCTTACCCACCTTCGATATGGGTACACTTACTACTATCTTGATGGGTATGTTGGGACTTGGTGGGTTGAGAAGTTACGAGAAGGTCAAGAAGTCAGCATGACGACCTTTGAACAGATTATCGATGGTGTCCTGGAACATGAAGGGGGTTATGTCAATGACCCCTACGATAAAGGTGGTGAAACCAAGTTTGGTATTGCTAAACGATGGTATCCTGATGTAGATATTAAGAACCTTACTAAAAGTGATGCAATTAATATTTATTACAATGAGTATTGGAAACCAAGTAAAGCAGATTTCTTACCGAATGACTTGAAAGCCACCTATTTCGATATGTGTGTAAACATGGGACAAAGACAAGCTGTAAAAATACTACAACAAGCTATCAATAGTAGAAAAATGAACAAGATTGAGGAAGATGGAGTTATCGGAGAGATAACCATAGGTAGTGCAGGGAGAATCTCAAAAAGACGATTACAAGCTTATCGCTGCTTATTCTATGGTAAATTAGTATCCGAAGAACCTGATCAACAACGATTCTATTATGGGTGGTTTAAAAGGGCGACTACTATATGAAAAAAATTAAAAGCACAGGAATCATATTTGGCGATATGCATTTTCCTTTGCATGATGAAAAAGCATTTAGCTGTGCTTTAAAGGTAATTGAAAAAGTAAAACCTGATGTATTTATCAACTTAGGTGATTTTGCAGAAGGGGAGTATGTATCACATTGGAGATGGCAACGAAGAAAAAGACCACCATTGGAATACCAACTTCCCTTAATTGATAAAGAAGCAGATGAAGTCAATTATCACATGGATAGAATTGATAAAGCACTTGATAAAGTAGGGTGTAAAAAGAAGTATTTGGCTATGGGAAACCACGATGCTTGGTATAATCAATTTGTAGACGAGAATCCATATTTGGAAAAATATAAGCCAGAGAATCTATTTAAGATAGAAGAAAGGGGTTATGAGTGGTATCCTTATGGAGAACTCTTTAAAGTAGAGAATAGTAAGCTATATGCTTATCATGGGGGACATTATGGAAGTGTCAACCATGCAAGAAGTACAGTACAGAATCTTGGGTGTAATGTAATTTATGGGCATACTCACGATTGCCAACGAAGTGTAATGCAACACATTTCAGGCATACATATAGCACAAAGTATGGGGTGCTTGTGTAAGATGAAGAAAGATTTTTTAAAAGGTAGAAAGGTAAATTGGACTCACAATGTAGGAATTGTTGACTTCTTTACAGATGGGTGGTTTAACTTGATTACCTTAGACATACATAATGGAATGACAACTTGGAACAATAAAATTATAAAGGGAAACTAATGGATTTGGGCGAAACAATAAAACGATTAAAAGAACTATCTGCTATACTACAAGCTAAAACTATATCAGATAGAGAAAAAGAATATTACCTACCTGAGATGTTTCGTTTAATAGACAAATTAGAAGTTCCTCAATTAATAGGAGAATTTAGCAATGACTACATATCTTGAAAAATATTGCACAATTAGTGATATACAATTAGTAGCCCCTTTTGTATTTGACTATGACAGGAAACGAACTATCTCAAACTGGGCAAGTTATAGTGGGAGTGGTAATAGTACAGTTTATCAAGCAGGAAGTGTTGGGAAGTTTACTCAACTCTTTGCAAATGACATTGAACTTACTTCAGTCGGAAGTACAGGAGCAATAGATGCTGATGGAAAATACTATTTTGACGAAGATGCAGATGTGGTGTACTATAGACCCACATCGACCAACAACCCCAATTTTGATGAAGCTGTAACAGCTGGTAGGGATAATAAAACTCTCTTTGAGGAGTTTATATCAAGAAGTTCCGACTTTGTGAGGTCGTATATCAATAAACCGATATATAAGAACAAAGGAGTAGGAACTGGGGATAGTTTAGGTAGGGACTTCCCTGAAGTAATAGTTAGGGCTACAGCTTTATTAGCAGCGAGTATGGCAATTATGCCTTACGACAATGAACGAGGAACTGAATTACAAGTCCAAGTATATGATCCTTCAACCAATCTTGGATTGTTAGATATGATACGAAAAGGTGTAATTAGTTTAGATCAAGATGAAGATGGTAGAGATAAGATAGTAAAAGAAGTATCTATCAATGGCTCTACTACTGGTGCTATTGTAGATACCTATGGATATCCACAAACATCATTTGATAGAATTAAAGTGTTGATTACTGGGGCAGGGACATTTACTGCTGGTAGTTCATCAAGTGTTACTTTTAGTTCTTATGTTGGAAGTGATGCAGGATTGCAAACCAATCTTGTGGAAAACAATCAAATAATTGATGGTGGATTACAGCATATAGGACATGGAGTATATATACGATTTAGTACAGGAGTTTATACTGCAGACGACCAATGGGAAGTAGAAGTATCAGGATTAGACCACACATCAGGTGGTGGCATTGAAACAATACAAATGAAAAGAAGATAATGGCACATTTAGATAGAAAGAAAAAACTATTAAAACGATATGGCTTAAAGGCAGTTAATAGACCGAAGATGACACCAAGCCACAAGACCAAGAAAGCAGTTGTATTGACAGAAGTAGGACATAAACTAAAACTGATTAGATTTGGTGCTCAAGGTATGGGACATAACTATTCTGCTGGAGCAAGAAAAGCATTTAAAGCAAGACATAGACGAAACATAGCCAAAGGTAAATCAAGTGCTGCATATTGGGCAGATAAGTTCTTATGGAGTGCAGGTGGTAGAAAGAAAAGCCCCCCTAAATCACAAAAAAGAACTTATGGGAAGAAAAGATAATGTGGGATTTATTCAAAGATAAGAACGAGTACAATGAAAAGAATATCATAGGATTTCTTTCTTTTGCTTTAATGTGTGTTTTCGGCATAGTGGATTTAGCTATGGGAATTATTGGCATTGAACTAATGGTAAATGATTACATTTATAATTCATTTGTCTGGGTTACCTTAGGTTCATTTGGTATTTCAGCATCAGAAAAGGTATATAAAAAATAATGGCTAAAAAGAATACAAGCACCTACATAAAAAGAAATGGTAAAAAGAAAACCAGGCAGGGTAAAAGCAAACGAACAAAGTATGGTACAAAAGCAAGTAAGAAGTATTATAAGAAAAAGTATAGAGGACAAGGATAATGGGCATAGAATTTGAAAATATTTATAAAGATAGAGTAATTGATACAATTCAGAAGTTATTGAAACAAAATCTTGCTTCTATTCCAGTAGTATTTGATGAACATAGAGGACAAGAAAGTTTCTTGATCATACCTGAAGCAGATGCTTTTATTGATTATGCAAGTAATGTGCATATAAGAGAATTTACAACAGTTATTAATTATCAATTACGAAAAGGTGGAGAATACACCAAAGAAAATCAATTAAACAGACTGACAATGATAGCAGAAGTTGTCAAAAGACTTTTATTCGATAATAGAAACTATGAAAGTGGTAATATCACAAACTGGTATGGTGGTATTGTATCAAGTGTAGAATATACACGAGATGAAGAAGATGAAACTATATCCAATGTTATTATTACTTTCCAATGTAACACAAATGAGGTGATTTCATGAAGTATAAACACATAAAAGGACTTCAACTACAAAAACCATCATATCTTAGCACATCTAATCAAAAGATTAGAGAGTTGTTAGCTGGTGGAGAAGTTGAGTTAGAAAAAGAAAACTTGGAAGAATTTGAATCTTTAGGTGTTCAAGTTCAACCAGTAAAAAAGCAAAAACCTAAGAAAAAAGAGGAGAAATAACACATGGCAGTTAGTGGAAAAGTCTATTCTAAAAGCGATTTTAGTGTAGGTATAAAAAACAAAAATGCAACTGCATTTGAAACAGCAGCAGCTAATGATACTGCATACGAGTTACTTCCTGTAATTAATGTATCTGCACCAGTCCTCAATCTTGTTGAAAGTGGTGAGATACGAAGCAATAATGCAGGAATGATTGAACTTGATATAGACCAGTTTAGAACAACTAAAGGTGGATTTATCACAATGGACTTTGAAGTTCCAGCAGAACGAGATATGATTGTTCGTATGTTGGCTAATGTCCTTCAAGATCATGGAGAAAGTGGTTCAGATCCATATACTCACACCATTCAAGCAACTTCAGGTGCAGCTTTATCAAGACCTGATTTTACAGGAAGTTCAAGTTCAGGAATACCAAGTCTATTTGACATTGGTTTATATTACCCTGAATCTGCACAAGATAAACTGATTACAAGTGCTGTATTACAAAGTCTTACAATGAACTTTGATATGACTGATGGTAGATGTTTACTAAGTGGAACATTTTATTCAGGTATGACAAGTTCAAGTAAGTTCTTAGTAGAACAAACTTTAAGTGCTAATTCAGCAGCACCAACTCTAATGAGTACATCACCAACACAAATAGAATCTTATTTTGATACTAAGAAACTTGATGTTGATGGAACTTCGTTAGCAGATATGGTGATTACTGGAGTATCATTTACTTTTGAAAACAATGTAGCAAGAGTTGGTAGAGATTCTAATGGTGATGCAGAAAGTTATGCTTTTGGTATCCCATCAGTAAACATTACTGGAGAGATTTCATTAATGTATGATGCAAACTTTGACTTTGCAAGTGGTGGTAATGTATTACAAGACTTTTTAAGTGGTAATACAGCAACACTAAAACTTCAGCAAGGTGATGGTACAGTTTCAACAGCAGGTGAAATGAACATAGAATGCGAAATCTATTCAACAGCAGTAAACTTAGATCCGAATGCAGACACAGGTGCAGTAATTACAATTCCATTTAAAGTGGTACAACCTACTTCAAGTGGTGCAGCATCAGGTACAGCATTTAAGTTTGAATATGTAGATTCAACCCAAGCAAGTGGTTGGTAAACGAAGGAGTAACACATGAAGGTTAAAATGTTCGATAAAGAGTGGGAAGTGAAGAATCCTACTTACAAAGAAAAACGAGAACTACAAAAATTAAGAATGATGGCTTTAGATTCTACTGGTAAAGTAGATACCGAAAAGTTCTATGATTGTCTTGAATTTGTAGAAAAGATAAGTGGCTTATCAGAAAGTGATTATGTTGCTAAAGATAAGCCCTTAACAATGGGTGAGGTAGATGCTTTGCTTTCGAAATGTCTAAGTGAATTTTTAGATGTTTCAAAAAAAGGCTAATGGCTTTGTCGTCGTATGTGTGGTTTAGCCACTATGGTTATCCACACTTCGACAAAGAGTTTCCTTATAAAAGACAAAGTCCAATCACTAATAAAGTAAAGACATATAAGGATCAGAAAGATGTATTATTGGAAATTGATAGAGTGTTTGACAAGTTCAAAGATTCTAAATTTTCTATGGGTAGAAACCTATATTTTATATTACCTCTTTTTTGCAATCCAAAATGTCTTTACCAGGATTGGATAGGGGAAACCATTAAAGAATATAAGATGAGTAAGAATCTTAATATTCCGATAGCAAGAAGTTTAGATGAAGCAGATTCATTTATTGTAGATAATTTTTTAATTATAGATAACGAACTAAACTCCATAAGAGAGTATGAGGTAGAAAAGAATGGCAGATAAAAAAATAAGATTATTAGTTCAAGCCGAAGTTAAAAAAGCTGTTCAAGCACTTAACAAAGTAGAAAAAGAACAAAAAGACATAAAGAAGCAAAATGATGGATTGAAGAAAAGTTTTTCTACTATTGGTGGTGTAATAGCTACAGCATTTAGTATACAGGCAATAGCAAGATTTACTCAAGAATCGATTAAACTGGGTTCTCAGACAATATCGCTTACACGAAGTTTTACAAATCTTGGAAAAGGTATTGGATTAAATGAACAATCTTTACAAAAATTTAGAAAAGCTACTGATGGTACTGTATCAGATGTAGATTTGATGATTCAAGCAAATAATGCCATGTTGCTTGGTGTTGTACAAAACGAAGAAGAATTTTCTGAATTAATTGATTCGGCACAAAGACTTGCTAAGGCAGTAGGTAAAGACACCTTATTTGGTATTGAAAGTTTAACAACTGGTATTGGTCGTCAATCAAGACTTATGTTAGACAATCTTGGTATTATTGTAAAAGCAGAAGATGCTTATAAAGCGATGGCATTAGCTACTGGGAAATCAGTTGCATCTTTAACAGACTTAGAAAGAAAACAAGCATTTATTACTGCTACTATGGAATCAGTAAGAAGTAAAGTTGCTAATCTTGGTAAAGAAGAACTTGATGCTTCCGATGCAACTAGTAAATTATCAGCAGCATTCAAAAATTTAAAAGGAACTATTGGAAAAGAATTACAAGATGAAGTAGAAGATAGTGCAGGAGTTTTAACAAGATTTATAGAAGCAGCAAACACAAAAATTTCACAAGAAGGAATTTTGGGGTATTTTCTATCAGGACCAAGAGAGTCATTTGAAATACTTATAACTGGTAAATTTCCAGGAGAAACAGAAGAAGAAAAAGCAGTAAGAGAATATGTTGAAAGACAAGAATTGATGATTGCTGCAGCACGAGAAAGAACAAGGAATATGGGGAAATTTTCAGGCATAACAACTGAAGATGATGACTTGGCAGATGATTTAGCTATAGAAGAAACTGGAATAGGGGATTTTCAAAGTGCTTTTATTGAATCTTTTGGGGCAGGAGAATTTGAAAAAACTGAAATATTAAAAGCAGCTGCATTGGAAAGACAAGAGATTAGAAGGGAAGAAGAATTAGGAGAAGTTCCTATGTCAATCTTTGCTGAAGCAGTTAATAATATGGAAATAACAGAAGCTGCAAAAACTAAAATGATTGAAGAACATTCTAAAAGAAGAAGGGATTTTGAGAAAAAAGCACACCAAGAAAGAATTACTGAAAATCTTGAAGCTGCTATTTTGTCAGGACAATCTGCAAAAGAAGCTGCAATATCAGTAGTAAAAGCAGAAATTGCAGAAGCACAAGCAGGATTAATTTCCAGTATTATGACATCTGTTCCATTTCCATTTAATTTAGCTTTAGCTGCAGGTGCAGGTTCTATGATTGGTAAAGTAACAGACCAATTATTATCATTCCAAACAGGTGGTAGTTTTGTAACAAAAGGCAGAACTACCTTACCTCTTGGAAATGGAGTAGTAGTAGGAGATAATGCAAGTGGCATGGAACGAATTGATGTAACACCATTACCAAGTCCTACAAGTAGTGGAAATAACATTACAATAAACATATCTGCACCATTAGTAGATGAAACAGTAGTAGATCATATTATACCAGCTATAAGGAGAGCAGAAAAATTAAACTTATGAGCAATGTAACAAAATCAACTGCTTTTGCATACATACCTAAAAAACTATTTGGTATGAAAAAGAAAAGCATAAAACAAAAACTAAAAAAACCAAAACTAAAATTAAGGAGATATTAAAGTGGAACTTGGCAAAGGAACTAAACTAACATTTAGCATTGAAACATTAATTAGCATTAGTGTAACAATATTTATGGTGGTAGGACTATGGTTTAATCTTAAAGCTGATATTGAATTAGCAAAAGAATTACCTGAACCACCAATCAGTAGAACAGAATACGATTTAAAAGACCAAATGATTCGTAATTCAATTTTAAATACTGAAGAAAAAGTAGAGAAATTAGAAGATAAAGTAGATGACATTAAAGAGGATACAAGAAGTATCAATGAAACCCTACTTAATATGAATAACAATTAGGATATGAATTATGAAAAAATTGATAAATATGTGGCTATTGGTGCTTGGATTATTTACTTCATCGCTATACTCACAATCAGCATCTTTGGATAGTTTTCAAGATATTCAATTAATGAAGAATGAGTTTTGTGCAGTCATAGAAGTGAATGCTTCTTGGAATTGGGCTAACAAAATACCATTAGAGAAATTACAGAATTGCTATACTGGATATGTGGATATTGCCAACAAAAACATTGGTTCAGTCATACAAAAAGAATGGGATATTAAAGTAGTGCCTACCATTATTATCTTTGAGTATGGAGTAGAGGTCAAACGATTTGAAGCAGACTTATCTATGAAGTTTAGAGAGGAAGAAATACTAAATAAAATAAGACAAGAGATTAGAAAATAATGGCAAAACATTATACCAAACCTAAATTAAGAGAACGAATTAAAAATCGTATTATGAGAGGTAATAAAGGTGGTAGACCAGGACAATGGTCTGCAAGAAAATCTCAACTTCTTGCCAAAGCTTATAAAAAAGCAGGTGGTGGATATAGAGGTGGTAAAACTAAAGCAGCTAAATCTCTTTCAAGGTGGACTAAACAAAAATGGACTACTAAGTCAGGAAAGAAATCATCAAAGACTGGTGAAAGATATTTACCTGAAAGACTAATTAAATCTATGAGTTCATCTCAATATGCTTATGAAACAAGAAAGAAAAGAGCAGCAACGAAAAAGGGAAAACAATCAGCAAGTTATTCCAAGAAAACTACGAAACGAATTAGGAGATATACATGAGTTTTGTTAATTCAAACTATGAATCAAAGCTATCACCAACCATGACTGAAAATTGGTTAGTGCAGATATTTAAAAATAATAATGCGAGTATCTTAACAACTAATACCCCTGATTTAACATTTAGTTTTTCTGCTACTACTTATAATAGCATAAATTATTACCCTGCTATATTAAACAAGCCAAGTATATCTTATTCATTGGATTTAAAAGGGTTTACCACTAAAACTGGTAATATTACCTTAAACATAGCCAACATAGATTTAGATGGAACGACCTTATTAGAATTATTAGGAAATGAATATATTAATGGTCATGTAAATGTATTATCTCAAATAGATGGAGATGATACTGCTAATAATGCTTTACAAATCTTTAGTGGTAAAGTATCAAGTTTTGGTTATAGAAATAATACGATTGTATTGAATGTCATATCTAACAGACCATTCCAGAATGTGTCTATCCCACAAGGCAGAAGTGTAAATGCAGACAATCCTCAATACAATAATAAGATAGTCCCTTTGGTTTATGGGGACTATACTGCTAATACTGAATTTGTCAATGGTCAAGATGTCTATGCTTGTCCTTTCCTTAAAAACGATGGTAAAGATTTTATGTACATTATTCCTGAAGGTACAAGTGGTTCAGATAAATTAGAGTTCTATGATAAGGGGATGAAGCGATTTGTAGAATTAATCAATACTGAACCTACCATAGCAACAGTAGATAGTGTCAAAGTCTTAAAAGTACCAACATTAATGACAAGACAATTTAAGATGTTGCCTGATGATGTAACTGCAACTATTGTTGGAAGTGATGTAAGTCTTACTTCGGGAAGTCTTGAAAATGCCTATAATGGAAATACAGGTAACAATGCCACTTATGCTAATACAGCAGGTTTTGGTAGTGAATCAAAAGGAGTAGTGTTTAAATTAGAAATGCCACAAGTTACTGGTAAAATTACTGCAATTACATTAGGGTTGTCAGGTAATTATAGTCAAACCATAACTGGTAGTCCAAGTGGAACTGATGGGGCATTCTTTAATTTATCAGATGCACTAAGTGGAAGTTTTGGTTCATCAAGTGGTGATATAGAATTAGTAGGAACAAGTAGTAGTGGTGTAAAAACAGACCAAACTAATACTGCTTTACCAACATCAACAGATATTGCAAGCATATTAGAAAATAATGCCTTACCTGATGAATTATATTTGAGTTTTAGATTTAATGCAGAAGGTGGTAATGGAGATTATAGTAATTTTGATGTTATTCTAAGCAATATATTTGTTACTATTACTGCAACCAATGACTTGGCTAATGAACCTATTGCATCGCAAGAATTTAATGCAGGGATTGAAAAAGTATATTTAGGTAGAGATATTGTAACACCTGGATTTACAGAACATACTACTGCAACGACTATTGGAGATTTAGATAATCCAGTAGCAATCCATAGAGAATTATTACATAGTATAATCAATATAACTGATTTTACTGGAGATACTGATATTGAAAATTCAGGATTTAAAACAGTAGCAGAACTAAGAGATTCTACTACAACATCTCCAACATCAACACATTGGAAAACACGATTAGCTTTAGATGAAAAAGAATCCTTAGAAAGTATTATGGAACAATTACAATATGAGGGTTGTTTCTTTTTTGAGTTTAGTTCGCAAGCACAACAAACTGCAATAAGTGGTGTATCAGGATTGCGATACTTTACCATAGAAGATAGTGTTACTGCTAATGTTGATCTAAGTCAAAACGATATAAGTGGATATGAACTTGGAATCACTTCGGCACAAGACTTAGAAACAAGACTGCTTGTTAATTACAAAAAACACCCTGCAGAAAATGAATATATATTACAAGATACTTTCCAGGCATCTACTCATACTACTATTTTTGGTGATGCAGATATTCAAAAACAAGAAGTCAATCTTGATTTAGTATATGATGCAGTAGCAGATGTGGTAGGTTCAAGAAATTCCAGTTGGATTAACTTTAGAGAAAGTATTTTTGGGGATTATAAAACTACAGTAAATGCAACTTTAGTGAATCCTGAAAAATATGGAATGCTACAAGTTGGAGATTACATAGACTATGGATCTATATTATTCCAAGATTTAGGAAGTCCTTTTGATGAAATATCAGACACTTTCGACTCCTTTGTCAGTATGCCGACCAATTTATTCAACGAAACTTGGTCAGGGAAAAAATTTATAATAACAAATCTGAAACGACAGGTAGGGAAAGTTTCAGTACAATGTAGAGAGGTTTAAATGTCGTACTTTATTTATGATTCAATTAATCAATATAGAAGTGATAACACAATCACAGAAGGACAAATGACAGATAGTGGCACACCAACATTTTCTGCATCAAATACCCTGACTTCGCATGAAAGGAGTTCAGATCAAAATATTGGTACTGTACTTTCAGGAGTTGCAGATAGAGATGCAATAGAATATGCAGTTGGTAGTAGTGTAACTGCAAATGCTGCAGCAGTTTATTTTACTGGTGATGATGGAGTGTCAAGTGGCACTATTATGACATTCTTTATAGATACTGATAGAGCAAGTTTACCAAGCAAAGGAACTATATCAGCAGTAAGTGGTGCAGGGTGGGCAGTAACAGATTTAACTGAAACTACTGGAACAAAATTCTTTACTGAATTTAATGGATCAGTATCCAATGTATCAGAAATCCTCATTGGTAAAAAATTAAACTTTGAAGTAGAACCTGATGTCAATGTTCAATCTACTATTGACTATAACAACGAAATCAATCGTTCGCTTGGAGGAGTTGAGTACAGCATTAATGTAAATCCAGGACAAGAAGTATTTACCATATCATTTCAAAATATATCAAGCACATTTAAATCTGATTTAATTACTATGCAAGATGCAATCAAAGGTGAAGCTAAGAAATTTGTTTGGTATGATGGAACTAATCATCATTTTGTTAGATTGGATAAACCAATGGTTATGACTGAAATAGCAGATGGAAGATTTAGTACACAATTAGTTTTAAGGCAACAAATCCAGTAAATACAAGACTTTTATACTGAAAGGTATATAATCACCCCATAAACAAGGAAGCCCATTAATTTGGGCTTTTTTGTATCTAAAATAAAAAACCCTTCAAATTGTGGATAACTATATAATATTTGTGGATAACTAACCCTTACCATAACCCTTACCCTAAGGGTGCAAAAAGAAACAAAAGACAAAGACTAATATAAAGTTAAAGCATAAGAAGAATCAGAAGAATAAAAAGAATTAGCAAAACAAGTGTTGACAAGTTCAATATCAATCACTATTATTGTAGAGTTTTTTAAACAAAGGAGAACAAAATGTTAGTAGAAATAATCGCATATTCAGTATTTACAATATTTTTTTGGGAAATGTTAAAAAAGGTGGTACAAGAATGGATACAGTAATTAAATTTAATTTTAAAGAATTAGAATTGTTAATTGAAGTAATGGAAAGAAATCGAATTGACAATGATGATGAAAACAAGTTAAGGCATGAACTACGACAAATTCGTAAAGATGCAGAAATTAAGAAAAACACAGATACAGAAGTATTGGCTAATAAGCCATCAGAAGAAGTAAGATTAAACCCTTCTATGAGTACTGCTGTTGATGAAATAGAATAAGGAGAAAATATGGCTTTTGTAAATTTAAAAGACCTAAAAGCAAATGTAGGTGGTCAGTTGAGATTAACTTTAAACTCAGCAGGTGTCTACGAAGAAAAAGAATGGCAAGGTAAGAAGTTCAATACCTTTAAATACGAAGTGATCCAAGATGGCACAATAAGCACCTTAGATGCTACTGATGCTTTAAAAAGAAAGTTAGATGCAATACCTCAAGGAAGTGATTTCCTATTAAGTTGGGAACAATTCACTACTGATGAAGGACAACTTAGAAACTATTGGAAAGCAGAACCAGTAAGTAAAGATTCTGCTAATCCAGTATTTGAGAATGTAAAGAAAAGCATCAATGAATTTGACCAAAAACTACAAGCAGATAAAGCAGTAAAACAAGCAGTAGAAACTACGAATACCACTTACACCAATGGTGCAAGAATGGGTATGATTTTTAACAATGTAGTTAAATTGTATATTGCCAATGATATGACTTGGACTACTGACGAGTTTGTAAACAACTTTAAACGAGTTGAAGCTTGGGTAGAAGCTTGTGAAAATCCTAAAGCGATACCACAAGCAAGTAAACCTAATGAACCAGTTGTTCAAGAATCGGTAGAAATCAAAGAAGATGACCTACCCTTCTAATGAGTAACGAAAATACAATAATAATGCTCTTGTTAGTAATTGTTTGGTTGATAGTTGCATTATTTGGAATTATGTTTGTGGGGTTAATTATAATGTAGAAACTGGGGCAGCTACTTCTTATTCCTTTGTTTAATTAACATGATCAAATCGAATAGTAGCTGTCCCTTTCTCCTGAAAGGAAACAATATGCCAAAACTAAAAATATTCCCAAGCGACTCTATATGGAGTAAATACATTAGAACAAGAGATAATTGGACTTGTCAAAGATGTGATAAGAAATATGCACCACCTACTTCTGCTTTACATTGTTCACATTTCTGGAGTAGAGGGGCTTGGAGTGTAAGATTTGATGAAGATAATTGTCAGGCATTATGTTATGGCTGCCATAGTTATTTAGGTGGTAATCCACAAGAACATAGAGAATTTATATTAGATAAATTAGGACAAGAAAGATTTGATGCTTTACAGAAAAGAAGAAATACTGCATTAAAATCAGGACAAAAGAAATACTTATTATCAAAAGAATTTAGAAAAGAAGTACAGTTAATGTTAGATAACTTAAATCTTAAAAAGTCAGAAGATTTTTATGACTATTTAGATTAGGAGAATAAAGAATGGCTAAATCACACCCAACTTATAATGTGTTTGGTAAGCACATGGGAACAATACAAGAAAGATGTAAAAATGCAAATATACCTGATGCTTGGAGTGAAGAAGGAATAGCAGAAAGAGAAGCTTTTGCAAAACAATTTGGAAGGGCATGGTATTTATTTCAAGGTAAAGAAATGCGATATAACAGAAAAAAGACTTGGTTAGAACAATTTCATGTTGAAGATACAAGACGACCAAGAGGAAAGGGGCTAAGAAAAAAATGATAGATATAATAGTTACTATAGGTGTGCTTTATGGCTGCTACAAATTGTTTCCAAAAGTATACAAAGAAATACACAAATTAGATTAATTAATAATCAGGAGAATAAAGGGAGAATAAAATGATCGAAATACTTACATCAAACACCAGGGAGTTGTCTAAGCAATATCTGCATAGAACATATCCTCAATACTCAAAAGAAGTTTACACAAACTACTATGTATTAGCACAAAGGGATATGAAGCTATTATTTTCTACATCATATTGGAAAAATAACTATGCTAAATTCGATAAAGACTTTAAGAAAAAAATAGCAAAAAAAGATTTAACTAATTTTAATTTTATTAAACAGAAAAAAAATAGAATTAAATTGTTGAATGAATTGGGATTGCCTTATAGTTTTATAATTAAGTTTATGAAAAAATATTATCCCAGAATTGGTAAATCGACACTTGCTTATGCTTTAAATGAAAAAACAAGAAAAAAACAAATTAAAGCCACAAAGAAAAGACAACAAAGTCCTGTTGGTAAAATTAGAAAGAAAATTAATAAAGAATTTTACATAACTGGAATGTCCGATAATAAGTTGTTAAAACATCTTGGAAATTGTTGTTATCTTTGTTCAAAAAAGATAAATCCACTAAAAACAGCTACTTGGGAAATAGAACATATTATTCCAGTAGTTAGTGGTGGATCAGGTAATATCAACAATCTTGGAATGGCTTGTAGGCATTGTAATAGAAGCAAACATGATTATAGCATACCTGAATATATTGCATATATTGAACAACAATATCATCATGTTAAAAAGAATAAAAATAATTTAATAAATATATATAATAAAGCATTGAAATATTCAATGCAATAAAAGGAGAATAAAAATGGCACATACAATATACAAAAATAACAAAGGAAAACGACTTAAATCAGTTACCACTATAATCAATGGAAACTTGGGTTGGAAAACTGGGGCTTTAATTGGTTGGAATCTTAAACTGGTAAACCAAGGATTAAACCCAAGAGCAGAACTTAAAAAAGCAGGACTGGTTGGTACACTTGCACATAACATGGTAGAACAGTTTATATGTGGTGGTGCAGTCAATTTAGATGGAATTGAACCTGAAGTAATATCAAAAGCCAAGACAGCTTATTATGGTTTCTATAATTGGTTTGCTGATAATAATGTAGAGTTTTATGAAACAGAACTTAAATTAGTATCAGAAAAATATCAATTTGGTGGAACATTTGATGCAATATGTGAAGTTAATGGTAAGTTAGTTATTTGTGATTGGAAAACATCTAATAATGCTTATTCTGAATTTCTAATCCAATTAGGTGCTTATAGACAACTGATCCAAGAGAATCTTAACCATGACATAAGAGGTGCAATACTTCTTAGATTGGATAAAGAAGAAAAAGGAGTCTATGAAGAACACCATTACAAGATTAAAGACTTGAACTGGGGTTGGAAGATGTTTAAGTTATTATTAAAAATTCAGGAGAATAAAAGATGAGAAAACGATTTTTAGATGCAGATATAAATAATAAGAGTTGGTTTAGAAAGCTAACTGCACAAGAAAAAGTGTTATGGTACTACATAAGCACCAGTTGTACCCATGATGGATTTTGGGAAAAAGATGATGAAGCTATGGGCTTTTATTGTAATGGATATGATGGTCAAATCCCTGAAGTAATCAAAGAAAAAATGGGCATGATACAAGTAGATGATTCACAATATCTATTAAAAGAGTGGATTAAGTTTCAATACAAAGAACTAAAAGAAAATGTATCTACTCATAAACGAATCATTGAACGACTAAGAAGAAAAGGACTGGACCAACATTTCCCTGAACTACAAGAGAGTTTTTAATGGATACCAAAGAACTAAACAGCATCTTAGTATATTGTAAAGTTAATAATATCTATGAAATTCAATATGTAGAATCTTCAGGTAGAGTTTCATCAGACCTACAAGACATGATGGAATTGTATTGCTTTAAGTACAACAAATACATACCAGTAAAAGATATAATAAAAACAGCCAAAGAACATGGCTATAACAAGGATTTGGGATAAAGATAATGAACATATATTGGCATTTAGAAGGAGTGTCGCAGGTAACCAATCCTGTCTACCTTTGGTCAAATATATGCTTTCGATTCTTATTGGTCTGGCGACATATCCCAAAAAAATTAATATGAAAAACATTGAAAACGAAGCAATTGGCTATCAACAGCTAATAGACGAGGTAGAAAAAGAACAAGAAAAAATACTGAAAGAATTAAAGTATGTTCTTACTGGAGTAGTAGGGGGAAGGGAACTATCAGAACAAGAGTTTCAATGCTTCTATGAAAGAGCAGTAAACAAATACCCTTTTGCAGATATAGCATTCAATCTAAGAATATCAGAATCGGCTTGTAAGACTTACTATAATCGAGCATTAAAAAAGCTATCTAAACAAGCCACTTTGATAACTCATCTATTAAGAAGAAAATGAAAATATTAAATCTTTATGCAGGAATAGGTGGTAATAGAAAACTATGGGGTAATGAGCATGAAATTACTGCTGTTGAGTATGATGAAGATATTGCTGCAGTATATAAAGATTTTTTTCCTAATGATAAAGTATTAGTAGAAGATGCACATGATTACTTGTTAAATCATTATGAAGAATATGATTTTATTTGGAGCAGTCCACCATGTCCTACACATAGTCAGATAAGATACAATATTGGATTTAAAGCAAATAGAAAATATAAAAAAGTAAAAGCAGTTTATCCTGATTTCAGTCTTTATGAAGAAATAATACTTTTACAATATTGGTTTAATGGTAAATATGTTATTGAAAATACTATACCATATTATGAACCATTAATCGCAGGTAGGAAAATGGCAAAGCATATTTGGTGGACTAATATACATTGTTCTGATATTGAAATTAAAAGTAGAGGGCATAGGGGAGGAACAGTAGAAAGTTTATCTAAATTAAAAGGTTTTGATTTGTCTGGATATAAGATTAAAGACAAGAGAAAAATTTTAAGAAATTGTGTAGAACCAGAAATAGGATTACATTTTTTGAAGTCATTAAATAATAAAGAACAGGAAGAACTATTTAATGAATAAGTTAGATAAGGCATATAATCAATTAAAAGAACTATCTAATAATTCAGATTACCACCATTACCTACATAACAAGTATTACTCTTATAAACAGCAACTAAAGACCATTAATAATAAACTGGATAAAGAAATGGCACACATTCAGGACAACAGAACACCTGAACAACACTTTATGGATATATGTAGAGGTTGGTTGGTAGAAGATGTATTTACTTATCTATTCTCTTTGCCACCATATAAAGAACTAACTGCTACCTTTGATAACCATGATCAAGATAGAGTAATAAGAGTAATGAGAAGGGAAATAACTGCAGCACCTGACTTCAAAGTAACTTATAGGAACAAAACCATAAAGATAGAAGTACAATCTTTATTTGCTGATATACCCTTTTTCCATATCAAAGAACATAAAGCCAAAAAGCTAACCCATAGAAACAGCTTTCTGATCCAATTCAATATCCCACATAGGCAGATAGTAGTCTTTGAGCCACATCAAATAGAATTAGGCACATATAGACTAATAGAGGACTTTAGTACCGATACCATAAAGAAATATGGATATAGATATGATATAGACATATTACCTGCAGATATGAAAGTATATAATTTTGTAGAAGATTTGCCTAAAAAAATAATTTCCTTATTTTCTTGACACTAATTGTAGAATACCATATTTTAAATAGTTAATTAAATAAAGGAGAATAAAATGACTTATATTTGGAATCACAAAATACAAGAAAAAGTAAATAGATTATTAGTTGTATCAGCATTGAATGGTAAAACAATAAATAGAGAAGATACTTTTGTAAAGGGCAAAGAATATGATTGTCCTGATACTGGAGAACTTATAGAACCTCTATATTATGTTTTAAAGTTTTCTTCAGAAAAACCAAGTCAAGAATGGTATGATTTATGTAAAATTTTGCAAGACTATGACCAAACTGGGTGGATACATAGCAATATAGCCCAACAAGATGGTTTTGCATATTCCATAGAATTTAGTTTCTATGTTTGTCCTAAAAGACTAGAAATAGGACACTAATTGCAATACCTCTAATATCAGTTAGACAAATTAGCCCCTGAAATATGGGGCTTTTTTGTAGTCCTCAAAAAAAAATCTTTATCAACAATATCAACACTTACAAGCATTTAGAACTCTTAGATAAGGGTTTCTTGTAGTCTTTTTCCCTATATAGTAGAAGGGTAACACCTTCCCTTTCGTTTTAATAACGAACACATAACCTTCAAATAGTGGGGTGATTAGTTTGGCTGCAGCTAAAACAACAAAGGTTGTAAAACAACCAAAAAACAACGAAAAACTTGTTGGTGGAATAACTGGCAAGGGTTGGAAAAAAGGACAATCAGGTAATCCGAATGGACGACCTAAATCTGGTTTTGCCTTGAACGAATATATCACCGATCTTGCTAATGTAGAATTAGAAGATAAAAAGACTATGTTAGAAGCTGTTGTAGGTAAAGTATATGAAGAAGCATTAGATGGTAATATGACTGCCATTAACTTTTTAGCAGATAGAATCTTGGGCAAACCAAGTCAAAGCATAGGGATAAAAGATGTTTCAGATGAACCAATTAAGGTATTTGATATAGATGGACTGGACGATTGATGCCACAAGGAAATCAATCCTTAAAGACGATACACGATACAAAATCTTATCCTGTGGTAGAAGGTGGGGGAAGTCTTACTTCTCTATTTTATTTTTATTGTCTAAGCCTTTTAAAGCTAACGAGAGAAGGTGGATTGTTTTTCCAACATATAGACAAGCTAAGATGGTATCTTGGTCAATACTCAAGGACATCTTTTCACATAAAGAAGTCAGTATCAATGAAACTGAATTATCTATTACACTTGACAATGGTGCAAAAGTTGAACTTAAAGGGGCAGACAAACCTGACTCACTTAGAGGAGTATCTACAACAATGGTAGTGCTTGATGAGTACAGTTATATGAAAGAGAATGTGTGGGGAGAGATTATACAGCCGACTTTAGCAGAAACTAAAGGATCGGCTTTATTTGTAGGAACTCCAACTGGAGTACAGAACCACTTTTATGATCTATTTGTTAAAGGACAATCTAAGAATAGTGATTATAAGTCTTGGCAGTTTACCACATTAGATGGTGGCTTTATTTCTGAATCAGAAGTAGAGAATGCCAAAAAGAATTTAGATAAGAGAACTTTTGAACAAGAATATCTTGCAAGTTTTCTTACTGCTGCAAATAGAGCAGCATACAATTTTAGTAGAGATATACATTGTAGAGTCATGGAGAAGTCCCCAAGAATGTTCTGGGGAATTGACTTTGGGGTAGCATCTTATATGACTGCTTTATTAATGTGTGAAAATACTGCAGGAGAATTATATGTATTTGATGAGATTGGATTACAGAACTCTAACACCTTTGAATTGGCAAAGCTAATGCAACAAAAAGCACCAGGACTTCCAGTATATCCTGATCCAGCAGGAAAGGCAAGAACAAGTAATAGTACCAAGTCTGACCATAGGATATTGCAAGAAAGTGGGTTTACAGTTATAGCTAAGAAAGCTAATCCAACTCAAAAGGATAGACTGAATGCCTTAAATAAGATGTTAGAAGATGCTACTGGGAAAGTAAGACTATTTATTAATCCTAAATGTAAGAGTTTGATTAGAGATTTAGAACTATGTACTATGGAGAATGGGCAAATATTAAAGACTGAAACTTTATCTCACTTCTTAGATGCTTTATGTTATCCAGTTGATTACAGATATGGATTCAAAGGACAAGCAAAGGCAATAGAATGGTAGAGTTTTTATTAGGACTATGTGTTGGAATTATAGGTAGCATGATAAGTGCTATGGTATGGGGATACCGATTAAGTGTAAAAGAAGAAGAACTAAGTAGGGAAATGATAAAGGATTTCCAGGATAAGTTCTTAGAAACTGAAGAACAAAAATTTTATAAAAGGTATGAAACATGATAATTTATAATTTGACAGAAAAGATGTTGTATGACTTGTTAATGGATACAATAGAAGAAGGAATGGAGAAAGAGCATAGTGAAAGAGAAAGACTCTTAGACTATTTCGAGGGATTAAACTTAGAGAATGATATTAAACAATTCTTTGATAGTGAATCCTTATCACAAATTCCACCAATGTACATTAATCTTGTAAGAAACATCATTAGTCGTAGAGCATTAGTATATCAACAAGCACCAGTAAGATTTAATGAGAAATACACAGATGTCATAGGCGATTTTGATAGTGTAATGAAACAATTTGAACAGCTTACTTATCTATTAGGTACAGAAGCTTTATATACTCATTGGGATGATAATGCAAAGAAACTAAAGTATAGACCGATCCATTTTTTTACACCATTCTTTAAACCAAATGAAGATGAACCTTTTGCTATTATGTATCAAGCAGAATCACAATTACAAGCAAGAACAGAAGATGCTCAATATATGTTCTGGAGTAAAGACACCGATGATATGGAAGGGAAACACTTTATGATAAGCAGTAGAGGTAAGATTACTTCTATTGTTCCTGATGATAGAAACCCTTATGGAGATGTCTTACCATTTAACATAGCACATAGACACCCATTCA
>Ga0208013_1000320_pt1 | contig 29087 bp, 40 predicted proteins | sample 16_taG_FD_184091 | JGI IMG/M metagenome (GOLD analysis project Ga0208013, IMG submission 184091) | Marine viral communities from the Subarctic Pacific Ocean - 16_ETSP_OMZ_AT15313 metaG (SPAdes) (version 2) | ecosystem: Environmental > Aquatic > Marine > Oceanic | place: Pacific Ocean | collected...
CAACAAGGACAGAAGAAATTAAGCTCTTGGTCTAAGTGGAAATTTAAAGATGAAGAAAAAGTAATAGGTATGACCGTAATGGATCATATAGCTTACTTTGTTATTGTTAGACCTGATGGTACTTATCTAGACAAGATGTCTTTACAAGATGCCAACCTTACAGACTTAACTGAGAGTTCAACTCAATTAAGTTTTAAGGTATTACTAGATAGGGCTGTAGAACTTACCGGAGTATATAACTCTGGTGCTGATACTACTAGTTGGACATTGCCTTATCCAGATGACTTTGGATCAACTTTCAGAGTAGTCTTAGGAGCAGCTTGGGAAGGTAAAGAAGGAGCACAAGTACAAGGGTTAACTCAAACTACTGCTACTACAGTAACTGCTACTGGAGATTACTCAGCTGGCTCTGCTTTTGTAGGTAAGGAATATCAGTTCTTATATGAGTTTACTGAGCCTACTATTAAGACAGAAGTACAAGGAAGACTTAGTTCTTTATCTGGTGGTATACTAAAGATTCGTAAGTTTAACATTAACTATTTTAAAACTGGTTACTTTGAATTTAAAGTCACAGCTCCTGGTAGAGACGCATTTACCCATAAGTTTACTGGTAGAATACTAGGGTCAGCTTTGAATACCATAGGTACTATACCATTTGAAACTGGTAACTTTAAGAAGTTAATACTAGCTGATGCTAAAAGTTTAAAATTAGAAGTTGTGTCTAACTCATACCTACCACTTGCTCTTACGGGTGCAGATTGGGAAGGTAACTATGTAGTGAGGACAGTAAGCAGGAGATAACATGAAGCCTTACCATAGAGAATCACAGTTAGATGATTTAACTTGTCTTTCATTACATCTTAGATATGAAGATAGACGTGAGGTTGAGGCATTAGGACATAAAGTAAATCAAGCCTTAGCTTTAGGATATGGCAATAGTACTATCTGCCGTTCTATTATAGACAATAGAGGTAGAGTAGTAGGTATCTATGGTGTAGTCCCGTTGTCAGCTAAGTGTGGTCAAGTGTGGATGCTAGGTACTGATGGTCTTGTTAAGATCAAGACTGCTTTCCTTAAACAATCAAGATCAGAGGTAGAAGGTATGAATAGCGTATATCCACATCTCTGTAATTTTATTGACTCAAGAAATGAAGTACACCTTAAGTGGATCAAATGGTGTGGCTTTAAGATACTTGGAGAAAAGGTTATTAATAACGTGAAGTTCTATGAATTCTGTAGGTTAGCCTGATGTCATACGAAATGCTACAGTTAGCATCTTTTGGTTTAGGTGTAATGAATCAATATACTTCTTATCAAGCAGATGTTAGAGACCACTATACTCGTATAGATACAGCTAATAGACAGGCTGCATTAAATAATCAATTAGCTTATAATTCTTTTCTTCATATTAATGAAGAACAGATGTTAACTACAGCTAAACGATCTTTTGATGTTGCAGCTATATACAAACAAATTAGAGCTGCTAAAGCTACGGCTATGGCTCAAATGGAATCTCAAGGTGGAGACTCTACTATAGGTTCAGGTTTGGCAAGAGTACAAAATATACAAAGACAAGGATTAGAAGCTTTAGCTAGAAAAGATTTAAACTTTCAAACAGAACTTAACGACTTTAAAACAAGACGTAAAAATACTACACTTGAAACTTTAAGTAAAAATAATCAAGCATTTTCTGGTTTAACTTCTGTACCAGATGCTACTGGTTTAGTAGCTCAAACTATAGGTTTAGGCATTGAGAAATATACTGATCTTGGATATTACACAGGTGCTGATGGTAAAATTCATGCTAGAGGAGCTGAATAATGCCTCAAGATAATATATTTAAAATTGATCCTATACGAACTGATTTAACAGCTCCTGTTACTAATGTAACGGTACAACAACCTTTAGATACTTCTAGAAATGACCAACGATTATCTTTAGGTTTATCTTCTTTATCTGATTCATTTACCAGACTAGCTAGAACACGACAAGCTGATCAAATTCATAATGATACTATTACTGCTGAATTAGCAGCAGCTTATGAACAAGAAATGCCCGGTGGTTTAGAACCTGAAGCTCAATTAGCTTATTCTAGAGCTGTAGATAGAACTACTAAAGGTAAAATAATACAGCAAATGCAGGATTTTCTGTTAATTGAAGGATCAGATATTTTAAGTGATAATCGTGTTGACAGAAAAACTAGAGCAACCTCTTTTAAAAACCAATTATTAGGGATTTTACAGGGAGGAAAAGCTAGTATTTCTAAGGTTAATGCAGCTGAAATGTTTGCAGACATGGACACCATGTTTGGTCAAATCATGGGAAAAGCTAATGTTTTTCTAGCTAAAGACAAGAAACAAGAAGCAATGGCTACAGCTTCTAGTTCTTTTAGACAACTGTTTAAAGAACATTTAGCTTTTATGGAAGAACTAATCCCTAAAGTTTCTGATACTGATGAATTAGGAAATGAATTATCTGCTAGTCAATACGCTCAAAAGCTTAGTAAATTTCATTCAGGCTGGACTGCTAAACATATTAATTCTAAATGGTTTAATAAAGCAGTAACTGAAATTTCAAGAACTAATGTAGGAGCTGATATACAAGATATTAAAGCTACAGCATTAACTATAGTTGGTGACGAGTTACTTAAAAAGATAGCTAAAAATCCTGAGTTAGTCAATGAAGGATTGATGAGAGACATTATATCTAATGTTAAAGGAAGTACAAAAGGTGTAACATTACAAGATGAAATAGATTCTCAGTCTGAGTTTGGTAAGGTATTAGAAGGTGTATATAAAGATTATAATTCAGGATTGAAGTCTACCTTAAAGTCTTTAGAGAAAACTAGAACTGACAATGATAAAGCTAGAAATATACGAATTGCTGACCATATTCAGGATGGTTTAATTACAGGTAAATATAAAACTAAAGAAGAAGCTTTAAATTTAGCTATCAGTATAACTGATGATGCTAAACAACGAGCTGTTACAAAACATATCAATGCACATTTTAGTGGTGAAAATAAAAAAGATATAGGTCATGCTGACTTTGGGCCTTTAGTTAAATTTGGAGCTGATAACTTTTATGATGCAGCTACAGATACATTTGATAGTGTAGGATTTTATGCTTATGCAGGAGAACAAGGTTTTAAAACTACAGCTATAGAAAAAGCTGCTGCTCAGGCTAACCCACAGACAAGACGTGGTGAAAGAAGAAAAGAGTTTTTTGCTCAAGAACCTATCAAACAACTAACACAGAGTTTTGATAATATATTAAAATCTACTCTTAAAGAATATGACTTACTCTCTAAATATAATGCACTTGCAGCTAAATTTGGAGATAAGAAAGTAGACTTAAATAATCCATTAGTTAGAAAAAAATTAGGAATAACTGGTGAAGTAGGTCTTAAAATAAGAAGAGTATTAGATGCTCAGATTGCTTTAGGTGCTGCTTTAGAATCTTTAATTAGAAATAATCCTGATGTTCCTGTTCATCAACTAGTAGCTGAAGCACAAAAACAAGCTCAAGGATTAATACAAGATGCTATTACTGATAAACCTTTTGGAACAGCTGTAGCTGTAGCAGAATCAGGTAAAGAAAAAGTAAAACCTCTTGCAGAAAAACTTGTTGAAGGTTTTATGATGTATCATCAAGATTTAACTGAGATACCTCAAGTTAATTTTATAAATTCTAAAAAAGGATTGTTTTCTACTAATAAAGAAGCTAAAGAAGATTATGGCAAGAAAGCTACAGATGAATTAAAAGCTTATGATAAAGCAAAAGCAAAACTAGTAAAAATTCAAAAAGAATATAAAAGTGCTTCTCCTGCCCAAAAAGCTAGAATAGTAGCTAGTTTTGGTGCTAACCCTGAAAACTTAAAAGTATCTACAGCAATCCCTGAGATTGCAGAAATTGTTAATCCTGATCCTGCGGTTAGAAGACACTTAGCTGCTAGAAAACTAGCAGGACAAACTGAAATACAACAACCTATGAAACTTGATCAACCTTCTGCTTGGGATACGTTTACAGATTTCCTTCAAGGTTTAAGAACAAAAGTTATTAAACCAGCTGCTAAAGAGGTATCACAAAGTCTTCAACAATTTGTAGGAAGAAGACGTGGAGATAAACCTACTGATATTATTGATTTAAAAAAAGAAAGACAGTTAGTTGATGTTAGTCCTAAACCAACTCCATTAAAAAAAACAGAGGAACTAAAAACAAATGAAATTAGTCCTAAGCTTCCTGATGATACAGATGTTGTTCCTAGGATTTCCGATGCTGATATTGCTCCCTTTGCTCCTTCCCTAGAAACAAATGAACCAGCTATAGATAAAAATAGTCTTACAAAAACTGCAATTAACATTTTAAAGACAGCACAATCTTTATTTGTATCTGAAGCTTCTGGGGAAGAAGTAGTTTCTGAAGCTATAAAGGTAATAAATAAAATTGGATTTCCAGATGATAAAGGTTTTCTAAAAGAAATTGCAAAACATGAGTCTCATTCAGGTAAGCATCAAGATACTTTTAGAAAAAATTATCATGGTGGGATTTATCAAATTGATAAGATAGGATTTACAAAGACACAAGATATTAAATCTCATCCTAAACTAAAAAAATGGTATAAAAAAATAAAAGATATTAGTGGTGTTGATTGGACTAAAGTTAAATGGGAAGATTTACGAAAACCTTTTTATTCTACTTTAGCTGCAAGATTATATTTAATCACCATTCCAGCAGTAATCCCTAAAACTTTAAAAGAACGAGCTAAATATTATAAGAAATATTACAATAGATCAGGTAAAGGAACTCCTAGTAAATTTATGGAAAGTCAAAAATAATGGTAGATATAGTCAAACCTGATATAGAAAGTATCACAAGTGATTTTCATACTTTTAGTAAAGCACAAGCTGATTACCAAGGGTCTGAAGAACAGCAACTTGATGAATATACTAAAGCCCATGAAGAATACGTTGCACCATTAGCCGAAGAAGAATTAGAAAAACAAAATGCTAATCCAAATGATGATAGTTTAATTCAAAATATATTAGAGATATTACCAGATGTAGCTATAGGTGCTGTTAAAAGTGTAGGTGAAATAGTTGAAGCTGCTGGTGGCCCTGAAAATATATTTAATCTTAATAAACCTGATGATACCTTTAGTGCTATAGTTCAAACTTTTGGTCAATTTGGGATACCTTATTTGGGTAGTGTAAAAGCAGTATCCTATGCTACTAAAGCTGCTAATATACTTAAAAAATCTCCTAAATTAAAAGTTGCTGCTGACTCTATGATTGCTGGTATGCCTGTAGATGCTTTTGCTTTTGATCCTGAGGAAGGCAATATGTTTAATTTTGCTATATCAGCTTTAGGAGTATCTGAAGATGGTAGAGCTGGAGCTGCTATTAAAGAGTATCTTGCAGTACAAACTGATGATCCAGAAGCTTTAGCTAGAGCTAAAAACGCATTAACAGGTGTTATAGGTACTGTTTTATTTGACCGCTTTATTAGGTTAATGGGTGGTACTATAAAAGCAGGAACTAAAGCTGTAAAGAATATTACTAAAGGAGATACAGATTTTGTTAAAACTGATCCTTCTGTAGGTGATACTGTTTTTGGTAAACAAAAAGAAACTACTCCTAAACCTAAAGTAACAGTCAAAGAAATAACTAATGATGAAGATGCAGCAAAAGAACTATCAGACACTCTATCAGAAGACTTTGTAGAAAACTATGTTAATCCCATGAGGGATTTACCACAAGAAGAACTTGCGTATGTTAGTTCTAAGTTAGATAGTGTAGATGCTGCTATATATAAAGAAGCTAATAAAGATGTTGAAGATTTTGCTGCTACTTATAATAAAGCTTCTGATGAAGAAAAAAGTAAATATGTTCAAGTTTTTACAGATGTTATCGAAGGTAAGACTTTAAGTGATATTGATTTAGACCTTCTCAATCCTTTTAATATAACTAAACTTAACTCTCCTCAAGAACGTCTTTCAGTTATTTCTCAGTTAGGTGAGATTATGAAAGATAAATTACCTAGAAATGTATCTAAAGCTAGTAAACAAGCAAGAAGACAGTTTTTAGATGAAGAAATAAATAGAATCACTAAGTATTGGGGAGTTGATCCTGAAGCTTTTGTAAAACATTTAAGGACTGTTACTGGTTCTGTAGATAATGCTATAGCTTATATTCAATCTTCTAAATTAATAACAGATATACAAGTACAAAAAGGTCTTAAATTAGGAAGAGCTTTCCTAAAAAGTAAAGACCCTAAAGACTACGAAGCTTTTACAGCAGCAGCTGTAAACTCAGTAGAGACAGCAAGAGGAGCTAGTGGCTTAGGCACAGCTTTTGGTAGAGGATTAGCTGAATTTAAACATATAGCTGACATGGGTGATTTAGCTAGTCAAGCTGATTTGATGAAAGCTAAAATGATGAATGATGTTATTACATCTACACCAGAACTAGGTAAAAAAAGAGCTTCAGTTATGGTTAAATTAGATGAGATTGCTGAATTTGAAAAGAAAGAAAATCCTGAAAGGTTTAAAAAACAAAAACCTTTAACTGATGAACAAAAAGCCGATAAAAATATTAAGAGGTTAGAAAAATATTTAAAGGATTTACAAACTGGTAAAGATAAAACTTCTAAAAGAACCAGAACTCCAAGAGAACAAGAGATATTAGATCAGATTAAAGCTTTTAAAGCCGAAAAGAAACTAACTGAAATATTTTCAGCAGAACAAATGCAAACTAGGGCTAGATTTAAAAGTACTTTAATGTCTACTAAAGCTAAAACTAGGGATGTTTTATCTGAAATCTATATTAATGGTTTATTATCTAGTTTTAAAACAAGTATTATTAATTTAGCTGGTAATACTTCTGCTATTATGTCTAGTATTATTGAACGATGGTATGCAGCAGCTACCAATGTATCAGCTGATGGAGTAACTTTAGGAGAAGCTGCACAATTAACTTGGTCTTATGTAGCAACTTTACCTGATTTCTTTAGACAAATGCATTATGCTATGAAACATGGGCCTAGTGATGGTGCTATGAAGTTAGATATGGTTAAACCACATGATAGAGCTATTACTCCTGAATTGTTCAATGCTCAAGGTAATGTTGCAAAAGCTATAGATTACTTTGGTAAAGCAGTTAATCTTCCTGGTAGAGCTTTATTATCTGCTGATGAAGCTTTTAAAATGCTAAATTATAGAGCTGAACTTGATGCTTTAGCTTATAGAAAAGCTAAATCAAAAGTAGGAGCTATTGGAGATAAACGTATATTAGCTGAAACAATGGGTGATATTAAAAAGAATATGTTAGATCATCCTGATTTAATGGAACAAGCTAAAGGTTTTTCTGAAATTAATACATTTACTAATAAATTACCAGAAGTTGATCGAATTGATTTTAATACAGGAGAAATTACCCAAGTAGGAGGGATGTCTAGGACATTTAAGAAGCTTATTGATAGAGACCCTACTGGATTAATGAGAGTATTTATACCTTTTTTTCAAACTCCAGTTAATTTGCTATCTCATGCAGGACAACGAACTCCTTTAATTAGGAGAATGAGCGATTCTTTAATGGCAGATTTGAAGTCTCAGAATCCTGCAACTAGGCAACTTGCAGAAGCTAAGATTGCTACAGGTAATATGATGTGGATGACCGCTTTTGGTTTAGCTATGACAGGAAACTTTACTGGTGCTCCTCCTGCTGATATAGACCTAAGAAGAAGACAAGAAGAAGCTATGGGTGGAGCCTTTTGGTATTCCTATATGACTGACGATGGTTGGGTTAATTATAATAGACTTGATCCTCTTGGTATTGTTCTTAGTGGTGCTACTACTATAGCTACTTTAGCTAAATCTTTAATAACCTTAACAGAACAAGGTGCTAAAGGAGGCTATGATCAAGAAATCTTTGATGCTTACCAAGCTACTTTTGCTGATGCAGCTATTGGTTTAACTAGAATGGTAACAGATCGTCATTACTTACAAGGTTTTGGTAATATGATTGATCTAGTTACAGGTGATCAAAGAGGACTTAGTAGAGCTTTGGGTAACTTAGCTACGGCTGTTGATCCTACTGCAAGTTTTTATTCTAGTTTTAGACGTGGTATTGATAGAGGGATTAATCCAGTTAGAGAAACTAAAATAAAACAAGAAGAATTAGAAGCTAGTGATCCTATTACAGCAGGGTATCAAGCTATTGTTCAAGAATTAGACTCTATATTTTCTACATCTTTATCTTTAATTCCTGGTGTAGGATCAGAAAGACCAGCTTCTATTAATTTAGTAGGAGAAAAACGATTTTATCCTGGCACTTCTACTAGTGATGATCTTCATGTAGAGCCTTTAGAAGTCATTTCTAATACATTTAATACTATGTTTAATCCTCTCGCAGGAGGAACAAGGTCAAAGAGTGCTGTAATGAATAAACTTGCTCTTTTAGGTTCAACTTTACAAGGCCCTGAATTAGTATCTAGTATTAGTGGAGTTAAATTATCACAAGAAGAACATCAATTCTTTGCTCAAACATGGACTGAATTAAATAAAAAACTAGAAAAAAGAGCTGGTTCTAAAGCTTTTGATAGAATGGCTGAAGGAGCACAATTAGAAGAACTTGAAATGAACATAGCAATTAATAAAGAAATAGCACAAATTCAAACTGAAAGTAAATTTCCTAGAATTGCAAATGCTTCAATGACTAATGAATTAGATGATCTTATGAATATGTCGACTGAGACTATTCCTAAAACTGGAGCTGCTAATCTTTTTAACTTAGGACAGGGACAACCATAATGGCTAACTCAAAAGTACAATATACAGCTGATGGCAGTACACAAGCTTTTGCTGTAACCTTTCCATTTATCAGTAGGTCTCATGTAAGTGTAGAAGTAGATGGATCAGCTGCTACATTTACTTGGAACAATGATAGTCAGATTACAATTTCAAGTCCTACTTTAAGTGGCTCAGAGATTGTACTAATAGCCCGTAGTACATCTAGGGATACACGCTTAGTTGACTATGTAGATGGCAGTAACTTAACTGAAACTGACCTTGATTTAGACAGTAAGCAAGCCTTTTATATGGCTCAGGAGTCCTTAGATGAGCTTACATTGCTAGATGATGCAGCTGTGGCTACCTCAACTCATATACTGGTAGGTAATGGTACTACGTTTACTAATGTAGCTATGTCTGGTGATGCAACTATTAGTCAAGCAGGAGCTGTAACTATAGCTAATACATCTGTAGAAACTGCTATGATAGCTAATGATGCTATTACTAGTGCTAAGATAGCTGACGATGCTATTGATTCTGAGCACTATACAGATGGTTCCATAGATACGGCTCATATTGCAAATGCAAATGTTACTACAGCTAAAATAGCTGATGATGCTATTACTGGAGCTAAGATTGCGTTATTTGGTGATTCTTATGCTGCTACTAATGGTCATATATTGGTAGCTGATGGTACTGATTTTGACAATGTAGCTATGTCAGGAGATGTAACTATTAATAATTCTGGTGTTACAGCTATAGGTTCAGGAGTTATAGTTAATGCTGATGTTAATGGTAGTGCTGCTATAGATGCTACTAAGATACATAATGGAACTATTACTAATACTGAATTTGGATATTTAAATGGAGTCTCTTCTAATATTCAATCTCAATTAGATGGTATTGTAGCTGGAGCTGTAACTGATTGTCAAGATGATGATTTTAGAATACAGGATAATGGTGATAATACTAAACAATTAGCTTTTGAAGTAAGTGGAGTATCTTCAGGTAATACTCGTACTTTAACTGTACCTGATGCTAGTGATACTATTGTAGGTAGAGCTACTACTGATACATTAACCAATAAAACATTAACTGCACCTGTTTTAAATGATCCTACGTTTGATGTAACAGTAGGTGTTACAGCAGATACTGGTTCTGCACAAGGGGATGGAGCTATTACTAGCACTTTTGTTGAAATAGCAACGTGTGCTAACCCAGGAGATGCCGTTACATTACCCTCTGCTGCTGCTGGAAAATTAGTTATTATTGCTAATAATGGTTCAAACTCAGCTGATGTCTTTCCAGCTTCAGGAGATAAAATAGATGGTGGATCAGCTAATGCTGCTATTGCTTTAGCAGCAGGATCAAACAAAATATTTATATGTCAAGATGCAACTGATTGGGATACTATTGGTGCAGGATTGACTGAACTAAGTAATGATTCTTCTCCTGTTCTTGGTGCTGATCTTGATGTTGCTAGTTATGATATTACCTCTGCCAGTAATGCAGATGTTGATATTAACCCAAATGGAACTGGTAATGTAGTTCTTAAAACAGATTTAGTCAGCGTTGGAGGAGGTTCGGAAGTTGGTCATGTTTCATCAAATAGCACACAAGATTTAAAACTTTCAACTAATAGTGGGACTACTTCTGGAACTATAATTATAACAGATGGAGCAAATGGGGCGATTACAATCACACCCAATGGTTCAGGTATAATTGACTTACCAAGCTCAATGAACCCAACATTAACCAGTACAGGAAAAGCATTAGTCTTAGGATTTTAGGAGAATAAAATGGCATCAGAGTTATTAAAAGTCTCACATACAGCAGGAGTAACTAATAGCGAATCGGTTTTGCTTAATGGTGTAAATGGACACACTTATACTATTCTTTCAATTCTTATTTGTGAAACAGGAGGGGCAGCGGAAACCTTTGATCTGTATATAGACGATGGTGGAGGCGGTACAGACTATGAGATTTATTCAGATCAAGCTTTAGCTGCTAATGCAACCTTTGAGCATACCACTAAATTTGTTATTGAAGATGAAGACCATCTATGTGCAGCTACAGCTAGTTCTGCAAATGTAGATATTATTGTTAGTTACTTAGACCAAACTCGATAAAACAATATGAGTGGATCAATTGAAACAAATTCTGGACGAAAGTCTGGAACAATAGGCGCAAAGGTAGCTGGCCCAACTATCTCTGCAAGTGACCCAACCATCTCAACGAATGCAACGCTAGGAACCCAGTGGGCAAATTCAACAAGTGGAGAGTTCTATATTTTGACCGATGCCACGGCAGATGCGAATGTTTGGAAAAATGTCGGTAGTGGTTCGGGCAATATTAAAGGATTTCAAGGTACTGTTAGTGGTTATACTTCTGCTGGTAATACTGGATCAAATTCTAATGTAATAGACAAATTCAGTTTTACTTCTGATGCTAATGCGACAGATGTCGGTGACACAGCAAGTGCAATAGACGCATCTGCTGGTCAATCAAGTTCTATTCATGGGTATGCGTCTGGTGGGACTATAAGTTCTAGTAGTGATATTATCCAGAAGTTTGCTTTTTCAAGTGACGGTAATGCTTCAGATATTAGTGATTTATCTGTAGCAAGAATGGGTGCATCAGGTCAAAGTTCTCAAACGTATGGCTATACTTCTGGTGGGTATACATCTTCTAACGTGAACATAATAGATAAGTTTACTTTTGATTCTGACGCTGATGCAACTGATGTAGGTGATCTTACAGTTGCTCGAAGATATGGTGGAGGTCATTCCTCTGGGACATATGGGTATATGTCTAATGGAAACGGCCCTACTTCTAACGTCATAGATAAATTTGCTTTTGCATCTGATGGTAATGCAACCGATGTAGGTGACAGTACCGATGGGAGAAATAATACAACGGGTCAATCAAGTTCTGATTATGGTTACACGACTGGTGGTTATGATGGTTCTGCTAACTCTAACATAGTAGATAAGTTTGCTTTTGCAAGTGACGGGAACGCAAGTGACGTTGGTGATCTGACAGTTGCCCGATATTACCCATGTGGTCAATCATCTACTGCTTTTGGTTATTGCTCTGGTGGGACTACTGGTTCAGCTAATCAAAATGTTATTGATAAGTGGACTTTTGCTTCTGATGCAAATGCAAGTGACGTTGGTGATCTGACAGTTGCTAGATATAATTCATCAGACCAACAAGTTTAAAGGAGTTTAAAAAATGAGCGGAATAGTTGCAGACAATGTAGATAGAGCATCAGGTGTAGTAACCGCAGCAGCAGCAGGGCCAACCATTTCTGCCAGCGACCCAACCATATCAACTAATGCAACCCTAGGAACACAATGGGCGAACAGTACGAGTGGGGAGTTTTATGTGCTGACCGATGCCACCGAAGACGCTAATATTTGGACTAATGTAGGTGCAGGGACGGACGATATTAAGCCAATTTTTTATCAAGGTTCGGCATTTGGTTATGTAGCAGGTGGTGGTACTGATGTGATTGACAGGTTTAGTTTAACTTCACAAGCGGATGCTACGGACGTAGGTGATTTAACGGCATCGAGAAGTTCTCCGACTGGTGGAAAATCAACCACGCATGGTTTTACTCAAGGTTATGATACTGGTGGAAATGTTATAGAAAAATTTTCATTTGCGTCTAGTGCAGATTCTTCAGATCACGGTGATCTTTCCGTTGGAAGACACGCTGCCGCAGAGGCATCTATGACAACTCATATTTATTGTGCTGGGGGAGATGGCTCGAGCGACAATGTAATTGACAAGTGTGCAAGTGCATCAAACGCTAATTCAACTGATGTGGGCGATTTGACTAATAGTATCTGGTATGTTGGTGGTAATTCATCAGAAACGTATGGGTATGCTGCAGGTGGTTATCCAAGTAATAATGTTATTCAAAAATGGAGTTTTTCCTCAGATGGGAATGCTACAGATGTAGGCGATCTTGTAACAAGTAGAAGAGATACGCATGGAACCTCATCAGAAACATATGGATATAATTCTGGTGGTTATCCGGGGGCAAATAATATTGAAAAATTTGCGTTTGCTAGTGATGGAAACGCTACAGATGTTGGTGATATGGTAGAAGGTAGTGATCTGATGGTCGGTATTTCAGCTACAGATTATGGTTACCTTTGTGGTGGGCGTAGCACCGCAAACCGGATTGAAAGATATAGTCATTCCTCAGATGGTAATTCAGTGGATTGGGCCGATTTGACAGTGAATAGAAGTTTACCAGCAGGTAGCCAAAGTTAAAAAGGAATAAAAAAAAGAGTTTATGAGTAATTTAATTTTAAAAAGTTTAAATGGTATCTCAACTCAAAAGTCTTATGGTGGCAAAACATTTCTTGCCAACCTAGAGAATGCAGAGAAAGCCATAGAGAAAGTCCAGTATACCGAGCGCATATGGGATAGATCAAGAAGTCAACATATGTTGAAGTTCTTGACTTGTTCTAATGCAGATGGTTGGCTCCGTATGAGACAAATAAGTGCAGAGATGAACCGTAAGCGAATGGCTATGTCTGAGGCTAAGTTCGGCTATATGAAGAAGCTTGCTGAGATAAAGATTAAACGTGCCGAAATGCTAAAGGAAGAAGATGAAAATAAGAAATTATTGTTGGAAATTGAAAGTGCAGAACTAGAAAGTCAGGTAAAAGATGGGCTGGTTAAAATGGAAGGTGCTATGAAAGAATGTGAGACTCTTGCTCAAATGCACGATCAACTAAAAGAAAAACTGGGTGACATTACAGAAGAAGAATTTGAGAAAGCACAAGTGCAAGCCCATATCAAACGTGCGGTCATGCAAGCTATCAGAGATGTTAAAGAGTGCGGAAAGATTAAGGCTGGTAATTCTGAATACTTGGAGCAATCAGGTCTAAGTACAAGTGCTATATACAGAGAGATACTCGCTTTTATTGAACAAGAAAGCAAAAGTGGAATTGGAGATACTTCTATGCTCCACAGATTTTTAGATGCTATTGCGGAGAAATACCAAGGAGCAATCAACCAGCAAGCAGAATGGCTAGGCTTTGATGCAAACATGAATATGAATTTTACCTATCAGGACTAATATTATGCAGATACTTGAATACAAACTTCACGCAAGTGCAAAGGGGATGCTTTGCCCTCCTTGGATCAAGGACGGTGGGTATTGGGGCAACCCTGATGATTATACATTGGTGGGAGTAGCATCAGACCCTAATGAATATTACATTCCAGATACAGTTACAAAATTAACTGTAGCAGAACTCAAAACTAGACAGCTTGCGATCCACGCAAAGTACCCTATGCGTGAGCCTGACGCAGATAAAGATCTGACTAATGCCGAAGTGGAAACTGCTGTTGACAATTGGTGGGAAATGGTAAAATGAGAAATATAGCTATTATATTATCACTTTTATTTATGGGATACGGATTTTATTTATGGATAATGGGTGCTCACTAAATGATACTAAATGAAAATAATACTAAACTTTATTGTAATTATTTTAATTTCAGGTTTAATAAGTGTCCTAATATATCTTAGTTTAATGGATGGAGAAAGAAAACCTACAACCTACAAAGAGTTTACTTTGGAGCACTTTTTGAAATAATGGAAAAAATACTAGAGTCAGCATGGGCTTTATTTGTAGCTATAGGTTGGTTCTTTATTAACCGTATTACAGCTAAAGTGGATGCTCTTGAAAAGGAAAAAGCAGATAACTCAGCTGTAGGTAAACATTCTAATTTGATACATGAAACTGACAGAAGGATAGACGAGTTGCAATATACTACTGTACCTAGACAAGAATATAAAACTGATATTGCTGCTCTACATACTAGAGCTAATGAGTTGGAACGATCTAAAGAAGATAAAGTAACAGATGTACGCATTGTTAACAAAGATGATCCTAATCCTTCAAAAAAGGGAAAGTAAGTGGACAAAATTAATGACATATATCTAGCTATTACAAGTGGTCTACTTGCAGTAGGACTATGGATTTTCAAAAGGTTATTCAAGTCTATTGACTTAGCTCATGAACGTATAGATAGACTTGAATCTAAAAATGTAGATCGTGCATACTTAGAGTCTCAACTAGTACCCATTAGGACAGACTTAAAGATAATTCTTAAACATTTATTGGAAACTAAAAATGACTAGCCGTAAGACTAATAATAAACTGATTAATGATATAATTACTTCTAAAGATAATTTAAATCGGTTAATGTTAGTAGAATGGTTTGATCCTTATGATAATGCAGAAGAAGCAACTATAACTGACTTAGATATACAAAGGGCTGTCTATGAGTCCTGTGGTTTTCTTATGGGTGTATCTAATGATCATCTAGTTATAGGCTATAATAAAGATATGAGTGAGACAGGAAAATACAAGGGGTATGGGTCTATACCTTTATCTCTAATTATTAATGTGCATATAATGGATAAAAATTGTGACTAATATGGACGTACTAAATAGGTTTCCTTGGACTATGGCAGCAATGGTAATAGTAGGATGGTGTTTAGCATATTATATCTGCACACCTAATTAGGAGTAATACAATGGAAGCGTTTATGAATCAAGGGTGGTTTCAGATAGCAGGAGAAATAGTATTGATGTTTACAGCTTTAACTGGAGCTATGCCTGACAGGTTTGTTAACAAGATACCTGTCTTAGGTAAACTCTGGCCTATCTTTAACTGGTTAGCTGGTAACATATTTAATAACGTCAATCATCCTAAAGGGATGGCTGCATTACAAGAAGTAGAAGATGAACTTGACAAAGCAAAAGCTGAAGTTAAAGATCGTACTGGTTTACCTGACGTTCTTAACGGGGTGTAGTGTATTACCAGAAATGATTGCACCTACAGCTAACTTTGGGTTAGGACTATACAATGCTGACTCATACTACTCTAAAGAATGTCTGTGGTATGAGCCAGTAAAGTTTACTCCTGAGACTAAAGAGTGGATATCTAAGAATAGTCCACCTGGTGTAGTAGTAAAAGATATAGCTAAAGTAGCTAGAAATAATGATCTCTATAATGAGGTATGTAAAAAATGAGTAACGGAACTGTTAAAGACCTTGGTGATCTACATGGAATTATTGCTCGTACACTTAAAGACCAACTTCTTAACGGTGTAACTACGGTATCTAAAGATGGAACTATTGAACAAGTATCGGCTCCTGCATCAGTCCTTAATGTGGCTAGGCAATTCTTACGAGACAATAATATTGAGTGTCTTGGTGCTAATAATGAAGACATAAAAGGACTAGTAGAGGAGTTACCGTTTGATGAAACACCAAGTAGATCAACTAGAACTAATTAAAAGTGATTTCCGTAATTTTCTTTATATTGCTTGGAAGCACCTTGCTTTACCTCCTCCTACTCCTATACAATATGACATCGCTGAGTATCTCCAAGGAGGCCCTAAGAGACTTATTATCCAAGCCTTCAGAGGTGTTGGGAAGTCTTGGATTACTTCTGCTTTTGTTGTATGGAAGTTACTTGTTGACCCACAATTAAAGTTCTTAGTTATATCTGCATCTAAACAAAGGGCTGATGATTTCTCTACTTTTACTAAACGGATTATCCATGAGATGCCTGTTCTTCAGCATCTCAGGGCAAGAGAAGAACAAAGAAACTCTAATGTTGCCTTTGATGTAGCTCCCAGTAGAGCAGCTCACGCACCTTCAGTTAAGTCTGTAGGTATCACTGGACAAATTGTAGGATCACGTGCCCACTTTATCATTGCTGATGACGTTGAAGTATTATCTAATGCTTTAACCCAAGTAATGAGAGATAAGTTGGGTGAAGTAGTAAAAGAGTTCGATGCTGTGGTAATGCCTAAGGTAGGACGTATTATCTACCTAGGTACACCACAGGTTGAAGAGTCATTATATGCAGGATTACAGGATAGAGGCTATGAATGTCGTATATGGCCCGCTAGGATGCCCGACAGTCGCTTAAAAGAGTTCTATGCACACCGACTATCGCCTTTTATAAAGAAGCTTCAGATCGAAGCTCAGGAGCCTACAGACCCATTAAGGTTTGACAGCCTTGATTTAACTGAGCGAGAAGCATCTTATGGTAAATCAGGGTTTGCACTACAGTTTATGTTGGATACTTCTGGTGAAGATGACCAGAGATACCCATTGAAACTTAGAGATTTAATTGTAATACCACTAAGTACAGAACAAGGCCCAGGAGAAGTCCTCTATGGTAAAGATGAAGTACTAGATTTACCAGCTGTAGGACTCACTGGAGACTATTTTTATAGAGCTATGCACGTCTCACAGGACTATTTTACCTATACTGGTGCTGCTATGCACATTGATCCTAGTGGTAGAGGACAGGATGAGACAGGTTATGTAGTTACTAAGATGTTACATGGTAAAATCTTTGTAGTAGAAGTAGGAGGACTCAAAGGTGGGTATGACAACTTCACTCTTACGAAGCTGGCTAAGATTGCTCAAAAACACAAAGTCAACCTCGTTGAAATTGAGGCTAACTTTGGGGACGGGATGTATACTGAGATATTTAAACCCGTCCTATTCAAATATCACCGCTGTACTGTCGAAGAGATTAAGCACAGTAAGCAGAAGGAAGCTAGGATTATAGATGCTTTAGAGCCTGTTATGAACCAACACAGGCTTGTAATTGATAGAAGAGAAGTAGAAAGGGACTATGAAGAGTCCAAAGAGGAGCCAAGGAGACAATTATTCTACCAAATGACAAGGTTGACGAGAGATAAGGGGTCTCTCCAGTATGATGATAGGCTTGATGTTCTGGCTATGGGTGTTCAGTATTGGTGGGAACAGATGGCCCAAGATGAACACGCTGCTTACAAAGAGCGACAACAAGAGGAGTTTATGGATGGTATAATGAACTTTATGAATACTGTAAATGAAACTAACGTAGATGAGTCAGTATGGACTCATGCAAGGTAATAATGCTTTGGTTATTAATTGTAGTCTACCTAGGGGGTGATCCTATATCTGTTACAAACGCTGAGATAGGGCAGACCTTTCACAGTGAGCAGGAGTGTATCCAACGTATGCAAACCATCTTTAAGGAGGCTGAAGAAGAAAATAATCCTGTACCTAAAAGTATAAATCTAGGATGTGTACCGTTTAAAGGGAAAGGAGTGTAATGAAGCATTACGTTGATTCTTGTACTGCTTGTATTATGAAAGATGCCAAAATGGAACTACTAAAACAAGAATTGAATGAATATAGACAAAGCTTAGTTAAACTTAAAGACGAAATAAAAGAGATTACCAATGGAATCAGACCAGCAAAACAAGGAAGATATCCTCCTTCAGGGTATGATTAGTCTACCCGTAAGTAAACCAACTTGGTTAAACCAATGTGGAACTTGGAGCATAGTTTATCCTAATGAATATACAAGAAAAAAAGAACTATCATGTTCACAAACCGCAGCACAGAGTAAAACGAGTACCTAAAATTATTAAAACAAAGGAGTTAAAGAATGAACGCAAAGAAGTTATCAGGAGACGTAGGGAACTCAGGTTTCAATTCGAGCCTTGGGAGACGTAACCCTACACCTAGTCCCAAAGATACTAGGGGTATGACCTTAAAGAACCAAGGTGTAACTAAATTATCAACTAGATTACCTTATGATTCTGCTAAAGGTGAAATAAGGAACCACAAAGGACTGTAATATGCCTAAACTTAAAGGATACAAGAATCCTAAGCCTAAACCACAGGTAAGACGTAAGCCTCCCAAGCAGAAACCTGTGAAGCTTAGGACGTATTAGGTGGACTTAGTGTGCTCCCTTAGAATAATTTAGTACAAAAATCTGAGGGGGTATACGCACTCATCGAAAGCAAAATTTCCCCCCATCGACCTTTATATATTCATTAAGTCAACACAAAAAAAACCTTATGCTCACTCAATGTCATCATTGAGCTGGCTGATGTGGTCATGATGTTTGCCTTGAGTTGGGCTTGTGTGTCTTGTGTGGTAATTTATTTTTTTATTTTATCATTAAACACATGGTAAACAATGAATACAACTTATGGTATGTCTTATAGTCTACATTGTGTGTGTTATGCTAATCAGCTCAAGCCTTTTGTTTACAATGAGTTAGCCTGGTTGAGACTTATTGCTTAAATTAATTCTTGTTAATAATCCATATTTATTCATATTTATTTTTTTTATTCTTGACTTATTACTTACTTTTATGAGAAAACAAGCTCAACATTAATTTAACCAAAGGGGAAAACAAAATGGAATATGCTTTGACAGTCGATTTAAAATGGTTATATCTTAAAGAAGATAATAAATTGCCTTATGATACTTTTTCAATAATAGATGAACATGGGTTTATTATTGCTAGAAGTATACAAGAAGAAAGTGTTGCAATATCTATCATTGAACAGCATAATCTAAACAGATGGAATAACATATAACCAAAGGAGAAACAAAATGCTAATCTTTAATTATTCAAGTAAAAAAGAACTTAAAGAAAACATTGGTAAAGCCTTAAATTACATTGAGACTTCAATGTTTGGGCCTGAATATGAAGCAAATGGTAAATTAGTTGGATGCAATAGGCCACACCTAACGGGCCACAAAAGAGAGTTTTTTGCAAGTGTAGTATTAGAGGATGGGCTTATTACTAAAGTTAAATAAGTTTTTAGAGTCTATCAATAGTAAAATATTGGTAGACTTTATAAAGTTTATTTAGTAGGATGTATTTTTATTAATTTAACCAAAGGAGATACATAATGATGAAAACTAAACTAGATTTAATAAAAGATATTGAAGCATTTATTGAAACCAATTTAGAAAAAGCTGGAAATGGTATTAGTAGCGGACAAAATAGAATTGATTGGAAACAGGACTATAATTTAGTTTACAACATAGAGACAATTTTACAAGATGTAATTACTACTCTGCAATCTATTAAATTGGAGGATATAAAATAATGACTATAAAGCTCTCAAAAACAAGTAAAATGCCCTGTAAATCTTTCGCATTACCAGCTTTTAAGACTTGCTTAGGTGCTAAGGATTCAAGCGGTAAAGTTAAAGCTGTTTGTAAATCATGCTATGCAATGAAGGGTTCTTATCAATGGCGATCAGCTAAGTCATTAAGGGAAAACAATAGATTATCAATAGTAAATGAATTACATACCTTTGCAAGTGAGATGTTATTCTTATTGAACAGAGAGAATAACAACTACTTTAGATGGTTTGATAGTGGAGATATATTCGACAATGATTTCTTATATGAAATATACAAAGTTTGTAAAGATACACCTAATATTAACCATTGGATACCAACAAAAGCAAGGGAACTACTTGACAATGATACATGGGAAAAGATAGAGTCTTTACCTAATGTTAAAGTTAGGTATTCTAGTGACTCAATCAACGGAGAATATAACAGTCTACATGGTTCTACTGTTATTCAAAAGGGACAAAAAGTTAATCCTGATAAAGTCTATGTTTGTCCAGTTGGTAGGTCGGATAATGAAGAGAGAAAGAATTGTGATAATTGTCGGGCTTGCTGGCATACTGATAAAGTAATTGCTTATAACTTTCATTAATTAAACTTAAGGAGATAACAAAATGAATATTCAAGAATTACAAGAAAACATACAAAATATAAGTGAAGAAATGGTGTTATTAGAAGAAGCCTTATCACAAGTTAAAGAAGAAATGACAAGAATTAAAGAAGAAGAACAAAACAAAAGAGCACAAGAAGGATATATGCAATTCTTAAGAGATAACAACCCTAAAAGGAGATAAGTTATAATGAATAAATTAACTATTGAGCTACACTTAGACAATGATGCCTATACACTTGAGGATGGAACTATTGACTACCAGGCAATACAAGATCAATTAATACTAGTATCTCAAGATATTGGAGACGGTAATACCAATATAAATATAAAAGACTACAATGGTAATAACTCAGGTCAACACTTTATTGAAACCTATTAAAAGGATAAAACAAAATGAAACTACTTGATATCTGTATTGAAGGTGTTACAATAGGTGTTATATTATACATTATGATGGTACTCGCTGCAACACTCTAAACCTGTAAAGGAGACATTATGAAAAATAAACTTTATAACATACGGGCTGTCAGAATCTATGATCATGGGTTTATACATGGGTTGCTCATAAAAGAGGGACATAAATTCGACTATGTATTAACTTTAAGAACACCATTAAGAGTGAGCAAAGTAAAACATAAGGACTACAAGCCTGTAATATTTAAAATCCAGTATTTTATAGTTAAGCTACAAGAACGTCTGGCAAGAGCAAAGTTTCAACCTAGTCAAATGGTAGTTAACTTTATAGAGGACGTATCATGATAGACTTAGATGAAATTGAGACTTTAAGAAAAGACCTTGATCCATACTATACAAATGATCTAGTTCTAGCTCCAAGTGATGATCACAGAGTATGGAAAAAAGAAAAAGAAAAGTGGGAATACTATCAAGCTAAACTAGTAATATTTAAAAAATACTTAACAGATAAGATGAACTTCTACTATGGTGTTATAAGCTAATGAGAGCTGATTCTAGGCCATTATATAGTAAACCTATATGGTGGCTTAGGGTAAGCCCTTAAAGTGGCTTAGATTGGCTCTGAGAGCCTTAAACAGGTAGTACATGGCAGACTTGTAGTACATTATCTCTAAATTCTATAGATTGACTGCCAGAATTATAAAGAGATAACTATAAAAACAGGTGAATCATGAGAAAGCCAACTAGTAAAGAAGAAAATGTGTTTAAAAGATTAAGAGGTAAAAAAGCTATGTTTCATGTAACTAAAACGGTACTGGATAAAGCTATTCAAGATGCTAATGCTGGACTTGTAAATATCTTGAAAGAGGCTGGTATTATTGACTATGATACCATAGAATCAGGTGAAAAACACTACATTTATGCTAATTACAAGCAATATACAAATCCAATACAAGTATCATGCTACAGAGCTAAAACTAGGGGTGATCGTAGGATATGGTTTAAAGGTATCAAAGAGATAGCAAAGGCAGATGATATGATGGCTCTATCTATCAATAAAGATAAGATAGTTCTAAGTAACTTAACTAGAAGGAACTAGAGACAATGCAATTCAAACTAAACAAGCTGAAATCAGCACCTAAGAATGACTATCATCCACAAGAGTCCATAGTTGAGTACATACGGTGCTCAAAGTGTAATACTAGAGAAACATCTAGTATTTCTACTGGTTTGACTACTAGAGGTATTCAGATATGGTGTGATAACTGCAATAAGAACATCCTACATATTGAATTAAAAGGTGATACACAAGGTGATCCACATAAGCATGGTAGATTTAATGAGAGAGCTAAAAGAAGTCCTAGAGTTGAAATGATGAATGATTATTCTTTAGACTTAGATGGACTTGGGTGTATTACTTCTCAAGATTTAAGAGAAAAAAAGATAGAAGAGTCAGCATAGGCTAACTATAAGTAAACAAAGAGTAATCATGAGAAAGTCTAAAATCCTATATAAGTATACTATATGTATAACTATAGTTATTATATATAGGTATTAGACAAGTAGAAGAAGGTCTATAGTTAATACATAAGGAGATACATAATGAATAAACATAAAGCTAATCATGTAGTTACTAGTAATACTAATGACGTGATACACGGGGTTAAAGTCACTAGCTATAATTCGGTAGGTGATGAAGTTGATTCTACTTATATTGAAGGCAGCAAGTTACATGAGTATGTCTATAGTTGTAAAACCAGGAAATTCACTTCTATTGCTTCTATAGAAAATAAACATAAAAAGTTTGTAGGTAGACCATTGGAGTTGCATTAGTTTTAAAGATATGCTATAAAGAGAGTGTTTGATGGTTTTTGTCTCTCTCCTTGGAGACCTAGGGTAGCACTAGTAGTTATCCTAGGTCTCCTACTTACTTTATTATGCAAGAAATAATTATAACTATTATGCTTATAATACCTCCAGCTTCTCAAGGGATACATTGGGAAGTAGGGGCAGTACCTAACCAACTACAGATAACTTTTAAATCTGGAGTGATGGCTAGTTACTCAGCTATTCAAGTGCCTTGTCATACTAAAGCTAATAAACCAGGATGGCAAGTGTACTACAATGAGTCTATGGGGCAGGAGACTTGTTATTTAACTGATACTAACATTCCTATTATGGTGCGTGGGCCTTGGAAAACTACGATAACAAAAACTTACAAACAAAAGGAGAAACAAAAATGAGTTGGATACCTAGTGATGAATGGTATGAAGATTTATTTGATGAATGTAAAACTAAAGCAGACGTAGTAGAAAGAGCTATAGACATGATTAGAAACAGAGATAAAACAATATATGAAAATGATGAAAAGTTCCAGACCATAGCTCAAGGTCATGCAGCTACAATAGAATCTCTTATTAACCAAATGTACTAGGAGAAACACAATGATAGTTCTAGCTACTCTAGCATTTACTACTTTTACTTCCTACCTTGTCAATCCATCATGGTTTGATCATGGCTCTTATACCCAAGATACTACTCATGCTACACTTGAAGAGTGTCAGATAGCGAAACATGGGTTAGATGCCATATGTGTTGGGGACTCTCCGTCTCACTTGTATATCAATGATAAAGCAGCAGTAGTACCTGAGTTTAAGAAACAAATGCAGTTTGTTGAGTGTGATCATTGGTCAGGTTGTTTTAGACAATGATCTGGATTGAGAGCTTCTTATCAGTATGGGCTTTAATAGCTATACGATTACTAGCTCAAGGTCACAAGGCTGGCCCTATCGTAGGATGGATAGGGCAAGTCTTGTGGGTTTCCATGTGGATATATACTAAACAGTACGGGTTTATCCTAATAGATGTAGGACTTGGGTATATTTACTTGGAAGCTTACTGGAAGGGGAAAAAGAATGGGTAGACCGACATCTCTACATCATTACTCAGGACTCTATTCACCTGAGGATTTAGACAGGATCACAGAGCTAGGTGATTCACTAGACCTAATAGAAGGTGCAGTCTTGGTGAAGGGAAAAGATGCTGTAGAGCACAAGAAGAGAAACACAAAGATAGCATGGGTACACCATACCAATGAGACATCTTGGATATTCATAAAGATGGCTAAGTTATGGGAACTACAGCCTATCTCTATGCTACAATCATTTCAATATAGTTTATACAATGTAGGTGGACATTATGATTGGCATAGAGACTTGGGTGCTAATGATGAAATCGTGAGTAACAGGGTAATATCAGGTGTTCTCCAGTTGAGTGAACCCACAGATTACAGGGGTGGTCTACTGGAAGTGGAAAATATCTTTGGTAATCATACAGTAGAAAAAGAACGTGGTATGATTACTACATTTCCAGCTGGATGGAGACACAGAGTTACACCTGTTACTCACGGTGTTAGAAAAACTTTAGTTATGTGGGGATTGCGATAGTGCTACACAGACAGAAACTTTTAGAAGACGAGATGATAACTCTAGGTGTTAAGAGGTATCGTCATGAGAATACAGAAGCTAAGAAAGGTAAACATGAGTCTACTACTCCTGCTGGTATTCAATTTATTCGTAAAGGTTGTGGGAAAATAAGTAAAGCTTTAGATAAACTTAAGCTAGACTTCATCAAGGGTGAACCTGTCCAATGTGAAAAAGAAGTAATGGAGCTACTTACTAACTCTGTGTCTTCTGAGGTAGTAGCTTTCTTAGCTCTTAAGGCTTGTGTTAACCACTTGTCTACTCCAGTTAAACTAGTCAAAGTAGCTTTAGAGATAGGCTCATTCATAGAAGATGAAACAAGGTTTAGAGCCTTTGCTAAAGAGAACGCACCTTTATTTGGTGTGGTTACTAGAGACTTATCTAAGAGGACTACCAACTATAGGAAACAAAAGAGAGTCCTAGTACACTCAGCTAACAAAGCTGGTATCCAGTGGCATAACTGGTTAACCTCAGATAAAACCAGGATGGGAGTGTTACTTGTCAAGATGGTCTGTGAGTATACTAAATTATTTGAGATTAAGAAGCATACCAATGATAACCATAAGAAATTTAAAAAGGTGTACTGGTTAGAAGCTACTGAGGCTAGTCTTAAATGGATAGATAATAAAAACAGTGTATGTGAACTCTTATCTCCGGTGAAGATGCCCTGTTTAATCTATCCTAGAAAGTGGGACAGTGTATACACAGGTGGCTACTACCAGTACACCAAAATGAACTTAGTTAAATCTTCAGATGCTACATATCTTCAACAATTAGATAATACTAATTTAAAGGAGGTGTTTCATGCAACTAATATCGTACAAGGAACAGGGTGGAGAATTAACAGTAAAGTCTTTGAGGTTATGGAAGCCTTATATGACAGTGAATCAGTGTGTCAGGTTATCCCTGAATCTGGACAAAGACACATGGAAGAGCCATACCCTAAAACAGGGACAAAGGAAGAGATAATAGAATGGAAAAGAAGAGCTACACTATTACATTCAGAGAATGTCAGGTTAAAAACAAAGCGTATACAGTTTGCTCAACTAATGTGGATGACCAGGAAGTTCAAGGATGAGAAAGCTATCTATTTCCCTCATACCTTGGACTTTCGTGGACGTATGTATGCCAACACAGCCTTCCTCAATCCCCAAGGTGAGGATTCCGCAAAAGGCTTGCTGGAATTTGCTACGGGAAAAGCTTTGGGTTCTACAGGACTCGCATGGCTCAAGGTACACGTCAGCAATACTTGGGGGTTTGATAAAGCATCCTTGGAAGAAAGATTAGAATGGACAGAGGATAACGAGGACATGATACAGCGTGTTGGTGTCGATCCTCTTAGAAGCCGTGAATGGATGGAAGCAGATAAGCCTTGGCAATTCCTTAGGGCTTGCTTTGAGTATGTTTGTTGTAATAACAATGAGGACTATGTTTCTCATCTTCCAGTTACGGTGGATGGTAGTTGCAACGGTCTCCAGCATTTTTCTGCTATGCTTAGAGATGATGTTGGAGGCTCTGCAACTAACCTTATCAACCATGATCAACCAGAGGACATCTATGAAATTGTCAGAAAAGAAGCAGAGAATGGAGTGGTTCTGGACGGTAATCCTGATTTTACTCTATGGGGTTCTGGTGGTTGTCTATCTCGTGCCATTGTTAAACGTCCAGTAATGACTACTCCTTATGGTGCTACACTATATGGAATGAGAGATCAAATACATGAAGAACTTAAAAAGCAGTTGGATAAGGGCACAGTATTTCCAGGTATTGACAGTGGTACTGATCTTTGGCCTCATTGTAAATATCTGGCTCTTCATATTTATGAAGCTATCGGTAGAGTTGTTGTCTCTTCTAGGTTAGGTATGAAGTGGCTACAAGATGTAGCTAAAGCTTCTAACAAGTTGAAGAGACCTATATACTGGACTCTTCCTACTGGATTTGTAGTTAAGCAAAAGTACATAAGGTCTGTAGTAAAAGAAATTAAGACTATAATCAATGGACGTATGGCTTCTTTGTTTGCAGGAAATAGTGATGCTGAGAAGATGCACAATTTTAGACAAGTCAATGGTATTGCTCCGAACTTTGTTCATAGCTTAGATGCCTGTCACCTTATGAAAACTGTGATTAGTGCAAAGGATAATCATGGTATTGAATCGTTTGCTGTAGTACATGATTCTTTTGGTACTCATGCCTGTGACATTGAACAACTAGGTATAGTACTCAGAGAAACCTTTGTAGATATTTATGAAAAAGATATATTGAAAAAATTTATGGAAGAACAGGGAGACTTAGATTTGCCAAGTCTTCCTGAGTATGGTAATCTAAATGTTGAGGAAGTGAAAGATGCAGAGTTCTTTTTTAGCTAATTCAAATGTAAAGAATGTATCGGCAGGAATGATGGCAGTAGTTGATTCGATACATAACTTTAGTAAGGCAGAAAGACACGCTATAATTCTTAGTGTGTTTAATTGTTTGTATAACAATAAACTTGAAGAGTTGTACAGCGTTGCAGATGTAATGCTGATGGTAGACACAATGAGAGAAGAGTGCAAACGCACAAAGGTTCCCGAATTTGGGGGAGCTGAACGCTACATCAAAGGAGAATTATAATGGCAAAACAAAAGTTTGATACCCATGTTTCACCAGCTGGAATAGCAGTATACCCTTGGCTTAACAAGCCTGATACTAAGTTTGATGCTGATGGTGTATACTCAGTTAAACTTATCTTTGACAAGGCTGCAACTAAGAAGATTAGTGACGTAGTAAAGCCACTCATGAATGGTGGTAAAAACAACCCTATTAAACCTGAGTTAGATGATCAGGGAGAAAAGACAGGGAAGTATGTTGCTAACTTTAAGATGAAAGCTCATGTCAGGACTAAAGGTGGTGATGAGTGGGATCAAAAGCCCATCCTGGTGGACTCTAACGGTAATCGTATGATTGCTGCCATAGGTGGTGGAAGTAAACTGCAAGTAGCATACGAAGCTGTACCTTATGATGCTATGGGTGGTGGTGTTAGTTTGAGAATGAAGAAGGTACGAGTGCTTGACCTCGTAGAGTATGAGTCTAAAGCTGATGGTACAGATTGGGGTGCAGAGAAGGGTAGTTATGTAGCACCTAAAGATGAATTTAAAGAAGCAGAGGAAGCAGTAGATGAAGATGAAGAAGACTTCTAGTAGTCAGTTGCGTAGGGGTATGATAGAGGGATATCGTTCTGGACTTGAAGCCTCAGTAGGAGAGCAACTTAATTCTGCTAAGGTTAGATGGGAGTATGAGTCTGAACGTATCCCATATACTCCTAGATCAAGAACTTATACTCCTGATTTTATAGTTAAGGGTCAGGCAGTTAAGTTCTATGTAGAAACTAAGGGTAGGTTTCTTGGGTCAGACAGGACTAAACACCTTCTGCTCAAGGAGCAACACCCTCAGTTGGATATAAGGTTTGTCTTTACTAACCCGAATCAAAAACTATACAAGGGAGCCAAGACAACATATGGAGAGTGGTGCGAAAAACATGGATTTAGCTTTTCCAAAGGAAGCATACCAGACAGTTGGCTCAGAGAGTGTCTGCCTGAGGCATGAACCCTGTCCTTCCTGTGGATCAAAAGATAACTTAGCGAGGTATGATGATGGACACGCTTTCTGCTTTAGTATTGACTGTGATCATTATGAGCATAGTGATCGTAGCCCTTCTAGCAATAATCAGAACAAACCAAAAAAGAATAAAGGAACTTTTACTCCAATTAGAGGCGAGTTCAAAGAGATTCCAAAGAGAAAAATATCGGAATCTACTTGTAGGAAGTTCGGGTATAAGATTGGAAAATACGAAGGAAAGTCTGCCCACCTTGCAACGTTTATCAGAGACGGAGTAGTAGTAGGTCAGAAGGTTAGACTTAAGGGTAAAGAGTTTAGGACTCTAGGTGATTGCTCTGATCTTTGGGGTCAACACCTGTGGAGTAGTGGTAAAAAGATATGTATATCTACAGGAGAACTAGATGCTCTCAGTATTGCAGAAGCTCAGAACTGTAAGTGGCCTGTGGTCTCTATTCCAAATGGTGACAAGTCTGCAAAAAAAGTTGTTGCAAAAAATTTGGAGTGGTTGCTTGGCTTTGAAGAAACGGTACTCATGTTTGACATGGATAAGTCAGGCCAGAGAGCAGCTCAAGAGGTGGCTGAACTCTTCCCACCAGGACGTTGCAAGATTGCCAGATTGGGAAAGAAGGATGCGAGTGACGTACTATGTGAAGAAGGAGGATCAGCTGTAGTCGATGCTATCTGGAGAGCTAGAGTACATAGACCAGATGGTATCATAGCTGGAGCTGACACATGGGATTTAGTTAACTGCCCTATGTCTGCTAGTGACCATGAGTATCCTTGGCAAGGACTTAATGATAAAACTTTAGGAGCTAGAAAAGGTGAAATTGTTACATTCTGTGCTGGAACTGGTGCTGGTAAATCTACAGCTGTTAAAGAAATCGCTTCTTATCTTCTCAGTAAAGGTGAGACTGTCGGTTATATTGCATTGGAGGAATCTGTTAGACAAGCTGCCGTAGACTTTATGTCTATTGAAGCTAACATGATGTTACATTTAGAAAAGGACTTAGATGAGGAGTTTAGAAGGGCTATATGGGAAAAGGTATTTGCAGATAACAGATTATATCTGTATGATCATTGGGGGAGTTTAGATGCTGACGTTTTGGCTAGTCGTATTCGTTATCTCGTTCACTCCTGCAATGTGTCTTGGATTGTTCTTGATCATCTCAGTATTATGGTCAGCGGAATTGAAGGTGGAGATGAAAGA
>Ga0208013_1000322_pt1 | contig 28893 bp, 32 predicted proteins | sample 16_taG_FD_184091 | JGI IMG/M metagenome (GOLD analysis project Ga0208013, IMG submission 184091) | Marine viral communities from the Subarctic Pacific Ocean - 16_ETSP_OMZ_AT15313 metaG (SPAdes) (version 2) | ecosystem: Environmental > Aquatic > Marine > Oceanic | place: Pacific Ocean | collected...
CCACCATCTCCAACCTTAAGGACAATGGACGGCCACAAGATGCTGTATGTTACATGGAGAAGCTTGATGAGCCAGGGCGTGTTGGTGTGGGGCTTATGCTAATGGCCATTAAGAACAAAGGACTTGACACTGTGAAGGCTGAACTTAATAGGGGCATAGAATGAAACTGTTAGTTATACCAGATACACAAGTACGACAAGGGGTTCCCATAGACCACATCAAGGCAGCTGGCAATTACATTGTTAAGCATAAGCCACATCACATTGTAGTCATGGGGGACTGGTGGGACATGCCCTCCCTTAGTCGCTTCAACACCAACCTAGAGGCTGAAGGACAGAAGCTTAAGGCTGACCTAGATGCTGGTGAAGAGGCTATGATGGCACTTATGCTTCCCATGATTAAGGATAATGGTAAGCGTAGGTTGCACAAGAAGAAAATATACAGACCTAAGCTGACATACATTGTAGGCAACCATGACCCACAAGTGAGGCTACCTAGACTTATAGAGGAACACCCAATACTTGAGGGCTTCCTTGAAGATAAGACTAATAGGTTTCTTGAGGGACTGGGGTGGGAGGTGGTGGACTTCCTGAAGATAAAGAACATAGAGGGCATACGCTTCTCTCACTACATACAAAATCCACATAGTGTAAAGGGAGCACCACTAGGAGGTCAGATAGATACTATGCTTAAGAATGCAGGACATAGTTTTATCATGGGGCATAGCCAAACGTACAAGATGGGGAAACACTTCCTGTCTGATGGTACACAAAGGCTAGGCATTGTAGCTGGAGCCTTCTATGACCATGAGGAGCGTTATCAAGGCCCACAGGGGAACAAACATTGGAGAGGCATAGTGCAGCTTAATGATGTGAAGGATGGGAGCGCTGACGTTTGTGAGCTGTCTCTGGACTACTTGAAGAAGAAGTATTTATGACAACTAAGAATCATGAATCCTACTCCTACTCACTGAATTGGATGGGGCCGATAAATAAAAAGTGGTGCGAAGAGCATGGCAACCACTGGTGTGTAGGTAGGATAGATATAAGGGGAGTCCCTGATGAGCCTTGGGGACTAGAGTATGGTGTACCATGTATGCATAAGGGAGACTGGGCAAACTTTGCTACTTTCCTCAGAGGCTTAAACAACGGTGACGTTCTCTACACTAAGCGAGAGTTGTTTGAGATGTTTGAAACACTACACGGAAAAATAAGGTGGAAAGATGACTACTAAAAATCATGAACTATACGACTTAGCACTAAGAGACAAAGCACTTATGCCAGTGATAGCCTATGGCTCAGCTGGTGTAGGGAAAACTTATGGTGCTGTAGGAGCTGCCATTGAATGGCTAGCTAAGGGGAAGGGACAGAAGGTGATGGTGACAAGACCTAACGTATCCTTTGCTAAGGAGAGTGGCTTCCTGCCCGGTACTGAACGAGAGAAGATTGATCCTTGGGTGAGGCCCATACAGCAGAACTTTGCTGCTCATGGTGTAGATGAGAAGAAGCAGGAGACGCTTGAGAAGTATAAGAGACTGACATACATGCCTCTTGAATTCATACAAGGCCTCACCTTTGACAACACCTTCATCATTGTAGATGAGTGTCAGAACATGAGCTTTCAACAACTGAAAGTATTCCTAACCCGTACAGGTAAGTGGTCTAAGGTGGTGTTGTGTGGAGATGTAGCTCAGATAAGTCCTAAGTTCAAGGGCAGTGGACTGTCTGAACTACTAGAGATGATTGACTACTGTAGGATGAATGTACACACCGTAGAGTTTGGTAAGGCTGACATACTACGTAGTGATCAATGTAAAGCTTGGATAGAAGCGTTTGAACAATGGGAGTTAGCAGCATGATAGACTATGCGGAAATGTACTCGGAGGTCAAATGAGCCTATATTATAAAGACTATGTAAGAGCCAACCCTATTGGCATAACCTACCACTTCTTCATTCATGGGGAGGTGGGAGACAGTGAGGACTATGTTGACTTACTAGACACACTCTACAGTGCTACAGCTAACGACATAATCATCCTCCACTTAAACACTCCAGGTGGCTACCTGAACACTGCCATAGAAATCATCCATGCTATAGCACAGACAGAAGCTACTGTTGTAGGCAGTGCTGATGGGCTAGTGGCTAGTGCTGGCAGCCTCTTGTTCTTTGCATGTCACAACTTCCTACTAGGGGAATTCTGTGAGGTGATGTTACATGATGGAAGTGGTGGTGAGTTTGGTAAGATTAATGAGAACTTGAAGTCAGCAGAGTTTACATCTAAGCGACTCTCTCACATCTACCACACCATCTATGGACGGTTCTTCTCACAAGAACAAGTGGACAATGTACTAGATGGTAAAGACCTCTACTTAACAGCAGGGGATGTAGAGAAACTTATTGAGGTAGCTTTAGAAGAAGCTGAAGGGGAAAAAGATGAAGAAGGTTAGTGTATTGTTAGGAGGGGCTAGTTGTGGCCCCTGTAAGCGTGTTAAGAGCTTCTTAGACGGGAGGGGTGTAGAGTATACATACATTGACATAGGCACCACAGAGGGGAAGGACTTGGCTAAAGACTGGTGTGTTAGATCTATACCTAGTATGTCTGTAGGAGGGGTTGTCCTCACTGGTGATAGTAAGATTATGGAGATGTTTAGTGAATAGAAGTAATAAAATATTAAGTGACGTAACCATCTTCAACAAGTATGCTAAGTATGTTGAGGAGAAAGGACGAAGAGAGACATGGGAAGAGTTGGTAACACGTAACAAGGAGATGCACCAACGCTCCTATCCACAGATAGCAGACCAGATAGAAGAGGCTTATAAGTATGTCTATGCAAAGAAAGTATTGCCATCTATGCGATCCCTACAATTCGGAGGTAGGCCCATTGAAGTGGCCAACAACCGAATCTATAACTGTGCCTTCTTGCCAATCGACCACATTGATGGATTCAGTGAGCTTATGTTCCTCCTCCTTGGAGGTACTGGAGGAGGCTACTCTGTGCAAAAGATATGGGTTGATAAACTTCCAACAGTTAAAGGAACTCTTCCTGAAGCTCGAAGATTTCTCATTGGAGACAGCATTGAGGGGTGGGCAGACGCAATTAAAGTCTTGGTTGAAGCACACTTCCTTGGAAAGCAGGAGCCTGTATTTGACTATCGAGACATTAGAGAGAAAGGTGCGGCCCTTATTACTACTGGAGGAAAAGCTCCGGGGCCAGCTCCACTAAAACATTGCATTGAAACATTAAAAGGAAAACTAGATGAAGCTAAAGGAAGACAACTACGCCCTATTGAAGTCCACGACATCTGTTGTATTATTGCTGACGCTGTGCTTGCTGGCGGCATACGCAGGGCTGCGCTCATCTCCCTCTTTGACCGAGAGGATGCTGAAATGCTCCGCTGCAAGTCAGGCAACTGGTGGGAAGATAGCCCCTATCGGGCAAGAGCAAACAACTCAGTGGTTCTGCCAAGGGGTGAGGTTGCAAAGGAAGAATTCTACGAACTAATGAAAGTGGTGGAGGCTAGTGGTGCTGGTGAACCGGGCATCTACTGGACTTCCAATGAGGAGTGGGGGACTAACCCTTGCTGTGAAATAGGTCTTAGACCGTTCCAGTTCTGTTAATAATTAGCAGAAGTAAAACATGGTGAATTGCTGGGAAGCCTAAGTGGAAACATAAGGTAATCAGCAGCCAAGCTTAGAGGGCAACCTCTTTGAAGGTTCAACGACTAGGGAATACGGACTCTTTGAGTACATGAATCCCGTACAGATCAAGTGATCTGGAAGCGCCATGCCCCCTCTGACACAGGGGTGATGATATAGTCTGGTCTATATGGAAACATATAGGATTGATTCTTTTGTAAAATAATTACCGGAAAAACTCAATATTTCTAGTATATAGTAGAAAGAGTTCTGTAACAGAGCTTTAATACAAAACTAGGAGAGAGTATGAAAACTACAAGAGAAGGTAATAAGTTTAACGAGACACACAGAGAATGTACTAAGTGTGGAGAGTGGTTCGAGAGGATTGGGAAGGACACCATGAGGATTTGCAAGTCTTGCAACACAGAGCGAGTCAAGTGTAAGTCTCCTGAGTCTAAGATGTTAGCAAGAGCTAAGGCGAGAGCCAAGTCCAGAGGTATTGAGTTTGACCTTAGCTTGGATGACATCTACATCCCAGAGCTATGCCCCATCATGAACTTAAAGTTAGAAGTTCACAAAGGCAAGCTACAAAAGAACTCCCCCTCCCTAGATAGAAGAGACCCTGCAAGGGGCTACGTCAAGGGGAATGTGTGGGTGGTTAGCTCACTAGCCAACTCGATTAAAGGCCAAGCAACTCCAGAAGAGCTGTCCACCTTTATAAACTATTACATATCAATCGGCACAGCCTAACGAACTGTGTTTAACATAAACGAATTTATGCGAGTTAAATGCAGATGATGTAGAAGATCAACATGACTTGAATGCTAGAGCTAAGGCTGCAAGCCTCATAGGGACGCTACAAGCAGGCTATACAGACTTCCACTACCTCCGTCCAATCTGGAAAGAAACTACGTCCAAAGAGGCACTCATTGGTGTAGGGATGACTGGCATCGGCTCTGGTGCTGTACTTAAACTTAACTTACGGGAGGCTGCTGATGAAGTGGTTGAAGAAAACAAGCGGGTGGCTGCTCTTATTGGTATCAACCCTGCTGCTCGTACCACTACTGTTAAGCCAAGCGGTACTAGCAGCCTTGTTGTGGGCAGTAGCTCAGGTGTTCATGCTTGGCATAATAGTTATTACATTAGAAGAATGAGGGTGGGGAAAGATGAAGCACTATATAGTTACATGGTTAAGGAAATGCCGGAGCTGGTGGAGGATGACGTGTTCAATCCTAAGGGAGCGGTATTGTCTTTTCCTCAGGCTGCTCCGAGAGGTGCTATACTCCGTACGGAATCCCCAGAATCTCTCCTCGACAGAGTTAGGTTATTTAATCTTGATTGGGTTCGCCATGGGCATGTGTCTGGGGACAACACTCATAATGTTAGCTGCACTATTAGTCTAAAGGATGATGAATGGGGAGGCTGCATTGACTGGATGTGGAGCAATAGAAATGAATATAACGGAATTAGTGTCCTTCCTTACGATGGTGGCTCCTATGTCCAAGCACCATTTGAAGACATTACAGAAGCTAGATACTATGAACTGGAAAGTTCCCTCACTGCAATTGACCTGTCGAAGGTCACAGAAGAGGTTGATAACACAGACCTATCTGGAGAAGCGGCATGTGCTGGAGGAGCTTGTGAGATAAGCTTCTAATAGACGAACCTTCACTTTCCTTTGGACGTAAAAAAGGGGGAGGAGCCTTTCGACTCTTCCCCCTGTGCTATCTAGCTGTTAACATTCTACTCAACCCATTCACTTCAGAATATATCCTATCTTGCCCTTCCTTCAGGTAGGACATGCTAACCTGACCTCTAGCAATTGCCTCTGCCATCCTGTGGAGTTCCTCATCCTGCCTCCTCTGTTCAATAGCCATCACCTCAACTACCTCTATAACATTAGCAAGCCTCTCATCTGCAACATCCATTTTGCTTTGAGTGGTAGTATATACACCTAAGAGCCCCCCAGACACAGCTATAACAGCTGTCCCCGCAGTTATCCAATCTGGCAGGTCAGATATCATCTCCTACCCCTCTTAAACCAACTCTTAATTTCATTATACATCACCTGTGGAGCTGGTAGTAGCCAGCCCAATACTAACAACAACACTACCCAAGGGGGCATCTCCTCTACGTTAGTGGTGTTCACACCTCCTGTAATGCTCTCTGACACTACCTCAGACGTATCCCCCACCCTACCTACCACTGACTCTTCCTTGTCGCCTATGGTGGTGTCTACTTCTAAGCTAGGCCCACCCCCACTATCAAACAACATCCCTGCTACATCAAGAGCTGAGCAAGACGCTAAGGTCAAGCTCAACAACAACACTAACACTTTCATAAGTCCACCACTTGCAAGAAAGAAGCTAAGAAAGCCATCACTATCTCGTCCTCTTCTTCTATTTGTTTAAGGAGGCGTCTTCTCTTTCCAGACATTCCCCCACCACCAGCATACGGCTTCTCTACCTCTTCCTCCTCCGCAGGCCTATAGTAGCTTGAACTATAGTAGTTAGAAGAGTGGTAGTTACTGCCGTACATTAACTCACATCCGTGATGATTGCTGTCCGTTGTCCGTTACTATCGACTGTAGCAGCTATCCTGTCCGTAGTGTCTGCTGCGTCTCTGAAGGTAACAGTGTTACCACTGACAGCCACCTTACCAGCAGCCTCTGCCCTAATTAGCTTAAGTTGCTGTTCAAAGGTTTCCCCATTTTCTATCACTTTAGCAAACAAGGCATCTACTATATTAGTTATATCTTGTGCTGTGAGGGTAGTGGCTCCAGAGCTTTCTATCGTAGCAGCATTAGTAGTTATTGTAAGAGACTCTTCGGCAGCTTCTACGTCAACATCTCTACCTATAGACGCTTGATTGGTTGTAATGGTCAGAGACTCTGTTGCCGCCTCTACTAGGGCACCTGCTGAAATACTGGCTGGGTATGTAGTTAATACCAGTTCTTCAGTAGTAGCTTGAGTGACCACGTTGCCTGGCACTGTCACTGCTGCTGGCCAGGTGACCATGTGCAGTGTTTCAGTTTTGGCAGGGACTTCGAGTAGTTCCGTCCCATCAATTGTAGCTTGATGAGGGGTTAATGTAAGTAATTCTACCTCTGCTTGTCCTTCTAAGCTATCACTACTTAATACCTCTATAGTCTGACTATATTCTAACGTCCTCCCGTCTGCAACAGTAAAATTAATTACTACTTCATGCGAGCCTGTAAGTAGTTTCATAAGGGCACCAATCCATCAATTTCTTCAAAATCTGCATGAGGGTCAAGGTATAACAATCTGTCATGAGCAACCCCATCGCCATAATATGCGTCACCAAAACGTAACTCTCCTTTGGTGCTGTTATCTATCAGCTTCTGAGTAACTGAGCGAACCTGTTCAATGTTTGTTAATCGTTGGTAGCCTTGTAGCATACAAGCAATCACACCAGAGGTATGTGGGCCAGCAAAACTGGTACCGCTACCCACTCCATACTGACGTGGGGTTGAAAAGGGAGAGGCGCAAAGAACCTTCTGACCGGGTGCCCATATATCCACATTGGAGCCATACCCTGACATGAACATCAAGGAGGTACTTAAGAACATAGGGGTGTCGAAACATGATGTTGCGCCAACCACTATAATATCGGGGTGGGATTCGCAAGGGAGTACAAAATCTGTATCTAAATCCCATTTACTATTTGCAGCAGGTATGACAATAATTAACCCATCATCCATCATTGCTTCATAACCTGCGGCTGCTGCTGCTGAAGGTGTAAGATCATTTCTTATCGTACCATAAGAGCAATTCAAAACAGCGGGGCGATTAGTGGCAGAGCGCGACATGTAATGATCGTATGCTACCTCAAACAGTCCGAGCCATGCCTCTTCTGAATGTGTTACATCGCCCTCAATCCCCGAAAAGAATAAATGGCTATCTCTAGCTATACCATTGTGCTGACCTACTGCACACGAGGTTACCAATTGCCCATGTTTAATGTTTGAAAATCTATGGGTGAAAGTGGTATCGCCTACGTCTACATTCGATGCATCATTTGTGCCGCCACACCACTCAACCTCCCCTGTTTTCCATTCTACATGATCAGAATCAAAACCCGCGTCCAGTATATATACATCAACTCCCTCGCCTGTTCGCTGCGAACGGTAAGGCAATGTTCGGCGATGTGTCACAGCTACACCTTCTTGCCTAAAGGGGTTCTTCCGTCTCACAATACGATGCGGTGCCCAACTACTAAATGGGTCTGTTTCAGAGTTTTCAATAAAACCATTTACGGTAGGGTCGTTACCAATAACTGTCGCATCTATTACATCAACCGCACCTTGTGGTTCCATCTTAAGGGGTGTCGCTACTTCGAGGCTCTCGATATCTGCATAATCCTCTAGAGTAAAAGTAGCCAAAGTACCATCTACATAAAATATACGTTTGAAGCGTATAACGTATACAAACTCATGCAGGTCTAGTAAGGCAGCAAAAGCATCATAGTCGGAACCTTTTCTTAGGACTATACCTAGTAGGTCTCTGGTTGCATGAGTGTTACTCATACTGTCTTCTCCAGTGTTCTTATGCTGAGATGACTTGTTCCGTTTAGGATACTACCGATATCTGAACAATGTATTTGTATTATGTCTCCTGCTACTACATCAAATTCAGGAGAGATAATCTGAGAGTGAGTACCGACACAGTCAACCTTAGCTTCTGGGGAAGCTGTATCTGAATTTTTAACCACCATTAGTGTGGGGCCAGCAACTGTTGAGGTTATCTGAGCCACTACTTGCACTTTTGTAACGTTCGAAGGTATTGTTAATATCCCAGGTGCTGTATAGAACCCATTATCCCTAACTATTTTATCAAAAGGAACTACCCCTCCATCATGAGGCTGAGAAGCAATGTTAATCCTCAGAAGTGCGCCATGTGCTGCATCAGTTTGCCATTGGGGAAAAGTTATTCCATTAACGTGGGCTGCTAGTTCCAGTAAAGTATACGCTGCCGGGTTCCCATCTGCCTTCTCTACTACGATCAGGTCTGTATCTGCTGGTATAGCTCCTGAGTTATCTGTTTGTATTTGACTAAAAGTTGACATTCTATCTTACCTCTATGAGTGTTGTACCAGCGTACAAGGTCTGGTGGCCATCTAATTCTTCCATGCTATTTATTAACAGTGGTATTTGTTCTAATGTACCTGTGAAGAGTGTGCCGTCTAAGGCAACTACCATAGGTAACCCATCAACTGTAATAGTCATCTCTTGGATGTTAGGTAACCCTTCACCTGTAACCGTGAAATCCTCCCCATTATTATCATATGCAAAGTTAACTATCTGGAGAATTCTGTCCCATACTGTGAGCGGGGTTAAAGTGGTCGTACTTAAGGCTGTACCTAACTCTATATTGACTTCATTTCTTAGCTCAGAAACGAAAGTTAGAGAGTGATTGTAAATTACAAAGTAAGTTACGCCATTATGATCAAGCTCCTTATTAACTGGTTCTACACCAACTGTGTAAGTTTCATTTGGTATAAGTCCTGTTAAATTGTACGTACCGCTAGTTATATTATTGTAGAAAGTTGTATCTCCACCCTCGTGGACTACCTTGAGGTTATACGCGGTTAAACTTGCGAGGAACGCTTGTATCGATCCGGGGGCAGGTGCAAGGGGTATTAAACCTAAATCCACAGTAACTGTTGTAGGTGTATAAGCAACTACTGCATTGTATGTAGGTGTGAGGTTTAAACTACCTAAGTTAATTTGGACAGGCTCGACCAGCGATACAGCCAATTCATTCAAAATGACGTTAGGTGTGATACTGCCTAAATCAACCCAAGGTAGTGCGTCAGATGCAAATGCAAGGACTGCGGAATACACTTGTGGGTATTCAACTGTACCCGATCTATCTGTGGGTCGTACACTTACTTCATAATTGTCGTTTTGGATAAGACCTGTAAGGTTATAGCTATTAGTTACAATACCATCTATATATGAAATTGTACCTTCAATGTGATTAACTCTCAGGGTATAGGTAGGCCCAGTAAAAATCACAACGGGGGTAGTAGCTTCCAAAGTAAGAGTAGGTGTTACAGTACCTAAGAATATTGTAGGTGTATTGCTCAACTCAACAGGGTTCAGCGAGGAACTATGAGTGATCGCAGCTAGGTTTATACTTACAGGTTGAGCCGAAGATGTAAACGTTACCTCGTCATAAGAGGAGTAATAAATGACACCACTCTGATCATCTACACTTTGAACCCTTACCTCGTAGTTTGCATCAAGTGTTAAACCTGTAAGTGCGGCACTGGTCGAGGCAGTATTTGTTACTGCCCCATGTGCATCACCTACGATATTGTAACTGTAATTATAAGTGATTGCCATAGTTTAGCTCCAGCTTATAGTTGCCGTAGTTCCAGTTAAATCCGTTGCTTGTACAGTAGGTGTTGAAAGTACTAAAGCTTCGTCAGGCCAAGGCGCAGGATCACCATCTGTCCCTATTGCTATAAAATTAAAAGCGGAAGCATCGGTGGCTGCGTTCCCAAAAGAAGCAGGCCCAGTAATAGAGTACGGTGTTCCGGGTGTTACCTGAGTGCTACCTTCTACATTCCAATCACTACTCTCTGACGCTTCTAGGGTATTGCTATACCAAACACGTAATTTATAAGAAGCATCAGTTGCATTTAACTGTAAACGAAAACCCACGCCTAAAGAACTAAAAATCGGACTAGGGGTTACGTTTTTAGTGGTAGTCACGCCAGCTGTGACCATTTCATAGTTGTTAGTAGTAGTCCCCTCAGCTAGTATACTTTTGAAGTTACTTTGAAGTGAATTGCCTATATCTGTTGAAGTTTGCGCAAGAAAAATCTTGTGCCCGTGAGCCTCGATAGTAGCCCCGGAAGTAGCCTTGTAGTTGTTAGCTGCTGACGTTTTACCGATAAGTATTTCGCAGTCTGAGTATGTGGCGTTACCCGACATAAATGTACCCATCATTACAGTCAGTGACCTCCAATAAGGGGGATGACTTCCAGTTTGTACAACTTCGTAGTCACTGCCATTGGAATCAGACCACCAACCGAGATCACTCATTCGCGTCCCTACTGGGTACTTTCTTGCATCAAAAACATATTGAGCCATAACATTCCCCTTACTGTGAAGACAGGCCGCCAGCTGCTGGACGCGCCTCGAGGTTTTCACCGTTTGTGGTGGCTACGAAGTCATACGCATAAATGGGAATAATATTGGTATCATCCCCACCAGTTGTATCGTCATCATAACAAACCAGCAACTTAGTAAGAGAGTTATTAGATGCCCCACCTGCTGCTGTCCATATTTGGTCTGGTATATCTATCACTAATGTATCAGCACCATTATCAACCGTAACGGTCATCCCATCAGAGTCCGTAAGTTCCTTACGTGCGTAGTTTGTGAAAGTAGCTTCAGTGTTTCCTGCCTCTGCTAGTAACAATGATAGGTTTGCATAGTCTCGGAGTGTTCCGTCTAATTCTGACGCTTGAAGGATTACGAGAGTAATTGCAGAGTTTGCAGGAGTGTTAGCGTTTACATTTGAAAAGAAGGTTTTGTCTTGACCTTTCGCTACATTAAAAATTAAGTCAGCCATGTGGGGTTTCCTTTATGTATGGTATTAAATTGGGTTTAAATAATTACTTTAAATTAGGTTATGGAGCAGTCAGTGTAGTAATACCTGTAGCATTCCATGTGATAGTCAATGAACCAGCAGACATATCTATCGGGCCTCCTAGCTCTACAAAAGCGATAGCTGGAGAGCCTGCTTGAGTAGCGTTGTATATGAGTCCCCAATGAGCATCTGTATCGTTGCTTGCATCTTGAGCCCATGTTGGATTGGTTGCTGAGTCCATAGTCCCTGTACCAGCATTCTCACTCCAGACTGTTGTCCAATTACCTAGTGATGTTCCCCCTGCTGTGTATGTACCAGCTGCCCCCACTTCTGTAAAATCACCAAGAGCTGGGGTGGCTGTTGCTGCTGTTGGGGCTGTCGTGTTATCTAACACTGCCACTTTAATATCATCTGTTGTAGCCCAACCTGCAAAGTAATCTAATGCTCGTGCTTCGTTGAACCAAGTGATGTCGCCTGCTGCCATGTTATGTCTTCCTATTGTATGTATATGGGTGTTAAGTTGTTGGTGTTGCTATGATGCCTGTTAGGGTTCCACTTCCATTTCTCTCTATCTTAAAGGTGTATGTGGGCTTCACCTCCACTTTGTTAGTTAGTTTAAATATCTTCTCTACAAGACCCTCTACATCTAAGGGGGGAGGAGGTGTGTGAGACAATCCCTGCACCACCTTCTCTATCTCCCCCTCTCGCTGTATACGAGCCTCTCTAAGCTCTCTTACAAGCTCCCCTATAGTAGCCTCTATGTCAGTGGTCAAGTTGACGTTAGAGAGGCTGTCAATAGCTTCCTTGATTAGAAGGGCATCACTTGAGTCTGCCAGCTTCTTGTATTGTGTAGCCATGCTATCTCCTCCTACCACCCTTCACTTCAAAACGTTCCCCACTTTCTGGGTCTTCATACACACCATCATCCATTGACTTATATCTATTGACCTCTGCTTGGCTCTGGAGTGCTTGTTGGAAGTCTTCCACTCTCACTGGAGTTTGCTCATTCCACTTACTGTCAGCAGCTTCTTGTGCGGCCTCCTCATACTTCCCTTTCTTCATAAGCTTCCAAGTGTTCTTGTGAATCTTGTTCCAATTGGTTCCTAGTTGGAAGTTGACAGAGGTGAGGGCCGTTATTAGTTCTTCATTGCTCTCCCCTAGCTCCTGTGCTTGCTTCTGAGCGGCTTTATAGGCCTTAGTAGAGTCAGCCTTAAGCCAACCATCAACAACCTCCTGTGGGATGTGAGTGCCTTCTGGGTAGAGAGCCTGTTCTTCTCTGGATAGTAAATGCCCTACACCACCAGTCAACTTACCAGGGGTGTCGTTATAAGACTTACTCTCCACTCCCTCTCTAAGTTTAAGGTGGTCTATAACCTCTTGCCCCACTATCTGCTCTTCTGCAACAGCAGGGGCAAGAGCCCCCACAGGAGCTGCCTCTTTTAAAGTGAGTTTGCCTACAGGCTTACGCCTCACTTCCTCTGCTCTAGCTTCTACAAGAGTGAGCTTACCTACAGGTCTACATTTCTCAACCTCCATCACTGCTCCCCCTAGCTTCAAAATCAGTGCCATTGTAAAGCCATACGTCACCATTTTCGTCGACATACTCCTTCCCCTCTTGGTACTGTTGGGAGTCCTCCACTCCATCAACAACTGCTTCACCATACTTACTAGGCCAAAGATTGGCTCTCTCTCTTTCAAATGTAGTGGAGAATCCATCTCCAGACACATTCCCCATAGCATTAAAATAGGTGGTCAGTGCACCACCCACTTCCCTGTTCATCTTAGCAGCTACACTACGAGCCCAATTGTCAGAAGTCTTAGCTCTAAATACCACTTGCCCCCCACTACTGTCCATCTCTATATCGTCTTCACTTACACCAAACCGCTGCCCTTCAGACTTAAGCTCTGAGTCTACAAGCTCCTGCACCTTTGGGTAGACATAGTTAGTAGCATTATTGATAAGGGTGTCTGTCAAGCTTAACCTTGCTGTAGGGGTTAGGCTGTTGAGGTTGTCCTTGACAAAAGTACCCACACGAGGCTGAGCTAACCACTCCAATATCTTTTGATTCTGGCTTGGTTTGTCTTCAGCATTAATGTAGTGGTTAGCTCCTTTCAACGTATTGTCAACATTAGTAGTAAGCTCTTGCAAGTCTGCTAATGGCTGACCACCAAAATCTAAACGTGTAAGGTTGTCTATCCCATCAGTAAGGCTACCTAGGTATGTGTCCATGTCCTCGCTAACTTCTGTAACATCTACTACCTTATCCCCCTTTGTATCACTGTTTTGCTTTAAGAATTGTAAGGACTTCTGACTCATCTTAGCAGCAATTGCTGGGTTGTTATTCCCAGAGAGACTAGAGATAGAGGCCAACTCTACTAACTCTGGGTCAGCAGTTAGTTGGTTACGTTGAGTTGTAGCAATCATCAGCTTGTTGCCGTTCTCCACCTCTCTTAGCAAGGTAGTGCTGTCTAGGTTAGCAAGAGCTACATCGTATAACCCTAACAGGGGCTTAGCTAGAGATTCAACTTGTGCAGGAGGGACGTTACGAGAGAGTTGAGACACAATTGCTCCCACTTCCCCTTTCGCTGCTTGTAGTTGAGCCTCTGCTGCCTTCCTGTCAATGTGCCCAGAAGTGTAAGCTGCAACTATTTGTCTCACCTTATTCTTAGTGGGGGTTCGGTGGTTGGCTGCTAAGTTAGCTATGGCAGTGTAGTTCTTATCAGCCATCTCCTTATCAGCCAAATTCCTTTCATCCGTTGTAAGCCCTACTTGAGCCCTCTTCCTTGAGATGGCAGCTGAAGCCTCTGTGTCTAATCTAGCCTGAGTGACAAACTGCCTATACTCGTCTAGTCCTTCCTCTATCTCCTCCGGGGTATCTGTCTCTAGCACAAAACCACTGATGACAGCATCCTCCCTCACTTTCTTAAAGGCCTTCTCCTCTGGACTAAGCTCAGTAAAAGTCTTGCCTAACACTGTAGCTTGAAATCCCTTCATCATCTTAGTCTTACTATTAAAGTCTAGTGAAGAGTTAGCAAAAGTGTTAGTCAAGAACGTGTTGAAAGCTATAGACTGTGAGCCATGCTTGTCAGCCAAGCTCTTCGCCTTTAGTAGCTCTCTCTCAAAGTCTTTCTCTTGCCCGAGGACAGCAGCCTCTTGAGCTGACTGCTGTGTAACCTGTCCCATCCTAGCTATGCTGGCCCCTGCTTGTGTTGCACTGCTAACCCCTTGTGCAAAAGCTGAGATCTCCATAGCCTTAGAGTTGTCTTGTACAGGAGCTTGGACACTTTCCACATCACTAAGCTGTCTTTCTTCAGCTCCAAACCTACTGGCCTCAAATGTCATTACTCATCTCCCACTTGTTCTATTGATTGTATATATTTTATCACTTCTCCAACCTCATCAAAGACACCAGCACCATGTGCAGCTTCCATAATATCCTCAGTTCGAGTGTAGTTTAAATTTCTCTGTATAAGGCCTAGAACACCATCATCACCCTGACTAACATCCCTCATAAGAAGTTTCATATACTCCTCTTGCTGACCTGTAGTAAAGCTAGTGGCTGCCCAAAATCCCCTAAGCATGTGCTGCTGGAACTCATCCTGATCCACATTAACTCCCTTTCTAGCACCAGCTTGCTTCTGTGCCAAGTAGAGCTGCTTAACATCATCCCGAGCCTCTTTGGAAGCCTTATAGATGTGTTGTTTAGTCTCTCTTGAGTACGCTTCCTGTAGACTACCAAAGCCCAAAGACTTAGCCAACATCTCAGGAGTGGTGATAGCCATGTCAGTAATTCCTGCTGAAGAGTTGTAACGTCTATCATACTCTTGCACGAATAGCTCTCTAAAGCTCTTACTTAGGTTCATATAACCAGAAGAGAAAGAAGCAAAGGTTTTCATCAACTCCATGCTAGTCATCTCATCTTCACTCTCAGGCTCTGTCACAAACTTATACGTCTCAGTGATGATATTGGTGGCACGAGGGTTGTAACCTGACCAAAGACTTAGGGCTGGGGCATTACTTAATATCTCCCCCACGTCTGTAGTTAAGAGGCCATGTATTAGGTCTAGAGGGGCATTAGGGTCTACAGCTGCTAAGCTTGAGAAGTCCACTCTTGTGTCATCCTCAAACATAGACTGTGCTAACTCGTTGAAGAGGAAGCCCTCTAGTCCATTAGCTATAAAGTCTCTAGTCTGCTCGTCTTCTATCTCCAAGCTAGAGATGATAGAGTAGCCTATGCCCACTGGCATTGGCAGCACTACAGCATTGTAAGCAGCTAACTTAGCCCTCTCTGTACGAGACAAAGCCCTGTTAGTTACTTGTAACATAGCCTTGTGCGGAACTTGCATAAACTGGAACAGAAGAGCTAGGGCATTCTTATTATAAGGCATGTCACCAGCAGCATTCATGTTGAAGGTGTAGTTACGAGCCTTCGCCATAACCTCATCTCTTACACGCTTACTAGCTAAGTCCTTACCTCCCTCTAGGGCTCTGTTCCTATGAGCTAACCAAGAAGACATAATATTAATACGCTCTCCTGCGTCAAAACCAATCTTACGGTTAGTTCCAACAACAGCCTTATGCACCTTCTTTATCCTGCTAAAGTTCTCAGTATCTACGAGATGATCCAGTCCAGCTTCAACTAGATTGTTCCTGTCAATAGAAGCGTCAAACCCTGTCTTCCGATACTCTTCAGCTAAGGCCAGAGCTTCGTCAGCAGACATCCCCATGAACTTCTCAACACCTTTGACATCTTTAAGTTTGTCTCCAGTGATCATTGCCATGTGTATCGCTGCTGTATCTCTAGCAAGCTTTTGACTTACAACATACTTGGTGAAGTTGGCTGCTAGTAGAGAGGCTTGGTGTCCCTGTACAACAAACTGACGTAGTGGGTTGAGGGCTAAGTAAGCATCAAATGCCCTTGCCTTAAACCAGGTTGTAGGGCTCTGCACTTCATCAACTATAGCACGTATAGCTCTTTCACCATGAGCTGTCTTACCACCAATAATGTCAGCCATCCCATTAAGCATTGCCTTCCAACTATCATCCAGTCCATTTCTGTAACCATTCTCTAGGTAGTTAATATATTCAAGGTTGGTACGGGCATCTGCTAGTCTCTTACTACTGCTAGCCTCTTCAGCCTTAAAGTCTTCAGCCTTACTGGGGAACACCTGTCTCCCTGTCGTTACATCAGTTTTAACCAACTCACTATACTCATCCATAAAGCGTTGCTTATAACGTTCTATGTAATCTCTCATGGCTGTTCGTCTAGAGATGGAGCGTACTGAGTTCAGCAAGGCATCTGCTGGCCCCTCTACGGCCCCTAAGCCATTCCCTTGTATGTTTGTATCAGTAGATCCTAGACGTTCACCACGGAGCCTCTGAGAGGTTCTCCCAATAGAGCTGTTTATCTCCCACTGATCATCTTCCATCTGACCTACTGTTCTGTCCTTATTATCCCTGAAACCATACTCAACTGTAAGGTCGTTATTACCTCGGTTCATATTCACTGTAGCAAGTTCAGCCTCTTTCTTTGTAGCTGCTGTTTTAACTGCCTGTGTCCGGATAACATTCCCTTCACTATCCTTCACCTTCTTAATAATAATGTGAGGATCTTTATAGCGTACTGTGTAGTAGCCTTCTCTGTAGTTCAACACTCGGTCAGTTTCCTGCAAGTCTTGAAGCATAGATTGGTTCTGCTTATTACGTACTAGGACATGATCAAAGTCCTTTCCATCCACCTTCTCTGCACTACGTAGTATAGCTAATGTACCACCAGACTCGTACAAGTCCTCTACTTCTTTCTGAGACATCCGTACAGTCTTGCCTAGAGCTGAGTCATATACAGTTCCAACTCCCTTTGTATTGACCTTTCCTACACTACGAGCCACTAACTCTGTATTGTTAGACTTATCTACAAAACGTTGATAGCCCCCTGCCTTAAGGGACTTAACTAAGTCTAGGTTCTCTAGGTGGTATAGCTGATCCCAAGAGTCCTTCCACTTGTCTAACAACCCCATCTCTTCCTCACTATACCCCTTCGCTTTTAATGTCTTATAAGGAGTTTTAGTGCCAGAGAAGTTATCATTCTTAATCACTTCCATGAGAGCCACTTGACGTTCACTGTCAAGCTTGTTAAAAGGAGCTACGAATGCTTCTGCATTCTTAATGAGAGCTGTCTCAATGGAAGAGGCTCTCTCCACTGCTACGTTAGCACCAAGAGTGATGCGAGGGTCTAGCATTGAGTGTATGTCTAAGAGATGTCTCTGTACAGATGACTTACCTTTCTTAGCTTGGTTGAAGAAGGGAATACGGTCGAAGAAGTTTCTCTTCACCTGTAGCCTGTCCCACTCAACATCCATTGGGTCAAAGTCATGCTCGAAGTTAACTTGTACTAAGTAATCATCTCTCATGTTAGCTTTCTTGAACTCTTCAGGGAGCTTCTTCTTCTTCTTAACTAGGCCTGCCCTTATAGCATTACGAGCCTCTACTTCCTCTACAGTTACTGGTAGGTACTCATCCCCCACCTTACGTAGGACAGTTAGGTCTGCTTCCTCTACCCCGTAATCTCTAAGGGCAAACAATGTATTGTCAATACCTTGCTGTGGAGTTTTATAGGAGCTATCAGCTGGGCCATACACATTCTGGTAGACAGCTGTCCCATCTTCATTTAACTGAGGACTCTTATACTGAGCCATATTGGTACGGTTGGTCAGGCCATTAATTCTTTGTACTCGCTCTACACCCTTACGTTGAGCACTTAGCACCTCATCAGGACTTAAGTCTATACGCCCACTGTGTATAAAATCTTCTACATAACGAGCTAAGTCATGTGGCTTACTCTCTACGCTACCGTCCTCTGTCCGTACTTGAGGTGCTTCTGCGTCTACAACAACTTCCTCTCGTGTAGTCCCATGGGTAGTTTTGGCAACCTCTCCTGACTCATCTGCTTCAGCCATTGCCTGTAACTTACGTGCCTCGTCTGGGTTTACTTCCGCAGCAACCTTAGAAGGGGAGGAGGGCTGCACTTTAGCTCTAAGCTTCCTTACTCCCACCTTAGAGAGGGTGGATGCCTTAGCAGCCAGCTTAGTGCCCCTCAGTGCACCACCAAAACCCACTAAGTCCAAGATGCCAATGATGTTATCAATACCTTGGTCAATGGGGCCATAGTAGTTGCCATCTACAATGGACATAAACAAGTCTTTCTGAGCTAGGTCATTGTCATTTGTAAACACGATACCTTCAGAAGCATTCACCACTTCAGCCAGCTTTCTGTCAAACTCCCTCTGTTCTGCATGCCCCAGGTTAGCTCTGTAATCTCTTAGTCCTACCTTAGCATTTCCAAGAAGAGAGAAGGCCTCTACAGCAGCCCCTACGCTGCCCCCACGCATCTTCCTAACAGTCTCTTCAGTGATGAAGCTCTCAGAGAAAGGAATTACTATCTCTGCAAAGTCTGCCAATGCGTGTAGCCCACCAGTGCTTGTAGAGAGAAGGTTGCCGTTTAATAAGGCTTGCCTCTCACGGAGGGTAGCATTAATCTCATCACTAATAGCTACTGCATCTATCCGAATGTCTTCAGAAACAGGGTCTTCATCCCCATCAGGCTTAACACCCAACTCCTTAGACATTAAGTCCATTGAGTTTGGCTTCTCTGTCTGAAGACTAGCCATGCCTCTCACTAACCCCTCTACTTCTTTTGTAGATAGGTCTGGGTTAAGAGTCATTTGAGCAGCTAGGTTCTGGCTCATTCGGACACTATCCTGATGCACTCTATCTGTAATACTGTCCATACCTGCTTGTCTTTCTTGCGCAGGGAGGTTTGAGAGAGAGGAGAAAGTGGCTAACAACTCCTTCTCTGTACCTGCCATCAACGCACCTTGGGCAGCCACTGTATTGTCTGAAGCCTCAGAAACCACTGACTTCTCTACAGGAGGGGCCGAGAAGGAGCTTAAATCATCCCCCTCAACACTCCCAAACTTAGCTAAATCTGTCATATTAACTCCTAGCCTGCACCTGCCGTAACGGCCTTTACACCTAAGTCAAAAGCTGACTTAAACATCTGCTGTTGTGCCATGGCCCCTGCACCTTCAGCCCTAAAGTCTGCTGCTCCTTGTAAGAGGCTTGTCTGTGTATTAGCAGACAACGTAGCACCACTAGCAAAGGCTTGCCCCGCAGCTGCCAAGGTTTGACCACTACCAATGGTGGAGGCTTCTACACTACTGCCACTAACACCAGCAGCTTCAGCAGCACTCACTACCTGAGCACGTCTAATTCTCTCTTGTCTTACTTGCTGTCTAATAGCAGCTTGTCTCTCATTCTCTTGTTGAGCAGCACTTACTCTTCGTGCCTCCTTCTCTCTACCAACAGCCCTCTCTTCTGATCTAGCTTGTCGTCTACCACCAGCAAAGAATGTTTCATCTGCCACATTAATAGAACCTAGAGAGATGGCAGCAAGTCCTGCCTTCCCTAAATCTGTACTGTCTCCCATACCATCACCTCATAACCTTCTTTAATTACTCCAAGGGACTTAGCTCCGAAGAGTCTACAAAACCTTGGGTTGGGGGAATTGCTATACATGTGCCTATAGCCCATCCCCTTTACATGTTCTTTTAACTTGACAAACTCTACATACATTTGCCTTAACACAGACTTACTCCACACCTCTACAGTGCAATGAACATGACATTCATTCCCTATTATCTCCCACTCAATGTGGTAGTCAGAGGTGTGTAAGAAGGTTTGTCTAGGCATTAGTATTACTACTTATATTCATGCTCCAACCCAAAAGTTTCATGTCCTTTTCCGGCTCAGAGTTAATAAGAAGACTAACTACACGTCCTCTCCCTCTTAACTTATTCTTAGTGACAATAGTAGAAGTACCATAGTCATAAGTATCAGTCTCGTCCTCTGGGGTATAGCGTCTCTTATACCTATAAGCTTGAAACTCTTTTCCCCACTTACCGTATGAAGGAGAGTTAGTCCAGTCCCACTGAGCCTGCACTCTACAGGAAGATTCATTATTGACTATGAAGTCATCTCCATTGTCTGTAAAGCCATCCTCTGTCCGTAGTAGGTGGAAGTAGATGTAAGGCACTTGCTTATACCTAGCATTATCTCCAGTTCCTATGTAGCCTGTAAGCATGTGAGCAGGAGCATCTTCTGTCCCCCAGTCCTTAAAGCTTACATTGTTATAGTTAGAGAATGTTATAGATGTGTTGTCTACGTCTTCACTATTAACGAGAGTTAGGTAGGAAGTAGACCTGTAACCACCTGACAGTAGCTCTGCATCTGTCACAACATCATCTGTTCCAACCACTACGTCATTAGTCCCTGCTAATACATTAAGCCCCACCACTGTTAAGCTATATGGACTTACCTGTACAGGAGCTGTAGGTATTTTAGAGACACCTAAATTGTTCTCTATAATAGCTAGGTAGAAGGCTCCTAAGACAATATCAAATACTAGCTCTGTAGTACGCTCTCCATTATCTATGTTGTTATACACCCACCTAACTTTCTTAGAGGACGGATCATAGATGCCTTGGCATAATGCCTTGGCTCTGTCAGATATGCTCTGGTAGAGGGTTCGTATGTTTACGCTAACCTCTTCAGCAACATAGCCTCCCGTTTGGTTAGTCTTTAAATGATATATTGCATCCTCTGACCAATACATAAGTGTACCGTCAACAAGGACAATAGAGGCTACTGATATTGTCCCATGCTCTGTTACTTTAGACACACTTTGGTTGTTAGCATTGAACGTACCATTGTCACTACCGCCAACAAGCCAAATACCGTTCTCTGCAAACACTAAGAGACCAGAGCCTACATTTACCATGGCTTGTATGTTGTAAGCTCCTGAGAGGCGTATGAATCCACCATCAGTGTCTAGTATGTCTGGAGCCTCTGCGCTGGTAGGGTCTCCCTCTTGGTAGCAGTGTCCTATCTGAGAGTCATGTTGCACTTGTTGGCTGTAGAATAGGTAGGAAGCTAGGTTGGGAGACTGGTTGTCTCCATCCACCACCTCACTAGAGAAGCCACCATACCAAACCCTTCCTGCAAACTCAGCCGCTACGTTGATACCACCCCCTGTCCTGTCTGTAGGCAAGGCTACTGTTGGGGTCTCAAACTCAACGGATGTAGGAGTCATCCTTGGATTAGCGTTGGTATATAGTCCAGTATCTGGGTTACATCCTCTGCCATACTCAACTTGCCTAGACTGCCCTCTGTCCAGGAGGTCAATAATATAATGCCCAAAAGCTGCTCTTGCTTTTGGAGGCTCTTGGTTCCCAGCCGAGTAGTTATCAAACCTCTCAGAAGTCTTGTCTGTCACCGCATGATCTAAGCTAGTGTTCGGGTAGAGGTAGGAGGCTACTGAGTCTGCGTTAGAGGGTAAGCCCCTGTCGGCATCTGGCAAGCCCGACATAACCTCTGTCCTAAATTCCTCAATTGGGTCTGTCTTTCTTGAGGGGACACCGAAATCGTCCCACCTAAGTCTAGGAGCAGCCCAACCTTGGTTGCGTAAGTTGTACATGTGGTTAGGGAGGTCGTCTGTAGTGTCTGGCCTGTAGTTGATGTACTCAGGAGAGAGAAGGTCTCTCACTTCCTCACTAGGGCCACCTTCATCAAAGGTGAAAGGGTCTGCCACACCAAACAAGTCTCTTATCTTTAACATCTTGTCTTCTGTAGAGAAAGTGTCTAAGTCACTGTCATAACTTACCACCTTAATCGTACTATTACCATAAGCTACAATAAGCTTGCCATCAATAGAGGAGAAGGAGGCCTTTCGAGGCACTACGCTAGTGGTGTCTAGTGGCAGGCTGTCCTTTACACCAGAACTTGCCTTTAGAGCCTCATCTGTTCTGTCTATCAAATATACCTTATCATGCACTTGACAAGCAATGAAGGTTTTTCCTGCTACACCTCCTACGTTGTTCCACTCAAAGACGCTTACAACCACATCCCCTATAGGAGACTTTACATACGAAATGGGGAAGGGGACTAGCCCTGCCTCATAGTCAAAGCCAGGGCGTCTCTCTCTACTGCCATCTCTGTTAAGAATGAAGTTGGCCTCATCAATGGAGGCATTCTCTGGAAACGTAAGAGGGCTGGCCTCTGTTATAAGGCCCCCTACAAACGTGTTAAACTCACCCGTTTGATTGCTTCTTGGCATTCCTAATCACCTTCTCACTTGACTTCTGGTTGTCAATGGCTTTCATAGCATCTGACTCTGTAGTGTACAGACCTGTCAATACCATTGGGATGGACCCCTTACCAATAGACTTAATACGTTTTAGTCTACAGTTGTTACCATCTGCATTAACAATATCATAACCTAAATACTCTGCCATTATCTTCTTCCTGTACGTCCGTAGTCTGGGTATTGAATACCACCATTAATTCGTCTAGCTTTTCTTGCTAGCCATCTGTTCTGTCTACCAGCTTCTTGTTCTGCCTTCTCATCAGCCTTCTGGCCAATACGTAGAGCAGCCTTAGACTTAGCCTCTTCCACTAATGCTGTAAAGGCATTCTCTGGAAGGTCTGGTATGAAGTCGTCTGCTGATGACCACTCTGGCATGACATAAGCCATGGCCTGTATCTTAGACTCTTGTAGTGTAGCGTCCACTCCTTTGTCAAAGCTGTCAAACAATACATACTCATCATCAAAGCTGGTGTAGTAGGTTGGTGCTCTGTCACTGCGGACTAACACCTCTATACCACCAGTGTCTACAACTGTCTGTACATCTACACTACTACTATCTTCTTGGTTAGTCTTATGTAAGAAGTGGTCTGGTTGTAGATACTCAACACTGCCATAGTCCTTCTTAGAAGCTCCCACCTTCTCTTTATTATACTTGAGGAAGCACAACTCCTTCACACCATCTTGTATCTTCATGTGTGTGGGCTTAGTTGTGTCTCCTAAACTACTTATCTGGATGGCTCGTCTTAAGTGAGGCCAGTCCCTATTACTCATCATTGCATAGTAGGTTGATTTGAGTATTAGTACCACTTGCTCTGATTCAACAGTGTCATCAATAGACTCCACTTCATCAGAATCGAGGTCACTCAAAATCTCCCCCACCATGTCTAAAAGCGTACGCTTCATCCCATTCCCCCTAGAAAAACATTACACAAACCTCTCTACTCGGAGTGCTGCTGTAGGTGCATCGTTCCAAGCAAGGGTAGTAGCAGAGGCTGCGTATAAGCCCCCTGAATCATGACCAGCACTATCTCGCATAATCTCATAAGTGATCACTGTGCCAGCTGGAAGGTTTAGCCAAGCCTCATCTGTGAAGCTCTTGTTATCATTTGCGTTTGACAAAAGGTAGAAGACCGACCGCCCAGCTTGAGTCCCATTTACGAGGGCTCTGAGAAAGATGTGTGAGGTGCCTGACCCACCAGTCCTGCCTATCTCTGCGTTAACCTTTAACCGATAGAGGCCAGCAGTGTTTATTGTCAAGGCTCCACTAGCAGAGACAGATACATAGTCGTTAGACTGGGCTGCTCCAAACTCAAGTTGTAGTGGACTGTCTAGGGCAGATGGGAGTTGTGTAGATGCTGTGCTCGATGCATCAAGAAGTCTCTCGACAGCCATAGAAGCTACTTGATCTACTGGAGCTGCCCAGCCAGAGGAACCCCCTGCCGATGTTAGGACTTGTCCTACTACTGAAGTGGAAGCACCTTTAGGTTCATGTAGTTGTGCCTCTGGTATCTCTCTATGTTGTATATTGGCCATTCATTTCCTCCGGACAATAAAAAAGGGAGAGAAGATTACTCTCCTCCTCCCCTAAAGACTCACATAGCTTACACTACGTATAAGTATTTAACCACTGCTGTACCAGCTGTTGGGCCAGTGACAGTCAAGTCAGCTGCTGTAGTAACTGTTACATAATTAGCCACTGCACCGTTAGCAGCTGAGATGTCTTGTGCACCTACTGTAGCTGCTGAGATGGAGCCTGTGAAGAAATCTACAATCTCTGTCACAATAGCGCCAGCTGGAACTTCAACTTTAACACCAGTAGAACTGCCATCAAAGTTGACACTAATCTCTTTCTCTGCACCAGCTGAAGGAGCTTCACCGCCCTTAAAGCCACCCACTTGACGTTCACCGTAGTGGTTGTTTACGCCTAGGCCTGTATTTGATTCAAAACCCATTGTTCTTCTCCTTATGCAATCGCTGTAGCTGATGTAATGATTACGCCTAACGTGTCAACACGCTGAGCACCTAAACCAAAACGAGAGCTTACAACAAACTCATCTCGGCGTAGGTCTTTATTACGCTCACCTTCAACTCGTGGCTGACGTCTCCATGCACCCATAATAGGCTTAGTCTGATCATCTAGTACACACATACAGATGTTAGCTACAGCACCTGTAACAGCGTTAGTACCATCACTGAAGTTACCAGTTGGTAGGCGGTTAGACAAGATGATGTCGAAGCCGTATAGATTCCCTACGAAACGCATACCAGAAGCTATGCCACCACGCAAGATAGACTCTGCGAAAGGTGTTACATCATTGGTAATTGTAATTAGGTTGTTAAGAGTTGCTTCAACTACTGGGTCAGCAATGAATACACGACCTTGCATTGGTACGTTAGCCTTGTCGAAAGCTAAACGCATAGATACTAAGTGTGCTGTAGAGAAGATGTCGTTAGTCTCAGCTGAACCGATACGGTGAGCAAAGCCATTAATGGTGTTAGCGTTAGCATTAGTCTGTGCTGCGTTAGCTGTAGCTAAGAAGCGAGTCTCAAAGTTCTCTTGTAGAGCACGAGTAGATTCAGCTGAACGAGCTGCCATAAGAGCATCTACGTTATAACCATCTTCACGCATGTCATCAGTAACGAACCATGCATCACCAACATAATCAGTGATAGTAAGAGTTATACGACCAGTGTCGATTGGGTTGTATGTGAAGGCTTCGTTCTCAGTACCTTCTTGAATTGTTACAGAACCAATGGTAGGGATGTTAATTGTATCACCAGAACCAAAGTCTGCTACGTTACGGTAGTATTGCTCACCTAGCAAACCATCATGTAGGTTCATCAGGATGAAGTCTGAATAGATCTCCTGTTCGATGAACGCTGTAGTATTAGTTGTTAACTGCATTTCTAATTCCTCAAATTTCTACGTTGTGTTTTTGATAAACCTTGTCACGAATCTTGTGCAAGTAGTCTATCTGATCTTTTGTGGAGGCTCCTCGTAAGAGAGATTTCTCTGGAGGGGCTAAGCCCTCTTCTTTCTGAAAGCCAGTTGGAATGTTCACGCTACCTGAAGTCATCTTAGGAGCAGGTGAACCACCAGCTTGATTGAAGAGTTGAAGTGCTGCTTGAGGACTTGCCTGTGACAAGCTCTTAAGAGCATCGACAGTCATGCCTAGTTCAGTAGCTTTAGCAGAGACCACCTCTTGTGTTTTGTCTCCAAACTGGCTGAATAGTGCATCACTAACTTGCTTCTCATTGCCCATAGCCTGCGTCTGCGCTGACTGCTGTGCTGAGAAGTTTTGAACGAGGTTTAGTACGTCCTGCTCGTTCAGTCCACTAACTTGAGGGGTAGACTCAGGTTGGGCCTGCTGTGCAGTGAGCTTATCTACAACGTCTTCCACTGCTGCTCTCTTGCTTAACTCTTCTGTTAGTCTTGCTATTTCAGCCTCCTTAGAGGCAACTTCATCCTTCAATTGAGGAATGAACTGCTGAGAGTGAGCTAATGCATCAAGTGCTTTAGGGACATCGTTATATTTCTGCTCTCCATTCTCATTCTTAATCATACTTAACTGGTTAGTAAAAGCTGATTCTTGAGAAGGTTGTTGTGCAGGGGTTTCCTGCGGTTGATTATTACCAAATGCTGTTTGAGGCTGGTCTGCCATATAGAACCTTTATGTTATGTTATTAATATAAATAATAATGTATATGCTGTATATTCTTAGTATACTACTATATACTAGAAATATTGAGTTTTTCCGGTAATTATTTTTCTAGAAGACTTACTATTTCTTCTAGTGCTCTCCTATAGCCAATGATGTCAGCTTGTTGGTAGCACCAGTTGGGATTGTCATACTGTGTCTTGTTTGTAGTGAGAGCAGACTCTATCTTCTCTGAGCATATCTCAGTAAGTCTAGCCCTCACCACTGTAGCAGACTTGAAAGCAGACTTAATGTCTGCCTCCAATTGACTATCTACACCTTTAGTCCAAGTTGTCTTCATCACTCACCCATTGTAGGAGCAGTGTCCCTTACTAATGCTTCTTCTCCTGCCCTGCTAACTAGAGATGCAGTTTCCTGCTGCTCAAATACAGCAACGTTAGGGGTGAAGATGTTATAGCCAGAGAGTCCTGTAATATCCTCTACGAAGTCTGTAAGAGCCTTAGCAGAAGTGTGAGGCATAATCATCTGACCAAGAGGAGAGTTGAATACAGTCATGACGTTCTGCAAGTCCTGAGACTGCTTAGCGAAGTGTCTAGCGCCAATAGGCCTAACTACACCATTAGCTGTAATGTCCTCTCTAGTGACGCTCAGGAAGTCCTGAATGCCTAGTTCACTATCAGTGATACGAATGATGTCAGTGATGTCTAGGTTACGTCTAGCAGACTCTAGCATATCATTAAGCAAAGGCTCAAGGAGATTGACTTCGAAGTTAGTCACCTTAGTCTGGAAGATACGACCAGCTGCTGTAGCTAGCTGCATCACTTCTCCAAGGGTTTTCTCTCCGGGAGTACGTATGCCAGCTGCTTCTCTTGGAGCACCTGCATATAGCTCCATACGGTCTTCTATGGCTGCCATCTCACTAGCTGCTGCCATAATACCATTGAGGTTCTTACCTAACTCCTGTACGTCACCATTCTCATCAATAGCTATCTCTACACCTGGCCCCCATACAAACTCTTCCACTTCACCAATCACCTTCAATGGTGGGTGAACTGTTAAGTCCATAGCATCAGCCTTTAGGTTCTCTAGATGATCTAAGCGATATTGAAGCCCTACAAGGTTGTCTAGTGGCCCCATAGCCCATAGGTTGTCTGGCCTGAATCTCCAGCCTACGTGACGTATATTGGCTCCTGTGAACCATGTTGGTGTAGCCTCATTCCTCACTGTATAAGATCTGTCTACGACAGTGATGATACGGTCTGTCTGTAGTGTGCCTGTAGCAGAGTCGTGGTAGTCCCCAAAGAACTCCAGTATCTCCACATAGTCAGACATGTAATATTCATACATATTACCAAAGCCATCAGCTTGGTATTGTACAGCCTTATCAAAGTCCTCTATGCTGTAGCCACCAGCTACGCTCTGTATGGCCTCTCTACGCTCAATAGCATCTTCCCAGAAGCGTTGATCAGGGTCTTGTGCAGCTAGCTTCTTAAGCTCCCCTATGGTCTTGATACTTCTAACCACCTTAAAGCTATCATCGAAAGTAGCTGCTAAGGGGTTGAATACAATGTCTAAGGGACTTATACGTCCAGCCCTCGGGCCTACATAGTCTGGGATGATTGTCCCGTCAGAGGCTTCCTTGTAGCGTGCTTCAAAGTGTGAGGTGACGAAGGCATTACCCTTGTCGATATAATCATACAAACACTTCTCTATCTCTGTCCTAAACTTAGTCTCTCTCACCTTGTTAGACATGTAGCCTTCAATGGCTTCTGACTTAGCCTTAAGACTATCCTCTCTGCTATATGCTTCCCACTTCACCCAGTTGTCATTAGGGAAGAGTGCTGAGACATAGTTAGAGAACAGGTTGTCTCTTATCTGACACAGCTTAGGGATGGTTGTTGAGTTCTTCCAAGGGAGGGTAGAGTTGGTTGTAGTGGAGGTGTCTGTAGCAAAGACATAAGAGTCCTGCTCCTTCCACTCCTCAATCTTATCTCTCCTCTGTTGGTTAAACTTGTCCCACAGTTGGCTAACCCATGCAGCTTCTGCATCTTGCCCTGTGGACTGCTGAATTTCTGCTACCTTGTCACTCACTGGTCTTTCCTCGTCTTATATTCTCTTTGGGCCATATCTAGCACCACCCAGCCTTCATAGTATGTAAAGTTTCTATGCCAGACCCCCACTTGCTTTAAGTAGGCTCTGGCTTGTATGTAGGTTAGTGGAATGCCACACCCCCGAAACGGTTTGAGGTTTGTATACCTCCTGTAAAGAAGTCTTCCATCTTATTCCTATTGGACTGCTTTGGAGCCACAGCTATATCTACAGCAGAAGCTAGGGAGTCTTTCAAGTCATCGTGAGGAGGACGTGCTAGGACAAGCTCTTCTTCAAGCTGCTGAGTCCAACCACCTTCACAATGCCAAACCTCTAGGTTATCATACCTATGCTCTAGAGAAGCCTTAATACGCTCCTCCTTGCTTCCCTCAGTCTTCCCAGGCCTAAACTCATCAACAGGAAGGGACATGCCCTCCTTCTTCAAGTAGTCCTTGATGCTGTTCACAATGACTGTCTGAGCCACTGTCACTTCAGCTCTAAGCTTATTAAACCCCCAACGGGAGTGTAAGGCTGCTATGTGCTTAAAGTATACATGAGCCTTGTCAGACTTAAACCTGTCTATGTCTAAGACATATATGTTCTTATTACAGTCTATGCCTATTACCACAATGGCTGTGTAATCAGCTTCTTTGGAGAGGCTGAATGCAAAGTCTATGGCTGCATAT
>Ga0208013_1000323_pt1 | contig 28879 bp, 45 predicted proteins | sample 16_taG_FD_184091 | JGI IMG/M metagenome (GOLD analysis project Ga0208013, IMG submission 184091) | Marine viral communities from the Subarctic Pacific Ocean - 16_ETSP_OMZ_AT15313 metaG (SPAdes) (version 2) | ecosystem: Environmental > Aquatic > Marine > Oceanic | place: Pacific Ocean | collected...
AAAAGCTAAAACAAGATTTGAGAAATGGAGTGAAGACAATGGAATATTCGATAACTGATTGGGTATTACTCGAAGCAACTGTACTTTCTTTATTACTTGTTGCACTCTTTTTCGCGTTAGGACATTACATTGAGTGGAATACCCGTAAACAAATTAGAAAAGATAAAGGAGAATAACAATGCCTAGAACTAATTTTGGAAAGACCCGAACCCATGATAAACCATATGCTATTTACTCAGATGGTAGAGGGTGGGAATGGAGAGTACTCAAAACCTACAAACATTCTTCTGCTGAGAAAAATGATGGCTTTGCTAGATGGTTTGTATCTGCTACATCACCCATGATGCACGGTGGATCGTATGAGTATGGAGATACCTATTGTCGAGATATAAAGGACAATGGATTAGTAAAGTTAGTATTAGCTGATGACACATGGTTAGAGGAGTATGGTGATCAAAATGTTTGAACTGGTAGCTACGGTGATAATGATAACAGTGTTTATTGTTATCGCCATAATGAGTGTAATAATATTTAGATGAGGAATTTGTAATATGAGAACGATTGTTCATGTTAATCAGGGCAACATTCGGCAGAACATCAAGCGTGATCCGAATGATCGACTGCCAGTGCTGAGAGCGCAGGGAGACTTTGATACTTTGTATGGGGATCATATTGATATTATTGATCCCGATACTAATGAGGTTATAGCATCAGTAGTGTATCGCCCTGATGATCCTCTCTCTTGTGGAGCGAGAGTCTGGATCGAGACTGACAACGATGTAGTAGTAGGAGAAAATAAATGCAGCCACTAAATTACAATGAGTCCAAAGAGATTGTTGGATCATTCTCTAACACCAGTAAAATGCCAGGATCTTCTACAGGTTTGAGTGCATTATTGTGTGGAGTTGGTAGCAAACTCAGGAAGATTGTAGGCTCTGTATGCTACGACTGTTATGCACTCAAGGGTATGTATAGGATGCCAAACGTGAAGAATGCTCATGCTAAACGAGAGGCAGGTATCTCTCATCCTAGATGGGTTGAAGCGTTTGTAGTTATGCTCAATCATCACGCCAGTTTTGCAGTACCATACTTTAGATGGCATGACTCTGGTGATATCAGGAGTGTCGAGCATTTCGCTAAGATCTGTGAGATATGCGTTATGAGTCCACATATTAGGCACTGGATACCTACCAGAGAGAACAAGATCATCAGTGAGTATGTACGTCTAGGTGGATTGATCCCAGATAACTTATGTGTGAGATTGTCTGCTCCTATGGTTGATCAAGGTCCAGTTAAGACTGTGGACTACAATACTTCTACAGTGCATAATCCTCTTACAAAGTGGGTAGGTAAAGAGTGTCAGGCTTATCGTACTAGTAAGGATGGTAAGATCATGGCAAGAGAAGTATACTTAGAATTGACAGATGAAGAGAGGAAGGCGTATAAGAAGACTTCAGGATATTGCGGTTCATGCCGTGATTGTTGGAGCAAGGATGTTCCTAATGTTAGCTACCTCATACACTAGAAAGGAAATACAATGAGTGTTGCGAGTTTATTAATGGCAGGTTTTCCTTGTCAGGATTTATCCATTGGCGGGAAAGGTGCGGGACTTTCAGGTGCAAGGTCAGGGCTTTTTTATGATGCTTTGCGTGTACATGAGATGCTTAACCCTGATTACTTTCTCTATGAGAATGTCGCTTCTATGAAGAGACAAGATAGAGACATCATCTCTAAAGAGATTGGAGTTGAGCCTATCGAGATCAACAGCAACCTAGTCAGCGCACAAAACAGGCGTAGGCTTTACTGGACTAACATACCGTATGCTGGATTACCAGAAGATCGTGGAGTGTTGCTCAAGCATATACTAGAGACTAACGTAGACCCAAAGTATCTAGCAGGACAAAAGCTTCTGGATAATTATGCTGGAGGTAATCAGTTGAATCCTGACTACAAATCTCAGGCAAATACAATACACGATCATAATAAGAAAAGTCCTTGCATAGCTGCTGGCACTCATGGGTATGCGATTGGTTATGTAGATGCTGAACACTTTAAGTATGGTGATATGGAAGAGGTGATGGTCAATTCTAAGAAGTGGCGTAAGCTATCTCCTCTTGAGTGTGAGAGATTGCAGACACTGCCAGACAACTATACCAATCATGTATCCAATACTCAGAGGTACAAGATGATTGGCAATGGATATACAGTAGATGTTATAGGTCATATACTAAAAGGTCTTCCCGAAGATATCGATACAGTCTATAGTTTATTTGATGGTTGCTCGATGGGTCAAATGGCATTGATCCGAATAGGGAAACTTACTGCTGACTACAGGTACTTTAGCAGTGAGGTAGACAAGTATGCCATAGCTGTAACCCAAGCTAACTTCCCTGAAACTATACAGCTTGGGAATATTCAAAACGTAACTTTATGTGACATAACTAAAAAAGGAAGATGGGATGAGGATTTCAGTGAGAACAGCGTCTAAGTTTCTTAATACTAATGAGGATCACATTCGTTTACTAGCGAGTGAGGGAGACATTAGTAAGGTAGTAGATGGTAAGATAGATTTACAAAGTATTGTAGACTATCAATGGGGTAAGATATTTGATAGAAGGATTATGCACGATGCTATACGGGATTATCATGGCTTCTAGGAAATTATCTGATACTATATTTGAGTTAGTTTGGAAAGCTGCCCATAATAATCCTGGATATGGTATGAAGGAATTGAATTTAATCCAGAGTATGCACCCGACTCTTGATATGAATACTTTAAAAAAAGTGATGGGTCATGCGAAACGCACTCCTAAAAATGTGGAGTGGAATATTATTAAGGCAAGGTCAACTAACTAAAAAGGACAACTAACATGGCTATAATGTGTGAAGTTTGTGGGAAATCAAACCCTAATAGAGCAGTAATGATTGAAGAAGTTTTTACGACAGAAAACAGAACAGAAGGTATGCTGGATATTTGGGTAGGCATAGACTGTCGATGCTACATTAACTTTTCAATTGATCAACTCTTAACTATAGCAGAAGGAAAGGAGGAAGAAGATGATTGAGACAATAATGATAATAGTTGGAGGAATTTTAATAGTCGGTGTATTCGTTTATGTACACTGGGATGCGAGGAAGAAATGACCTTGATGTATATAGCAATCTATGTTACAATAACATTATTAGTAATATTAAAATGATGAGGAGTTAGCAAATGTCTAACACAACTACAGTAATACAAAGAACAAACCGTTTCACTGGTAATAAAGAAGTGGTTGAGATTGATAACAAAGCTGCCTCAGTTGGCGGTGATGTAGGTGGTAGGGTATACAAGCAATACCTTACGAGATTAATAATGAATAAGTATAGAGTGCTTGGTATTCGTAACCTCTCTGATGGAAGGTTTGTAGCATGAAAATTACACAGATAAATAGAGAAGTTTGTAAGCAACTTAGAGTTGATATGAACGAAGCGATTAAAGCCAAGCTAGAAGAATATGGTTTGGAAGGAGAGTTTTTAAACGGTTCTTTCGATGATGAGTTGGTAACATTCAAAGTCGATATCAAGATTGCAGGTGCAATGGATAAACATGATAAACAACTCTCAGGTAGTTTAAGTTGGTATGCTAAACATATGGCGAATACTTTTGAATTAGATGAGGAGTTGATACTCAATGAAGAATATCTACATGGTAGAGAAAAGTATAAGCTAGTTGGGTACAACTCTAAGGCTAAAAGATATCCATTGATTATGGAGAATATAGAAAGTAAAAAGAGATATAAGTTTGATGAGTCTATAGTTAGAAACAATCTATTAAGGAGAGTAGCATGAGTGTCGAAGAATTATTTACATACGGAGATGACGAGAAGATAGCTTATCTTGAGAAAGAAAATATCTCTCTCATGCAAGATAACCGTATATTAAATAGTATTATCCAGAAGCAGGATGAAACAATAGATTTGCTAACAGAGAGGGTAAACAAGGCTAATCGAGAGAAACTTAGGAGAATGGTAGTGTGATAACTTATGTATACCTAGCTATACTTTGCAATATTGCACTGTTAGCATGGGTAATTTATTTATCTTATAAAATTCACATACTCTCAATAAGGCTAAGAGAAGTTTTAGAAAACTACATAGACAAGGAGCAAAATAATGTCAGTTGATAGTGTAACCACAAGTTTATTTCATTACCCTGTTATTGATATGGATGGTAACGTAATAGGATATGAGCAGAAGCGAGTAGGCTTTCATAAACAACAGTTAGATGCAGAGCATACTAGGCTAAAGGATCGGGCAGACTACTTGCAGCCTAGCAGGTATCGCGTAGACCCAAGTAAAATAATAGATGTAGAGGTATAGTATGAATAACTGGGATGCCTCGAAACAACTCCTATTTAGTTGGGTAAGCTCTTGTCCGAAAGGATGGGTTCCTCACTGGTATGAGAGCGAAGCAGGTAACGTAACACTGCATATAATTAGGGAAGAAAAGATAAAGGAAGCTCCCGAAGATGTGCAGGAACTATTAAGAAAAGCGAGAGGTAGATAATGTCTGAAAAAACGTATACTTTTAAGCGCATAGAAATCTATGTGGAAGAAGTAGTAGCAGTAAATGAAAGAGAGGCTTGGGATGTGATTGAAGCATTAGATGACGGAGAGTGGATATCACTTCCAGTTTCTTCAGATATTACTTTAGAGAAGGAGAATAAATAAAATGAAAAGAGTATTGACAAGAGCAGATTTTGATAAGCTACAACAGAGAAGAGAGAGAAGAAAGAAAGCAATGTATACTGACTTTAAACACTACCAGAAGTGGACCAAGACTACTGCAATTTATAAGCAGGAGATTATTTATCCAGCCTTAGAGTTAGCAGGTGAAGCTGGAGAAGTATGTAACCAGGTCAAGAAAATATGGCGAGATGATGATGGAGTTGTATCACCACATAGACGAATAGACTTAGAGAAAGAACTAGGGGATTGTCTCTGGGCTTTAGCTAGACTAGTCGATGATCTTGGTTTAGACTTTAACAAGGTTGCAGAGAATAACGTAGCCAAGCTGGAAGATCGCAAGGCTAGGAATGTTATCGGTGGTTCAGGGGATAAGAGATGATAAAATGGGTATTGTCTTTTTTGTTTTTAGTTTTAATCTTTGCAGTATTAAATATGTATGAGTATTTAATGGAACAAAAAGATGACAAAACATAAAAGATATATCTCAGATATCATAGACGAATGGGTGGAGACTTTTGATGAGTATGAAGAAGCAGAAACAATCTTATCGGAAGTCCAACCCTATCGCAAAAGATTTGAGGACACCAAAATATCAGACGAGAATGATTAGGAATAAAAAGAAAGAGGTGAAGCATGATCCAGGATTTGATAGACGATCTTGGTTTGATGGATGGAGAAACCAGAAGGATTAACTGTCCTCATTGCGCTGGACTAAAGACTTTTACCATCTCTATACTTGAAGGTGTAGCCGTATGGAATTGTTATAAAGCTAGTTGTCCTAGTAAAGGTGCAACCAAACAAACTTTATCTAGAGATGCTATATTTAATCGTGTTGTACCACTCGTAAAAATAAATAGATCAAATGTATATAAAATACCAGATAGTTTCTCTTCATTCTTTCCTGAGAAGATGGTGAGATATATGGATAAGAATAATGTAACTAAGGCATGGCGAGATAATCATGTAGAATTGTTTCACGATGTTTTACAGGATCGCGCAGTCTTTGCTATTAAGAAGGATGGTATTATAGTAGATGCTATCGGTAGGGCTTTGAAGTATGGTACGAAGTGGCATAGGTACGAAACAACTACCGAACCATTCATATCAGGTACAGGAGATGATCTATACCTAGTTGAAGATGCTGCATCAGCCTGTGCTATATCGTCATACGGTACTGCAATGGCACTACTTGGTACTAACCTAACAGACAGAGCTTTAGAGATAGCTAAAGAGTATCCTAGATGTATTGTCTGCCTAGACAAAGATGCTAGTAAGAAAGCTTTATTATTGACAGTTAGATTAAAACAGTTTACTAAAACCACTATGAGATTATTAGAATTTGACCCTAAAGAATATCCAGAGGGAGTGCTTGCATGAATAATATTGTGCCTATTGGAGTTAAACCAATGTCTGAAGGTAATGTATCTAACATATTGTTAGGATTGTTTTTAAATTATGAGTTCTGGAAAGACCATCACTATATGGTTAGCGAGAACTACTTTGAAAAAGAAAGTAAAAAGATATTTCAAATCATTGGAATGTCGCACGAGAAGTATGAGAGGGATTTAGATAGAGAAGAAGTGGAAGCACTACTTCTTGCTAACAATCCACTACTCACTGGTTCTCAACGAGCATCTATACTAGAAATAACTAGACGTATGGAGTCTAGGGTGCAGCCTGATGTAGCTAAAGACGTACTACGATCTGCGTTTAGAGAACATATAGGACAGACTGTAGCTAACATTGGTATTTCTATGATGGATGGTAGTGAAAAGGATTTGTCTAAGGTCCAAGAGTTAGTGGAGAGATATCAGGATGGCTTTCAACCTGATGAAATACTTGTCGAGTTATCTAATGAATATGATGATATCTTCTCGGATGATGAAGACCTACCTTGGAAGTGGAACCTTTCTCAACTCAATGTACTGTGTCCAGGTATAGGACCAGGAACTTTAACCACTGTGTTTGCATTAGTTGAAACTGGTAAGTCTGCATTTGTTGTTAGTACTGCATTCGGGCCTGATAGTTTTGTCGATCAGGGTGCAAAGGTAATGATGATATGCAACGAAGAACCAGCAAAGAGAACTCAGCAACGTGCAGTCATGTCATACTCAGGTTTAGATGCCAATAAAGCTAGGCAGAACAAGGAGTATGGTAAGAAAATGTGGAATAAAATTAAAGACTATACAATAATAAAAGATGCTAATGACTATCCGACGATGGATGCAGTCGAGGCACTGGTGAGGAAGCAGAAGCCTGACATACTCGTAATAGATCAGCTAGATAAGATGATGGTTAGCGGAACATTTACCAGAGATGATCTTAGGTTAAGTGAAATATACCGTAAGTCTAGGTACATAGCCAAGAAGCATAACCTAGCTTTGATCGCAGTATCACAAGCAGACGCTTCAGCAGATGGGAGAACAGCATTAAGGTTTACTCAGATGGCTAACAGTAAGATAGGTAAGGCTGCTGAAGCTGATGTTATTATAGGTATAGGTAAGGAGCAAACAGATACAGGTGAAGATAACTTCTTAAGATACTTACACATTTCTAAAAACAAACTAGGAGGAAGACATGGGAGAGCTACAGTTCGTATCGAGCCTGAGATAAGTAGATACGTAGATTAATTTTTTTCTTGACAGACTAAAAAAAGTATGTTATATGGTTGGTTTCAACTTTGGGAATACTCTAGTATACTATATAATATATATAATATTAATATAATATAATAATATATAAGGATATATAATGTTATTAGAAAACTCTATATTAAAAGTAGGTGCAGCATTAACTTGTCTAGCACAGAATATTTATTTCGAGTCGCGTGATCAATCTACAGTTGGTCAGATAGCTGTAGCAGAAGTTACTTTAAATCGCGTGGCAGACCCACGTTGGCCTAATGATGTTTGCTCAGTTGTAAAGCAAGGACCAACCTACAGGTGGAAGAAGACCTATCCAATTAAACATAAGTGTGAGTTCTCTTGGTACTGTGATGGTAAATCAGATGAACCAAAGAATGTAAATGCGTGGAAAAAATCTATGCAGGTAGCTAGATATGTTTATCATAGTGATGGGAAAATGAGGATAGTAGAAGACGCAAAATATTTCCATGCTAAATATATAGACCCAGGATGGACAAAATTAAAAAAGGTTATTACTATCGGCGATCACATATTTTATAAGTGAGGTGACATGACAAATTACAGAAAAAGATATATTGCAGCAGGTAAGATGTACGCATCAGACGATGTATATTATTGGGAGTGTCTATCGAAAAAACCTACGACTGAATTGAAAGCAGAGATAGAGTTATATGCAAGACTTTGGGGTGACGAATACGTTGAACTAGCAGTGCGTGAAGTAGATAAAAATTCTGATTATAAATTGTTTGATATGGTTGGGGTAACTTGCAATGACTGATTATGCATTAGTTATAGACCTTGAAGTTGATCTTGGGGGTAATCGCAAAGACCCCTCACCGTATAACAAGGACAACACCTTAGTAGCTATAGGGTATACTTACAGAGCATTAGATGGTTCACCTATATGGGACAGCGGTGGGGTTGTAAAAATAAAGAAATTTCCTGTAGACAATCATTATCTTTATGAATTTCAAGAAGCAATAAATGAAGCTACATACATCGTAGCACACAACGCTAAGTTTGACCTGGCATGGTTACGCGAGGTAGGCATAGAGTGTGACATAAAGATTATTGATACCATGATCAGTGAATATGTATTGAGCAAGGGTATACGAAATAAACTTTCGTTAGATGCTTTATCTACGAAATATAATGTTATTCGTAAACAAAGTTTACTTAGCGATGCACTGAGTAAAGGTTTGAACTACTCAGATATGTCTGAAGAAGATCAGAGAAAGTATTTATACTACGATGTAATGTCTACTGCTGAAGTATTTGAGAAGCAGCAAAAGAGATTTCAATTAGAAAAGAATAAATCTTTAGTTGCTATTCGTGATCTCATGTGTCAGTTCTGTTCTGTCTTAACTGATATAGAGAGGTCAGGCATGGCTATTGACCTTACTGTATTAGATCAAGTTGATCAGGAATATGAGAAAGAACAGGCTGACTTAAATTCATACCTAAGTCAGAAAGTTCGTTCTTTAATGGGTGATCTAGATGTTAATCTATCTTCCCCCGAACAGCTATCTCAAGTAATCTATTCATGTAAGTTACTTGATAAGAATACTTGGAAGGATCAAATGAACATTGGTCTAGATGACAGAGGTAAACCTTTACTTAGACCCAACATGGATATTAAATCTTTTAGGGATGTTCTCTCTAAATGTTTTAAACGCGCACACAAAGTTAGGTCAATCAAATGTGTGTCCTGTTATGGTAAGGGTGGATACTTTAAGATTAAGAAAGATGGTACTAACTTTAAGAAGGAGACTAAATGCCCTGAATGTTTAGGCAAGGGTACAACATATCAGGATTTACCAGATAGAGGTGGTCTTAATCTATCTCCTAGAGTATCTCTAGCTTCTGCCGGAGGCTTCAAGACAGACAAGGGTACACTTACTACACTTCTTAATGAGGTTACTGATCCTGAAGCTAAGAAATTCTTGGAATCCATAGTAAGACTGTCAGCAATCGAAACATATAGGTCTGCCTTTATTGAAGGTATACGGAAGGGTATTAAATCAGATGGTTTACTTCATGCTAATTTTAATCAGTGTATTACTGCAACTGGTAGGCTAAGTAGTAGTAGTCCTAATCTACAGAATATGCCTAAAGGTAGGCTATTTCCTGTACGAAAAGCATTTGTTAGTAGATTTGATGGAGGTTCGCTTGTCGAAATTGATTACTCTCAACTTGAGTTTAGGATTGCAGGAATACTCGCAACTGATGAAACAGTTAAACGAGAAGTCGAATCTGGCTTTGACGTTCACGCCTACACTGCCAAAGTCCTCACAGACAATGGCGAACCTACTGAAAGAGGGGCAGCAAAAGCTTCCACCTTCCGTCCTTTGTATGGGGGAACCCAAGGTACACCTGCTCAGAGAACCTATTTTAAAGAGTTCTTCGGAAAGTATAGAGGTATATTTAAATGGCATGAACAGCTTCAGAATGAAGCCATAAAGTTTAAAGTAGTTAAGACTGCTACAGGCAGACAGTTTAGTTTCCCTGATTGTGAAAGAAACCTGTCAGGGTCTGCCACATTTAAAACACAAATAGTAAATTATCCAGTGCAGTCCGTAGCAACTGCTGAGATAGTTCCATTGGGAGTAATCATATTATTTAACAAGTTAAGGGAGATGAAATTAAACAGCATCGTTATAAATACAGTGCATGACAGTGTTCTAATTGACACACATCCAGATGAACTAGATATAGTCAAGTCAGTGGCACCAGGATGTTTAGTTGATGCCCAATCTGAAGCTAAGAGAAGATTTGGATTAAGTGACTATATACCACTTGAGGTTGAGATGTCTCAAGGGAAAGATTGGATGCATCAGGAGGGTGTAGATGTATGAGCAACTAAGTTTATTTAAAGTTGAAGTAACAAATGAAGAGGACACAATAGTATGCAGACATTGTAACGTAGAAAAACCTTTAATGATGTTTAGGTTATACAGGAGAGCAACAGGAGATCACAGGCAAAGTAGAAGCACATCTTGCAAAGAATGTCAAAAATCACATAGCAGGGTAGTTGATATTATAAGAAAGACCGCACCTCCTCAGACTACTTCTTGTGCTATATGTAAAAAGAAAGATATAAAAACTGTTTTGGATCACTGTTATGAAACTGAAACATTTAGAGGTTGGTTATGTCATCACTGTAATTTAGCGATTGGACTTTTAGGAGATGATATAGAGGGACTAACAAGAGCATTAAAATATTTAAAAAATGACTTGACAAATGAGTAAATTTGTGGTATAAAGGTTTCTTTTTTTAGAAAGGTTAGAATATGAGTAACTTAGCAACATTAGACTTAAATGCAGATGATCTATCTGCTTTATATTCTACAATGGATTCAGGCCCATCATTAGCTAGGGCTAGAATAAACAAGGATAGTTCAATAGAGGTTGGGGAAGAACTAGTAGATGTACCTTCACCTTCTATTGCATTGTCTCATCCTGATTATGGTGAAGTATATTCAAAGAATAGTTACTTCAGAATATTCCTGGATACAATGCAGACTTCTGTGTTTGATGCAGATCAAGAAAAGTTCAGCAACATATCGCAGCACTTTAAGAACTTCTCTGAGACTGCCCTCGATTGGTTTGGGGGTGATAAGTGTGGGTGGATACCTGCCAGAGAGAAGGAGAAGCTACGAGGTATAGACCCTGTAGCATACGCTAATGCGACTAAGGTTAAGTTGTATCGACATATCTTTGGTCTAATAAAAATGGATGATCCAGTTGTAGCAGGATCAGAAGAAAAGATAAAAATAGAAGATGTACCTTTTCGTATGAAGTTAGGCCCATCAAACTTTATGGAAGTAAGTAAGGTTATGGGTGGTATGATTAAACAGCAATACATGCCTCTTAACTTTGATATGAAGATATCTTTTAAGCAAGAGAAACGAGGCTCTAACAAATGGTTTGTACTGAAGTATCAGCCTATGTTAAATAAGATGCATCCTCTTACAGATGAATTAAGAGAATACCTATCTGGCTTTGTTGATTTAGTTAGGCGAGAGAACGAACAAGTTGCCACTAAGATGAGAGAAAACTCATCAGGCTTAGATATTAACGATGATGACTTTAGTGACATCATAGATGGCGACTAATCTTTCTGAGAAGATTGAAGATTTCCTAGCAAACGATCCGAAAATCCCTGATGATATTATATTCAGGGCTAGTCAGATGTTCAATAACAAACTAGGTAAATTCAACTTCAAGAGAAAAGGGGGAGCAAAGCTTCCCTCTATGTCTCAAGTAGGTAAACCATTTTGTCAGTTACATGCTGAGAAATTGGGATGGGAAAAACTACCAGAGGTAAATTCGTTTAAGATAAAGATGCTGTATGGTGATATGACTGAGGTTATTGCAGTCGCTTTGTTACTAGCAGCAGGTGTAGAAATAGTAGACTTAAATAAAAGAGTTATGCTACCAACAGAGCATGGTATAATAAATGGAGAGCTTGATTTAATCATACGTGACGGTAACTCCTACTCCCTTTGGGATATTAAGAGTGCTTCTAGGTTTGCATTTGATAAAAAGTTTGCATCTTATCAGGCGTTAAAAGACAATGATGACTTTGGTTATCTAGAACAGTTATTTGGATATACTAAAGCAGAACGCGAAGAAACACCTGATATAAAGGCAGGTGGTTGGATAGCCATCAATAAAGAATCGGGAGAAATGAAGGTTGTACCTGCTGATCCTGATGATGAAGAACTGTATACTAAGAAGATCAACAACACTCTTAATAAGTACATTGAAGCAGACGAGAATAACTTTAAACGATGTTTTGAAGATGAGCCTGAAACATTTTATAGAAAAACAACAGGTAATCGTAAGCTTCACAAGACTTGTGGGTATTGTAACTTTAGATACTCTTGTTGGTCTGGCTTAGTGTATGCCCGTAACCCTAAATCAAAGGCAGCTAATGCCTACAACTACTACACAGTCTTCAAGGATTAAAGTTTCTTCCGCGAAGGCAAAGGGAAGAAGACTCCAACAGTGGGTGCGTAACTATCTTCAACAACATCTTAAAGGTGTGGAAGAGGATGATGTTACGTCTACTCCTGGTGGAGTTAATGGACCTGATATAGGCTTGTCTCCACTGGCAAGGAAGTTATTTCCTTGGACCGTAGAGTGCAAGTCTAGGTCTTCCTTTTCTATATACTCTGCTCTTGAACAAGCAGAAAAGAATTTGATTAAAAGCACAAAGCCGATTGCCATACTTAAAGGTGATCGTAAAAAGCCAATGGCATTACTATATGCTGAGGATTTATTGGAGATACTAATATGTTCGACGAAAAAGAACAAAAAATAGTTCATCAGATAACAGTACCAGACAATACCTTTGGTATATTTTGTCATTATGATGATCAGAATAGAACAGTAGAAATATTTGTAGGGGATTTTGCATCAGAAAAGATGCAAGGCTCAGAACCACACCAGATGCTGTTAGATATAGGTGACAGTATAACGATGATGCTAGAAGCTACTATTCAAACTGCAATTTCTCAAGCCATAGATAAAACTAACGTAGAATTAAAACCAGTTAATCGTGTTAAGCAACGCGATGGTAATATAGTTTACGCAAACTTCTCTAAAAGGATACATTAATGAACGATATGGTCAATAAACCACCTCACTATAATCAAAATGGTATCGAATGCATTACCGCAATTGAGGCCGCTACAGGTAAAAACTTCAAATACTATTTACAAGGTAATGTACTCAAGTATTTATGGAGATTTGACTATAAAGGTGATCCTGTAAATGATTTAAGGAAAGCTGAGTGGTATCTCAATAGGCTTATTAAAGAAGTTACTATAGATGAATTAGGACAAGAAGAGGTAGTAGTAGTAAATGAAGACACATACAGTAATTCAGGGTAATCATTATGGTAGTATTTGTTAGAATAGCTGCTAACGTAGACAGGGATGCTTCATGGATTCCTGCCGACGGAGCAAGGGGATTAGAGACTGAGCTAAAAGACTTAATCTCTTCATCAATTAAAGACTGCATAGATGGTTTAGAAATTACACGTATAAAGGTTATAACAGATGACGACATTTAAATCTAATATGAATCCTATGTTTCGTTCTAAATTCTCTGAAGATATTTTTCATCTAAAGTATGCCCATACTGGTTGTGATACTTGGGAACAACTAGCTAGAGTACTAGTAGAAGATGTATGTGGAAAGCTACGCCCTGATGAAGAAGCTTTAATGCGTAAGGAAGAACGTAAAGAGTTACAAAGATATATTACTGAGTTAAAATTTGTTCCTGGTGGGCGTTATATTTATTATGCTGGTAGGGAAAGACGTTTTTATAACAACTGTTTCTTGTTGTCTGCTGAAGAAGACACAAGGGAAGATTGGGCTAATCTTAGTTGGAAATCTGAATCCTGTCTTATGACGGGTGGTGGTATAGGAATTGACTACTCTATTTATAGAGAGTCAGGAAGATCATTGGGTGGCTCTGGTGGACTAGCGTCTGGCCCTATACCTAAAATGCAGATGATTAACTCCATCGGAGCCAATGTCATGCAAGGTGGGTCACGTAGGTCTGCTATGTATGCATCTCTTAATTGGAAGCATAATGATATCCCTAGCTTCTTGACTGCTAAAGATTGGGATACAATGCCTGTAGGTGATACAGGATTTACCCTTAAACAGATTAAAGAACAGGACTTTAACTTTCGCGCCCCTCTAGACATGACTAATATTAGTGTAAATTATGATACAGAGTGGTTGTTAAACTACTGGAAGACAGGAGATGTTGGTGAGGTATTTAAAAGCAATGTTAAGCAAGCACTTAGATCAGCGGAACCTGGGTTTAGTTTTAATTTTATGGACAATGAAAAGGAAACCCTAAGAAATGCCTGTACTGAAGTTACTTCTGCTGATGACAGTGATGTGTGCAATTTGGGGAGTATTAATTTGGGACGTATTGACTCGATTTCAGAATTAGCAAGAGTAGTCGAGTTAGGAACCAAGTTTTTACTGTGTGGTACATTAAAAGCAGAGCTACCCTACGAGAAAGTGTATTCAATTAGGCAAAAAAATAGACGTTTAGGATTAGGTCTAATGGGTATGCATGAATGGTTAGTAAAGAGAGGAGAAAAATATGAAGTTACCCCAGAGTTACATAAATGGCTGTCGGTGTATAAAGGAATCAGTGATGACATCTCTAAGAAATTTTCTGATGAGTTGTCGATATCAAGACCCGTTGCAAACAGGGCTATTGCTCCTACTGGCTCTATTAGCATTCTCGCTGGTAGCTCCAGTGGGATAGAACCTATCTTTGCTGTAGCATATAAACGTAGATACCTGACAGGTGGTACTAGGTGGAAGTATCAGTATGTTATTGATGCAGCCGCACAAGAATTAATAGATATGTATGGTGCTAATCCTGATAAGATAGAGTCTGCATTAGATTTAGCAGATGACTACGAAAGAAGGATTAAGTTTCAAGCTGATGTTCAGGACTATGTGGACATGAGTATTAGCTCTACTATTAATCTACCTTCTTGGGGGTCTAAATTTAACAATCAAGATACAGTAGATGAGTTTGCTAACACATTAGCTTCTTATGCTCACCGTTTAAGAGGGTTTACTGCTTATCCAGATGGATGCAGAGGTGGACAACCCCTCTCTGTAGTACCATATAGTGAAGCAATAGATAAGTTAGGAACAGAATTTGAAGAACACGTTGAGACACATGATATCTGTGATATTACCAACTCAGGAGGAGTATGTGGCGTATAAAAAACGTAGGAGATATCCTTTTCCTATGAGAGATATTGTTCATCAGGGTAGATTAGGGTTTAGAAGAAATAGAAACAACCCTTTCCCTTCTAGTTCTGATCGCCATAAAGAATGGTTACGTGGATATAATTTAGAATACTCCTCTAACCTAAAAAAACTAGAAACTACAAGTGCAACAACTTTAATTTAAGGAGGTTATGATGAATAAAATAATAGGAGGTTACATTGCTTTATGTTTATCTATGTTCTATGTTTCCCCAACGTATGCACAAACAAAACCACCACCAGACCCAGACTCAACAAGTAATCCAGGAACGCAGTGTCGGCCTATGGAAGACGCTATTAAACATATTAAAGATACCTTCGGGGAACACTTAATCTTTAGGGGTTTGTCTGTTAGAGGACACGTAACTACTGTATACTATAATGCAACTACAGGTACGTGGACTGCGCTGATTTTATACCCCACGCTACAACATAAAATGTGTGTAGTTGATTCAGGATCAGTTGGAGAGGCCGTGGACGAAGACCCCGCTAACAAAATTAGTACCGATCCACTAGAAGGAGTTCCTTGGTATCGTAGATTTTTTAATATTAACGTAGATAACGAATATTTTCTAAGATTTTTCCAGTAAAAATGCCTAAATTGAGTATATGGCATTTTAAGGTATGCTAGAGAGGATGTAGGTAAAATCTGGACTATACCCCCTACAGGTATTGCTTACACCCCTTTCTGGCCCCTTATACGAAGCCGTTTTTTTAAAAATGGGACAAAAAATGGAAGATGAACACGTTGGAGTTACGATTGTTACTAAGACACCACTATACACTATTGATTGGTACGTAAAATGGTTTTCATCAATTATCCTGATGATAGGAATGCTATTAACGTCTAATAATATCTTTCCCCTAAACTTGTATTTTCATTTTTTAGGAATAGGGGGATGGTTAATAGTGGGCATGTTGTGGAATGACCGATCATTAATAGTAATAAATACTTTTGCATTAGCGACTTTAACAACTAGTCTATTTAGAATACATTTTGAAATGTAAGGAGAAAGGAGATGAACTTTAAAACAGTAGTAACTAAAACAGACGGAGGTAAAATAAGTAATACATTTAACCTCTTGCGTGATGCCAAGAAATATGTTAGAAAGATATCTGATCCTGGTGATCATGTAATTATAACTGAATCAGGTAACAAAGAAGTATTTACACTCTACGAGTATGACGTAGAAGATTGGAAAAAGAAATGAAAGAATCAGTATTAGACATTATGAAACGAAACAACGCAGAATGGCGTAAAGAGTGGGATAAATTACCAACCAAAGCAACTAAGAAAAAGGAAGTTAAAGATGATCAAAACATTAGCAGTAAGTAGTATAGCATTAGCTGGATTAGTAATAGCGAGTATGTCTATTGCCTCAGACAAAATTCCAGCTTGTCCATATGATAATGTGACAGGTGATTGGCACGATCCAGTTACAGGTCAGATATCTGCATACGGTACTATGGACGATGCAGCCGATTGTGCTTACCACGGTTTATTGCCTAAAGTAGTCAGGGATAGACTAGGTACTGTAGGTGATGCTAGAACTAAAAAAGATGCAAAGCTTATATTAAAGCTACATAAAAACGCATCTAAGTAAACTAGAGGGGGATTAATTTCCCCCTTTATCTATGGAGAATAATTATGTCTCAACAAATTGAAAATAGTTTAAAAGTTAGTGTACCTGATTTATCTGATGTTGATCCATTTACAACATATAGTGACACATTACATAAGATGCTTACAGGGAAGTTTAAGAAGTTTAAAGAACTTTTCAAAAAAGAATATAGTCATTCTGAAGCATACATTGTATGTGATGATGAAAAATTATTTCATTGTAGGTTTCCATCTAGAAATGAACCCCCTACGGAAGTTTATAATTCTTTATTACAAAAATTTCCTGAACTAGAATTTTCATATCACTGGTATGATTGGGATGGTAATCCATCAGGTCCAGCCTTTGGTTACTATAATTATATAGATCCTAAAATATTTAAATCCTAAAATATTTTAAAGTGAAGGGGGATTAATTTCCCCCTTTATCTTTTGGTGAAACCTGCACCGAAATACAAGCCAGTGATTGCAGCGACTAAGTTTGTATCAAGTGGCGTTATTACGAAACCTTGAAATGTTTTCCATTCCATAGCTTTTTCTGGACCAAACATCCAGTTCATAAATCCTCCTTGTAACTCCGTGTACCCTACAGTAACTAACCAAGGGAACTCAGGATATATAAGGGGGATTACTTTTGGTAATACGATAATAGAGAATACAGCAGACAATGCTATTATTCTTCTAGTCCAAGCAAAGTGAACATCCTTTATACCGTGTTCTCTTGCAGAAGCAACGATCTTACTTTCTTCTGTTAAAGCAGCTATGTACATCTTGTTAGCTTCTTGCTTAGACTTAATATTTTGCCCCCATATACTCATAACACCACCTAGTAAGGTTGATGCTAGTAGGGTAAATATTTCCATTGGGAAGCCACCCATTTTATTTCTCCTTAACTTCGTTTGGTTCTTCTATTATTTTTTCTATCTTTAGGAATTTAATTCTTTCATTAGGAACAAATCTCCATACATGGCCTCTACCATTTTTTATAGAAAAGACGCTTTCGTATATTCCTACCTTAACTAGTATTGCTCTATCTCCATCGACAATACATCTATCTCCTTCATTAAAACTAGCATCAAACTTAAACTTAATACCAGTGATAAAGTTTGTGATTAAGTCTTTAATGAAGAACCCAAGTCCTAAACTAAGGAATATAGCCATAAGAGGTACGAGAGCATTAGTAAGATCCAAGGATATACTATTTAACGAATCCATTTAAAATCCTAGTTGATTCATTTGTGATACGTAACCACCTTTATTTCTTGGTAAACTTCTTGCTTTTTCACTAACAAGATCAGATACTGCCTTATCAGCACTTTTTAAGTATGACCTAAGTACTTTTACGTCTTTTACTGCTCTTATTATTTTTTCTCGTTTTGATCCTGTAGCATCTTTAACTCTTCCATTATATTTTAAATCAGGATCTCTTCCATGTTTTTTTCTAAATTTTTCTATTGCTCTACCTACATCTCTTCTTGGTGAATCTCTAAATTTTTTTAAGTTAGTTAACTCTGGATAAGTCTCCTCCATCCTTTCATTAGCAATTTCTTTAATATTATTGTAATTACTATAACCTGCACCTTTAAATGCTTTTTTTACTCTAGGGCTTCGATCATATCCTTTTCCTGAAAACAAAGCTCTCATAAAATCTTTTTTAGACTCAAAAGGAGCATTTTGATAGTTAGGGTTTTGTAATGTTTCAGGATAAACGATGTCATCTACAAGGCGACCTAACTCTCTTTTGTATGCGTATGAATATTCATTTACGTTAGATCTAGGAACTAATTTCCAAATAGGGTAATTTAATCTATCTAACTCTTTTTCGACAGAACTTTGTGCTTTTGAAGCTACACCAAAAAAATGCTTACCAAACCTCATTTCATCTGTTTGTAAATCTAAAGTTGCTCCTGTAAGTTTAGGTAAATTTCTATCAAACACTTTATCTTCAAGTGGAGTACCGCTAAACATAGCTCTTAAAAATTCATCTGCTGCACCTTTTAAAAACTCACCTGGTCCACTGGAAGCTTCTCCAGGATTAAACACAGTTTGTAAACTTCTTTCTCTTTTAACTCTGTTTTCAGGACCAGCTACAGTTGCACCTAAATCATAGAAAGCTTTTAGAGGAGTAGCATAACCAGTTATAGCATATCCAAAGAATCCACCAACTATAGCACCAAATTTATCTGCTGCCCTTTCTGTATTACCTGTCGTGACATAATAATTTGTTTCTTTAATTAAATTAGCTATTGCTCTTGGAAATGCACCTGCTCTATCTACTTGAACACCTGTTAAAACTTCTAAACCTTCTGCCATAAATCTACCATCTATCTCTTCGCCATTCATTAATTTTCTAACTGCTTCTCCCATATATAAGTAAGGAGTTAATGGAAATAGAGGTCCAACATCATAAGTTTTACCATCAATTACAAGTTCATCATATCTAGCACCACCAAATTTTTCTCTTATACCCCAACCTACTGCAATAAGTGTAGCACCTTCTATTGTTTCTTGAATACCCTGTCTATACTGTTCTACATTTTTTAATCTTTTACCTGAGCGTTCTTGTAGTTGACCTAACTCTTCTTCTAAAACTCTTAATCTATTACTATCTTCTGATGTAAGTTTTGCTTTGCCTTTTGTTATTGATTTTAAATCAAATATTTCTTTTTCTATATTTTTAGCTCTAGCTGCTTCTTCTTGAATTAAACCTTTACCTTTTTTTGTTCGTTGCCCTGCAAATCTAAAGCCAGAAGTAGCTAATTTAGCCAAACCAAGAGGAGTAGTTCTATTTAAAGTATAAACCATTGAATTCATAATAAAGTTAGGAAACGGTAAACCTAGTTTTATTACACTAACTCTATTTAAAGTAGATTGGAGAGAGTTTATAGCTCTACCACCAAATATTAGTTCATCACCTGCTCTTCTATTTTGATAAGTCATCTTGTAAGCAAATTTTAAAGATTCATCTACCATCTTATCGTTAATAAGATCTAATCTGTTTTTAGCTATAACATCACGTATATTGTTAATATCGGCAGGTATTTCACCTCTATTAATAGCCTGTTTAATTTGATGGTCTAATTCAGTTAGAAATCCTACAGATTTAATAGTTCTGTCTTGCATTCTGTTAAGAACATTTACATATTGAGAACCTTTGTGTAATGTCTTTAATAATTTACCTGCATTAGCTTCTTTACCTAACGATGTTGAAAAATAATCATCAAATACTTTAAATATTCTTCTATCTGCTTCAGTAAAATTATCTGCTAATATTCTAGCTATTTCTACAGACTCTTGTGGACGTAATAAATTCTTAGCTAATAAACCTATTTCTTGACCAACGATATTTTTTGGAGGTTCTATACCTAATGCTTCAGCTTCCATAGATTGAAAAAATCTACGTAGTGCTGTATTTAAAGTTTCACCAGGAACTCTTAAAACAGATCCTATTATGTTTCTAAGTGTTGTTGCAGGTTGACTAACTAAGTAAGATCTCCATACATCTACGCTGACACCAAATTTTCTGGCTGCTGCACGTTCAAGTTCAGTTTCTTTTTGTAATGCTTTTATAGCAGCATTTTGAGATTTAGTTAGATTTGCTGTTGCTTTGTTTAGTGCTTTACCTATGTCTGTAGATTTATTTAACAGTCTTTGAACTGCTGATGCATCTGCACCTTTGCTCATAGATATACTTGCTTCAGCACGTATTAAATTAGCTATTTGACTTGGTTCTAAATTATTTTTAGCCGCAGCTTTAGCTATAATATCTCCTAAAACATCTGGATTTTTTGCACTTAGTTCTAATAAGTCTCCTATTTTTTCAGTTATCCGTTTACTAGGATCATCTAGTATTACATTAATTTGTTTTCCTAACTTTCTTTCTGGAGCTAATTTTTGTATCTCCATACCAGTATCAAAAGTAAATCTTACTAGATCTTCAAATGTTTCTTTAGACAATGCTACAGAAAAAATGTCATCTACTTCTGTTTGAGATATTTTACTCTGTTTAAGAAAATCTTTAGCTTGCTCTATTTTAGCCTTATCTAAAAACTTATCATAATTTTCTACATACAAAGATATGTAATCTTTTTTTCGTGCTTCACTCACGCCTTTTAGTTTACTTAACTCAATGTTAACTATTTTCTTTTCATCATACTTACCTGTTTTAGGATTAATTTTATTTTTATATGTAGTTGGTAGATACTCGATTTCTGCAACGTCACCCTTAAAGTCTGTAATTAAACCAAATTTACTATAGTCGTTATCGGTTATAGTGCTTTTAGTTATGAGATCATCTGTTATACCTAATTCATTTGGGCTAGATTCTCTTATTCTATTTTTAATAAATTCTTTTGCTTCTGTTATTTTAGAGAAGTTTTCATCTCCTACAGAGTATCCTGTTGTTTTACCTTTATCATTAACTTGTTTTTTAATTGATAACTCATCACCTATTTTTAATTCTACACCTCTATATGATACTGTAGGTAAATCTGCTTGTTTAGGGTAACTAATTTTAATATCTTGAGCAACAACATTTTCAGGTGCTACTGTTTCAAAACGCTCTACAAAAGAACCTATGATATCATTTTCATCTGACAATATTCTACCAGTTTCAGGATCTACTTGTTTTTCTGCGGCTAATTTATCTCTATGCTCTAGCATATTATTTGATTTAGCAGATTGTCCTTGTGGTGTATTTTCAGCCACGGATTCCATTTGAGCTTTGATCTCATCTACATTTTTAGTAGTTTTTCTTCCTACAGCACCTGTTACACCACCTAACGCACCACCAAATAAAGTTCCAATTCCTGCAGCCCTAGCAACATTACCATAGTTAATGTCATCTTGTATCCCTAAACCTTCTTTACCTTTGACTTCTTCAACTAAGTATGCACCTGCACCGCTTATACCACCTTCAGTTAATCCACCAGCTACTCCACCAGCTACTATACGTTTAGCAAATGAATCTCGTATTAACTTACCAATTACTGCTCTACCTGCTGTAGCTGCAACTACTTTACCTGCACCAAAACCAAGTATATTCAAAGGATCTGCAATACCATACCTAATATAGTCGTATAATCCTCCTAACATTCCTCCTTTTCCTGCAAACCATTCTAAATTGTTATCTACAGTTTCGTATAATTTACCTAACGCTTTTCTTTTACTATCGTCTCGCATATTTTCGACGTAGTTTTTAAATTTTACAGCAGAATAAGTATTAGATTGTACGGCACGATAATCTTCTAAAAAAGTTTCAAGTGCTTCTTCTTTAGTTTTAGGGGTTTTACCATATCTGTCTCTACTATGTTGTATTAAAGTATCAACAAGTTCATCATTTTTTAGTAATTCTTTAGCTGTTAAGTCTTCTTCAGCCATTATTAATTACCTCCTAGTAACTTTGCAAAAGTATCATCTTCTGTCAGTTGTTTAATCATAACGCTAGGCTCATCTGAAATTTGATTAGTAGGTACTAATGATTTATTTTCTTCTTGGGTTATATCTATTGCATTTGGAGGTATAACAGCCCCTGATCTTAATCTTGCAGAAGGTAATCCTTTAGTACCTATACCTTTGCCTTTTTGCAAATCTTCCTCATCAAATTTATAAACTTTAAAATTATCTATCTTATTTGTTCTAAGATTATATTCAAAATAGTATCTTGTTACTGTTCCATCATCTTCAATTATATCGTGAGTTAATATTTTTGGAATCTTAGGATGTTGAATAGATTTCTCTATAAATTCTTTAAATTTTTCATCCGTAGATATATCTACACCTTTTTTAGTTATAGAAGATCTAAAAGATGCATCTTGAGTAACTTTACTACTCATACTAGCAGGAGTAAGTACTTCTATTTTTCCATCTCTTATAAGAGCTTTTTGTCTTTCTATATATGCAATTTTGTCAACATCTTTCATAGCCATTAATTTATCAACAAGTGATTGAGTTGCTTGATTATATTTCTCTTGAGGTGTACCATCTTCGATAGTCATAGAAGATTCTATGGCAACTCTACTCAATATTTTAATGTCTTGATAAACCTGATCTGGTCTATTTTCATCATAGATACCTCCTGCAATTACACTATCTGCTAATGCTCTTAAACCATTAGCTTCTGATATAACTCCTACTTTAGGTGACTTCTCTGATTCTACAATACGACCTGGTCCACCAGGAACATCTGATTGTGCATACTTATAATTTGGATCAGCATTAGCAATTAATTGAAGCACTTCATTTTTTACTCTACGTTGTCCAGATATATCAGATGCTACTTTGCCTTCTAATACAGGTTTAAATTCAGGATCTATAGGCTCACCTCTTTTTCTAGCCTCCATTCTTTCCCGTACTTTAGGATCTATACTGCTATAAATTTGTTCTCTTTTCTTTTTACCCGCCGCTGTTGGTGCAAACATACCTACTGCCTTACTTAATAAAGTGTCAGTTTGTCTATCTTCTGGTGTAACTTCGCCTGGTTGATCATCAACTTTCTTTTCATAAATATTTGCAAAAACATCACTACCTTTTTTAGCAGCAGACGAAACATTTCTTCTAAAAGATAATATAAGAGATTGTTCTGGATTAGCTACTCCGTTTTTTCCGTCTATAACCAATCTTCTTCCTAGTTGTTTTTGCAATCCTGGATCATTAATATTTATATTAACTAATCCGTTTGTTTTAGAAGCTATATTAGCAACAATATTTTTAATAGGTTCTCTAGTTAAAAATACAGCCCCTCTATCTCTATACTCTTGATCTAATTTTTTATTGGAACTAAGTTCAGCAGCAGCTTCTTTTGCCTCACGATCCATTTTTGCTTTGAACTCATTAGTAAAATCTTGTTCATATTTAGCTTTTTCAATTAACGAATCCCCTAAACCCTGCCACATACCTAACTCTCTTGCGCCGGACATAATACCCATTATTCTCTCCTCATACCCATTAACCCTGTATCGGGTACATCCTGTGACGTTTCTTCTATTGAATTATCTATAGAGTCAACTTCACTTCCATCTTCTATATCTATATCTACATTCGTAGCGTCTTCAGCATTAAAATTAACAGGATCTTCTGATAAGTTCTCTAATTCTGAAAGTTCTTTCATAGCATCTTCTAGTCTAACATCTTTAGCATCTTCAGCTAAAGGAACATATTCAACATTTGCATGGTCTAACATTTTCATCATTAAAGAAAATACTGGAGTGTAAATTAGTAACATTACATCTTGTGTATATTGCCCCATAGCCCAACCTGAAAAAACTAAAGAACGTGCAATTAATTCTACAGGAATACCTAATTTAGCTGCAACTGCTACTCTTTTAAATGCTTCTTTACTAGACATTCGAGAAGCTAAGTCATCATATGCTTCTTCTGGATCTACAATTGCAGGAGGTTTTTCATGTGTTTCTGCCCCCAGTTCACCTGTTAAAGACGCACCAGGAATAGGCCCGTTAAACTCTGGTGTATTTTCTTCCTCTACTACACTTTCTTCACTTTCTTCTTCCATTACAGGATCAGTTTCACCACCTACATCCATATTCCCCTCAAGTGGAGGTGCTTCTTCCATCTCAGGTGTAACGTCTTGTTCCATTTCCATTACCATGTTAATTTCCTTTATAATTTAAAATGATATTCCACGTTGAGTAGCGACTGTTTTAACTGCTCCTGCTGAAGCATCTATATACATTTTTTCCCATGCTCTTGCTTTTGCAATTAATCTTTCTATAGATGTATTAGGTCCAAATGGATCTGTAGAAGCTGGTCTACTAGCTCTAGAAGCCTCAACCCTTCTTATACCTTTTTGATCAGGATCAATAACTCTACTTACATTTCCTTTTGAAAATTTTGTTGGTAATTTTTTAGAACTAGTTTTGTCTCCTGGACCAAACGCAAGGTCTTTAATTTGTGAACCTACAAACGTAGCAAGAGTACTTTCTAAACTACCCCCAACTAAACTTTTTGCTAATAAATGAAACATTATTCTTCTCCTGTTGATTGTGCTGGCGAGGGACTACTAGGTGCAGAAAAACTACTAAATACAAAATCAGTTATATTGCCTAACACTCTACCTTCTAATTGTCCTTGAGCTATATCTGCGGCTAATTCAATGTCTTTATCAAAAGCAAACGAAGATAAAGCTAATTGATTTTGAAAAGCAGTCTCATTTAATGAAGTAACTCTAGAAAAATTAACCTGATCACGATGTTCTTGTAGTAGATTGTTTTGTGCAGTCTGACTTATATTAAATAATGTACGAACATTATATTCATTCTCTGCATTAGCTATAGCAGTATTAGCTGTATTTATATTACGTCTATACACCGCATTAGCCTGATCTATTAAGATAGAGTTTTTTTGATTAAATTGTTCTCTAGTATTTCTTAATGTTGAATTAAATTGGGCAACAGTATTTTGTTGTCCAGCATTAAATTGGCTCATGGCGTTTTGTTGGGCAGCGTTAAACTGAGAAGTACTATTAAATAATGATGCAAAGAATTGGTCATTCTGCTGTTCATTAGCAGCATTAAATTGTCTAGATGCATTTGTAGCAGCCTGATCATTAAATAATGATTGTACTCTATTAGTTGTATTAGTAACTCTAGCCTGTTGTTCATTGTTAAGATTAGCTAAATCTAGTTGCATTGTCATTTGGGCATTAACTACTTCTGCCTGTTGTCTGTTATTTAAATTTAATTCTTGCATACTACGATATGTCTGAGCATCAGCAGCCGCTATAGGTGTAGCAGCTTCCATAGCAGCCTGTAAGATAGCAGCCCCTGCCATACTAGATGCACCCATACCTCTAGAAGCCAGCATACTTTCCGCATTTCTAATAGCTCCAGCAGCCCACGCAGGTATTTTACCATCTTCAAACTGAGCCATTAGTCCTTCTAATTGACCCTGAACAGTAGCTTCTTTTTCTACTGTACCTGCTTGTGCTTGAACAGTATCTGTTAAACCTTGTTGTTTTGCAGCTTCCATAGCTTCAGCTTTAACGTCTTCAAAACTTTTTTCTGCTGTAAAAGAAGTAGGACCAGCTTTAGTTTGTTGGTCAGCAGTTTGAGCAGTACCAGTTTTTGTAGTAATTTGTCCTGTAGTTTCATCTATATTATACTGAGTAGGGTCTAAAAATTCATTGGCTGCTGGTGCTATTCTACTTAATTCTAGTGTAGTACCTTCAGGTAGAGTAGGAGTTTCAGCTAACTGTCCTTGCTTACCCAGTGCAGTTAATTTACCATATTCATCTGTATATCCTGATTTAATTCCTACTGAAGTCTTAAAGTTATCATAATCTTCACCGCCACCTAAAGAACTAAATTCACCTTTAAATCCTATTGACCTACCTGTTTTTCTATTTTTTAAACCTTCTAATGTACCTGTTAATGTTGCTAAATCCTGATTTCTAATATCTTCAATAGAAGGTAAATCACCACCGATTAACTCTTCACGTAACTGACCTGTTTCAGGATTTACGTATTCTTGTTCTAGTAATGCACGAAGATTACGTTCATGTACTTGAGTAGGATCAAGTGCAGGTTGAGGGGCAACTACTCCCCCACCAGGAAGCATTTCGCCAGGTGTAAGATTAGGGGTAGTGGCCCCAGAAAACTTTAACCACTCTTGATTCTGTTGATTAGCATTAAATGCATCTGTTTGAGCTTGTAGATTAGTATTGAATGCATTTGCTTGAGCTTGTTGATTAGCATTAAATACAGGAGGTTCTGCCATATTCTTATTCCATTCCTTATGTTGGTCTTTGATTCATCAATGATGCATTTCTAGACAATAATTGTTGAATCAACGCATCTCTAGGGTCATTAGCCATTGGACCCATTGGACCTACTTGCTGATTAGCAGGTGCGGCGGGTGCGTTTTGAGCAAATTGTGCTACTTGTTGTTGTAATGGAGCAGCGGCCTGTTGAAATTGTTGTGCTTCAGCCTGTCTTTGTTGAGTAAGTAATTCTGAAGCACGATTAGCCTGTTGTCCTACTCCTTGTAGTTGAGATTGCAAAGCAGCCTGATTAGATCTTTGATCACCCATAATATTACCACGTTGACCTGCCGCCTCACGTTGGTATTGTTCAGCCCCTGCTTGAAAGTCTCCAATTTGACTACCTAATTGAGAAGATACACTACCTAACTCTGCTGTCAAATCTCTACCTACGCCAGTTAATTGTGTCCCTAATCCTGTTTGACCAGACATTAATCCAGCTTGATTTGCAGCCAATCCTGCTTGACCAGCAAATAAGGTAGAAGGTTGTTCTATCTCAGGATCAGCAGTTCCTATAGCTGACTGAATATCTGTTTGACCTGCTGTTAATCCTGTTTGACCTGCTGTTAATCCTGCCTGACCAGCAAATAGGTCTGTCTGTCCTTCACCAGCAGTTCCAATACCAGCTTGTATACCAGCTTGGCCTGTAGTTAATCCTGCTTGACCAGCAAATAGGTCTGTTTGACCTGTTCCTGCTGTTCCTATACCAGCTTGTAGTCCTGCTTGACCTGCAAATAAATCTGTCTGACCTGTTCCTGCTGTTCCTATACCAGCTTGAATATCTGCTGTTTGACCCATTAAACTAGGAGCTTGACCAGTTCCAGCAGTTCCTATACTTGTACCAATACCTGTTACTTGTCCTGCTAAAGGATCTACTACATCCCTTATACCTTGTTGACCTGTAGCTAATCCTGCTGTTTGACCCATTAAAGTAGTTTGATCTGCAGCAGTTTGAGCAGTAGTAGGTGTTCCTATACTACCTGCTACACCACTAATATCACTTTGTATAGGAGCAAGATCTACAGGAGCAGGTGGAGGTGGTGCAGTAAAAGAAAATGTTTGACTACCATCAGTAGAAGTACCAGCTTGAGCATTATTTTCTAAAGGACTGGTAACTGCAACTGCTTCCGCTCCTATTCTATTTTCTCTAGTACCAAAATTTATGGCATGATCTACAGCAGCTTTTTGATAAGCTTGAATATACCCTGGAGTATTAAGAGCAAAACCTGTCGCTGCTGCTGTATTTGCTGCATGAAGTTGTACATCTGGATTTTGTGCAAGATACATACCTATTTCGTGATTAGTTGCCATTTTACTTTCCTCCTCTTTCTAATACTTTATCTAATTTATCCTCTAACCTGTATAATGCGTCTGATACCATTTTCATATCTTCACGCAACTCATGTTTAGTAGAGTAGTCTTCTCTAGTACGATTGAGGAGTATATCTATGCGCTTAACCTCTGCCATGAGATTTCTGAACATCCATATTGCAGGTGCAATCACCAGTGTTAGTACTACATTCCAAAATATTACTGGTGATATTGCTTCCATAAATCATTCCTTTACTATTAATTCTGTTGCAGATATGGCAGTACCTGCTACGACACTTGTGCTGTCTGCTGTTAATCCAAGTGTACCGTCTTCCTGCACAAAGTACTGTTGCCCTGCTGTTAAGCTAGACTGATCAGCATTTACTGTACCTATTGTATCTACAGTTACGCTCTGTCCATCTGCATAAGTACCGCCTGATGCTATACCTATATAGTTTTCTGTGGTGAGATTTGACCCATTAACCACACTCACAGTACCTGCACTATTAACCACAACAGGCTTACCATTAGTTATAGCACCAGATGCAAACGCTTTGTATTTACCTTTTTCTGTTGGTGGTACTGTACGCATCTTTACCCTTTCACCAATAACTTAGTAGCAGACAGTGCTGTTCCTGCTGTTACAACATTTGCTGATAATGCGCCTGACAGATCGTTTGCACTTTGTTGTATTATAGCAGTACCATGAGAACTGTTACCTTGATCCTGATACACCATAACCATTCTGTTTGCATTGCTATCAAAAGCTATACCTAAATCCTCAACAGCAGCCGCTTCAAATACTATTTCGCTACCAAAACTTATAGATGTTCCACTGACAGTACCCACTGCATATGTTCCATAATCACTATTAGCATCGTCTTCATACATAATTATGACTTTATTTACATTGCTGTCAAAAGCTACTTGTGGATGAAGAGTAGCACCACTATTAAAAGTTGCTTCTGATCCAAAACTTATAC
>Ga0208013_1000325_pt1 | contig 28701 bp, 29 predicted proteins | sample 16_taG_FD_184091 | JGI IMG/M metagenome (GOLD analysis project Ga0208013, IMG submission 184091) | Marine viral communities from the Subarctic Pacific Ocean - 16_ETSP_OMZ_AT15313 metaG (SPAdes) (version 2) | ecosystem: Environmental > Aquatic > Marine > Oceanic | place: Pacific Ocean | collected...
GAAATAGCTCCAGCTCAGGAAGATGAAAAGAAAGTTGAATCTCCTGAAGAAAGTAAATTAGATGAAGAAGAATCTGAATCTAATGAAGATAGTGTAGAAAAGGAAGAAGAAGAAGAGGAAGAAGAGGAAATAAAAGATGAAGAAGCTAAAGAAGATGAAAAATCTTCTGAAGAAGATACCGTTGTTGGAGAAATTTTAAATAGTTTAGGGTATGAATTAGATGGAAAATATGAAGATACCTCTGAAGGATTAACTAACTTAACAAAAGATGTAGCTTCTAAAATGGCTGATGACAGAATCGATGAAGTTTTAGAAAAGTTTCCGTTAGTAAAAGATCATCTAGAATATGTTTTATCTGGAGGAGAATCTGAAAACTTTATGCAAGCTCATGATCCTAATTTGGATTATACTAAGATAGAGATTGCTGAAGATGATGTTCGTAGTCAAAAGGCAATTTTATCAGATTATTTTTCCGCAAAAGGGCATGATAAAGAATTTATTGATGAAATGCTCGGAGATTATGAAGATTCTGGTAAACTACATGCTAAGGCAGATGCTGCAAAGCAAGCTTTAGGAAAAGTACAAACTCAAGAAAGAGAACAATTAGTAGAAAAACAAAAAGAACAAATGCAGGAACAACACACACAACAAACTAAATTTTGGGAGGGAGTAGCAGAGACTATTGAAACTTCTAAAGAATTTGCTGGATTACATGTGCCTGAAAGAGAAAAGTCAAAGTTTTTTAACTATCTTTCTAAACCCGTAACTCGTGAGGGTTACACACAAAGAGATTTAGATCATTCGGAAGCTGAAATGGAAACTAAATTGGCTATAGATTATTTAATGTATAAAGGATTTAATCTAGACCAAATTATTAATACTAAAGCTAAAACAAAAGCATCTAAATCCCTGAGAGAAAAGATTTCTAAAAATGAAGAAACTGTTAAAAGTGCTCGTAAAAAGAGTAGGAGAAGTAAGAATGTAGATTTAGATGATCTTGATCTTAGTATTTAAATAACTAAAATATCCCCAGAATAACGGGAGATCGGGGCCCATAAAAATAATTAGATATGCCAGATGGAACAAATATAAGCGTCCAAAAGACGTTTTACAATGATTCGCAGATGACTGATATGAACAGTCTCTCAAATGCGCTGTTGTCCAAACCTACTGAGCTGTCTCCAATTATTACTCATTTAGCAGGAAAAGATGACAAGAGGTTTCCTTTATCTTTCTTAACAGAAGGTGTTGGTAATACTAAATCTATTGATCGCTTGGAGTATGAATATCGTGTGGCAACACATAGATTGAGGACGAGACCAGTTTCAGTAGCAGGACCAACAGGCACAGCAATAGGTCAAGGAGGAGCAGCTTTTGAGTTAGAATTTCCTGACAAACATTTTGTATTTCCATACGTATTAGTATCTCAAGCAGGTACTCAAGCACGTATTATGAAAGAACCAGAACAAGTATCTGGGGGAACTTCTTGGAAATATACATTACAATTAGTTAACCCAGCACCTGCAACAGTTTGTGCAGCTGCTGATTGTGTGGCAGGAGCGCTTTGGGCGCAAATGTACGCACCAGTAGGAGTAGACTTCTCTAGAGGTAATGCTTCAAACTGGGAAACTCCAGGATTAGTAAGAAACAAACTAACTACAGTTAGAAAATCTTACCACATGTCTGGAAACGCTAAAGATTATGTAGCAGAGTTTTCTCTACCAACTAAAGGGGGATCTTCTACTAAACTTTGGATGGACTATGAAGAGTATTTACATATGCTTGACTTTAAAGAAGAGTGTGAGATGTATTACTGGTATGGAGAAAAATCATATGATCAGAATGGACATACTTATATGAAAGATGAGAATGGACAACCTGTAATCATAGGTCCTGGTCTTTTAGAGCAAATTGTCAATACTGATACTTACTCTTCAATGACTGAAACAAAATTAAAAAACATCATCGGTGACTTATTCTACGGAATGACTGATGCTGCTAAAAAACAAGTAACTCTTTATACTGGTACTGGTGGAGCACGTGAATTTGATGAAGCCCTTAAAAATCATTTCGGAGGTCAAACAAACACATGGATGACAACAGGAGACCATAAATTTATTACAGGCTCTGGCAGATCGCTAGGTTTAACTGGTTACTTTAATTCGTATGAGCATATTGATGGACATAGTGTGAATGTTGTAAAACTTCCTATGTTTGATCATGGTGCAGTTGCACAAGCTCGTTCGAAACACCCAACAACTGGATATTCACTTGAATCTTATAGAATGGTATTTGTTGATCAATCAAATTATGATGGTCAAAACAATTTACAAATGATCTCGAAAAAAGGTCGTGAGTCTATGAGATGGTGTGTAGCTGGTTCAGTAGTTCCTAGAGGATTTGATTCAACTTCCGCTAGAGCTTCTGATGTTGATGGTGCGTCTGTACATATGTTGAAAACTGCAGGTATCGCTCTTAAGAGATTTGATACTTCAATAGACATCACTTGTACAGCATCTTAATTTGGCATTAATTTGCGTCTATATATTGGTTTTTGATTAAGGTTGTGGGGGAGCAATCCCCCTCAGCTTTAATTTTAAATATAGGAGAGTTATTCTTTCCACCCTATGAACAATTATTAACTAAAAAAAAGAACTGAAATTATGAGTAAAAAAGTTTTTCTTAGGCAAAAAGAGTTATTAAACCATTTGCCTAAAGCAGTAAGAGCTGAAGCAGTAATGCGAATCAGTAGTGTTTATGTAAATAGACAACCTCTGAAGGGTTTCGATCCTGAAGATGAAAAAAAGTATATGCAAGAAGTATTAGATGTTAGTCCTGATCATGGTGATTGGCCTAAACATTCTAAACAATTCTGGGCAGATCTTACAATTCCTGTAGGTTTTACAGGAGTAGAACTTGAAATTGGTAAGGATGATAATGGAAAACCTTTAAGTATTATGGATTATATTAAATATAATTTTGCACTTAGGCATCCACATGTAGCTCTTACTAAAGAAGAGATGGATAAGGACTATAGTAAAAGATTCTATATTCAAGATCTTTCAAGAGAAGATAAAGTTAAAAATAACTCTATTCAATTTAAGAAAGATGCAGATAAAGAATTTATTAAAGCTTCGTCTAATCCAAAATCTATGAAGAGAATATTACGACTTATGTCCGATGTTAACCCTGATAGATTGACTAGTGAGCAAATTGAAAATGCGCTTTACGAAATCAAAAATAAGAGTCCTAAGAAGTTTGTTAGGATTGCTATAGATAAAAATCTAGAACTTAAATCTGAAATTGAAGAAATGGTTTCAGCTGGAGTTCTAAGAAAGATTGGAAACCAAGTTATCTTTATTGATGAAGTACTTGGTGATACAATTGATGACGCTGTAGTACATCTTAAAGATAAAAAGAATTCTGGTAAATTAACAATTTTAAGAGCAAAACTTAAAGAGTTATCATTAGTATAGTATGAATGTACAGCAAATGCATTTAGCAATTCAGCAAGGAGTGGATAAAATTAATTCACTCCAAGCTGATATGCTTTTATCTGAAGAAATTGATATTGAATTAAATAAGTCTCAAATGAGATTTATTAATACCAAATACGGTAAGAATAATAAATATCAAAAAGGATTTGAAGAAAGTCAAAAAAGAGTTGATGATATTCGTACAATAGTAACAGAGTATAAAGCCCCTACAACATATAAAGAACGATATGATTCCAATTTTTGGGTCGATAGTTTTAGATTACCAAATGATTATATGTATTTGGTAAATCAAAAATCTGATATTTTTATAAATGAATGTAATCTTATAAATTGGACATTAAGGGATTCAGATCCTGTTAATTATTTTACTTTAGATTTAGATACTTTTGTTTGTAATAATGAAGGAGGAAATTCTACAGATTTTGTAACAGCAATAAGAATGGCAGCAGATCCTGATGATTTAAGTTTAGGAGCATTTTTACTTTGGATTAATCTTTCGAGTTTTCAATACCCTGCTGATATAGAGGCCGTTCGAACGGATATATTAGCACAAGGAAATGCTATAAGTGGTATTTCTGTTTATTGGGAACAATATGGAGAGTTAAATTATCCAGGACAATTTATAGTTATAGTAGATACTAATATTTATGATTGGTTTAATTGGGATGCTTCAGTTACTAATAGTATCTCTGGATCAAATCTACAAACAGTTATGCAAGGAGGAACTGCTTCTGGAACTATATTAACTACAGCTTATGCTCAATATGCGGAAACTGCATTTGGAAATAGAAGAGATCCTGTTAGTAGAGGAAATACAATAACTAAAATTGCATCTCCAAATAAATTTATTCAACATGATGATATAACAACTCTTTTACGAGATCCTTTTAATACAACAAAACATACTGCTCCACTTACAACAATTCGTGGACATTATATAGATATTTACACGAGTGATATATTTATAATAGATGCAGTCAAAATTACTTATATTAGAAAACCTAAAGAAATTTCACTATCTTTGGGGGCTAGTTGTGAACTACCTAACCATTCTCATCAAGAGATTGTGGATATGACAGTAAGCAGCATTTTAGAGGGGATTAGTGACCCTAGATACAAGTCTCATCAATTAGAGGTGAGCAAGAATGAATAATTATTAATTTAAAAATTAGAAAAAATGGCAAGACATTTGTATATTGGAGATGAGAGCGCAGTTTCGTACACTAATAATGTATTAGACTTTGGGTCCATCGATATCCAAAAAGAAGCAGCAGGTACTGGCGGTATGTCCTCTTTAGTAGTAGGAGAAACTGTAGCAGATGCTGATCGAATTAGAATAGTTCAAGGAGATAGTTCTGGTTCAGGTATAAACATTGTATCCCCTTGGTTTTATGGTAGAGATGTAATTAATTGGAGTGGCGCAAGTTACGCAGCACAAACTGCACATACTAGTACTTTAGCTCCAAGTGGAACATCTGCGGCAGCAGCTAAAGATATAGAAGTTAAATTTACAAGAAGAGATAGTTTTACACCAGAATTCTTTAAATTTAATGTAACTATTGCAGCTAGCTCAAACGCAGCAACTGCAGGAGCAGCGATTGTTACTGCATTTGATGCTTTAACTTATGTACCAGCATGGTTAACAACTGCTGCAGGAACTACAACAGTAACATTTACAGGAACTTTAAAAGGAGCTACTTCCGCAGCAGGTGGAGCAAACTTAGTTTGGAATTATGCTCCAGCTATATTTGATGTTTGTGTCTCTGTTAATCCAACTACAACTCAAACTTATACAGCAGCTAATGGTGTACAAGATGGTACTCCTGGTTATGGTGATGGTGAGTATATTCAAGATATGGAACAAGATCTTCAGGGAATTAATTCTGGTTACTATAATAGAATTCAACAACCTGTTGCTCCTAATACTAATGCTGTAGTAACAAGAAACTATGATGTTTGGAACGTTGTAGCTACTAAAGATGGTAGTTCTGCATCTCAGATTCATGGTGTAGATAATTTAATTGATATTAGTGTTGCTATCACGACTGGATCAGGTGCTAATGCATTATCTTTTGAAAATAGAATGAACGCGTATTTAGGAAGTGTTGGATTTTCTCCAGTTGCGCTATAATATTAATCTTTAAAAAATAAAATAAAATGGCAAATCCAAAATTAATGACAGCACACGCTAAATACGACTTTGCAGTCGATGGCGGTGCTGCTAGTACAATAGTACCAGATAATTCAGCAATTGTTCCTAATAATGCAATTATTGTTAGATGCTACTCTGTAGTAACTACAGCAATGACTAGTGGCGGCTCAGCTACTCTATCCCTTACTACGGGAGGAGTTACTTTGTTAGCTGCAACAGCATATAACAATGGAGCTTTTGATGATGAGGACGTAACGGAACATACTGTTGTAGATAAAACTACATCTTCAACAGGTTTACAGTTTGTAATTGCAACAGCAGCTTTAACTGCTGGTGTAGTTGATTGTTATGTAGAGTATTATATAGGCCCTGAAAGCGCTTAATAGTATTAATCTAATATAAGACTAATAGGGGGCATAGTCCCCCTAATGGTCTTTTTTTTAAAAAAATCAAATAATATGTCTTTAACTATACAAGTACATAACTCTTGTAAGGTTTTAACCGTTAGATCTAAGAGTTATCTTCCTGTTCCTGGCGCGTCTGGAGAAATTCAAATTTCTAATTATGATACAGGAGCTCTAGTAAGTCCAAATGTAGCAATTAACTTTAGTGGAGGTGGTGGATATGGAGTAGTAAACATAGATGTAGATACTTTATCTTCTGCTAATGGTTTGTATAAAATTTGTTTAATTGAAGGTGGAAATGAACAAGTTTGTAAACCAGTACTAATATCTTGTAATGTAGATTGTTGTTTAACCGACTTAACTAATACGTTATTAGAATGTGCTTGTGATTGTCCTAAATGTGCAAGTACATTAGCAAAGGCACAAAAAATATTTTTATTGTTACGATCAGCACAATCTGCTGTAGAACTTGCTCAAACTGTAGACGGCTCTGTTAATATGGGATATTATATAGATATTCTTAATAAGTATAACAAAGCTGTAGAGTTATGTGGTTCATTGTGTGGATGTGATTGTTAATTAATTACAAAATTATAATAATATGTTAAGCTCTCTTTACCCTTGGATATACTTCGACATGGTCACCGGCGGAGGCGGCGGTGAAGGAGATGATTATGATTCAGATGATGAAGAAGGAGGAGAAGGAGGAGAAGGAGGCAGTGAAGGCGGTAGTGATGATGAACAAATAAATGACCCTGTTACAGATCAAGATATTCAAGATCTAGAAGATCGTCTTGATCTTTTAGCTTTAGTAGAACATCCTCTTGCAAATCCTAGTTTAAATCCTTTATTATACCAACGTACTGGTAATCCTCTTACAGATTTAACTAATTATAATATAAATGCAGGGGTTCAGGCAAGATTTCCGAATACAGCTCCAAGACATCATATAATTTCTAGTTGGGGGCATCCTTTAGACGGGTGTTCTTATATATATATAAATAAACAACCAGTTAATTTAACTAATAATCCTAATTCAGGATTTGATTTTGTTGTTACTATTCAAGATGTTACAGGAGATACTCTTCAATCAACTGCACAATCTGTTACTAGTAATACTTTAGGGGTTGATCAAATAGGTTTAAAGTATGGTAATACAACTTTAATGCCTTCGTATGGAGTTGAAAGAGAAATTGAAGTTACTTGGAACTCTGGATTTACTAAAACTTTTACAATGTTACTTCCTGGTTTAGAACAACAAGGAAGTAAGTATTTACAAGGAGGAGGTACTAATACTTTTAATTTTGGGGTTAAAGCACATGATGCTCCACCTTCTGGTGATTTTGATTATACAGGAGGTATTCAATATTTAAATTCAGGATATACTGCAAATCTTGTTCCCTTTACATATTCTCAAACATTTGTTATTAATGACCCTGCAGGAGTTTATTGGAATGGTGATTGGATGTATAATCCACAGCAATCTGGTGTATCTAATCAGATATACGATTTAAGAACTCCTTTTAATTATTCTAATGCATATTCTTGGGGAGCACATGGAGCTATGGCTCATGGTTCTGGAGGAAATATATCATCTACTTTTAATCTTAGAGGAGTTCCAGATAAGAATACACTTATGGAACAAGAATTTGAAGTTCTTAATGTGCATATACCTACTATTAGCGGTGGAGGAGCTGCTAATATAGGATTAAATAATATTGGTTTTGGTTCTAATTTTTATAGTGATTGGCTAATGCATACAATGTCTTGGCCTCAACCATTAGGTGGAGGAAGTTTAGTTGCTTCTTGGCATTCTTTAAAAAATACGCTTAAATATCAAAGTGGTACATCTGTTGTAGACGAGCCTTTCTCTCATAGTATAATATATTCAGAATATTTATATGTTCCACCTATTACTTCAACTGATATACTTGTATGTGATGATGCTAGTAGTCCTAATTATTATTTAACTACATGTAAAGATTGTAGTGGTAATACAATTCCTGGGTGTCCAGGTTCTATATCTAATACTATTAATCTTATAGGGAGTGCTTGCTGCACTGTACCGTGTACAAATGTATTAGAATTTGATAATATTAATTTTGATTGTGCTACATATGGGGCAACAAATGGGTGGCATAGTATAGAAATTGATAGTAGCTTTGCTGGAACTCCATGGACTAGCGGCAGTGATTATACTTGGACTTTAACTACTACTGGAACAACAGGAGCTTCAATTACTATGTCAGCACCTCCAACAGGAGGTAATACATTTACACACTCTTGTGTAACTAATACAACATCTGGATCCGAACATACATTAACATGTTCAGGCAATGCTCAGATTTCTACAGGACTTAAAATTAGCGGTACTGGAATTCCATCAAATTCTTTTGTTGGAAATATTCTTACTCCAGCTCAACCCTCATCAACTTATAGTGTAACTAAATTTGAAATTGTAGATTCAACTGGAAGTATAGTATCAGCAACTACAGCAGCTACAAATACTATGACTTTTTCAGCAGGAACTAAAATAGTTTGGAGAGCGCTACAACCTAATTCTGGACCTGGTGGTATTGGTGGTTATTATACTATAAAAGCAGTAGATAGTGTAGGATGTGATGTTGAATATAGTTTTACAATTTGCGAAGATCCTCAAGTAGAAGGATGTACATCTAGTACAGCTATTAATTATAATTCAAGTGCTACTGTAGGATGTATGGATTGTTGTGTGTGGTGTAATTTAAATAGTGATGGATTACTTACTGATACTAGTGCAGGGTATTCCGGAGACTTGTTTAATGTTACTTCCTTAACAAATACACAAATTACTACAAATGATAGTACTAGTAATGGAAAATTAGCTGCTAGTGCTAATTTAATTAATTCTGTACTTCCGTATTTAGATTTAGATGGTACACAGTCATTTACAATGACTTTATACAAAACTGCAACTTTTGGGGGAGCTTTACCAGGATCAGCAACAGCTACACAAGCAGGATTAGGTACAAATCAAACTGGAGCATCGCATATATTTACAGGATTAGCTTATGGATATTATGCTGTAAAAGTACAATTAGTTGATTCGGATGAAGCTCATGGGTTAGAAGATTGTTATACTGTATTTTATGGTAAAGTACAAGCATATGTTTGTGATGATCCAAGTTCTAGTAGTTATAATACAACAGTACCAAATGATTTAGCAGTTCATGATTCAACATTATGTACTGTTTCAATTGAGTGTTGTGAATTATCTGCTTTAAGAATACTTTCTTCTGGATGTGAAACAACATTAACAGCAGATTTAACATGTAGTCCTAGAGCTGATCAAGTTGTAGGGTATTGGACTTTTAATGGAAATGTTATTTCAGGTAGTGCATTTACCCTTAATTCTCCAGGATCTTCTGGTTTATCTCTTGTACCTATTACTATAAGTGGACCTGGTATTTATGAAGTTCAAATTACAGCAAATTATTCTCTTCGTGGACAACCTTATTATTGTAATGATTCTTTAACAATTAATGTTACTCCTGAGAGTTTTTTAATATGTGGTTGTACAGATCCTGTAGCACTTAATTATAATTTATTAGCTACTGCAGATTGTATTGGAGTGCAGGGAGGTACAAATCATGGGTGTTGTACATATTGTATATATGGTTGTATGGATCCTACGGCAAATAATTATAATTCAAATGCTACTTGTGACGATGGTAGTTGTACATGGGATATATATGGGTGTATGGATCCTTTAGCAGCTAATTATAATCCTGCAGCTACTATAGATGATCAAAGTTGTGAATATTCAGCATGTTTAGATCAACATGCTGCTAACTATTTAGAAGATTGTAAAGGAAATCTTGTTCCAAATGCAACAATTAATAATGCTAGTTGTTGTTTTTATCCTTGTACTGATCCCGTAACAGGACAACCATCTAATTCTGCAACTTTAACAGTTGTTACTGTAGATTCTACTGGTACATGTACTACTCCTATATCTGATGGAACAGCTGTTGTTACTGTTACTATTAATAGTGGAGCTCCTAATTGGACAATATATTATACAGATGGTGCAGGAACTACATTATATACAGATTCTACAATATATTCTGGAAGTGGATCTGCAACTATTTGGACAGGATTAGCTCCTGGAGTATATAAAGCTATTGTTACTGATTCATATGGATGTGTTGATGAATTATTATTTGCTGTAAGTTCTTCTCCAACTGATGTAGGGTGTACAGATCCAGCAGCAACTAATTATGATCCGAATGCTGATTGTGATGATGGTAGTTGTATTTTCTGTGGATGTATGGATCCTTTAGCTATTAATTATAATCCAGGTGCAACTTGTGATGATGGAACTTGTATATATCCTGCAATGAGATTAGGAGATTGTATTCCAGCTACAATTGAAGATACTCTTAATAGAATTAGAGCTTGTACATTAAAACGAGGTTCAGAATTTTTAAAAGATATAAAATTAGGTGTTAATGAAGACTGTTTTACTCTTGATAAATGGAAATTAATATTAATTGGATATTTATTAGGTAGATATAAATACGGATTAGATTGTTTATTTAATTGTGAAGATGAAGAAACCCCTGATGGTCCTGCAGATTCGTGTGCTGATAAATGGGTTACAGGAGGTCCTGTAACAGGAGTAAATGATCAAGGATATGCAGGTTCTAGTATAACAACAGGTGAAGGAACAACGGTTGATACTCCTAGTTTATTCTTTGTATTCGCAAATCAATTACATACGGGAGATATAATTAAAATGCCTAGTGGAATAATTTGGGAAATGGTAGCTTTAGGAAATTGTACATTTGGATGTTATAATCCAGAAACTCCACAAGGAGCAAGTTCAGGACATTGGGCAATTTGTAATCCAGCATATGAATTAAACATAACAACAACAACTAATTATATAGATAATTTTATTAACTTTGTAAACATATTTTGTGAAGATTGTGATACTGAGACAGATTATGAAGTAACAGGAGGCCAACCGGTTGAACCTACTTATAAGAGAACTTTAGATTTTACACAAAATAATATTACTTTTAATTTTTAAATACAATGGCAGAAATAACAGATTTAGTAACCTTAGCTAAAAATAGTGTAGACGATAACGACTTTTTTTTAATATCTAATAATTCAACTAAAGTAGCTAAGAAAATAAATGTATCTACTTTGTTTCCTTCATTTTCTACTTTAGGGACAGGAGGAGAGGATATACATATAAGTGTTACAAATAAAAATCAATTAAACTTCAAAGGAATAAAAAGTGGAGATACAGGATTATTAACTGTAGCTACTACTTCAAATAATATAGTTCTTACAGCTTTAGAAGCTGGAATAGATCTTAGTTTATGTAATAATACAACTTCAGGATTTTTAGATGAAATAGATTTTACTGGAACAGTTACAGGAGAATGTGGGGTAACAAATGGAGGAACTGGACTAGCTACTATAGCAAAAGGTGCAATGCTTTATGCTGGTGCAACAGATGTTATAGCAGCAACTACACCAATGTCTACTAATGGACAATTACTTATTGGTAATGCAACTAATGGGTATCCTTCAGTAGCAACGCTTACGGCAGGTACTAATACTACTATTACTAATGGGGCAGGAACAATTACAATTGCATCTTCTTTAACTACATTAGCAGAAGATTTAGATTGTGATAATAATGATATTGATCTAGGTACAGGATACTTAAGTGCAGATGGTGCACAAAATGGAATAAGAATAACAGGATCGAATGCATATCTTGGAGCTTCAGGAAATTATCATGATAGTGATGTTTTAAATCTTGCTGGAGGAGGTATTAGATTTGCTAATGATTCTAATGTAAATATTAAACCAAATGATACTAGTGGTGGTACAGCTGGAAAATCATTAACTATTTCAGGAGGAGGAAGTGGTGCAGCGGCAGCAGCTGATCTTGCTCTTAAAGGAGGTACATCTACATCAGGTAATAATAATGGTGGTCATGTAACTTTACATGGAGGTAGTGAAGCGGGTTCAGGAACTCCAGGAAGTATTAAAATGTATACTTATACTGCGGCTGCTGCAGAAACTCAAGCTTTAACAGTAGATAGCAGTCAAGATGTAACAGTAAATGCAGGTAGTTTAGTTATTACTGGAGCAGCTGAAGGTATTGTACATACTAATAGTGGAACAGTTACACAGGCTACTGATCATACAACTGGAGTAACAATTAATGCAACATCAGGTGTAATTACACTTGCTGCAGTTGCTTTAGCTGCTACAACAAATGCAGAATTTACAGTAACTAATAGCACTGTACAAGCAGATTCAGTAATTCTTGTTACAATGCAAGATGAAAATACTGTAGATAATAAACAACTTGCATGTGCTATTCATACAGTTACAGGAGGTAGTTTTAAAATTAGTATCGTAAATCCACATTCTGCTACTAGTACAAGTGCAACAGCAAGTAAGATTCACTTTTTAGTGATCAACAATAGTTAATATTAACCAAAAACAAATATAGAAATGAGTAAAAAAATTAATGCAAAAAAAGGAGAACTAGTAAATTTAATCAATGGATTATTTGCAGTTCAAGATTTAGAAGGTAAAAACTTTAGTTTAGTTGTAAGTAAAAATATTATTACACTTAGAGATAAACTTAAAGATTTAGAAACGGCTGGTAAACCATCAGATGAATTTATGAAATTAGCACAGGAAGTGAATCAAATTGCTAATGAAAATGCAGAAGATTCTAAAGATAAAATAGATAAATTAGAAAAAGATAATAACGATTTGGTAGAAGAAAGAAGAGTACAAATGGATAAACTTACTCAATTGTTAGAAGCAAAAACTACAGTTCATCTTGATACTATATCTAAAGATGATTTACCAGAAAATATTACAGCTAAACATATTAATAACTTGGAAAAAATTATAGAATAATAGAGTGAAAAATATATTTATAATATTATTTTTATGTTTATCAATTACAGTTAATGCGCAGAGTAATTTTAAAAAATATTTTAAATTCGCAACATTTTATACAGCGGCTAGTGGAGGAACATCTATCTCTGATGTAGATGAATACTCTATTTCAAATGGATTACAAACTTCTATAGTACGAACTCCTTTTGATTATAATCTTGCTTTTGGAATTAGAAAGATTGCTAGGTTTGGATATGAAAATAGAGCGAATACTTTTTATGATGGAACAGAACAATCTTGGTCTGATGCGGCAACAATAGGAAAGGTATCTGGATTAGAATTTTTATTTGAAGCAGATATTAAAAGACAAGAAGGTGTAGAGTATATAGATCAAAATCATTTTATAAGGTATGTAGCAAATAAATACATTTTAAAAGGAGAGTATTTACAAGATGGTTTTGCTGATATAAAGTATTTTGAAACTTCGGAAAGATTTCGTAAACAATTCGGAAAGAAGTTTTCTCTTAATATAGGAGCTGTACAAAGAATGTCAGAACCTTATGGATATGATCCTTTAGATGAGTGGTTATTAGATAATGGTAATTTACATTATACATATTTAGCAATACAAGAAGGTTATGATATAGATGTTTATAATTCAGAGTATAAAGATCCTAATGGAAATATAGTTGCTACGTCTGTCGAGGTTTGGGAAGAAGTTGTTATTCCTGTAGTATTGGCAGATTATACTGAGAAAAAACGAAATGAATTAGATAGAAAAATGCAGCAATCATTAGTAGTAGGATTTGATTTTTATCATTATAAAAAAGATTTCTGGATGCATGCATGGGCTAATTTAATGCCTTGGCATTATGATGATGGTGGGACATTTTCGTATCATAATTATAATGATGGAAAACAGTGGTATGATTATTCTGGAGGTTTAATATTTGGATATAAACTTAATAAACATTTAGGAACATTTGTTGAAGGTAAATATAATAAATATTGGAATCGTGAATGGTATGACTTTAAGTGTGGTATAAATTATGTAATTTTTTAAATGTATACATATAAAGCAAAATTAGATAGAGTAGTTGATGGTGATACTGTAGACGCTAATATAGATTTAGGATTTGATATTACTATACATAAAAGAATAAGACTTGCTGGAATAGATACTCCTGAGTCAAGAACAAGAGATTTAGAAGAAAAAGCTAGAGGATTAGCTGCTAAAGATAAGTTAGTAGATTTATTAGGAGATGGAGAGTTTGTTCTTGAAAGTAAAGAAGTAGGTAAATATGGGAGAGTTTTAGGGACACTGCATATAGAAGATATTAATATTAATCAAACCCTAGTAGATGAAGGATTTGCTGTAGAATATTGGGGCGGTAAAAAAACTAAAAAATGAATTGGATAAATAGTTGGAGAAAAGGAAATAAAAAAGATAGTATCTATAATATTTCTGTAAGATTTGGGAGAATAACAGTATTAGAATTATACTGTAATCCTGGAGTAGAGCACAGATGTATAATATTAAATTTTGGATTTGAAATATAAAAAATTATGGGAAAAGAATTAAATGAAGATAGTGGTTTTAAAATAAGTATAAAAACTTTAATTGGGATTGGTGCTGCTATGGCTACAGTTATAAGTATGTGGTTTATGTTACAGGCAGATATTGCAGATGCAAAAGAATTACCAAAACCAGATGTTACTAGAATGGAATTTGATATGAAAGATCAAAATATACGACAATCAATTCAGCATACAGAAAAAACCGTAGATGAAATTAAAGAAGATTTAAAACGTATGGAAGATAAAATAGACGATTTAAGATGAGAAAACTAGATGATACATGGAAAATATTTATAAGTTATATCCTTATTATATTTCTAGTTTTAGTATCAAATATTGCCTGTGGGCAAGTTATTGTAACAGAATTTAATGCAGGTTGGAATAGTGCTAACAATGTTGAATGGTTAGATAAATTAAATGATTGTGAAGTTGCTAAAATTGATATTGTTAACGATCCAAAACTTCAAACTAAACACAAAGTAGTTATAGTACCTACTATTATTATCTTTAATGACGGTGAAGAAGTTAAACGATTTCAAGCTGATATATCTTTTAAAATGTTAGCAACAAGGGAAGAGGTACAAGATACAGTGGATGAATTATTAATGAGCGATTTTTAATATGAAAAAATTATTACTAATATTATTTTTATTTTTATCAACAGCGCTAAACGCACAACTACCAAACTTGAGTATTGCTCCTGATTGGACATTAACAGATGTTAATGGTACTACTCATAGTTTATATGACTATTTAGATAATAACTATACGGTATTTTTAGATTTCTCAGCTGTGTGGTGTGGCCCTTGTTGGTCTTATCATACTGGTGGTGCACTTGAAGATTTATATACAAACCATGGTCCTAGTGGTTTTCCTGGTGTAAGTACTAATACAACTGATGACGTAATGGTCTTTATGATTGAGGGTGATGCAAATGCTTTAGCTTGTCTTTTTGGTGTAGGGTGTAATACACAAGGAGATTGGATAACAGGGACTCCTTATCCTGTATTCTGTACTGATGGAACAGTAAACAATGATAACGTTACTTCAGTATACGCTATCTCTTACTGGCCTACTATTTATATGATTTGTCCAGATAGGATATTAATAGAAGCTGGTCAAAGTAATAGCCCATATAATCTGATTACATGTAATCCAGCAGCAAATCTTGTAAATGATCCTAAAGTAATGTCTTACTCAGGTGCTTCTATTCAATGTGATGGAACTCTTGCTCCTGAAGTAACTATTATGAATAATGGAATTAATAACTTAGTATCATTAGATGTTGAGGTAGATGTTTCTGGAGCCACTACATTTAATACAACTGTTCCGTGGACTGGTAATCTTAGTACTTATCAATCAACAAGTTTTATACTTCCAACAATTACAGGTTTACAAGGATATGAATTTGTTATGATTAGAGTAAGTAATCCAAATGGTGGAATAGATGGAGATCTAGGTAATAACGTAACTGGTTTTACATCCTATCCTCCTGGACAAGCAGGCGTGGGACAATTAACTGCTTCAATTTCACAAAGCGGTAATTCTCTTACGGCTAATGCTACAAATGGAAATCCTCCATATTCTTATCTTTGGAGTAATGGACAAACTACACAAACGGTATTACTTACTATTGGAGGTAGTTATTCAGTTGAGATAGAAGATGTTAATGGATGTGTATCTGATCCTATCACTTATTTGTTTACTACCACAACAGGAATAGAAGAACTAATAGGTGGTCAAATAGATGGTCAAATGTATGATATATTAGGAAGAACTATTAATGATCTTAGTGTACTGTCTTCTGGGGCAATGTATATTAAAGATGGAAAGATATTTATTAAATGAAAAAACTATTATTTATATTATTATTACTGCCTACGATATTATTATCGCAAACACCAGATAGTTGGGTAAACTTTAAAGTTCAATATGATTATTATGGTTGGCAAGAGTCTAGTTGGTTTATGGTAGAAGATACTATAACTGGAGATACGGTTATATTTCACGAACCAACAATTCCTTATCAACTTTTAGATACTACAATAGATATAATTTCAGGTAATTATCGTGTCACATTAAATGATAGTTTTGGTGATGGGTGGACATCGTCTCAACCCGCGTGGTTTGAAATGAAGAATATATGCCAAGGGTTAATTATAGATTGGCAATTACAAGGAGTATCTTTTTATTTAAGAGATACAACAGTAAACGTAATGCCGTGTGCCCCTCCGTCTAGTGGGTGTATGAATCCTATAGCGTTAAATTATGATTCAACCGCTACAATAAATGATGGGTCTTGTATCTTTCCTTCTTGTGGAGGTTTTGATAGTACTTGGGCAACCCAACAATGTGTAGGTTCTCAAGTATTAACTTATTATGAGTGGACAACATCTCCAAACCCTAACTGTAATGTAATTAAAATATTTTATGGAACAGCAAACTTTAACCAAGTATATGATGTAAATATCAATAATGGTATTTGGGGCATCTATATGGGTAGTGGACAACAACCACCTAATTGGGATGAAGAAAGATACTTCCAAGCTATGTTTGCAGATAGTACATTATCAGATACATTGTTTTATACACCATACTCATGTATTCCAGGATGTACAGATTCAACAGCAGATAATTATAATCCATGGGCAACTGTAGATGATGGTTCTTGTGATATAATAGCATGTGATTCTTTAGAAACAGAGATAACAATTAGTTTAACATTAGATGGTTATCCAGGTGAAACAAGTTGGACACTAATTGATTTAACTAATGGACAACCAATTGATGAGGTTCAAGCGGGAGAATATGATTTTGGAGATGTAGGTAAAACATTTACATATACTTATTGTGTAATAGGATTTGAGTTTATATTATATGATTCTTATGGAGATGGTTTAGCAGGCTCAACTACTGGGGGTTCTATTGATGGTTCATGCACTATATTTGATTGTAATGGAGATACAATTTGGAGTTTACCTAATCCAGGGTTTGGTTCAACAGCTTATTCAGGAGGACAATGGCCACCAGCATGCGCAGGACCAGTTAGTGTACTTGGGTGTATGGATCCAGCATATCAAGAATATAATTCATTAGCTAATGTTAATGATAGTTCTTGTATTAATTTACATGTATTTGGATGTGTAGATTCAACAGCATTTAATTATGATCCTTACGCAACTGCAATGGATATTGTTCCAATATGTAATTACACATTACAAATAGAAGATGATGGTGGTGATGGTTGGGGTAATTCATATTTAGGGGTATCTCAAGGTTCTAATAATTGGAATTTCACAATGGGACCTGGTCATTATACACAATCATTCCCACTTCTTTTAGAAACAGATAAACCAGTGGTAGTTTACTATTTCCAAGTTGGGGGACCACAGCAACCACCTCAACAAATAGCATTCCAAACATTACATAATTCATTCTTATTAACAAGTTCATTAGGAGATACTCTATTATCAGAAGGAACTAATCCATTTTATAATAATGGACAAGGAGCACTTCAACCTTTTAAAGCTCCATTATGGCCAACATATTCAGCAATGCCTTATTGTGGTAATATGTGTATACCAGCAGTTTATGGGTGTATGGACTCTACAGCATTAAATTATAATTCATTAGCAAATACATCGGCACCTTGTACTCCAATAGTTTTAGGTTGTACAAATTCTTTAGCATTTAATTACGATTCTTTAGCAAATGTAGATGATGGTAGTTGTGTAGTTATAGTTGTTGGATGTATGGATTCTACTGCATTTAATTTTAATTCGTCTGCTAATGTAAACGATTCTTCATCTTGTGTACCGTTTATATATGGTTGTATGGATGATACTATGTTTAACTATAATGCAGCTGCAAACACTAGTGATAGTTCATGTATACCTATTATCTTTGGATGTACAGATGCTTTAGCTTTTAATTATGACCCACTTGCAAATACAAATAATGGCTCGTGTATACCTATAATTTATGGGTGTACTGATCCCACTGCTTTCAATTATGATCCTGTAGCTAATACATTAGATAGTTCTTGCGTTCCTGTTATATATGGGTGTATAGATGCTATGATGTTTAACTATAATCCTTTAGCTAATACAGATAATGGCTCATGTATTCCGTATCTATATGGTTGTATAGATTCAACTATGTGGAATTATGACCCTTTTGCTAATACTAATAATAATACTTGTATTCCTTATATATACGGATGTACAGATCCTCTAGCTCTTAATTACTGTGATTCTTGTAATACTGATGATGGTAGTTGTATACCTATATTATATGGATGTACTGATAGCACAATGTTTAACTTTAACCCTTTAGCCAATGTTGATAACAATTCTTGCGTACCTTTTATTTATGGGTGTACTGACCCTTCTATGCTCAATTACAACCCATCCGCTAATACAGAAGATTTTAGTTGTATTCCTTTCATATATGGTTGCACTGACCCTATTGCCCTTAATTATGATTCGTTGGCTAATACTGACAATGGTTCGTGTGTGGCTGTGGTTGAAGGATGTATGGATCAGTCTGCGTACAACTATGATATTACGGCTAATGTTAATGACTCTGCTTCTTGCTTATATGATGCTGGTTGTATCACTGGTGCGGGTAATCCTTATTGGCTCAATGACCCTTGCTATGCCTGGGTAATATCAGTAGACGACTATTGTTGTTATAATGCATGGGATGATATATGTCAAGCAACATATGACTATTGTGAAGGAACTTGGGTTGGTCCTATATTAACTAGGAATGTAAGTAAAAAGAAATTAGTAGCAATTACAGATTTATTGGGGAGGCCTGTAAAAGAAATTAATAAGCAACTTCTATTATATATATATGATGATGGAAGTGTAAGTAAAAAAATATTAACAAATAAAATTAAATAGAAATGGCAACATTAACACCAAAATTAACATTATCTAGTTCAACTGCTACAAGTGATACTTTAAGTTTATCAGTAACAGATACACTAACATTTTCTAATGATGTAATACAAAAAAGAATGGCAACTTCAACGACAGCAGCAGTATTTTTAGCAGCAGCAGATTATGGTAAATCTTATCTATATTTAAAGAATTTAAGCACAGATACAGATGAAAGAATTGATATTAGAGCTACAACAGGTGGAACAGATATAGTGATGCTTGGAGCTGGAGAATTTTGTTTTATGCCTTGGGCGGGAGCTCATGATTTGGCATATGACGCTGCTTCCGGAACACCTGTATTAGAAATAATGTTATGGGAAGTATAATAATAAATAAAATAAAATAAAATGGCAACATTAACAACAAAATTAACATTATCTAGTAGTGATACTTTAAGTGATTCTACTAATGTATCAATAACAGATACTTTAACAGTAACAAATCCTACAGAGTTATCAAGAAAATCTATAGCAACAGGTTCAGCCCAGGATGTTATAGCAAGTAATTCTGCTTTTTCATATGTATTTTTAAAAGTAGTTTCTGGAACAAATTCAACAGATTGGGTACAAGTAAAACTTGGAGGAGATGCTAAATTAAAGATGAGAGTAGGAGAATTTGCTTTTTTTCCTTTATACAGTTCTCAAGCTATAACAGCTGAGGCTCAAGGAGGTGCTTGTGTAGTTGAATACGGATATTGGTCAATAGCTTAGATATGAAACTTCAAGTATTAAGATTTAGTAGTGAATCTGATTCTACAAGTGGTTTATTATTTGATATAACAAATGGCGTAAAATTTCTTTGCTATACTTTAGAGGATGAGCATAGAGAAGAAAAAGTAATGGGTGAAACTAGAATTCCTCAAGGAAGATACAATATTAAATTAAGAAAAGAAGGTGGATATAATAAAAAATATAGTAAAAGGTTTTCTGATATTCATAGGGGTATGCTTCATATTATTGATGTACCTGGCTTTGAGTGGATTCTCATTCATTGCGGCAATACTGATGACTCTACTGGAGGGTGCTTACTCTTGGGTGATAGTCAGGAGAATAATGCTATTAGAAAAGATGGATACATTGGGCACTCTACCCAGGCGTATAAGCGAATATATCCACCAATTGCGAGAGCATTAGAAAAAGGAGATAATGTTACAATAACCTATATTGATTTAGACGCAATATAAAATGAAATGGATAGGACAGTATATATTCGACTTTGCTGTTAGAATTAGAAATAAATTGTACGATGCTACAGGTTCTTCTGGTTCACCAGCAAGTAGTGTAGATATAGATTTAAGTGGATCTGCTACTGGATTTTCAAAAATATTGACAACAGATGGAGATACAGTATCTTGGACTAATGCGACATATGTTCATACTCAAACTAGTACAGAATCCACTTGGGTTATTAATCATAATTTGAATAAATATCCATCGGTAACAGTTGTAGATACTGCTGATCCACCTACTGTAATTGTAGCAACAGTAGTTTATACAACGCCAAATAGAGTAACATTAACGTTTTTTAGTGGGGAAGGAGATCCTCAAGCGTTACAAGGAAAAGCATATTTTAATTAAAAAATAAAACAATGGCAATAGAATTTTATAGTAGTATAGACTTAAATACAAATGAGATACAGAATGTAGTTATAGATAATTTAGGGTCAGCTCCTGGCAGTCCTACTGAAGGACAAATATACTATGATACAGGTGCAAATACTATGTATTATAGGGATAATGATAGTTGGGTAGATTTAGGAGCGGGAGCTGAAGGTGACATTACAGCTGTTACGGCTGGTGTTGGTTTATCAGGTGGCGGTACTTCAGGCGGTGTTACACTAACATTAGATCTTTCAGAACTTAGTGATGTACAAATTGCGAGTGGAGATAAATTAGCGGTATTAGATAGTGATGGTTCAACTGAACAATTAGAATCAATAGATGATATTGCAACACTATTTGCTGGGGCTGGTATGACGGCTTCTAGTGCTGTTTTAAATGTTATTGGTGGAGACGGTATAACAGCAAACGCTAACGATGTGGCAGTTACAGCTGCAAATACAAACATAACTTCCCTTACAAACGCTGCTTTAACTTTAGGTAGAGATACTCACAACCTTATAGATTTTGGTACTGACGATCAAATTAAGTTTACTGTTTCAACAAATCAAGCTATAACTTTTAAAGCTTCAGGTGAAATTGAAGCTACATCTTTAGATATTAGCGGTGATGTTGATGTTGACGGTACTTTAGAAACAGACGCTTTCTCTATAGGTGGAACTACTGTAAGCGCTACTGCAGCGGAATTAAACATTCTTGATGGTGTAACTTCTACTGCTGCTGAAATAAACGTTTTAGATGGTATTACTGCTGTTGTTGGTGAACTTAACGCTTTAGATATAGGTGCTACGGCTGTAGGAACAGCTGTGGCAAGTAAAGCTGTTATATTAGATTCAAACAAAGATTATACTGGTCTTAGAAACGTTACGTTATCTGGCGAGTTAGACGCCGGATCTTTAGATGTTAGTGGTGATGCCGATATTGATGGCACATTAGAAGCTGATGCAATTACTATAGGTAGTACAGCTATTGGTTCTATTTATGGTGCGATTGCGGGAAGTTCTAGTATAGTAACGACTGGAGCTCTTGATTCCGGTTCTATTACAAGTGGGTTTGGTACTATTAATAATGGGTCCTCTACCATAACAACTACAGGCGCTATATCAGGTGGTACTGGTTCAACATTTAGTTCATCATCTGCAAGCGAACCAATAGTTCATATTACAAACACACATGCTGGCGCAACAGCTGGTGAGTTAAGATTTAATAAAGATAGTGCATCTGGTGATGATAATGATGTTATGGGTACTATATCATGGTATGGTACTGATGCAGGAGAAAATACACATCAAAAACTAGCATATATAGATGCTATTATTACAGATTCAGCAGCAGGTTCTGAAGCAGCATCAATGAGATTTTATGTGGCAGAAAATGATGGTACAAATACTTTAGGTTTAACAATTGCTGGACAAGCTGATGATGATAGTGAGGTTGATGTAACTATTGGCGCTGGCGCAGGTTCCACTACAACAATTACTGGTGATTTAACAGTTAGTGGTACTACTACAACTGTATCATCAACAACGCTCTCTGTTACTGATGATTTAATTACTTGTTCTAAAGGTAATGATACAATAGCAAATGCTAATGGTTCTGGTTTAGAGATTGATGCTACTGGAGCCACAAATATTTATTGGAAATATGTACATGCTAATACAGCGTGGCAATCCAACGTTGATATAGATACTTCGGCAACGGGTAATGTTTATAAAATAAACGGGACAGAAGTTTTAGGTCCAACTACTTTAGGTAGTGGTGTAGTTACATCTTCACTTACCACGGTTGGAACAATTGGAACTGGAGTTTGGCAGGGAACAGCAATTGCTTCAGCTTACTTAGATTCTGACACAGCTCATTTGTCAACCACACAAACCTTTAGTGGTGCAAAAACATTTAGTTCTCTTGCTAGTTTCACAATGGATGGTAATACAATTACAGGAGTCGATGATTCAGGTGAATTTACCGACGACGATGCTCATATTATGACGTCAGCCGGTATTAATGATAAATTTGGTGTTATAGCAGGTAGCTCAAGTATAGTGACAACCGGAGCATTAAATTCTGGATCTATCACATCAGGTTTTGGAACTATAGATACAGGTTCTTCAGCTATTACTACAACTGGATTAATCTCTGGTGGATCACTTGATATTGACAATGTTCTTATTAATGGAACAACAATTGGCCATACAGATGATACAGACTTAATGACGGTTGCAGACGGTTTATTAACAGTGGCTGGTGAAGTTTCAATGACGACTTTAGATATTGGAGGTACAAATGTAACTACTACTGCTGCAGAAATAAACCTTATTGATGGAGGTACCGCAAGAGGTACTACTGCTGTAGCGTCTGGTGATGGAATATTGGTTAACGACGGTGGAACTATGCGAATGACTAATGTTGATACAGTATCGACGTATATACATGGTACAGTACAAGTTGTTCAAACAATAGCAGTGGGAAGTTTATCAACTAATAAAAGAGCTACAATAGAACATGATTTAGGTACGGCGGATGTATCGGTTGAATTATATGACGTGGCAACCGATGCACAAGTATTTGCTGATATTTTCAGAACAGAAGATGATGCTGATACTCCTGATACAAATGCGATAACTGTTGATTTTGGTACAACTCCTCCAAATAATATTAGAGCTGTTATTACAAGTTTAAAAGGAGGTGTAGCACCATCAAGTATAGCGTACTCGTAGAATAATTAATTAAATAAATAATATGCCAATATATTATAGTGATATTACAGTACATAGTAAACTTACCATAGGGGTAGATGATACCGGGCATGATGTACAGTTCTTTGGTGCTACTGCTGGAAAGTACATGCTTTGGGACGAAAGCGCAGATGCTTTAGTGTTACCGGATGCTACTCCTCTTAAAATAGGTAGTGGTACTGGCGCTGGAGCCGAAGGTGATCTACAACTTAAACATACTGGAACTAATAGCGAAATAAATAACTGGACTGGTGATTTATATTTAACACAAAACGCTAACAACAAAGATATAATATTCCAATCAGATGATAATAGTGGGGGTGTTGCAACTTATCTTGCACTAGATGGTAGTGCTAAAACAATAGAAGTAGGTGTCCCAATAAATATTGGTGTAGATAATACTGGATACGACGTAAAGTTCTTTGGTGCAACTAGTGGTCAATATATGTTATGGGATGAAAGTGCAGATACGCTGTTTGTTACTGGAGAAATTGATGCTGGTTCATTAGATATATCTGGTAACGTAGATGTAGACGGAACTTTAGAAACCGATAACCTAACTGTAGGTGGAGCTCAAGGTAGTGATGGGCAAGTTTTAACTTCTACTGGTAGCGGTGTAGCTTGGGAAGATGCTGCTGGCGGTAGTCTTAGTGGTAATAATTACGCAACAGATCTTAAGATAGGTAGAGACGCAGATAACTTAATAGATTTCACAACTGATAATGAAATTACTTTTAGAGTCAGCACTGGAAACAATGTTATCTTTAAAGCATCTGGTGAGATAGAAGCCGCATCCTTAGATATATCAGGAAATGTAGACATAGACGGAACACTAGAAGCTGACGCGATAACAGTTAACGGAACAACTCTCGCTAATTATATCCCTACGGTTAATGCTAATAAAATTACCGTTACTGATAACAACAACAACGAAGCTTTCCCAGTAGTATTTCATGATGAAGGAGGAAATACATTGTTAGATGATACAGGTGTGTTTAAGTATAATCCAAATACAGGAACCTTATATACAAATAAACTAACTGTAACTAGCACGTCAGAGCTTACTAGTGCAATGACATTAAACGCTGGAACACCAATAATATTTGAAGGAGCTACAGCTGATGCACATGAAACATCATTATCAATTGTAGATCCTACTGGAGATCGCACACAATATATAATAAATCAAAGTGGCTATATACCGGTTCTTTCAGCGGCTACAACAACGGCAATAACGTCAACACCTGCGGAATTAAATATATTAGATGGTGCAACTGTAGTTGTTGGTGAAATTAATTATAATGATTTAGGTAGTACAGCTATTGGTACTGCTGTTGCTAGCAAAACAGTAGTATTAGATTCTAATAAAGATTATACTGGAATAAGAAATCTTACTATGACAGGTGGGTTTACGGTTGGGGCAACCGCTTCTGGACTAGCTGGAATTACACTACAAAAATCAGCGGCACCTAGTTATCCATCTGATGGTTATGCTGTAATATATATGGACCAGTCTGATGGGGCATTAAAATGTAAAATAACTCATAACGAAGCACAGTGGACATGCAACTTATGTGTGAATCCGGAAGGAGAGTAGTAGTTAAATTAATTATGTATATTTGCAATTATTATTAATAAGTAAAATTAAAAACCAAAAATTATGACAAAAACAAAAACAGAAACAGAAACAAAAGTAGTTAAATTAACTGAAGACGAAATTAAAGAAGTTGGAGATCTTAGATCTTCTATTTCAAACGTGACGCTTGTAATTGGTGAAACTGAAATCGCTTTTGCAAATTTAGAAACTAGAAAAAAAGAGTTAATGAGTAGATTATTAAAACTTAGTGAGAAGCAGAATGACGTTGCTAAAAAGTTAGAAGCCAAATACGGTAATGGAAATGTTAATTTAGATACTAATGAATTTACTCCAACAAAATAATAACTATAAAAATAGTAACTATGGCATTAACAGGAGAACAAACATTTAAAGGATTAACAATACCAACCGCGTATGTAAGAGTAATGGAAGTATATTATAGAGTCATGGATTCATCTAGCACTACACTTTATGCTGATTACGCAGTTAGAATATATAAAGATGCAGATGCTAGAACTGCTGGTGATGATGCAATAACTACAATATCAGGTTCATTTACACCATCAGTATCAAACGCAGTAAATATGAATATAGTAAAACAAACTTATGTGCATTTAAAAACTTTAAGTGACTTTTCAAGTCTTACAGATGTTTAAATGGCATATAAGTATTTAAATATAACAGGAGATAGTGAAAAGATAATAATAGGAAGAACTAGATCTACTGTATCAGAAATGAGTCATACTTCATCGGCTAGCAGAGAAGATTCATCTTTACTTAGAGCTTTTAATAATATTGAATCTATATCATTAGCTAATGTTCACGCTACTGATTCTGTTGGTGTAGATTTATATGTAACTGCAGTAGTAGGAGAGAGGAATTATTTAGGTAAAGATGGTAATTGGAATGCACAGGATGATACAACTAAAGTTTATTATTTCTTTAAAGGACTTGTAATTCCTAATAAAGTTTCATTACTTATTCCTAAAAGTGATATAAATTATGATAGTAAAAATTATAGATTAGCTATAAAATTAAGTGCTTCAGATAGCGCTGTAGATATGATAATTCAACTGAAAAATAAAAGAACATAAAAATTATGAGTATATTAACAAAAATATTTTCTTCTGGAGCAACTGAACTAATAAAAGGTGTAGGTGGAGTAATAGACAATCTGCACACGTCTAAAGAAGAGAAGTTAGCAGCAGAACAGAAAGTAAAAGAATTAATCTCTAGTTATGAAATAGAGATGGAAAAGAATATTACCGAGAGATGGAAAATGGATATGCAATCCGATTCATGGCTTAGTAAAAACATACGCCCACTAGTATTAGTATTTTTAGTGGTAGCTACAGTATTATTGATATTTATCGATGCTGGAGCTATTTCTTTTACGGTGCAAGATAAATGGACGGATCTATTACAACTAGTATTAATAACCGTGATCGGCGCTTATTTTGGTGGTAGATCATTAGAAAAAGTTAAAAAATAATGACATTAAATGAAATAGCATATAACTTATTAAATTTGGTTAGAGGAGGAAGAAGTAATCAAGATGAACATATTTCTCTAGATCAAATTAAATTTAACATTAAACATTACAGAGCTGTATTTATTAGAAGAGATTTTGCAAAAAATGGATTTACTAGTAGACATATTGAACAAGATTTGGGATGTGTAGATGTTAAAAAAGTAGATGCTAGTAAATGTTGTAACTTACCATCTGAATGTTCAGTATATAGAACAATAGCTAAAATTCCAAAAACTATAAGATATAATTTTAAAGAGGCTGTTACTTATGTAGGGGACTTAACAGGAATTGGAAATATACCTGTTATTAATTCTAATACAATTCAATGGTTACCTTATGATAAATATACAAAAGATAGAATGAAAGCTTATATGATAGGAGATTATATATATGTTTATAATGCAGAAGGATTAGAATTTATAAATGTTAGAGGGGTATTTGAGGATCCAGAAGATGTAGCTAGATTCTCAGATTGTGATGGAGTTAAATGTTATGATGATAGTAAATCAGATTATCCTATTTCTATTGATATGTTAAGTTTAATTAATCAAAGTTTAATATCAGGAGAGTTGTCTTTATTATCAGGAACATTTAGTGATACTGAAAACGATAGAATGCAAGATCCTAAAACAGTTAGAGGAACTGCACCTAAAAAATAATATAAATGTCATACAATTTAAAAGATATATATATAGATTATCAAAATGAATATGATGACGATATTGATAAAAATACTTATACAGATATAATACATCAATTTAATATAATGATAATGGATTATATTTTAGAAGGTAAAGAATTTAATATGGGGAATAATCTTTCAACCTTATCTATAGTTAGGAGAGATAGAGATCCTAGATCACCTAGAATAGATTGGGGAGAGAGCAATAAGTATAAAAAAGAACTCCTAGAAGAAGATCAAAATTTATACGACTCGGAAACGGGTGAAGGAATAAAATGGCATATTTATCATACTGATGAGTTTTATTGCAAATACTATTGGAGGAAAGGTAAATGCAAAATTCCAAATAAATCAGTATATAGATTTGATGCTACTCGTGGTATTAAAGGTAATAAAGAAAAGTTAATTAATCTCTTGAAGGAAGATGACTTAGCATATTTAAAATTTAGAAAACATGAATAAAAAACAAACAGGTGGCTATAGTACTAAAGTAAAGGTTACAGATAAGAGAAACAGTAAAATTATAAAGTATAAAAAGGATAAAAGATTACTTGTGGATGAACCTAGTGAAGGAGGAGTTTTTCGGACGAAAATTAAAAAGAAGTGGAAAAAGGGAGAATTAAAGAAAGATGTCAAAAAAGTTATAGATAAGGAAGGTCATAGAAAAACTAAAACAAAAACAAGAGTAACTAGAAAAGGAGTTGTAAAAAAGAAAACTGTTGTATGGGAAGATGGTAAAAGGAAAGTTACTAAAACAAGAGATGGTTATGAGAAAGCCGGTAGAAAAATAAGAAGAAATCTGAAAAAGTTTAAAACAGGAGGATTTATAGAACCACCTATTGAGGAAATATAAAATAAAATAAAATGGCAGTATACAAAAATATATCTAGTAAAACTATAATACGAAAAGTATTTAGGGATTTAAAACCTCAAAACGAAGATTGGATTGATGACGCTATTGAGTGGATTGGAGAAGCTTTAGAGCATATCGGATCATCTACACAGCTATGTCAAAAACAATGTATATTAACTATAA
>Ga0208013_1000329_pt1 | contig 28648 bp, 33 predicted proteins | sample 16_taG_FD_184091 | JGI IMG/M metagenome (GOLD analysis project Ga0208013, IMG submission 184091) | Marine viral communities from the Subarctic Pacific Ocean - 16_ETSP_OMZ_AT15313 metaG (SPAdes) (version 2) | ecosystem: Environmental > Aquatic > Marine > Oceanic | place: Pacific Ocean | collected...
GTAGGTTTTTTTTGTTTTTCTTGTGGACTATACGATACTACAGGATCAGATCCTTGAACTCTTTTCATCTCTTCATCTCCGACTGTATCATAATCAATATACTTAACATATACATCTTCTCCTGACAAGATAGCATCTCTAACTCTAGGATATACAAATTTATATGCTGAAACGCTTGATCCCACCCATCCATCAGGTTTCACTAAATTACTCTCTTGATTTTGGCCAAAAATGAGACAACCACTGGTCGACTCATCATTATTTCCGGTGTGCCAGAGGATGTAAGAAAACCCAGGAACATCGTTTACATAAATCATGCCACGATGCCAGTCACCATACTTCTTTTTGTACCTTGAATGAAAACCTCCTTCGCTGCGTAAGGTAAGCTTGTACATACCTGCAGGAATTCTGGTTTCATGCATTACTTTTTCATCTCTGAATTCATCTTCGATTGTATAGCAAAGAAATTTGCGTTTATTATCTGTAACATCAAATAAAATACCACTTGTCGAATCTGGTTGAGAGCTTATTCTAAGAACTTCTAATATCATAATCACTCCATTTTAAAAAGGAATTATCAATTTTCAGGTATTTCTAGCTTCTATATGGTAAAAATTTCAAATTATCCCAAAAATACATTTTATCTTCGGATGACATTGTAAATACAACTTGAGCAGGTGGTGACCAATCTCCTGATATATCTTTAAACCAAGTAGATCCACCATCAACAGATGGACATTGCATAAACCAACGACCTCTATTTGATATAGTGAAAAAATGATGAAAATGGCCTGTCACTATGAGATCTGAGTCGCCAATTGGCTCCCTACCCATACACTGACCTGCAAACCATCTAATACCTTTATCAAAAGCATACTTACCTGATTTTAACGAAACTCCAGATCTAAATTGGTGACCATGTGCTAACCCAACAACTTTACCTGCAATTTCTACAGTCGCAGATAATTCACTCTCAGGTATTAGGAATTTTACATGTCCGAATGCTTTTGGATTCTGACTAAGTATTTCTTGTACTTGTTCAAAAATAGCCACATCATGATTGTCGGCAAAATCCGTATAGGTTTTTCCATTGTTCCGATTCTCACCATGATTTCCAGCAATTGCCGTGATTACCACATTATCAAAATATGGAGACCATTCAGTAATAGCTTTGACCATAATTCTACGAGCTACCTTAACTTGATCCCGAAGATTGAGCTGAACTCCAAAGGTTTGTGTGTCGTAATGGCCTGAACAGTTTTCGATAATATCACCTAAAGATAATATGTTTAAGTTCTTTAACTTTTTACCTGATTTCCTTAGCTCTTTTACATAGTGTGTAAAATCTGGAATCATTTGGTTTAGTCTTTCGACTATTTGCTCTGTACCATCTCCATCCGGTTTTCCGAGTTGCCAATCACTCCAACATACAACCACACTGTCATTCTTATCTACTTTAGGAAGTTTTGGTTTCTTGACTTTCTTAACTTCTTTTAGCAGAGCATCATAGTCAGGATCATTATCATTAATTGGCTGCTTTGATTGTATCTTAGCTTTGTAATAGTAAAGTCTTGTCCCACCATCGACCATACTGTCCCATGTTCTTACTTCTACAGGTTGAATCACTTCATAGATTTTAGGATCTAAGCCTAGTTCTTCTAATATATCATCAAACTCATTGATATCACCGGTATTTTGTGGTTTAGAAGTTATTGATCCTTTTGGACCTTTTAATTTATACCCAGGCTCTAGACCTGTTGGATGTTTATTTTCGTTTGATTTTCTAGCGTTTTCTATGTCGCTTTGATTTTTGTTAAAATCATCAAGACTTGACATAGCGTTTCATTGTGCTTTTAATTTGATTTCTGACTGTATCTAACATTAAAGGACAACCTTTCTCTTCTATGAGCCACCTAGCAGCTCTTCTAGCCGGTATTCCGTTATTTACACCTTCGCATGCTTCTATCCACGCAGCCCTGTTAAGATCTGACTGTTCCCTCCATGGTATTGGACCACTTTGGATACTATTGGAAAAGCTTTCCAAGGATGACATTACTCTTCTTCTGATGCAGGTTGTTCTGTTTGACCTGAGATGTTTTCTAATACCTCACGCAATCCATTAACCTGTACTTTAAGCTCTGAGTTTTTCAACTCTACATTAGCTATTTTTTCTGCAGTATCAACCAACATAGCTTTGAGTGTTTTATTCTCAGCCATTAGTTTATTGACTAGATCTGCTGTTTGTTCAGGTGTTAACTGTTGTTGTTCAGTCATTTTCTTCCTTTCATTAATTAATTCATTAATACAATCAATATTATACCCAAGAAAAACGACAGTTTCTTGATTTATTCAGAAGTTTTTGAAGAATCTTCTTTGTTATATATTTCGTTGATAAATTGATCTGAAGAAGGTTGATCTACAATACTTTTAGGAGATCTATCTGTGATTTTACTTTTTTTCAAAAGATCATATTCTAAGTCATAAAGATTTACCATAATACTCTATGGTACTATAAAAATACATTCTCCTGGGCATTCTTCAGCAGACTCTGTAACTATGTCTTCTTGTCCCTCAGGTACCCTAGCAAGACCTTCAGCGCCTTGATCATTATTATGAATGTTACTAAATATTTTAAGGTCTCCAAAATTTCCCACTGTTTCTTGTACATAAGCTAAACCATCATTCTGCATGACAAATACATCAGGAGCTATCTCTGCACATAAGCCATCTCCTGTGCATAAATCTTGATCTATCCATACTTTCATTTAAACCTGTTCTTATTTATTTGTCTATATCCACCTGTCATTTTACTTCGTAATTTAAAACTTTCATCTCTTATGATCTCATCGTGGCTGTCTTCCCATTTGCTAACAATTAAGTTTTTCTTTTCTCTTTTAAATGGAATAACATGCAAAAATGGTGTACCTCTTTTAATTAGCCTCTCACCTTCTGCATGCCATATGCTAGGAAAGTTAACTTGATGAAATGTATCAGTTTCAACAATGCCAGGTATTAGTGTGAAGTTTTTATTTGGGTGCATTTGTGGTGCTAGGAATAATGTTGACCAACCTGGAGGTGTCCAAAAAAACCAAGGACTCGTAAACTTAACAGCTCTTCTGTAATCATTTCTTTCAAAAGGGTATGTACTAAATTGTTCCTCATCATGAAACTCTATAGTGCTACCTACACCTTCATCAGTAAAGTTGGTGTCATAACTAAATGTTTGTCCGTGTCTCTGTATTAACATATCCATCCAAAATGGAATTATGTAACCTTCAGTAAAATAATCTACAACAGCAGGACATTTCTTTATAGTGTGTAGGTTTAGATCCTTAATCATACTTGACATTATTGGGAATGGTTTATGATCTGGTTGCTGTAAATCTAGTGATAACTTCTGAAACCATTCAGGTATCATTTGTGCTGCCGGTACAGGTGGACATACATCTACCAACGCAGGAATAATACTTGCAAATTCTATATTATTTTCTTTAATCCACTTCATTTTTTTTCTCCTGTAAAAAACCAATGATCAGGCTCAACATAATGGAAGAATACAGCTCCATTATAATTTGTTTCAGGATTTGGAAAATCATTTCTCCAATGCTCTTGTTCTTCTCCATAAAAAGCAAGTGCTTGATTTGGATCTAAAGAGTATGGCCTATCTTCAACTACTAAGTCCCATTGATCTTTTTTATATAGACTCAAATCTATTGTATATGTACAAGCATTGTCATCTTTATGAGTAATTAACTTTGCTTCCGGTCCTTCGTAATGTACAGCTAAAGCGTAACTAGGTAGTAATGTGTCAGATTCAAATATTTCTCTAGCGATTGGAAGTGTTCTAGCAAAGAATGGCATCAAAGGTTTCCAAACTTCAGTAGTTGCACCATACCTACCAAAAAATGCATTGTATTCAAACTTCTTATAGTTTCTTTTAACTAAACCAACAAGTCTATCAAATACATCTTGTGGAAATAATTGCTCTATTAACTTCTCTTGTCTTTCCATAGTTTTTGCTTTCTGGGTAGTAATCTTCTTGGTCTTCTACTTGCTGCTTCAGGATAAAGCATATTTGTCTCTCTTCTATTAACAGAAGATTGACTTATAAGATTCCATTGTTGACTGAATGTTTCGTTCCATGGTACATATTCTAGCTTTACAGGTTTAGAAAATAATAGATTAAACATAATTGTATCGTGGTTTAACAAACATTCTTCTTGATTTAGATCTTGCCATTCAAAAGCCCATGAAAGACCTCTTGACCAAGAGTGTATTGGCATAAAACCTGGGATTGTAGTTATAGGTAGGTTTTTACCAACATTTCTATCACTTGGTAATACATCCATCCAAACCTCAGGATCATCACAAAATAACATAACAGGCATAGATATTTGCATTGTAGGTATTTTAGGATTAGCCCATCCTTCTTTTTCTTCAAGTATTAGTTCCGTAAATGGACCATGATGCTTTACATTGCCATAATAGTTAGCAGTAAAATTGTAACCACCATATCTATCTACTTCATCAGCTAAAACATTCTTACTCATTTTTATTTTGACATAACTATATGGGAAGTTAACTTCATACAATCTATTTCTCATAAACTGCGTTGACACACATCCATTAGGAGCTTTGACAAACTTCTTTGGTAATTCATAGTTAACAGGAGGCAATGAGTTACTTTCTTGGTTTTCTAGTTGTCCCCACTGTTGATTAGGAACAGGTATTGTGTATGCAACTCTTGGTGCGTTCCTACTTATTTCTTTCATTGGTTTTGACCAAACATCTGTAATTCTTGGTATCGGACACTTACTCATCTATAACTCCCTCATCTTTCCATCTTTTTTTATTCTGTTGTGTTAACCAACGATAAAAACCATTTTGTCTCGTTCTTTCAGCAGACCTACTTTTAGCATAATACTTTTTATCAAGATCATCCATCTCTCTAGATTCATATTCTTCCAGATCAAAACCACTTCTCTTATAAGGTATAACTTGTATCAATGGTGTACCCTGTCTAAATGTTTTCTCACCAACTCCGTGATATAAGAATGGTATATTCATTTGATGATAAGAATCAGTTTCAACAAGACTAGGCATAATTTCTATTTCCCATATTCTGTGATACCAAGGTTGAGTTATAATTACAGACCAACCTGGAGGAGTTATAATATCCCAAGGATTTGTAAACTTTAAAGCAGTGTCAAAACTAGTAGGTTGGAAGGGCAAGTTCCCAATTGATGCAGGATCATGATAGGTGATTGTATCATTAAATGCATGCTTGTTATACCAGTTAAATCCTGATTGTTTGTTATGACTTATTTTTAGATCAAGCCATAGAGGTATAATATATCCAGCAGTCATAATATCTTTTACAGTAGGACATTTTTTAAGTGAGTTGTCTTTATATGGTACTGTATTCCAAGATTCATCCTTATCGTTCATGTATGACCATTCTCTTTGAAGATGCTTGTACCAAGCAGGTATAAATTCTTTTGCAGGTTTTGGTGGTGCTAAGTCTACAAATTCCGGATCTGATGTAGTAAATAGAATCTTTTCATCACCAACTACATGTTGTTTTTCTTCTAAAAATCTACTATATTTTTTTGTTTCCCACCATTTTGCCATGTTATTCCATCAAGACAACTGCTTGCTGAACAATTTTTAAGTTATCATTAGGATATTCATCTGTATATTGATTCATGTATGATATTGCATTATCTGTTGAGTTCCAATGTACAATCTTATAGGAAGTAAATGGCAATGCCTTTAAATCCAAGATAGCTTGATCTATGTCATCCATAAGATCTGGTACCCATGTTATAACAGCTTTTGCATCTGTATTGTTTGCAATAGTTGTTGCAGCCCCTTCTAATATATCTATTTCTTTTCCGTTTGCAGTAACAACTATTAGATCTAGATCTGTAAGATTCAGACTATCTATGGTTATTACATCTACATTTTCCGATGCATCGCCAAAGTCTGTTCCTAGCTTTGCACCTGATTCGTTATCGTTAAAATAATACATAGTTCCAGATCCTGCAGAACTATCACATGCTTTATTGATATTTGTTGCTGTAGGACAATTTATTTCTAAAATGTCATATCTAGACTCAACTGGCTCAATGTTAGTAACATCTTTGCCATTGCTAGTAAGTACTTTACTAGCTACCCCTACTCCTGCCCCAACAAACAGAGCTTTATCTATAGAAGCTAAGTTTGTATTTAAATAAAATTCTAATGATGGATCTAGAGTTAATCTATTACTCATCAATTTTTCTTCTGTTTTGTCAGATGCGTTGTATTCTACAGACTCACCAACACTTAAATCTATTTCGACCATTTATAACCAATCTTTCTCAACTTCGAATTCATGTCTATTAGAGGGAAACATAACCTCACCACTACTATGTTCTCCTAAAGCAAAGTGATAATTATCAGGCTTTGCATAATTGAAGTATAGTGCAACAGTGACTCCACCTGGGTTTTGTAACCTACCATGATTTTGTTGTGATCCATAGTAAGCTATTGCAGTTTCGTTTTCTAGTGTAAAGTTTTCTCCATTTATATTCATATTCCAACTGCCATCTGAATAGTAGTTGTACATAATTGTGTACTCTATTGGATCTGAGTCTTTATGAATAGGATGATTAGTATCTTGTTCATACCAATTCAAAGTAGAAAAAGTTGGTAGTAAATCATGGACTGCAAATATGTCTCTAGCCTTGTCTATTGTAGCTATGTGATAAGTGTTTAACTCAGCACAAGTTTTTTTCATTACACCACTTGGAGATCTTTCCCAAGTTTGATCTTCCCAATAAGGAGTCTCATTATCAAGCCAATGCCTCAACTCTTCTAGTTGATTACCTTTAAAAAGATCTTCTATAACTACTGCTTCCATATCATCCTCTTGGTAAATAAAATTCTGGTAAACCATCTGTATCTATTTGGTGGCCTAACCAAGTGACTATTGCATATTTAGTACCACTAATTACAGGCATAGCTCTATGCGCGTAAGCGTAATTGCTAGGGAACAAAACGAGTGCAGGTTTTTTAGGTTTTATGTTTTCATCAAAATGAACAAAATATGTTCCACCACCTTCATATTCGGATGGATTGAGCAAGATGAGAGCTGATAGATATCTAGGCATATGTGGTGCATAATCACAATGTGCTTTATATTCTTGACCACCGGTATATCTTAGTAATGTATAGCCTTCATCAAACATAATTGGAAACTCATACTTTTCCGTATAATCGTTTACATATTGTTGTAGCTTTGAAGATATTAACTCTTGTACATTATTGATGTTATGAAAGTATTTATCATTACCATTCTTTACAGACTCTCTATATAATCTAGATTCTTTATGTGTAAAGTGATACTCCGTGATGTTAAAAGTTTTATTAGACCTGATCTCTCCACCTTTATGACCTTTACCTACAGAGGCATCTTTAAAACCTGGCTCAAATCCAGGATCTTTATCTACATCTTCACATATCTTTATAAGATTTTGTGCTTGTTCTTCTGTAATAAAATCTTCATAGATCTCTACACAACCCATCACTTTTTTCATGCTAATTCCCTCATCTTTATTTCATCAAGTGGTCTACCACTATTATAACTATCCATATCAAAATTACTACTAAGTGAAACTAAAAAAGCTGCTTTACGACCATTCAATAGTGGTGTTGTTGCATGTGAGTAAACATAGGAACTAGGCATAATTACTACTGATCCTGCCGGTGGTTTATATGGATCTGCCTCAGGAAAATATCTAAACTTTAAAGCACCTCCCATAAAGTCATCATTCAAATAAGTTAATATTGTTATTCTTCTCATATAAGGTGCAATATAATACTTATTTGTTTTAGGATTCCTTACAGAGTGGTTATCACTATGAAAAGTCATATGTTTTGGTGGTTTGTATGTTATATACTGATACTTTTCCATCCAATTTATTTCTAGCTCAACATCAGGAAATAAACCAAAATATTGAGCTGCTTTGTTCAAAGCATTTGATTGAATTTGTCTTAAAAATTTATAATGTATTTCTTTTGTAAATTCTTGTTCAGGATCGAATCTGATTGGTCCATTAGAGTTATAGATTGATTTACCAGATTCTGTTTGTGTCTTAGATTTTGATTGAGCTTCTTTCCATAAATCAACATCTTCATTCATTGAATCAATAATGCCTTCAGGTACTTCTAAACAATTTTCCCAAGCTACGACACCTCTTACAACTTCTTTAGGAACTCCTTGTGTCCAAAGGTTACTCTTCTTCATCAGATGCTTCGTAGACTGCAATTTCTTTTGTCTCAACTTCTTTACCATCTTTTTTGAAGACTACATCATACCATCCAGGTCTGAGAGCTATATGTTCAGAGTAGAAGTGTTTTTTAAAATTATCATATTGCAGTAAGTGTGTATCAAGTTTAACTTGTGTTTCAGATGGATTATCTAAATTCTTAGACCAGATCTCCATTGAGTATTGTGGCATTTCATCTTTATCAAAAAATTCATCAACATAAATATATTGTATAAAATCTTTAGATGCTGCATTTATTGGTATATGAGCTTTTCTATATTCTGGTATTTCAACAACTTGAGCTTTGGTTGGATCTTTTATATAATCTTCTATATTAGGTGACAAGCCGTGATGCACTTCTGCAACTACTTGTTCCCATTCTGATTTATAGTCATCAATAGACATATTATCAGGTACATAGTAGATTAAACGCATGATCCTCCCCTCTTACTACTAGGCTGTTAATGTTGTACGAATATCTAGTTGTTGCTTTAAATAGTCGACAGTTGCACTTAAAGCTATATCTTTAGTAGCTTTATAAGCATCCACATCGGCCAAAAATGCAGCATCATCAAAAGCATCGATATTTTCACCAAGTTTGTATAAAGTGTTTGCGACTGCTTTTTCACATACTTGTAGAGCATCGGCTTTTTCTACTGCTAAAGCACTTGCATCAATTGATAGATCCATATTTTCTCCTATAGTGTAAGTATTTCCTAGTAAGTATAGCACTGAATAGCTACGAATATCTTTTATTCCGTTACCATCTGCTTGTGGAAATACATGACTATCAGGTATTTCAACAAAGTGTGCATCACCTTTACTATAAAATATTTTAATGTACTGATATGATCCTTGATCAACACCAGTTCCTCCATCGTGTCCACCATCATCAAATGATATTGTATCAAGTTCTTTATCAAAATTGTTGTTTGTTGTACAAGTAACATCTGTAGCCAATACATTTGTATATGTGCTATCAGCATAAACATATGGACTATCTTCCTTGATGTAGAAATCTGTATTTGGGTTTACATTAGTATTGATTTCCCAAACATATCCAACTTCATATTGATACTCATTTAAAAGATCATTCTCTATTTTTAAAGCAGCATCAAACTCTCCGTTGTATTCTGTAACAAAATCTTTTCTTCTTATGTATATTGCAAATTTTTTAGCATCATTAAGCTCTACATCTACATATGCAAGACTATCGTTGGCGATAAAGTCTGATTTTAGTCTAGGTCCATAAGGATAAGTATTATCTACTGTGTCATCAGGAAATAAAGCTACAGCATCTTCTTGATCCATAGTTCCAGGAAAGTGAAATAAATTCCAATTAGAATAATCTTGATCTGCTCTACTGTAGTAGATTCTTACAGTAGCCATTGTTAAACCTTAAATGTCTTTACATTACCATCATTATGACCGGTAACATCAGTAGCTAATCCTGTTAATGGTATATCTTGACTTACAATAAAGATAGCTCCACCACCGGTAGTTGACTCTCCTGTAGCATAGACAGTCCCGTAACCACTAATATTTCTTGCACACAATACTACTATTCCTCCACCTGCGTTAGTTGTATCTCCTGATCCACCAACTACTGCTTCAGGTGTTGTTTGACCTCCGTGAACAATTACACCACTTATAGCCAGATCTGGATGGTTGAAATATTCTATACCTTCAGTTGGAGCTGTAGCAGTAGTTCCGTTACCTGCACCACCAATACTATTTGTAGCGTTACCTGTAGTCCCACCTTTAAGAGTTCCATCAGTGCTAGCTGCACCTTTTCTACCAATTGAACAAGTTGCTTGTTCAGAGGCAGTATTTGACATCATTAATGAATTTCTAACAAACACTCTAAAGCCTGCTGTATTCAAATGTATGTCATCGTTTATTGTTAAGTTGTTGTAATGCATATCTCTAGTTAAAGTCGTATTAGTTGATATTGTTACATTCCCATCATTACCTGATCCATATATACTGTCAGGTATTACATCGAATGCCTCGTAATCTGTAGGCACTACTCCAATTTCTTTTATTGCCATATTATGCTCCTGGATCTGTATCGCTTGCTGCGATATTGTAAACTGTAACTACTGTACCTGCACCTGCAGTACCGGTACCACTTGTTCCTGCTGCTGCAGCAACTGTTAAACCACTAGGAAGAGGTTTAGTTCCTGATATCAGTATAACTGTTCCTCCACCTGCATTGTAACCATCTGATGCTGTTCCACCAGCTCCACCTGCTCCACCTGGGTGATAAACTGTAGGGTTGTTGGTGGAAGGGTTTGTTCCATAATTAGTATTATTAGATCCAGAGTTAGATCCGTAATTTGTATTATTTGATCCATAGTTTGTGTTGTTAGATCCATAGTTTGTTGAAGGGTTATTACTCCCATAGTTTGTATATGGATGTGAGTGTGCATAATGATAATGATAAAAACCTGTTGCATAGTTATTAATTGGTGGACTTGGGTGCCAATGATAATGTGTATGGGGATTTGATCCACTGTAAGAATAGTTATTTCCTGGTGAGGTATAGGAATAGTTGTTTCCCGGATATGAATAGTTATTTCCTGGATAACTATACCCATAAGAATAATTGTTGCCTGGGTGTGTATTTGTATTACCAGGAACTGTGTTACCGGGTGTACTTGCATCAGGAGCCGGAGCGCCTGCAGATCCATCTGTTCCTGTTGTAGCATCATCTCCATCTGCTCTTATTGTTCCATCACCTGAAATCGTTTTAGCTATTACAAGTACTACTCCACCACCTGCAGCTCCTGTACCTGCTGTTGCAGCATTTCCTGTTGCACCTTTACCACCATCTGCACCTACAGTTTGATAATCAGCCCAGTTAGAGTCCCCTCCATCTGCACCTGCTGAAGCAGAGTTTGTTGATCCATCTCCCCCTCCAGATCCACCACCAATAAATTTGTATGTTCCTGATGCAGGATCAAATTTAGATCCTTGAATTGCTACTGATAGATTAAAAAATTCGTTCTCTCCACTAAAAAATTCATTATTGTCATGTGTCGATTGATCTTGTTCACCTGATTTACCACCAAGAGTATCTGTTGCTGCTGTACCTTTTGCAAAACCACCTTTAAGAGTTCCAACAGTTGTTTTGCTTGTAAATCTACCAATCCTTGATGTGCTATCTGTAAAAGTTAGTGTACCTTTTACAAAAATGCGAAATCCATTACTGTCTAAAGTACAGTTTGCATTGATTGTTAAGTCGTTGTAGTACATATCTCTTGATAGAGATGTATCTGAAGTGATGGTTACATTACCATCTTGACCAAAACCATATACCTCATCACCACCAAGCCTGTCCAGGAAAACCGGCTCAGGTATTTCAATGTTAGGCATTAGGTTACCTCGACACCAGAAATGTGTACATTTATTGAGCTAGCTGCACTTGCTAATCCTCTAATAGAAGCACTCGCTGCTACAACCATAGCTAAGTCAATAACTTGTGTCGTATTAGCTTGCACAGTTATATCACCAAAAATGATATGCTCATCTCCTGTAGATCCACCATTAGGTACGACCTTTAATTGTGCTGTTCTATCAGTAGCTGTGTAGTTTGCCAATATGAGTTGCTTGATAATTATTTTGTTACTGTTGCTGAAAATTTCAGCTTCAGAAGTACCAAGAGTCTCACTAGCATTTAGCTCTGCTGCTGTATATATTGCCATTTATTCTCCTATAATCCCATCCACTGTAACGCTTCAGTGGTATGTAATTGTTGCGCTTTTACTTTAACCATAGCACTTGCAGAGTTATCATAAAGCATAACCAGATCGTTATCTTCATCAACATCTATACTTGTACCATCAGTAAGTCTTGATCCATCTATAACCAATGTGACTGCCCCAGAATCAGCTCCTCCGTTTAGTCCAGAAGTAGCTGCAGTAGTGACACCTGTCACATCTCCTGCTTCTAATGCTTGCCAAGAAGATCCGTTATAGATCTGCAATCTTGAATCTGTTGAGTTATATATAACTTCACCAGTTTGAGCAGATGAAATAGCATTTCTCTGAGTGGTTGTAAAACTAGGTATTATTGGACCACCATCAGTAGATCCTGCCACAAATTCAGAAAAACCTGTGGTATCACCACTAGTAGTCACTACTCTAATTAAATGTTTTCTATTTGCCATTATTTCCCTTAATTAAGATTCTTTCATAGTTTAGCATTATATACCTTTCTTATAGTCTTTTTGCGTAGCGTTAAAGCCCAAACCTACTTTTGTAGAAGTTAAATTCAGTAAGCACCTCTTGTGCTGTCAATGCTACATTGTGTGATTTAATAATATACATTCTTCCACCCCAATAATCTCCTGTATATCCATGACCTATTTTTACTGCTTGGCCACCATTAACTGCACTTCTACCTGTAGTTGTAGTATCTGTTTCTACTCCATTTAAATACCATTTTAAGTTTGTAGTATCTCTTGTCATACAAACATTTACAACATTACCATTTGATTGCAACCCACCTGAATTTAAGTGCCAATAAGGACTACCATCACTACCATTAGTTCCATAGAAATAAGTAATATCATCTCCTGTTTCGTGTGTCATCGTTCCTAGACCAGCATACGATTGATTCCACAAGTTTCTTCTTCCACTCATATCACTTGACCTAAACCACAAACTTATGGTTTGATTAGATGTCCAACCACTCATATACGAAGAGTTGTAACTTCTTTGCATATAATCATTAGAGCTATCAAAAACAAATGCTCCACCATAATCTATGCTGCTGCTTGTAGAAATAGATAGTCCATTGTAAGCAGTTGCATTTAAGTTATTGCCTGATCCATCTATAACGGAAGATCCACTCATTCCATATAGTTTTGCATCATAATTCATAACTATGCCTCTAGTATTTTGAGCTGTTCCGTATAGGTCATCTAAAACTAGATCTTGCACCTCAGAAATAGAAAAGACACCTTTGTTGTTATTTCCACCTTGCTCAGGCTCTTTACCACCGATATAACCATATTTAGTATTACCCATTCCAATCTCCCCTATATATTTGATTAACTTGCTCTTCAGTATCTACAACTATCTCTAATAACCCATCCAAAATTTCAGGTGTATCTCCTATCCAAGTAACCATAAACATACTTTCATCATTTGTAAATGTTACATTTTGATACAATTCAACAATATTTATATATTGCAAATTTTCTTTTAAAATAAATCCATAAGTCTTTTTACTTTCTCTAGCTACAAAAATATCATTTTCTTGATCGTAGTAATCTCCAATACCTGCATAGAAACCTCTAAAGTTTGCGTTATAAGAAGTTTGCACCCAACTACCCTCTAAACCTAATTCGTGTAAAAATTCTTCTCCTCTGTGTTCTTCCTCATTCGGAACAACTACAACCTCTGTAACTTGATTGTTTTTATCTAATTGTACAAAATGAGCCATATTATCCTTCCCACTGATACCTTATTAGTACTATACCACTACCGCCGGCACCACCAATGGTTGATCCAGATCCTCCAGAGTAGCCCCCTCCTCCTGCTCCACCACCTGTGTTGACATCCCCACTGCCAGCAACTGAAGTACTTGAAGTTCCACTTTTACCACCACCTGAAGGAGAGCTTCCCCCATTTCCGTGACCTGAACGAGTTCCTCCTCCACCACCTGAAGCAAAATATCCACCTTCACCTACTGATGTTCCAAAGTAAGCAGAAGCGTCATATCCTGATCCACCATTACCTCCATGGCTACCTCTATTTGCTCCTACTCCACCTTTTCCGCCTCCGCCTCCGCCTCGGTTTCCATCTCCTATTCCTCCATTATTTCCTTGACCAGCAGTTGATGATCCACCTCCTGTTTTAGCATTAGCACCTCCACCACCAGATCCCCCAGATCTATAATCTTCTCCACCGGCGTGTGGTGCGCCTCCACCACCACCTGTGACAGTATTACCAAATGCAGATGTTGTACCACCTCTAGTTCCTGATTGAGGATAGTTGTTCCAACCTCTACCACCATTGCCTCCTCCACCAATAACTATTGAGAAAGATCCTGTTGATAAAGATTGATTTGTCCAAAGTATAGTTCCTCCGGCACCCCCGCCACCACCTATGACTCCTCCGCCTCCGCCTCCGCCTGCGACTGTCAAATAATCTATATAAGAAACACTTCCTGTATCTGTGACAGAAAAAGTCCCTGAAGCAAGAAATTTATGAACTCTATAAACGACATCACTTATTGTGACTGTGTATGTAACTCCACCTGTAGCTGTCGGTGGTGTGAAAGCATAAGTATTAGCTATCTTTAAACCATAGTCTTCTTCTGATGTGAATTTACCTGATAAGGTTTCGCCTGATGTTGTATTTAACTCTGATCCTTCACGAGTTTCTGGTGGTTTACCTCTATATCCAAATACGCGAGGCAGTCTTCTACGAGCCATTATGAAACTCCTACTAAGTTTTTGATAAAAGATACTGCTTGATCTCTCTCAGATGTACCTAATGTAGTATTCCAATACCAAAATCCATACACACACCAATCACTATGTTCTGCAATATTACTACCATAATTTAATGTCCAATAGTTAGAGGTACCACTTCCACCTGTACCACCATAATTACTACCATTGTAGTAACCTCTAAAGTAACCATTTTGGCTTACACCTACAACCCAACTTGTTCCTGCTCTGTCACTTTGATCTGTGAGCCAACCCTCATGATAAGCAACAGGAGTTGCTGCACCCCAAAAACCTGATAGCCAATTACCACCAGAGGCATTCCAAATTCTTGACTCAGTTCCATTGTATCTAGCTACCCAAATCCCTGTGTAATTACTATTACAAGTTGTATGACTAAATCTAATTCCTGCACTTGTATTACCCTGTACCCATTCTGTTATATTGGTAGCATTATTACTTGAAGATCCTGTATTGTATGTAGGATTACCCCTATAAGCACTTGAATTATTATTGCCTTGATAGTCATTCCAAACATTAGTTGAGTCATTAAATGTGCTAGGAACATAAATATTTAGTGGTAGCGTTGATATATCTGGTACTACATCTGAAGTATTTATATCTATCTGTTGAGCAGCTTGCTGAGTATCAAATTTTCCTACTATCTGTTTTATGTCATCATGTTCAGGTGTTTTACCTATATAATTTTCATTAGGTGTAAAAGGCATGTTAAACCTTTATGTAATCTCTAAAATACTCGCAAAGGCTTCCAGATCTCCTGAAGTTGCGCCACCCTGTAATTGAATGTAGTCGCCTGCCTCCAAGACTATTTTTGATGTTCCTGCGAGTTCTAATGTAGAGTCAGCAGGGACAGTAATCGTATAAGCTATTCTAGCGTTAGTTGAAGTGTCACTATCAACAACATCTGCTGTAATAGTATCATCGTTTGCACCATCTATATTCGTGATCCTAAGAGTCAAAACTATTGCTGTAGTTGAAGCGGGGCATGTATAGACTGTCGCAGCAGAAGATGTAATATCCTGATACGCATTTTTAAATGTTTCGGCCATTGTGATTTCTCCTAACTAAGTGCTACTACTAGACCTAAACTTGCTCCGGCAGATCCTGAGGCCATAGCATCCCAACTGCTACCATTGTACACTTCCAATTTTGAAGTTGTGGTATTCCAAATCACTTCACCGGCTGATAAAGATGACAAAGCATCTCTTTCAGTAGTTGTGTAAGCTTTAAGTCCTACAGGTACTGTAAAATCTACACTAGCTCCTGTAGTTCTTGGTCTTATTTCATTTACTTTTAATATTGACATTTATTCTCCTATAATCCATATCTGCTTCTTGTAGCGTTATAGTTTGCTAAAATATTTGTTGCACCTATATCGGCATTGTAAACAGCAGCTTCTCCAATAGTTCCAGGGAAATTTCTATCTGCACCTTCATCATTTGCACCTAAAGTAAAACCACTTGTTGTACTATATGATTCTCCTGCACTTCTTGTGACTGTGTCTGTTAATGAGCCATTAATATACATTTTTAATTGACCAGGGCTACCTGCATCCCAAGTAACTGCATAATTATGCCAATTACCATCTCTTGTGTTTTCTCCAAAATCCAGATCTGATTCATCATAAGTACTTGTCCACCCATAAACATTCAAATCTGTACCACCTGATTGAAATGCCAAAACAAACATTTCATTTGCATTTCTTGTATTACCTAAAGCAGCAGGAGCATCATCTGAATAAGCACTACCTTTCATCCAAAACTGTATTGTTCTAGCAGTATTTCCTACAACAATAGAGTTAGCTGTCCAAGCATAGTCATTGGAGCCATCAAAAGAGAACGCACCACCATCACTTGATGTATAAGTAGCACCTGATATTGTCATATTATTGTTATTGCCTGATAAATCTGACCAAACACTTCCTGATCCTGAATATGAATTAGAATCACTAGCATCTACATGAAGTACTAAGCTTGTAGTACTTATTCCATCAGTTGCGTTTTCATATTTTTCATATACTTCAAGTAATGGTGTAGCTCCATTTAAAAATTTAAAATGATACAAAGTTATTGAACTTGTTGCATTGTTTACTTGCGTTGTAGTTCCTGAAGGTTTTTTTGCAGGAGCTTCGCTACCACTATTTACTGTTACTTTTGTAAATGACATTGTTTTAGCAGCAGAAGCATGCTGAGTTACTTGTAAATAAAATTCTGTATAACCACTTGAAGGAACATTAGTGAAATCAATATCTGTTATATTTTCTGTTAATGTAATTGTTCCTGCTTTCCCACTATTCATATTGATAGCAATAGCACCTGAACTTGAAGTTAAAGATTGTATTGTTTCTGTAGTTGAGGCATCTAAATAAGCACTTCCAATAGTTCCATCTTTAATTAAGACTCCATCAATAGTTACTCCTGCTGCTGAAGTATTCTCTGATATAGTATCTACTTTTATTTCACTAGCCATTATTTATCCTTATGGTTTTGGGTTGTCATCTTTTACTTCTTGGATAATTGCTTTCCAACTATCTATTCCATTATGAAAAATTTCATCTAATTGATCTTCTATTGAGGGGTAAGCCATCTGTCTAGCAGTTTTATAACCATTAGCTTCTTCATCAAGCTGTCTAGCTCTTTCGTTTTCTGCCCAAGTATTTAATGTTGCTTCTATTTCTTCAGCAGTTAAATCTACTTGAACACCATTGACAATTTTATGCGTTGGTGCATCAAAACTTGCTTTAATAACTTCTAGTGACTGTGCCATTATGTTTTACTATATCCATATAAATAGATATCTCCACTTACTGTACCAGAAGAGGCAAACAATTTAAGTCCTGTTACTTCTTCTAGGCTGTCTAAACTCATACCTGTTTGCAACTGTCCACCATCTTTCCAAGAGCCTGTAGCAAGTCCTGTAGTTGCAACAGTAGATACTTGTGGATTCCATAACTCAATATTAAATGAGTAAGAAGAGGCAGTACCTGTTCCATTGGATAACATAACATAGTTAGCATTTGCAGATGCAGTACCTTGATTCCAACCATTTGTACCTGATATGTAATAATATCTACTATCGTGCTTTGATGTTATATCAGCTCCAGAAGATCCACCATTTCTAAATGTTAATCTCATATCGCCACCACTGTCACACTTAAAATTATTTAATATCATTTTGTAATTTTGATAAGTTGAAGTAAATACATTATCAAATGTAATATCTGTAGCTGTACTTGCATTTGTATTACTAATAAAAACTAAACCATTAGTATCAGTATCTACTGACAATGTAGAAACATCTACGCCATCTACTGTACCATCTTTAATTAAGACACCATCTATGGTTACACCATTAGCAGATGTTTGTTCGTTTATTAGATCTACATTAAGTTCTGACATTGTGATAATTCCTTCCTAAACCAGAATTATAGTTGTTAGATCCCAAATCTTCGTTATTCCACTCAACATAGTCGTTATCGTGTGTTGCTTTGTGTAAATCTTTTATCACACCACTACCAATGTTCCTGCTACATCTACTGTACCTTCTATATCTAAAGGTCCTGCAGCAACTGTTCCTGTATTGGCTGAAATTGTAAAACTTTCACCTGATGCAAGAGTTGTTCTATGTAAGAAGAATCCACCATTAGCTGACATTGTTGCATTGTTGTCAATTATCATTCTTTCAGTGCCACCGGTATCTATTCTTACTTTATCTTCATCAGCACTTTCTTCTACATGAATCCTGGTATCTCCATCTGCATCTTCTATATTTGTAGGTCTTTGAGGTACAAAGTTTGATCCATCATAAACTAAGCTATCACCTGTAGCAAGTCCTGTTGTGCTTGCATCAGTTAGGTCATTAACACCTACAGATCCTCCTGAGTCTGCCCAAGAAATAGTTCCAGATCCATCTGTTGTTAATACTTGACCACTTGTACCTGCACCACCATTAATCTTAAGTTTTGCAGACTTGACATCTACAACACCATCAGATTCTATTCTTAATCTTTCTGTACCTGCAGTTGACATTCTTATGTCATCAGCATCAGTTGTAGCTTCTACTTGGATTTTGGTATCATTGTCACCATCTCTAAATGCCGTTGCAGCAGCACTTGTAGAAGTAATTTGTATAGGATCTACAGTACCATCAGTCAAAGTGACATCGATATCAGTACCTGTACTACCTAAGTTTAAAAATTCTATTGGATCAGAAGTAGTTCCATCAGATAATGTAAGTGGGGCTTCACCAGTTAAGGCACCTCCACTACTACTACCAATATTAGATTTAGCTACTTTCTTATACACTCCTGCACTTGTATCGTATACAATAAGTAAATCATCATCTGCCGGTGAGCTGTCTGCAGTAAGACCTGTCGTAAAACTTGTTGCGAGAGATGTAGCAGTACCTTCAAAAGTAGCAGCAACAAATGTTTCTGAGCCTACTGTCCATTTATCATTTGTTTCATCCCAAACTAATGTTTTATTGGTAGCTGTGCCTCTTTCTATCTCTATACCACCATCTTGTGAAGGTGTTCCTGTTTCATCAGAGTTAAGTGTTATTACACTATCGCCAATATTTACTGTATTTGAATTTACAGTAGTAGTCGTTCCTGAAACTGTTAAGTTACCTGTTATAGCTGTGTCGCCACCAACACTTAAATCATTTGTGACTGTGAGGTCATTACCTATAGTTGTATCACTAGGTAATCCAACTGTTATTGTTCCTGAACTCTCAGCAACCTCTACTTCATTAGAAGTTCCTGAGAATGTAATAGTTCCTCCAAGTGAAGTAGCAGTAGAGTTAGATCCATCTGTTACTGTTATAGAACTATTAGCTAATTGTGCATTTGGTATAGAAGATGTTGTGAATTCACCTGTACTTGAATTGTAGGATAGTCCAGATCCTGATGCTGCAGATACAGCACCTCTTGCTCTAGCGTTTGTATAGAATAAATTAGTTGATCCTTCTGTCAAATCATCTGAATCAGGGACTGCATTAACCCAAGCTGATCCGTTATATTGTAACAATTCCCCTGTTGCTAGTGATGATATTGTAGTATCGGTAAGTCCACTTAGTGTAGCTGTAACATCTCCAGGTTGGAATCTAGAGTTAGCATTGTTATAAATTAGAGCTTGACCATTAGATACGCCTGTTGTAGCAACATCACTTAAATCATCTATTGAAACTATACCTAAGTCAATGTCTACTTCATTATTAGTTGTATCATCGGTTATTGTTATCTTGCTAGATCCAGAATTTATTTTCTTAAACTGTAAATCTTCTCCGACTTTACCATCAAAGACTCCTACACCTGCTGTTCCAATGTTAGAGGCTGTGTTAACTTCTCCTTCTCCAGCAAGTCCAGCTACTGTTGATAATCCAAAAGCACCTGCTGTATTATCCCAAAATACAACTTTGTCATCTTCCGAAGAGCCTGGTGCTGAAAAACCAACATTAGATAAGTCTTCTAGATTAGCAGCTGAAATTCGTGCATCTGCTCTTGCGTTAGTAAAGTATAAGTTTGTACCTTCTGACAAGTTAGTAGTTGTTTTTGTTCCGAGTCTTGTGTCAAATCGAGCATCTGTATAGTAGAGGTTAGTTGATCCTTCTGATAGGTTATCAGTATCAAAACTTGATAAGGAGACAGTTGCATCTATAGCTCCATCGTTAGCATCATCATAAGCAAAACTAATTCCTGTATGACTTCCGTTTGTAACTATTTGCGCACCCACGATGTCTTGAACATCTTCTGTACTTGTTGAGGCTGTATTAGCAAGTGTTAATGTACCTGCAGAATCATCATAAGTTACAGATATTCCAGATCCTGCTGTTATCAAACCACCTACATAGTCTTCAACCTCTTCTTGTGAAAGTTGTGTATTTGTATCAGTGGATGCAATAGTTAAACTGTTGCCTGCATCATTATAAGTAAGTGATATGTTTGATCCTGCAGTTAATAGTGCATTGACTCTATCATCTACTCTTTCATCGCTGAAATATAAATTAGTGGTACCTTCAGATAGATTATCAGTATCTTTTGTTCCAAATCTAGAATCAAACCTTGTGTTTGTATAATAAAGATTGCTTGATCCTTCAGATAGACTATCAGTGTCATGATTAGCTATAGAGGATACAGTACCGGTTACATTACCTGTAACATTTCCTGTTAGGTTAGCCTCTACAGTACCTGCAACAAAAGTTTCAGATCCTATTGTCCACTTGTCATCTGTCTCATTCCAAATAAAAGTCTTGTTAGTAGAAGTACCACGCTCAATTTCTATACCTCCATTTTCACTAGGAGTACCTGTAACATTGTTGTTTAATACAATTATGTTGTCATCAACTGTCAATGTTTCGGTATTCAAAGTTGTGGTAGTACCACTTACAGTAAGATCTCCTGATACTGTTAGATCATTGAAAGTAACATCAGAGCTTGTTGCAACTGCCTGACCAATACTTATTTGGCCTGATGATATTGTTACACCTGTACCACCACTTATATGCGCTCTTACTTCAGCAGCACTTGGACCTGTGTATGTAAACACACCTGTTGATGAATTGTAAGCTAATGATCCATCACCACCACTATCTGTTACGGAAACTGCACTTCTAGCCCTTGCATTAGTAAAGTAAAGGTTAGAACTGCCTTCTGTTAAATCATCTGTATCGCTATCTGAAAGAGATACACCCTGAACTGATACCACAGAATCTCCACCCATACCTGAGTGATTGGAACAGTAATAATAAAGAGTATCTGCTGTTGCAGCATTAACGACTATTTCTGTGTATGAATCAGCAGTACCTGGAGTTCCTGATGTAACTACATTTGTTGTGTACTCAGATCCACTATTGTGTGTACCATCTTTTGTTGCAGAAAGTTTTAGAGGATGACCTGAGTTACTATTGTCTGATTGATCAAATCTGTAAACTGTGCCAGGAACTAATTGAACGCTAGCAGAAGTTTCTCCATCAAGATGATATTTGTTTCCACTTACATTTGCTACTGTAACTGCAAAAGTAACCATTGAGTTACCTTGAATTTCAATAACTCCACCACCCATATTTGAGTGATGTTGACAATAGTAAAATAATCTATCTGAACTAGATGCATCTACAACTATTTGCGTGTAAGCACCTGAACTTCCAGGTGTACCATTTGTAGTAACACCCATTGTGTAATTAGCACCACTGTTATGAGTTCCATCTAATGTAGTAGATAATAAGAATGGATGTCCTGAGTTGGAACTATCGCTTTGATCGAATCTATAAGTAACTCCAGGAATTAGTTGTAAACTTGCAGAAGTCTCACCATCTAGTAAGTATTTGTTATTACCTGAAGAGTTAGATACTGTAACATCAACTTCTATGATTGCAGTATTATCTGCAAAATTTATTGTTTTGTTTGTAAGTGTATCTGTAGAAGTTTCAGTGACAACTGTACTATCTATTGATATAGCACCTGATGAATAATCAATTCCCGTACCACCTGATAGATGTGTATCTACTCTTGCAGTTGTAAAGTATTGATTAGATCCTTCGCCAATATCATCAGTATCTAAAGTTAAAGTACCACCAAGAGCTAGAGCATTTGAATTTATTGTTACAGAACTATTTGCTAAATTTGAATTAGGTATTGCAGATAAATTAAATGCACCTGTTGAAGAGTCATATGTTAGTCCTGAACTACCTGTAGCACTTACAGCTGCTCTTGATCTGGCATCAGTGTAATAAAGATTTGTTGAGCCTTCACTTAGGTCATCAGTATCTTTACTTGTAAATCGTGTGTCAAATCTACCAGTTGTGTAGTAAAGATTTGATCCTTCTGTTAGGTCACCTGTATCTTTGCCTGAAAAAGCAGTATCAAATCTTGTAGTCGTATAGTATAAATTCGTACCTTCAGATAGATCACTTGTAGACTTATTTCCAAATGCTGTATTAAATCTTGATTGTGTGTAATAGAGGTTAGAAGATCCTTCAGTCAGGTCATCTGTATCAAAATTAGATATGCTTGATACTGTTCCTGTAACATTACCTGTTAGATTACCTGTGACATTTCCGGTCAAAGCTCCTTCAAAAGTCCCTGCTACAAATGTCTCGGTACCTATTGTCCACTTATCATCAGTTTCGTTCCATACAAAAGTTTTATTTGTTGATGTGCCACGCTCAATTTCGATACCACCATCTTGACTTGGCGTTCCTGTTTCATCTGAATTTAGAAGTAAGATATTATCGCCTATACTCACAGTATTTGAATTTACTGTTGTAGTGGTACCAGATACAGTTAGGTTACCTGTAACGATTACATTACCACCAGCATCTATGTTATTAAATGTTACATTATCAGTTGTTCCTACAGCCTGACCAATGCTAACTTCTCCTGAAGAAACACTAACCCCTGTTCCTGCTGTTATATGTGCTTGTACTTCAGATGCGCTAGGACCTGAATAAGTTATAACTCCTGTAGAGTTGTCGTATGATAACGATCCATCTCCACCTGAATCTGTAACAGATAAATGCGCTCTAACTTCTGTAGCTGATGGACCTGTATAGGTCATTACTCCTGTAGAGCTGTTGTAAGCTAAACTTCCATCTCCTCCACTATCAGTGACAGATATTGAGGATCTACTTCTTGCGTTAGTAAAATAAAGATTGCTAGATCCCTCTGAAAGATTGTCAGTTGACTTAGTAGCCAACCTAGTGTCAAATCTTGCATCAGTATAATAAAGATTTGAAGTGCCTTCTGATAGATTATCTGTATCGAATGAAGATAATGAGACTGTAGCATCAATAGCTCCATCTCCTGAATCATCGTAAGCAAATGAAATACCAGTATGTGATCCGTTAGTAACGAACTGTGCGCCAACAATGTCTTGTGCTTCTTCAGTTCCGACAGCAGCTGATATTGTTAAAGTACCTGCACCATCTACATAAGCTAATGTTATGTTATCTCCTGCTTGTAGAAGAGTTGATACTTGATCATCTATTCTTTCTGTAAGGTCAGCAGTTATTTCTGAAAGATCAGTAGTAAAAGTTAAAGTACCTGCACTTTCAGCAATATCCACACCTGATCCACCTGTAAAGGTAACAGTTCCACCTAAACTAATATCCGAAGTATTAGATCCATCACTTACTGTAAATGTTGAATTACTAAACGCAGAGTTTGGTAAATTAGTAAAGGTGTTAGATGCACCACTTAGGGTTTTGTTAGTCAAAGTATCAGTTGAAGATTGTGTGAGTACTTCATCATAAGTACCACCTTCACCTAATACCCACCTGTTAGTAGATACATCGTAAAATAATCTAGCATCATCAGTATCAGAGGTTTCTACAATAATACCTGCATCAGCCTCAGAATTGCCGGTATTTAGTTTTACAAAGGCATCATCAACTGTAATAACAGTAGAAGTAGTACTAGTTAATTCACCTTGAACATCCAGGTTGCCTTGTATCGTAGCAGATCCTGTCAAAGTCAATCCTGTAAAAGTTGGGGAATCTCCTGTACCTAAAGCTAAACTTGTTCTTGCTGTAGATCCTGATTCTAAAACATATTGTGTACCATCAGATACTAAAAATGCACCATCTGTATGTGTTAATCCTGATAATGTTGTTAAGTCTGAGTCAAAGGCTTGTACATCAGTTCCTATTTGTAAACCTAAACCAATTCTTAGTGCAGCTAGAGAAGAATAAGATCCACCTGTACCACCATCATCTAAACCTATGAAATCAGCAGTTTGAAATTCAGCAAAACCATCAGGATTATTTCCATCATAATTCAGCCTTATTGGATTTTTTTCTACCATTATTCACCCATGTTTATATTTTCGGTTTGAGTAGCTCCGTTGCTCAAAGTACTTGTAAAGATTAAAGACTTACCATCTGTTGTAGGAGGCATTACTATTCTTGATAATGTACTTCCATCAGATTCTAAAACTTCAATAGCTCTAGTACTCATCGCTACTGTACTACCACCACCATTCACTGTTGCCGAAGTGGTTACTGGTATAAAGTGATTTTTTAAAGGAACACCACTACCAGATCCCCCACTAAGCACTAAAGGCATTTTACCACTGTGACTGTGAGTTATAGGTATCTTAGCTTTAAGAGTTACAGTTTTACTTGAAGTATTTGTAGAGATATCAAGCTCACCATCTCTAGTTGTTACACCTGTTGGATCTGTAGCAGATTCAAGTGATAATGTGTCACTATCAGATGCAGCACTTATTGTTGATTGATTTGGTGCAGAAACGCTAGCAAAGATATTTTGACTACCAGATCCACTACCACCTGTACTTGTGATAGTTATTCTGTCATTGGTAGAATCTGAGGAAAGTGTTATTCCTGATCCTGCAACAAAAGTAAGAGTATCAGTTTCGCTATCTGCTGCTACTGCAGATCCACTAGCCGATCCAGATCCTGATGTAACTCCAAAACTTGAAAATGCATTTGCAGCAGTATTAGTGTTAGATATTGTAACTTTTTTAGGATTTGAGCTAGTATCCGTTGAAAGACTTATTCCGGATCCTGCCTCAAATTCTAAGTTTTCGGAAGTAGAACTAGCTGTTATAGTCGTTTGACCAGTAATTTGTATTCCTGCAAAAGCATATTGAGTATTATCTACTGTTGTCCAAGAAATATTACCTAATCCATCAGTAGTGAGGACTTGACCACTATCTCCATCAGCTCCATCAATTAAAAGTTTTCCTGACTTTATATTGATTCTTCCTGTTTCATCAATTCTTAATGCTTCAGTAGATGCAGTACCAAAAGCTATATGTGTACCTGTAGATGTAGTACCGATAGAGAGATTGCTGTCAGATATGACAGACTGTCCATCTAAGTATAAATTAGATGATAATGCTACTAATTGAACAGTAGCATTTGAAAGAGTAAATCCCTCTCCAGTAGATGATGAATCAAAAAAGTTATCTTGTGACAATACATTGTTTATTGCAACTGTATTTCTACTATGAGTTGTTAATGACATTTCTTATATCCTGTATATCGTAGTCTCCACCCAATTCTTCATATTTATTTCTAATTTTGTTTAATTGTCTGAGACATTCATCAAATGCATACTTCCAATCAACATATTCAGGATGCCCTTCAGGTACTTCAGCTACATGTAGTCCAAATAACTGTACTTCTAGCTCAAAGACCTGATTGAGTAGAAATTCTTTTTTTAATGAGTCATTAAATATTTTAAATTTGTACTTTTCAGACATAGAATCCCTTTAGATACTATTATCTTACTAATTATTTTTGTGTCTTTGGGTAATTGATCTGTAAGCATTTTTAAACTTACTGTTTAAATCATTTTTATGCCCAGTATCTTGACTTTTTTGCTTTTCAGACATTTGTCCAACATCAAAGTCATAATCATCTCGTTTAAATGGAATGACTTGAATAAATGGCGTACCTCTATCTATTATTAGATCTTTATTTGTATGCACTATGCTTGGAAAGTTTATATGATGATATGTATCTGTTTCTACGATACCAGGTAGAACAGTAAATCTTTTTTCAAATTCATAAAATGGTGCTATAAATAAAACTGAATAACCCGGTGGTGTATATATACGCCACGGATTAACAAACTTAACACCCTCAGGAAAATCTGTTTTTTTAAGTTTCCAGTGACTTATTTGTTCTTTGCTGTGAAATTCAATACCATACGGAAAATTTTTATTATCCCACTCAAGAAGTGCATCATTTCTCTGAATTAAAAAATCGCACCACATAGGGATTACAAAGCCCTCAGTTATTAAGTCTATTATTGCAGGACATCTTTTTACAGTTCCACCACTGTGTTTTTTAGCAGTTTCTTTTGTTTTACCAAAAGCATTCGGAAGTCCAGATGGATTTGGTTGTCTTATAATGTAATCATCCATATCTTTAAACCAACTTGGTATAAAGGAATTAGATTTTTTTACAGGTGAAATAGATTCAAGACCTATGACATCGGTCTTAAACTCTATGAACTGTTTTCCCCCCAAAGAAAACTTCAATCGAAGTTTCCTCCTAGATCTTCATATTCACCAATAAGTGCAGTCAATTGAGATTCGATAGCCTCAATTTCATCTGTCTCTTCTTCACTTGGTGATTCAATTGCATCTAAAACTAAGTGATGCTTTTCTAGTGCATGAATTTGTATATAAAGTTTGTCCAACTTTTCTTCTGTGCTTTCGGTCACTGTTGGATCAACTATTTTATATTCGTGTGTCATTATTCTCCTTCGAGTTCTTCAACTCTGGCTGTTAATAATTCTATCTTAGCAGATAGTTCTTGTATTGATTTAATAACAGGACCTATAAATTGTTCTAGGTCAACTGTTTGTATGTCTTCAAAATTGTCTTGTTCTGATTCAGCTTTATACCCAAGTCCACCGAAAGCTGTATTAGAGGCGTGATTATCAAAAGTAGAAGTTCTTACTTCTTGTGCGATAAAACCATGTTTAACTCCTGCATACATGTCTCTTAAAAAAGGTGCATTTTCATCACTAAAGTATGTATCAAGAGTATCTGAAGTATATTCATAGTCAACAGGTCTTAATGTGTTTATGTAAGAAAGACCAAAAGAAGTATCTACAATATTTGTCTTTAACCTTGAGTCAGAAAAGTGAAGGTTATTTAAGTGATTGTTATAAGTAGTATTTGTTACATAAGAACTATGGTTATGACTATGGCTATTGTGAGGTGCTGAATACAGGTTACCAGATCCAGCAGTAGTCAATACTGTTCCTGAGTGATTATGATTACCATTACCATGAGGTCCATGAGAAGTGTCAACATTTGCATTTGTTAAATTAGAGTTACCATTTCCATTACCATTTCCATTACCTGTACCATAGGGGTGATTGTGTGGAGTTGCATAAAGATTGTCAGCTCCAGATGTTGTTAAGACTGTACCTGAGTGATTATGAGTATTTCCATGTGAGTGATTACTATTAGTTAAAACATCTCCTAAAGTCAATCCATGAGCTACACCTGCGTTACCTGCTGCCATAGCCGTATGACCTACTGCACTTAAAAAGTTTGAATTATTATTTGTTATATAGTCACTTAAATCAGCATTACTTATGAAATTAGAGTGAGCATTGTTATTTTCATTGTGATCTGTATTTTGTAGATAAGCATTATGTGCATTATTAGAATTTGAATGATTAGTTAAATCTGTTGATGTTAAGAAATTTGAAAAATCAGTTGAGTGATTGTGAGTATTAGTAGATAGTACTGTACCTGAGTTAGGAAAAGTTATACCTGTGTGATTATGTCCTGCAACAGTTTCCCAAGATACCCCTGTAGAGTTACTCTGTAACACTTGACCTGATGTACCATAATCGTAGTTTCCATTGTTAGTTGCTATACCTATTTTTACATCAACTTGTGTAATATTATTAGTTCCTGGTGTACCTAGATTTATTGGACCACCTGTTCCATTACCTGTAGCGTTAAGTCTTAATGTTCCAGCAGAAAATTGAAGTTCTTTACCTGGTATAGTACTTAAAACGACATTATCATCTAAACCACCAACCATTTGAAATTCATCAGTTGATGCTTGCATTGACATTGTTAGTTCACTTGAACTATCATAGAAATTGATCATACCAACACTTGTATCTTCTACTATTTCAACTCTGGATCCAGATGAACTTGTTCTTATTGTTCCACCATTTAAAGTTAAATTATCTGTAAGTGTTGTGCCTTCTAAAGTACCTCTAATAGTTACATCTCTGAATATTGCATCACCATTAGAACTTATTTGAAAACCACTAGAACTGTTAAATCCTGTACTTTGTATTTCAGTGCTATTTATTGTTATACCTGCAATAGTTCCATCTGTTATTGCGTCACCATCT